>Ga0070681_10006606_pt1 | contig 11293 bp, 10 predicted proteins | sample KBSC83BmetaG_FD_65650 | JGI IMG/M metagenome (GOLD analysis project Ga0070681, IMG submission 65650) | Corn rhizosphere microbial communities from Kellogg Biological Station, Michigan, USA - KBS C8-3B metaG | ecosystem: Host-associated > Plants > Roots > Rhizosphere | place: USA: Michigan...
TAGTCTCCGGCCGGCATCTGCCACTCGCCGGCGGGCCCCGCGTGCGCCACCGCTATGCGCGCCCCCGAAACCGAGCCGACGCCGGTCGCTGCCGTGGAAGTCGCGCGCGGCTCGGCGCTGGAAGACGAGTCCGAATCTCGACCGGTAGCACCATTGCAAGCGATCGCTGCCAGCAGCGCCGCAGCACCTGTCGCGATGCGCATATTGGACATCGGCTGTCTACCGTCGCACCGGAATCAGATAGTCCTGCGCGGCTATCATCTGCCACTGTCCGTTCCGGCGCTGCCAGGTGTCGGTGAATCGATATCGCCGATCGAAATTGCCGCTGCCGCCGCGACCGCGCAGGTGCAGCACCCCGGTGACGACCTGCACGTCACCGAAGTCGTGTGCCTGCATTCCCTCGTTTCGCGCCCACGTGACCCGATCTGGACCCGTCACGCTTCTGATCACATCGTCGCGGGTCATCAGCTGCGCGTCCTCGGTGTACACGAAGTTGGGCGCGAGCAGCCGCTGAAAGGTCTGCGCATCGCGCCTCACCACCGCTGTCGTCCACTGGTCCTCGAGCTTGATCGGCAGTACGGCCGCCGGCCGCGGCACCGGTCGCGTGCTGGCTGGAGTCGGAGTCTGAGTCGGAGTGGGCGTCGGAACACCGCGGGTCTGGGCTCCCAGGGGAGCGGCGGCTACGAACGCGAGCATCAGTACGACTGAACGATCTCTCATTTTCAACCTCGATCAGTGTTCATCGTCACACTATGTAGGGAATGAAACGCTTCCGCGCTTTCATGAAATCTCGATACGGCTCACCGATGGTTTCGGCGAGTGCGCGTTCTTCGATGGTCACCCGGTACCAATAGGTCGCAATCGATCCTACGAGCAGCAGCAGCAGGCTGGCCCAGTTGCCGAGCCCGAAACCGATGCCGGCGAACATCATCATGCCCGCTGTATACGACGGATGCCGGACGAGCCGGTACGGCCCGGATTGAATGACGGGCTGATCGCTGCGCGCGCGCACATCGCCGGTGAAGAATTCGCCCAACGTTCTGAAGCAATACCGTCTCAGCACGCTGCCGAGCAGAATCAACGAAATACCGACGGCGAACAGCGGCAGCTGGAGGCGCACGGGAAACATCCACGATCGGACGAAGGAGAGCGGAAAAGCGAGAAACAGCGCGATCCACATTCCGCCAAGCATGACCTGCAGTGAGCCGCTGTCCCGAGAGTCGCCCGCCCTTACGTTTCTCACACCCCCGGTGACGATCCGCCATTCTGGTACGAACGCCCAGATGTACACGGCCCAGAACACCAGCGCATAAGGCCAGGTAAAAGGCAGCGGTCTCATGCTGGTTTAAATAGCACCAATATTGCCCATCCGCCAACACAGATGACCGTCCCACCACAGCAGCGCGCGGCCCCACGCAAGCAGCTGCATCTCACCAGAGCTCTTCAGCACCGGAACTACCGCCTCTTCTTCAGCGGTCAGACCGTTTCACTGGTTGGGACATGGATCACCCGCATCGCGACCAGCTGGCTGGTGTACCGATTGACCGGCTCGGTATTCCTGCTCGGTATTGTCGGATTTTTCGGCCAGATCCCGACGCTCGTCCTCGCGCCTTTTGCCGGCGTTCTCGTCGATCGCTGGAACCGGCACCGCATCCTCGTCATCACCCAGGTGTTGTCGATGCTGCAATCCGTCGGTCTGGCGGTGCTCACCTTTGCGGGAATCATCACCGTCACCGACATCCTGCTGCTGCAGCTGGCGCAGGGGATGATCAACGCGTTCGACACACCCGCGCGGCAGGCTTTCGTCGTCGAGATGGTCGAAGACCGCGCCGACCTCCCCAACGCGATCGCGCTCAATTCGTCGATGGTCAACGCCAGCCGCATTGTCGGCCCGTCGATCGGCGGGGTGTTGATCGCGGCGTTCGGCGAGGGATGGTGTTTCGCTCTCGACGCAATCTCGTACATCGCCGTTCTGGCATCGTTGATGGCAATGCGGGTCGATGAGCGTCCGGCCCGGACAACCGAGACGGCAGTGCTCCACGATCTTGCCGCGGGGGTCCGGTATGTTGGCCGCTTCGCGCCGACGCGCGACTCTCTACTGCTCGTCGCGCTGGTGGCGACGATGGGAATGCCGTACACAGTGCTGATGCCCGCCATCGCTGCCTCCATACTGCACGGCGGAGCGCACACTCTTGGTTACCTGATGACCGCTTCCGGAGTCGGCGCGCTTGCCGGCGCGCTCTACCTCGCGTCGCGCCGTACGGTGCTCGGACTCGGTCGGGCAATCGTAATTGCAACCATTACTTTCGGCCTCGGGCTGGTCGCGTTCTCGTTATCGCATCACACCTGGCTCTCACTGCTGATCCTGCCTTTCGTGGGGGGAGGAATGATGGTCGAGATGGCGTCGACCAACACGATTCTCCAAACCATCGTCTCGGACGACATGCGCGGGCGCGTCATGTCGTTCTACGCCATGGCATTCCTCGGCACGGCCCCGCTCGGAAGCCTCCTCGCCGGACTCCTGGCGGCGCACATCGGGCCGATGGAGACGGTGATGTTCGGCGGTATCGCCTGTGTGATCGGAGGAGTAATCTTCGCGCTGCGGCTACCCCTGCTGCGCGATCACGTCAGGCCGATTTACATCGAGCGCGGGATCCTGGCTGCCGCGGAGATCGAGGGTGGGTCGAAATCGTTGTGAATGCATTGCGCGGGCGATTCTTCGGCATTCAATTGAAGAAAACACTGGCTGTTGAAGCGTAGGTAATTGCTATCCGCTCAAACACTCCGGTCATCGAGAAGCCTTTGATCCAGGTAGAAGTTCAGGTCGTTCCGCCCAAACCAGCCACACCGCTTGCGCCCATCCTTGCTGGCGGAGCGCGGTCGGCGCCGGCCGCCAGCGCAATCTACGAGGGCTTCAGAGCGCAACGCCGCGTGCTCTCGGACCAGCTCAGCGACCTCGAGAATTCCCGCAACGGAATTGCGAGCCAGCTGGAAGATCTGGACGCGGGCGATGTTCAGCGCGCGCCACTGGAGGCCAGGCTCAAGGAGATCGACGGACGAATCTCCAGCGTCGATCAGCAGCTGGCGGCGAACTCCACCCAGCTCGCGCAGGCAGCCGCCATTCCCGGTGCGGTCGTCGAGACACCGCCGCCGATGGTCATTCGAACCGGACCGCCGGACGAAGTCTGGGTGCTCGGCGGGATGTTCATCGTTTTCGTCATGCTTCCGATTGCCTTTGCATTTGCGCGGCGAATCTGGAGACGGAGCGCGGCTGTCGTGACATCGCTGCCACGGGAGATCGGCGAGCGACTCGGCCGCCTCGAGCAGGCGGTCGAAGCGACAGCGCTCGAGGTCGAGCGAATCGGAGAGGGGCAGCGTTTCCTGACGCGACTCTTTACAGAGGGCGAAGGCGCGCGGGCAATCGGCACGGGCGGTAAGCCTCCCGAGCCCCAGCCTGTCAACGCGAAGCGCCTGCCCTGAAAACTCAAAGCCATTCTGAAATCAGAATGGCTTTGTTGATTCAGAGGGTCACGCGAATTACCCGAGCGGGATCAGCGACTTGTTCTGGGTCAGCCAGCGATCGAAGGTCTGCAGGTCGGGATTCAGGGTCTTGGTCTCGCTGATGCTGCGCGCGTCGCAACAGTCCTGCTCGAACTCGCTGTAGAACTGGAACATGTTGCCGAGGTCGTCTGCTCCGGGAAAGCCGAGCGCGCGGAAAGCTTCCGGCGTGATCGGGTTGTATTTCACTTCCTGGCCCAGCGCTTTTGTCATCGACTTCGCAATCTGGGCGCCGTTCAGATGTCCGCCGGCGATGCCAACGGTCTGGCCGATCATCTCGTCGCCCTTCTCGAAGATCGCATAGGCCGCCTTGCCGATGTCGTTCGCGGCGATGCTCGCCATTTTTCTCGTTCCCATCGGCAGCGTGATGGCGAGCTTGCCGTCGGGTCCTTTCTTGGGACCCAACCCGAAGTAGATGAAGTTGTCCCAGTAAAACGATGTCAGCAGGAACGTTGTCGGGACGCCGAGCTCGGTGAAGATCGCGTTGGCTTCACCCTTGGCATCGAAGTGCGGGACCTTGTACTTGCCCATCAGCGTCGGCATGCGGTTGTCGGATAGCGGGACGAAGTTCCGGGTGTCCTCGAGGGTGGACCAGATCACGTGATGAACGCCCGCATCCTTTGCCGCCTGCGCCATGTTGCGAGCCTGCGCGAGCTCCTTCTCGGGCTTGAAGTGAGCCCAGAAAAAAGTGACGCAGTACGCGCCGTGGGCGCCCTGAAATGCTTTCTTGAGGCTCTTCACGTCGTCGACATCCGCAGCGACGACTTCCGCGCCCGCGTCGGCCAGAGCCTTCGCCTTGTCGGAGCTCGGATCCCTGGTGATCGCGCGGGCGGTGAACGGCCCTCGTTTGTCGTCGAGGATTGCACGCACCAGTCCGCCTCCCTGGGCACCCGTAGCTCCCACGACGGCGATGACTTTCTTCTCGATCTTATCGGCCACTGCGAACCTCCTTTTCGGTTAGGCAATCGCGCTGGTCCAGATTTCAGCCACCATATCGCGCCGATGGCGCAGTTTTGCAAGACTGAATTGGGCTACCAGTTGCCCTGCTCGCCCATGACGTCGATCGCACGCATCAAGCGATCAGACGCGTGTCGCCAATTCGTCTGGACAGCGCGCTGCGCCATCGCGGCGTTACCGGTGCGAATGCCCTCGACGATGGCGTCGTGCTCCGTCCCGGCGGTGGGTACCGTATCGAGCAGCAGCGCGATGTACATCCTGATGTAGCGCTCGGCCTGGGGCTTCACGGCCTCATGAAGTGAGCGAAGCCGGGGACCGGCGCCGGCATCGACGTAGCGGCGGTGGAATTTCTCGTCGAGCTCGTACAACTTGCCCGGTTGAGCGCCTTTCGCCGACGCCGCGCGGCGGAACTCCGCGTTGAGAGCCGAAAGATCTTTCGCGACCTTGTCGCGGTCGGTCTCGCTCAGCTGGGCGGCGCTCCGCGCGGCGAGTCCCTCGAGCTCGCCGACGATCTCCAGCAGCTCGCCGACGTCCTCACGGGTCAAGGGCGCGACGGTCATGCGCGCCTGGTGGGTGGCTGAGGCCATGACGTAACCCTCGCGCTCGAGTCGCTGAAATGCTGCGCGCACCGGTGTCCGGCTCACCCCGAACCGCTCGGCTACTTCCGTCTCGACGATGCGCGCGCCTGGCGCCAGCTGGCCGCGGACGATGAGGTTGCGCAGCGACTCGTAGAGCCGATTGGCACGCTCGGTTGCCCCGCCGGTGCGCCGCCCATCAGCCTTTGCCCGGGAGGTTTTAGCGGTTCGTTTGGCCACAGTAGCGCCAATATAACGCCGCCGGGCGAAGCCGCCCGGCATTGACGCCGTCCGGTCAGGTTGCCGCGTTCTTGCGCCGCTTCTCGCTCCGCGCTATTCTTGGCCCGCGGATTGTATACAATTTTGCGTCCAATAGGAGGGATGATGTCGCTCTTCGTTCGAAAACCGATGGGGACCCTTCTCGCCGAGGCGGGCGCGGGCACGCTGCGTCGGGAGCTGGGGCCGCTGGCACTGGTCACCCTCGGCATCGGCGCCGTAATCGGCGCCGGTATCTTCGTTCTCAGCGGCGAGGTCGCTTCGCTCCACGCCGGACCCGCACTCACCCTGTCGATGGTCCTCGCCGGAGTCGCGTGCGTCTTCGCCGGACTCTGCTACGCCGAGCTCGCCAGCATGATCCCCGTCGCCGGCAGCGCCTATACCTATGCCTACGCCACCCTCGGCGAGCTCGTGGCGTGGATCATCGGCTGGGATCTCATTCTCGAGTACTCGCTGAGCTCCTCGACGGTCGCCGTCGGCTGGGCCGGATACGCAGTGACGCTCCTCGGCGAAATGGGAATCACCTTTCCCGCGCGCCTGGCTGGGGCGCCCGGGACACACATAGCTCTCGCCAATGGAACCCAGGTGACAGCTCTCTTTAACCTGCCGGCGATGCTGATTTGCCTGGTGCTGACCGGACTGCTCGTGCTCGGCATCCGTGAGTCGGCGCGCGTCAACACCAGCATCGTCATCATCAAGCTCGTGGTGCTCCTCCTCTTCATCGCGGTCGGTATCCATTACATAAATCCCGCCAACCTCCACCCGTTCATTCCGCCGAATACCGGAGTCTTCGGCTCCTTTGGCTGGAGCGGTATTCTGCGCGGCGCCGGCATCATCTTCTTCGCCTACATTGGATTCGACGCCGTCTCCACCGCGTCCCAGGAGGCAAGGAATCCGGGTCGCGACATTCCGATCGGCATTCTCGTCTCCCTTGCGATCTGCACCCTCCTCTACATCGCGGTCGGTGCCGTCATGACAGGGCTCGTGCCGTACTCAAAGCTCAACGTCGCGTCGCCGCTCGCCGTCGCGGTGCAGTCGACCGGCCTCAAGTGGCTGCCTCCAATCGTCAACCTCGGCGCAGTCTGCGGAATTGCCAGCGTCATTCTCGTCAACATGCTGGCGCAGTCCCGCATCTTTTATTCGATGAGCCGCGACGGACTCCTGCCTCCCATTTTTGCGAGGCTGCATCCGCGTTTCCGCACGCCCCACATCACCACGGCCGCGACCGGAATCATCATCGCCATCGCCTCCGGTCTGTTTCCAATCAGCGTGCTCGGTCAGCTGGTGAGCATGGGAACCTTGCTGGCGTTCGCGATTGTCTGCGCCGGCGTTCTTATCCTGCGCCGCACCGAGCCGGACATTCCGCGTCCGTTCAGAACTCCCTGGACGCCGGGCGTGCCGATCGTCGGCACCCTCATCTGCCTGTACTTAATGTCCGGACTGCCGCTGCCGACGTGGATCAGGCTGTTCGTGTGGCTGGCGATCGGACTCTCGATCTACTTCGGCTACGGGAGAATGAAGGCCGCCGCAATTCGGGCGCGGCCGGTCGCTGAGCTCGCTTAGCGCTGCGGCCGGCGCTCAAAGATTCTGTCCCAGGCTCGAAGCGCCGGCTTCGGTTTGAGACCCGTGTCGACCAGTCCAAGCGTCGCGAACAGCGGCAGAATTGCGGGTACCGGTTTGGGGAAGCTGCCGAGATCGAGGTCGGTAAAAGACAGCTGAAACACGCCGAGTGCGTTTGCGTTGTCGAGGAGCTCCGATTGGCGCGCGATGTACTGCGCCTGGAGCTCCGCGGACGACGAGAACGCTCCGCGCACCGAAGCCGACGGCCACCCACCTTCGACCACCATGACGGGCAGTGCGCCCTGGCCCTTGATCCGCGAGTAATAGTCGAGCGGGATCTCAGCCGGGGTCTTGAAGCCGCCGAGGTACGGGTACGAAGACAGGCCAATCACGTTCATGAATGGAAAATCGCGGAGATCTTCCGCGATTCCGACGAACGGTTTTTGTTGCCCGAGCTTTCCCCAGGCGGTTTCGACCTGCACACTCACGTAGAGTGGAAGGGCCGTCGCCGGGTGCGACCGCCGCAAATCCGCCGCCGCGTCGTTGGTCATCCGAACAACGGCATCGTACACCGGGCGCGGGGCGATCGCCCGCACCAGATTGGTCTCCGCCGCGAGGCCGAGGTAATCGGGGTGCAGCATCTCCGCGAGCGCGCCGACGTAGCTGCGGTACAGCCGCTGTACAGCCGGCTCGGTGATGCTGCGATGCGCCGCGACGAGTGCTGCCGCTTCGCTATCGCGCGCCAGACCATTGGTTACGTCGATGGTAACCACGAGCTTGAGATGCTTCGACCGATAGTAGTGCTCGAGGTCGACGCCGTCCTTGCGTAGCGCGTCGGCGGGCGAGCCGCCGGCGAGGAGCTGCGCCCACGGAACGTCGAGGTGCATGATCGCGGCGTCCGCCCGTTTGCTCCAGATGTCGAGTGACTTGACTGCGCTTCCAATGTCCGGCTTCGGCGGGATCACCGAGAATCCCATGAAATACGACCGTGTCGCGCGTGCCGGCACATCGTGCTCGGCCGCCGGCCGCGCGCAAGCAACCATCGTCGCACAGCCAACGGTCGACACGAGAATTCTGCGGCAGGAGCTCATACGTCGCTCGGGGAAGTGATCTGTCGATTATCCACGCGTATGGGTCGCCGCCAAAGTTTCGTGCGTCGATGCGCCGGCGCGAGCAATCTTTCTATGAGCGCCAACACTCCGTCGACTGCCAGGGCCAGCAACGCGGCGGGCAGCGCGCCGGATAGAATCATGCGCGTATCAGCGAGCGCCAGTCCCGCGACAATCGGCTCACCCAATCCGCCCGCGCCGATGAATGCAGCCAGCGTCGCCGCCCCAACGGTGATTACCGCAGCTGTTCGAATCCCGGCCATGATCACCGGTGCCGCGAGCGGTAGTCTGACCCACAGCAAGCGCTGCCGCGCAGTTGTCCCCAGCGCTTCGGCGGCCGACACCGCATCGGGGTCCGCGTCTCGCACGCCGGTGTAAGTGCCACGTGCGATCGGATAAAGCGCGTACAGCCATAACGCGACCAGCGCCGGGATCACACCGACGCCGAGTAGCGGAATCATGAAGGCGAGCAGCGCGATCGATGGAATTGTCTCGAGCACTCCGAGCGCTCCAATCGTCGGCTCGGCGATTCGCCGGGTTCGCTCCAGACCCAGACCCAGCGGCACCGCTACCATTACTGCCGCGAGCAGTGCCACGGCGACCAGCAGCAGATGCCTCGCCGTCAGCGCTCCGATCGTCGCACGGCGTTCCCACATGTATCCCCAGAATCCCGACTGCCGAGATTCGGTAACGGCATGAGTGGCCGGGCCAGCGCCCACCAGCCCGAGCGCGGTGAGCTCACTTCGCGCGACCGTGGCTATGTCTTCCCGATCCACTTCTACACGTTTGTTGAGCCTGCGCATGGTCAGCTCGTCGAGCCTTCCGCTCAGGAGGATGAGGGTCGCGATTGCCCTCGGCTCTTCCCGTTCCAGCCTGGCGGACACGATTGCCGCCGCTTCGTAGGGCGGGAAGAAATGCTTGTCATCTACAAGGGTCAGGAGATCGTAGCGCGCCAGCAGTCCGTCCGTCGAATATCCGTCGATCACATCGACGGCGCCCGATGCGAGCGCCTGGTATTTCACCGCCGGCGCGAGCGGCCTCACAACTCTTGGCCTGATGCCGTACACCCGCGCCAGGCCCACGAGCCCATCGCTCCTGCCAATGAAATCGGCGGTGAACCCGGCGCTAAGGTGCGCACTCTCGCGCGCGAGATCGCTCAAGGTCCGCAGATGATATCTGTTGGCCGTCGCTCGCGAGACTGCAATCGCGTAGGTGTTCTGGAAGCCAAGCGGAGGCAGCCAGCGCGTTTGGTAGAGCGACGAGAATCGGGCGGAGACGTGCGCGAAGACCGCGCGCGGGTCGGCAAGAACGGAGTCGGGTAGAGTGTCGTGGAGAATTGCGACCAGGCCGGTTCCGGTATACTCGGGATACACATCGACCGCGCCGCTTCTCAACGCGCCGAAGGCGATCTCGGTCGCGCCCAGTCCGCGGCGTCGATCGACGGTAAAGCCGCGCGACTCCAGCAACTGTGCGAACATTTCCGCCAGCACGTACGACTCGCCGAAGGGCTTCGACGCGACGATGACCGGCCGCTGTGTTTGCGCTTGCAGCGCGCCAGTCGACAATATCGTGTTTAACACCGCGGCACCCGTGACGGCGCGTAGCGATTGCGCCCACCTCATGCGAGAAGCGGCTCGAGACCGGCGCGCGCCTTCTCGATCAATTGCGCGACGTAGCTGGTCGCCGGGGTCTGAACGAGCGCTTGCATGGGCCCGTGCTGCTCGACCTTTCCCCTGCGCATCACGACTATCTGATCGGCGAGCCGCCCCGCTTCAGCGAGATCGTGGGTGACGAGCAGGGTCGTCAGCCCCAACTCCTTGCGCAGCTCGGTGAAGCTCCCCTGCAGGTCTGCACGCGAGATCGCGTCCAACGCCCCGAAGGGCTCGTCGAGCAAAATCACCCCTGGCCGCGCCGCGATGCTGCGCGCCAGCGCTACTCGCTGTCGTTGCCCACCCGACAACTCGTGCGGGAATCGCGATCCGAAATCGGCTGCCGGCAATCCCACCAGGTCGAGCGCGCGCGCCGCGGCGGCATTCGCATCGTCCATCCCTCGCAGCACCGGAACCAGCTCGACGTTGCGCAGAACCCGCCAGTGCGGCAACAGTCCGCCATGTTGCTGCACATACCCGATGCTCCGGCGCAGATCGACTGGGTGTTGCAGCCTCACATCCCGGTTATCGACCAGGATTTCCCCCGCGTCGGGCTCGACCAGTCGGTTGAAGCAGCGCAGCAGCGTCGTCTTGCCCGACCCGCTCTCGCCGACGATGGCCGTCGCTTGACCCGCCGCGACGTCGAGGCTGACTCCGTCGAGCGCTACGACATTGCCAAATCTGTGTACGACGTTACGGGCGGAAAGAGAAGCCGACATTCTCGATACCTGTTCGATAGATTCTCTTACATCCCTCGTCTTTCAGGAACCCGGATGAGTCCCGCCACCACGAAGATACGCCGCCTCGGCGCTCAGGGCTTGCAGACCTCCGCCATCGGCCTCGGCTGCATGGGCATGTCCGATTTTTACGGACCCAGCAACGAGCAGCAGTCGATCGCCACCATTCACCGCGCCATCGAGCTCGGCATCAACTTCCTCGATACCGCCGACATGTACGGTCCGCACACCAACGAGCAGCTGGTGGGACGCGCGATCAAGGGCAAGCGCGACAAGTTGATCGTCGCCACCAAATTCGGAAGCGTGCGCGACCCAAAGACCCGCGCATTCCTTGGCGTGAATGGGAAGCCCGACTACGTTCGCCAGGCGTGCGACGCATCCCTCAAGAGGCTGGGCATCGACACCATCGATCTCTACTACCAGCACCGCGTCGACAGGAATACGCCGATCGAGGATACGGTTGGCGCAATGGCCGACCTCGTCCGCGAGGGCAAGGTCCGCTACATCGGATTGTCGGAGGCGTCGGTCGCGACGATCCGCCGCGCGCACAAGGTGCACCCGATTACGGCAGTCCAGACCGAGTACTCGCTCTGGTCACGCGATCCCGAGGACGGACTTCTCGAGGCGCTGCGCGCACTCGATATCGGCTTCGTCGCCTACAGTCCGCTCGGCCGCGGGTTTCTCACCGGCCAGATCAAGAGCGTCGACGATCTCGCCGATGACGATTTCCGGAAACACAACCCGCGCTTTCAAGGCGAGAATTTCAAAAAGAATCTCGACCTCGTCGCGAAAGTCGAGGAGATCGCCGAGGAGCACAAGTGCACACCCGCGCAGCTGGCGCTTGCGTGGCTGCTGGCGCAAGGCGATGACAT
>Ga0070681_10006609_pt1 | contig 11291 bp, 13 predicted proteins | sample KBSC83BmetaG_FD_65650 | JGI IMG/M metagenome (GOLD analysis project Ga0070681, IMG submission 65650) | Corn rhizosphere microbial communities from Kellogg Biological Station, Michigan, USA - KBS C8-3B metaG | ecosystem: Host-associated > Plants > Roots > Rhizosphere | place: USA: Michigan...
GGCTCGCCGGCGGCCAACGCCGGGGTCGTCGCCGGCGACACGCTGACCGAGGTCGACGGCCGGCCCGCCACCACGCCCGACGGGGTGGCGGCCCAGATCAAGCAGCACCGGGCCGGCGAGAAGATCAACTTCAGCTGGACGGATTCGTCCAACCGCCGCCGCACCGCCACCGTCATTCTCGCCCCCGGCCCGGCCGACTGACCGGGCCGCCGGGAGTCCTGGTATCCGATGGTCGAACATCGTCCGTGGCGACGGGCCCTGCGTATGGCCGGAGCGGTCGGCGTGGTGGTGGTGATGGCCGCCGCCGCCCGCGACCTGGCCGGGGGCTCGTCGGCCCCGAGCACGGTGTCGTCGGGGCGGAACCCGTTGACGCCGAGCCCCAGCGCCCCGTCCGGATCCCGCGACCCCTCGGCGCCGCTGCTGGCCGGGCTGGTGGTGGCCGACTCCGACGTCGCGCCGGCGCTGACCGTGGCCGGCCTCCAGGGCGGGAACGGGCTCACGCAGCCCACGCTCGACCTCTGCAACGGCACCTTCCCCAGCGAAACGATGCGGACCGCCCGCCTCCAGGTGGCGGCCGTCAACGGGCAGGGCGAGACGGTGCTGTCGACGGAGGCCGTTCTCTACTCCAGCGGCGCCGGGACCACCGCCGCCTTCAACGAACTGCGCAAGGTCTCCGCCGCCTGCCCGTCCAGCCCGGTCGACAGCCCGGTCGGCGAGCCGACCGTCACGACGCACTTCGGGCCGGCCCCCGACGCCGGCTGGCCCCAGGTCACCTCGGTCGAGCGGCTGGCGTACTCCTTCGACGTCACCGACGCCAGCGGGGAGACGACCCACCAGGTGGCGGTTTTCCTCCGCCGGGGGCGGGCGCTCCTCGGCGTCTACTTCTCCCGGCCCGACACCCCGCCGTCCGTCCAGGGCCGCACGACGCTGCCCGACATCGTGAACCTCTTCGCCACCCGGCTGGCCAAGCTGCCCGTCGAGGCCGTCAGCACGACCGCTTAACGGACGGTCGCCACCTGGTCGAGGCCGGAGACCCGGACCACCGGGAACACGGCGCAGCCCGGGCCGAGGACGAGCTCCAGGCCGCGATCGGCCGCCACCTCGAAGAGGAGGTCGACCGCCGCGCTGTCGAGGTAGGTCACGCCGGTGAGGTCGACGATGAGCGGGCCCGACCCCCCGGCGGACTCGCAGGCGGCCCGGACGGCGGCGATGCCGCCGGCGGCCACCTCGCCCGAGAGCCGGACGGTGGTCGTGCGGTCGGCGTTGGCCCCGACGTGGAGGGCGGGTTCGGTCATCATCGCCTGACGCTGCTGCCCACGGCCCGGACGGGCGAAACGGTCACTCGCCGGCCCAGACGCCGGTCGCCTTCTCGAACCCCCGCAGGCTCCCCCGGTCGACCAGGGCCTGGACGCCGCCGGTCACGGCCCCCTGCACGGCCGCCGCGGCGAGGATCTCCCGCCAGTTGCGGTCCTGCTGCGTGGGCTTGGGGGCGTCCTCCTCCCCGGCGATCCCCTTCCAGACCTTCTTGAACAGCGCTCCGGCCATGAGTCCGCCGACGACGCTGGCCAACAGGCTGAGGGGGCGGTAGATCAGCTTCACGGTCGGCGTTCCTTTCCGTGCGGGCTCTCCGGGGTCGAGTACCCACGGCGGCGGGGCCCGAAGCCTCGCCGCCGGCGCGACAATCGAGCGTGAAGCGGGTGTCGTGCTCGGATTCCGCCGCCCTGGCCCAGGCGGCGGCGGACTTCGTCGGGGCCGCCCTGGCCGCCCACCCGGGCCGTTTCGTGGCCCTGGCGGTCGGCGAGAGCACCCTCCCCCTCTACGCCCGGCTCGGGTCGATCGGCTCCGGCTGGGCCGGCCGGTCGATCATGCCGGTCGACGAGCTCGTCCCCCCTCCGGCCGACCCCGAGCGCGCCTTCTCCGCCCGCCTCGCCGCCGCCCTGCCGTCCGAGCTCCGGCCCCGGCTGGTCCCGATCGCCGTGGCCGGCGACGACCCGGACCTCGGGGCGATCGCCCTCGACGCCCGGCTCCGGGCCGAGGGCCTGGCCGCCGTCGTCCTCGGCCTCGGGCCCGACGGCCACTTCGCCTTCAACCAGGCGCCCACGCCGGCCGACGCGCCCGCCCGGGTCGTGCGCCTCGCCCCGGCCAACCTGGCCCGCCTCGGCCCGGTCGAGCCGTCGCACTCGGCGCTCACGCCGGGCGTGCCCACCGTGCTCCGCGCCGGCGCCGTCCTCGTCGTGGCCTCGGGGCCGGGCAAGCAGGACGCCCTCGACCACCTGCTCCACGGCCCCGAGGAGCCGGCCTGGCCCGTGACCTGGCTCCGCCGCCACCCGAGGCTCACGGTGGCCACCGTCCCCGCCGTCCGCTGACCGGCGGGCCGCGGGGTGTCCCGAACGGGACAGCGGTTGGCCTCGCCACCCGTTACCCGCGGACGGCCGTTTTCGTACGTTGTGGCCTGTCCGCCAGTCCGAAGGGGGAAGATCCAGTGGGTTACTCCAGCAGCCCCGAGCCGGTCAATCACGACCTCGGGGCCCGCAAGGACGGGCAGCCGTGAGCGCTCTTCCCGCCACGATGAAGGCGGCGGTCTTCCACGGCCCGCACGACGTCCGGGTCGAAGAGGTGCCGACGCCGCAGGAGATCGGCCCGGACGCGGTGCTCGTCCGGGTGGACCGCAGCGCCATCTGCGGCACCGACCTCCATCCGTACCAGGGCCACATGGACCTCGAAGAGGACGTCATCCTCGGCCACGAGTTCCTCGGCACCGTCGTCGAGACCGGCGACGCCGTCGGGCTGACGAGCGCCGGCGACGTCGTCACCTGCCCCTGCACCGTCACCTGCGGCGCCTGCTACTTCTGCCGCCGGGGCGAGCCGGGCCGCTGCGCCGGCATCCGCATGTTCGGCATGGGCATGGCGCTGGGCGACCTGCCCGGCGCCCAGTCGGAGTACGTCGTCGTCCCCTCCGCCGACCGCAACCTCCGCAGGCTGGCCGACGACGTCGGCGACGAGCAGCTCGACAGCCTGCTGCTGGCCGGCGACATCATCACCACCGGCTACGAGGCGGTGAAGAAGGCCTTCCGGCCCGGCGACACGGTGGCAGTGGTCGGCGCCGGCCCGGTCGGGCTGTGCGCCGTCATGGCCGCCGGCGTCCTCGGCGCCGCCACCGTCGTGGCCGTCGACACCGTCCCCGAGCGGCTGAAGACGGCCGAGAGCCTCGGCGCCACGGCCGTCACGCCGGCCGAGGCGGAGGACGCCATCGCCGACCTGACCGGGTGGCGCGGCGCCGACGTCGTCGTCGACGCCGCCGGCCACCCGCAGGCGCTGGCCGCCATCGCCGGCTACGTCCGCATGGGCGGGACGGTGTCGATCCCCGGCGTGTACCTCCAGGAGAGCATGGACATGCCCTGGGGCGCCTTCTGGCTGAAGGGCGTGAACTTCACCATGGGCGTCACGCACTTCAACAACTCCATGGACGAGGTCATCGCCCTCATCCGGGCCGGCCGGCTCGACCCGGGCCGGATCATCTCCCACCGGATGCCGCTGTCCCGGGCCGACGAGGCCTACCGGCTCTTCGCCGCCCGGGAGGCGACGAAGGTCGTCCTCGACCCGAGGAGCTGACAAGGACGAATACGACCGTCGGCTTCATGCACGGGGTCCACGCCATGCCGGTACGGTGGGCGCCGCCCCGACCGGCCTGACGCCCGCAGGAGGTCCGCCGGCCATGACGACTGCGCAGACGACCCCGCCCGACGCCGCCGCCGTGGCCGACGTCGTCGGCGGCACGGAGGATGCCGGCGGCATCGGCGTGGTCGACTCGCTGCTGGCCCTGGGCCGGGCGGCGGGCCAGAGCCGGGCGGCGGCCGTGAAGGCCGGCGTCGGCCTCTCGGCCGAGGCGGTGCGCATCGCCCTCGGCCGCTCGCAGGTCGAGCCGGCCCGGGGGGACGGGCGCTTCGCCGATCCCGCCTGGAGCGAGAACCCCGGCTACCGCCGGGTCAAGCAGGCCTACCTGGCCTGGTCCAGGGCTGTCGACTCGGTGGTGGAGGCGGCCGACGTCGACTGGCGCACCCGGGAGCGGGCCCGCTTCGCCGCCGGGATCCTGACCTCGACGCTGGCGCCCACCAATACGCTGCCCGGCAACCCGGCGGCGCTCAAGCGGGTCATCGAGACCGGCGGCGGGAGCCTGCTGGCCGGCAGCCGGCACTTCGTCGACGACCTGCTCCACAACGGCGGTATGCCGCGCCAGGTCGACCGCAGCGGGTTCAAGGTCGGCGAGAACATGGCCGTCACCCCGGGCGCCGTCGTCTACCGAGACGAGGTCTGCGAGGTGATCCAGTACCAGCCGGCCACGCCGAAGGTGCGGGCCCGGCCGGTGGTCATGATCCCGCCGCCGATCAACAAGTACTACTTCATGGATCTGGCACCCGGGCGCAGCTTCATCGAGCACGCGGTGTCGAAGGGCATCCAGTTCTTCGTGATCTCGTGGCGCAACCCCCGCAAGGAGCACGGCGGCTGGGGCCTCGACACCTACGGCGAAGCGGTGCTCGGCGCCATCGACGTCGCCCGGGAGATCACCGGCTCCGACGACGTCATCGCCCTCGGCCTGTGCGCCGGCGGCATCATCACCGCCACCGTCCTGTCGTACCTGGCCGCCCGGGGCGACGGGCGGGTCTCGGCCGTGTCGTTCGGCGTGACGCTGCTCGACTGGGACTGCCCGGCCATGGTCGGCGCCTTCCAGTCCCGGGGCCTGCTGTCGGTGGCCCGGCGGAGGTCACGGCGGGCCGGCGTCCTCGACGCCCGGTCGCTGGGCACGGTGTTCACGTGGATGCGGCCCAACGAGCTCGTCTGGAACTACTGGGTCAACAACTACCTGATGGGCAAGGAGCCGCCGGCCTTCGACATCCTGGCCTGGAACGACGACAAGACGAACCTGCCCGGCCGCCTCCACGGCCAGTTCCTCGACATCTTCGCCGGCAACCTGCTGGTCAAGCCGGGCGGGCTCGAGGTGCTGGGCGAACCCGTCGACCTCTCGGCGGTGAAGATCGACAACTACGTCACCGGCGGCCTCTCCGACCACCTCACGCCCTGGGACGGGTGCTACCGGGCCACCCAGCTGCTCCCCGGGAACTCGACGTTCGTCCTGTCCCCCACCGGCCACATCCAGACCCAGGTGTCGCCGCCCGGGAACCCGAAGTCGCACTACTTCGTCGGCGGCGAGCCGGGGCCCGACCCCCAGGAGTGGCGGGCCGCCGCCGAGCGCCGGGCCGGGACGTGGTGGGACCACTGGGTCGAGTGGGTCACCGCCCGAGCCGGCGGGGAGAAGCCGGCACCGGCCAAGCTCGGCAGCCGCCGTCACAAGGTCCTCGCCCCGGCCCCGGGCAGCTACGTGCTGGAACAGGCCTGACGGCCGCACTTCTCAGGGATCGCAAAGATCGCCCGCCCCGCCGGAGCGGCGGGGTTCTATGCTGGCGGCGTGGGGGAAGGGCTGTTCTCGCCGTGGCACATCGCCATCATCGCCTTCGTGGTGTTCATGGTGTTCGGGCCGAAGAAGATCGCCGACCGCTTCACCGACATTTCCCAGGGCGTGCAGCAGTGGATCGACCACGACGGCGAGGGTGGCGGCGCGCCGGCCGGTACGGGTGAGGCCGAGGCCGCTCCCGCGCCGCCGAAGAAGGTGAAGCTGTCCCGCCGGATCGGCCAGCGGCTGTACCGCCTGCGACATCGGCGGCGCCAGGCCCCGCTGTAGACCCGCGGTCCGGCTCTAGCTGAGGATGTTGACCGCCCGGGCGATCACCAGCGCCACGGTCACCAGCGAGACGATCGACTGCAGCATCATCATCAGCTTCGCCCAGCGCGACAGCGGCAGCACGTCGGTGGGGCTGAAGGCGGTGGCGTTGGTGAAGGACAGGTACAGGTAGTCGACGAAGGCCGGCTCCCAGTCCGGTGGCGCCAGTTCGGGGCTCTGCATCTGGACGAAGAGGAAGTCGGGATGGGCCCTCGAGGCGAAGACCCGGGCGACCGGGCCGCCCCGGTCGAGCTCCCAGTACCACAGGCAGAAGACGATCACGTTGGTGAGCCAGATGGCCGCGCCGGTCAGCAGCAGCCTCGTCGGGTTCTTGTCGGCGGTGCCCTGGACCAGCGCCACAACGAGGCGGGCAGCCGACCAGGCGTTGGCGATGCTGAGGACGCCGATGAGCACCAGCGACAGCGTCCGCAGCGTCGGTGAGCGGCGCTCGATGCGGGGCGTGTGGCTGCTGACGAGGGCGATCAGTATGACCAGCGCCACGCCGGGCAGGAGCCAGCGGGGCTGGGTGGCGACCCCGTCGGGGAGGCTGGCCTGCATGGCCACCGCGGCCAGCATCCCCAGCGTAACGGGCCAGCGGGGCTCGCCCCGGGTGACCCGGCGCCAGGCCGGCAGCACCACCTTGTCCTCCACGCCGTGGAGGATCCGCAGCTCGGGGTCGACGAGCCGCTCGAGGCGGCCGAGCCGGTCCTTGATCGACTCGGCCGGCCCCTCGGGCCCGCTCCGGGGCTCGTCGGTCTCCACGACGTCATTGTGGCAGCCTGTCGCCGTGATCTACGTGGCACTGCTGCGGGGCGTCAACGTCGGCGGCCGGACGAAGATCCCCATGGCGGCGTTGCGCGACACCTGCGCGGCGGCGGGGTGCGAGGACGTCGTGACCTACATCCAGAGCGGCAACGTCGTCCTGCGCAGCCGGCTGGGCGCGGCACGGCTGCGGACGGTGCTGGAGGACGCGATCGCCGCCGACTTCGGCCTCCGGCCGGCGGTGATGATCCGGACGGGCGCCGAGATGGCGGCCGTCGTGGCCGGCAGTCCCCACGCCGGCGCCGATCCGGCCCACGTCCACGTGGGCTTCCTCCACGCTCCTCCGGACGCGGCGACGGCGACGTGCCTGGCGGCCATCGACTGCGCTCCGGAGACCGTGACGGCGGTGGGCCGCGACCTCTACCTGCACCTGCCGAAGGGGATGGGCCGGGCCGAGCTGCCCGTCCGGATCGAGAAGTGCCTGCGTCCGGTGGAGGTCACCGTCCGCAACTGGCGGACGGTGACGAAGCTGGCCGAGCTGACGGCGGGCTGAGCACCGGCGTTCCCGAGGAACGACGGGTGTTCCTCGGGAAGGCCGGTGTGTGTGTTTTCAGGCGGTCCGGCGGCGGCCGGCGGGGCTCATGAGGATGAGGCCGCCGAGGAGCACCATGGCGCCGCCGAGGGCGCCGAGCCGGCGGGTGTCGGCGCCGGTGGCGGCCAGCCCGTTGGCGGCCGCGCTGGCCGGGGCCGCCCCCGGGGCCGGCGGGGACGTCGCCGCCGAGGACGCCGGGCGCTTGGCCGCCGCCGTGGACGGCGTCGCCGGCTTCGGCGCCGCCTTGGTGCCCGGCGGGGTGGCGGGTTTCGCCGCCGGGGCACCGCCCGGCGCGGTGGCCGACGGCGCCGGACCCGCCCCGGGGACGGTGGCCGGCGGCGCCGGCGACCCGGCGGGCGGCGGGGCGGACGCCGGCGCGGTGGGGACGACGATGGGCACCGGGCCGGCCAGACCCTGGTCGGGGGCGACGTCGAAGGCCAGCGGCGGCTTCTTCGCCCCGGGGCTGGTGTCGTAGGTCAGCTGCACCTTGTACGTGACGGCGGACGGCTTGCCGATGCAGGTCGGGTTGACGGTCAGCGTGTAGCCGGCGACGGGGTCGAAGGCGGCCGGGACGGTGCATTTCGTGGCCGGCTGGTTTCCCCCGGGCCAGTGCGTCAGGTCACCGGCGATGCCGCCCGGAGCGCTGCTGTCGGTGGAGTAGCCGATGATGTCGTCGACCTTGCCGTCGCCGTTCTCGTCGAGCTGCCAGGAGGCCGACGTGTTGCCGCTGGCCCAGCCGGGGTCGGTGGCCGGATTGGCCATCTGCCGGGTCGTGAAGGACAGGACGGTGCCCCCGGGACCGGAGTCGACGGTGGCCGAGACGATGTCGGCGGCCGGCGCGCTCAGCTTGGCGTTGGTGTCGCGGTTGATGGTGTCACCGCCGGCGTCGGTGATCGCCCCCGGCCCGGCGGCGATGGCCGGCCGCGACGACAGCGCCCCGGTCAGGAGCAGGAGCCCGGCGAACGTGCAGGCCAGCCCGGCCGTCCTGTCGAGTCGGATGATCCTCCGCATTCGGCACCCCCAGCCGTTCGGCCCGCGGCCGGGACAGGCGTGCGACGGCGCGCCTCCCGCAGGCACTGGGGAGGAGTTCGACACCGGCCCGGGGAATTCCTCCCAAATGTCCCGATCCGGCCAAATGTCCCCGTCCGGCCAAATGTCCCCATCGGGCCGGTATGGGCCCGGGCGGCCGCCGTGGGAGATGATGACGGCCGTGCGGAGCGGCGCCCGGTGACGGCCTGGTCGGCGGCGGACGTCCCCGATCTCACCGGACGGGTCGCCGTCGTCACCGGTGCCAACCGCGGCCTCGGGCGGGAGGTCACCCGGTACCTGGCCGAGCGGGGCGCCCGGGTGATCATGGCCTGTCGGGACGAGGCGGCGGGCGAGGCCGGCGCCACCGCCCTCCGGCTGTCGGCGGCGCGGCGGGGCCGGGCGAGCCCGGCCGGCCCGCTCGAGGTCCGCCACCTCGATCTCGCCAGCCTCGCCTCGGTGGAACGCTTCGCCGCCGGGCTGGCCGGCGAGCCCCGCCTCGATCTCCTGTTCGACAACGCCGGCGTGATGGCCGTCGACCGCGGCCTGACGGTCGACGGCTTCGAGACGCACATCGGCGTCAACCACCTCGGCCACTTCGCCCTGACCATGCGGCTCCTGCCGCGGCTGTCGTCGACGGGCGGCGGTTCACGGGTGGTGACGACGTCGAGCATGGGCGCCCGGCTCGGCCGCGTCGACCTCGGGGACCTGCTGTGGGAGCGCCGGCCCTACGACCGGTGGCAGGCCTACCTCCAGAGCAAGCTGGCCAACCTGCTGTTCACCCTGGAGCTCGACCGCCGCCTCCGGGCGGCGGGGTCGGCGACGGCGGCGCTGGCCGCCCACCCCGGCGGCGCCCGCACCAGCCTCGGCCGCCAGGGCCGGGGGCTGACGAACCGGCTGGCGCCGCTGTGGACGCCGCTCCTCCAGCCGGCCTCGCTCGGCGCCCTGGCTCTCCTGCGGGCCGGCGCCGACCCGGCGGCGCGCAGCGGCGAGTACTACGGCCCCCGGTTCCAGGTCTGGGGGCACCCGGTGCGGGAGACGCCGGGACGGCGGGCCCGCGACCCCGACGTCGCCGCCCGCCTGTGGGAGGAGTCGGAGCGCCTCACCGGCTTGCGCTGGCCTGACCGGTAGCGTCCGGCCGGGCCCGGGGGACAGGGGGTGTCCCCCTGACAGAGGCGGCGTGAGCCGCCAGGGTACGGTGCCCGCCGGTGGAACTCAAGGTCACCCGCTACCAGATCGACGACGCCGGCGTGGCGACCGTGCGGCTGCACCGGCCGGAGCGGGGCAACTCCTGGACCGGCCGGATGCACGCCGAGTACCGCTGGATCTGCCAGACGCTGGAGAACGATCCCGCCGTGCGGGTCATCGTCGTCACGGGGTCCGGTGACCGCTTCTGCGTCGGCGCCGACCGGGAGGCGCTGGCCGGCCACGCCTCGGCCGGCCGCTACGACGCCGGCCTGGACGGCGACGTCGCCCGGCCGGGCTACGGCGCCCGGCCGGAGTTCGACGCCGACATGGCCTGGCAGCTGGCCTTGCGGGTGCCGATGATCGCCGCCGTGAACGGCGCCTGCGCCGGCATCGCCCTCGCCCTGGCCGCCTTCTGCGACCTGCGCTTCGCCGTGGAGGGAGCCAAGGTGACGGCCGCCTCGGCCCGGCTGGGCCTCCCGGCCGAGTACGGCCTGTCGTGGATGCTGCCCCGGCTGATCGGGCCGGCCCACGCCGCCGACGTCCTCCTGACCGGCCGGGTGCTACCGGCCGAGGAGCTCGGCGCCATGGGTTTCTTCAACGCCGTCCTTCCCCGGCCGGAGTTCGAGCGCCGGGTGGCGGACTACGCCGCGCTGCTGGCCGCCGCCTCACCGGAGGCGGTGTCGACCACCAAGTGCCAGCTCTGGGGCGACCTGCTCCACGGCGACCCCCGGGCGGCGGTCGAGGAGAGCAAGGCCCTGATCGCCCGGCTCGTCGGGCACCCGGACTACGCCGAAGGCGTGGCCGCCCTGCTGGAGGGGAGGCCGCCCCGCTTCACCCGCTGACCGGCAGGCCGGCGATGGAGACCATCGTGCGGTTCCCCGTCCCGGACGGCGGCGGCGGGTAGGCCGGGGCGTCGCCCTGGTTGGCGACCGTGCCGTCGCCGGCCGCCAGCCACGCTCCCTGCGCCGTCGGCGTGAGGGCCATGCCGATGACGGGGTGGTCGTACGTGTGGGTGTTGCGGAAGGTGGCGTCGCCGTAGGGCACGACCGTGCCGTCGCTGGCCACCAGCCAGTAGCCGTGCCCGCCCCGGCTGGCCATGATGCCCACGATCTGCTTCTTCTTCCGGCCGCTGGCCTTCGAGCCGTAGAACCCGGCGTCGCCGTAGCCGAACACGCCCCCGTCGGCGGCCACCAGCCAGTAGCCCTTGCCGGTCGCCGTGGCCGCCATGCCCACGATCGGCTGGGCCAGGTGCGTCCCGCCCGCCGAACCGAAGTAGCCGGCATCGCCGAAGCCGAAGATGCCGCCGTCCGACGCCACCAGCCAGTACCCCTTGCCGGTCGGCGAGGCCGCCATGCCCACGATCGGCTGGGCCAGATGCGTCGCCCCGGCCGAACCGAAGAACCCGGCATCGCCGAAGCCGAAGATGCCGCCGTCCGACGCCACCAGCCAGTAGCCCTTGCCGGTCGGCGTGGCCGCCATGCCCACGATGGGCTTGGCCAGGTGCGCCCCGCCCGCCGAGCCGTAGTTGCCGGCGTCGCCGTTGGGGAAGACGCTGCCGTCCGACGCCGCCAGCCAGTAGCCCTGCGGCGACGGGCCGGCCGCCGTGGCCGGCACCGCTGCCAGGCCGAACAGGGCCAGGACGGCCATGCCGAGCACCGCCAGCCGTCGGGATGCGTCCATCGTCCGATCCTCTCGACACACCATCGGGTCGGGAATGTTGTACATGCTGGCCGCGCCGGCGGAGTGGACCCCACCGCCCCCGGCGTCAGCCGCCGGGGGCCAGCTCTTCCAGCAGGAACAGCGCGGTGTCCATCGCCGCCTTGGGATCGGCGTCGACGCCGCCGACGGCGGGGTCGAAGTTGAGCTCGAAGAACAGCTCGTCGAGGCCGGCCTCCCGGTAGCGCAGGACGTCGGCCCGGACCTGGTCCAGCGAACCCCACAGGGGAC
>Ga0070681_10006610_pt1 | contig 11289 bp, 10 predicted proteins | sample KBSC83BmetaG_FD_65650 | JGI IMG/M metagenome (GOLD analysis project Ga0070681, IMG submission 65650) | Corn rhizosphere microbial communities from Kellogg Biological Station, Michigan, USA - KBS C8-3B metaG | ecosystem: Host-associated > Plants > Roots > Rhizosphere | place: USA: Michigan...
GGGCGCTGGGCGCGAAGATCGAGCGCATCGAGGAACGACGACAAGTGTGACGATCATCGGCGACTCCGAGAGCGTCGACGATTTCTCGCCTTTCGGTATCCGCGCGTTCACGACCACGCGCGCCTCGGGAACCTTCGGTCTGGTGTCGGACGAGCCAGCCCGCATCGTTATGCAGCGATGGCGCCAGCTCCGGGAGGAGCTCGTGCCGGGCGGCGCGCGACTCGCATCCGCGAATCAGGTGCACGGCTCGCGGGTCGTGACCCACGGCGATGGTTGGGAAGGATGGCTCCGCGTCGACGCAGCGGACGGACACGTCGCCCCCGGGCGCGGTCTCGCCCTGGCCGTGTCGGTTGCCGACTGTGTCCCCATCTTCATGGCGCACCCTTCCGGCGCCGTCGCGCTATTGCACTCCGGTTGGCGCGGAACAGCGGCCCGCATCGTGGAGCGGGGGATCGAAGCGCTGGCGCACCGCGGATTCGCCGCCGGCGAGCTCCGTCTGCACCTCGGCCCTGCCATCTGCGGAAAGTGCTACGAAGTCAGCGCCGATGTCTTTCGCCAGCTCACGGGACATGATTCGGCGCATGCCGCCGAGTGCGTGGATCTGCGCGCCCTCATTGCCAAGCACGCACGCGCGGCCGGTGTTCGACACATCACCTCGAGCGCGCTCTGCACGAGATGCGACAACGACCGCCTCTACTCGCATCGCACCGGCGATCCTGGTCGCCAGATAGCGGTGATTTATGCAGAGGGAGTCGTCGCCAAGACGTAGTCGTCTCGGCACTTCAGCTTGACGGGCCTATAGGCTTGGCCTAGCTTACGTCGAACGCGGCACTTGGGGCCGCGGGACGAATGTGGGGGATGCTCCCCACATTTTTTTGTTCTGTAAACCTCCCTCGACACGACATGAGCGATGAGCTGGAAGGCGTTGTACGCCAGGAAGTTGAAGCATCCGGCTTCGAGTTCGTGGAGTTGCGGCGGGGGGGTACGCGTTCGAGACCGTTGATCGAGGTTCGGATCGATCGCCGTGACGGCAATCGCATCACGGTCGATGATTGTGCCACGGTCTCACGGGCCATCGAGTCCAAGCTCGACGGCAGCAGCATCATCTCGGAGAGCTATGTCTTACAGGTCTCCTCACCTGGCGATCGGCCACTGCGCTCGGCAGGCGACTGGAGACGTTTTGTCGGGGAGTGGGCGAACGTCTTGAGCCCGGCGCAGGGCGGACGGTTCGAGGGAAAGATCGCGGCAGTCGAGGGAGGTCAGGGTGCCGAGGTGGTCGTGCTCGAGCTCGAGCGCGGTCCCGAGCGGCGGATCCCCCTGACCGACGTGAAGGAAGCTCGACTCGCGTTTCACTTATAAAGGAGGCATGAGGGAGACGGCGCGTGCTATCTCACTCATGAGGTGCTTACATGATCGGTTCCGCAGAAATCCTGGCCGCCTTCCGCGAGCTGTCGAACGTGAAGCAGCTCGACCGCGCGGAGCTGTACGGCCTGCTGCAGGACGGCATCATGGCGGCGCTTGCCAAGAAGTACGGCCCGAACGTACAGGCTGAAGTCGATATCGATGACGGCAAGGGCGACATCCGGATCGTTCTCCTCAAGGATGTTGTCGAGACCGTCGAAGACTCGAGTCGCCAGATCTCGGTCGACGATGCGCGCAGCTATGACGAGGGCTTCCAGGTTGGCGACGTCCTCGAGGAGCCGATCGATTTCGCCGTTTTCGGCCGGGCAGCGGTCCAGGCCGCGAAGCAGCGCATCATCCAGCGCGTCCGCGAGGGCGAACGGACCCGCATCCGCGACGAGTTCGCAACCCGTGTCGGCGATCTGCTCTCCGGTGAGATCCAGCAGATCGAGCGCGGTAAGCTCGTGGTCATGCTCAACAAGTTTCGCGAGGCGGAGGCGATCATTCCGTATCGCGAGCAGAACCACCGCGAACATTTCCATCAGGGCGAGCCGATCCGTGCCGTGCTCAAGCGGGTCGAGGAGACGCCAAAGGGTCCCCGGCTTATTCTGAGCCGTGCCGACGCGCTCTTCGTGAAGGCGCTGTTCAAGCTCGAGGTCCCCGAGATCCAGCAGGGGATCGTCGAGATTCGGGCCACAGCGCGCGAGGTGGGGAGCCGCACCAAGATCGCCGTCTTCTCGCGCGACGATTCGATCGATCCTGTGGGCGCGTGCGTGGGCCTCAAGGGCTCCCGCGTTCAGGCCGTGGTCAACGAGCTCGGTGGCGAGCGAATCGACATCGTGCCGTGGTCGCCGGATCCGGAGCGGTTCGCGAAGCTGGCGCTGGCTCCGGCCAAGGTCGCTCGCGTCTTCAGCGACCCGACCACGAAGACCATTCAGGCCGTCGTCGACGAGGACCAGCTGTCGCTCGCCATCGGACGCAACGGGCAGAACGTACGCCTCGCGTCGGAGCTCACGGGCTGGAAGATCGATCTGTACTCGAGTCGCGAGTGGCTGGAGCGCGGCAGCGATCAGCCGCTCTTTGCGCCGCTGCCGGAGGACTCGGATGAGATGGCCGACGTTCGGCTTTCGGATATCTCGGGGCTGCCCCCTGCGACGGTGGCCGTGCTCGAGGAAGCGGGATATCGCACGTTGAACGACATCATCGATCTCGAACGTGAGGATTTGCTAAAGCTGCCTGGGATCGCGCCTGCTGAGGCGGACCGCATCATGGGCATCATCGACGAGCTGACGACGGAAGACACCTCCGATGAAGGAGCAGCCGGCGGCCGCTCGTCCGAGGCTGGTGAGTTGGGGTCGACCGCCTGACGGGGATCGCGATCACGGTGGAACAGCGCGTCGCCGAGCGGCTGTTGCGACTCATCGGCCTAGGCGTGCGCGCGCGCAACGTCGTCGTCGGTGTTGAGCAGGTTCGGACGGCGGCGCGAAAGGGGAATCTCGTGCTCGCCGTCATCGCGCCCGATGCGTCGACGAACAGTCGGGAGAAGATCGTGCCGCTGCTCCGCGCACGGCGTGTTATGTTCGTTGAGGGTCCGACCGCGGCCGAGTTGGGCGCGGCGGTCGGACGTGAGCAAACGGCAGCTGTGGGCGTCGTCGATCCGCAGCTTGCCCGTGGTATTCGCGAGCTCGTGATGACGAGCGTCGCTGATGATTCGGAGGAGGGGTGATTGAGCAAGCTTCGCGTACATGACATGGCTGGTGAATTCGGAATCTCCTCTGACGAGGTCATCACGCTGCTTCGTCAGATGGATGTTCCTGTTCGCAGCCATTTGAGTTTGCTCACCGACGACCAGGTCGCGCGTGTGCGCGCCCGATGGGAGCGCGAGAAGCGCGCGCGCGCCGAGAAGCAGGCGGCGCCCGCTACGGCGACGCGCCGTCGTCGTTCCACCGCCGCGGCGCCTGTACCGGAGCCTGCTGCGGCTGCCGCCGGTGATGCAGGCATTCGCCGCCGGCGTCGCTCCGAGGTTGTTCCGCCGGTGGTCGAAGAGCCGACGATCGCTCCGCTCCCCGACGAGCCTAACGAGATCGCCGCTGAATCCACGTTCTCCGTCGAGCACGAGACCGAGTCGCCAGCCGATCGCGCGCCAGCCGCCGATCGAGGCATGCAGTACGAAGCCACGGCGCCGACGATCGAGCGGTTCGTTCCGCCAGCGCCGCCGGCGCCGCCTGATGAGGCGGAGCGGAGGACGCCGCCCCCCTCTCCGCGGGCACCGGAAGAGCATCGTCCCGCTGCGCAGTCGCCCGCGCCGGTTCGGCCCTCCGCCCCGCCATCGACGGGCATGCCCGATCGGCCCCGTCCGCGTCCGATCACTCCGGGAGCTCCGCGTCCGCGTCCCGTTGCCAGCAGCGGTTCCTTCATGCCGCCGCGTCCCATCGCCTCCGCGGCGCCGGGGGGCGGCACAGCCACACCAACCCGGCGCGACGATCGGCAGCAGCAGCCGGGCGGTGGCAGTGGCGGCGGAGGTCATCCCGAGCGCGGCCGGCGCAAGAAGGGAAAGCGCGGCGCCGTCGATCAGGAAGCGGTGGATGCAAACATTTCCAAGACGATGGCGACGCTTCGCGGCGCCCCGCAGCGACGCAGCTCCAGCGATCTGCGACGCGGTGCGCGCGAGGAGCTCGAGGCGGCACGAGCCGCCGAGGCCGAGCGCGAGAGGAAGACCGTACGCGTCAACGAATTCATCACGGTCAGTGAGCTCGCCCAGATTCTGAAAATCGCGGCGACCGAGATCGTTTCCTTCGCGTTCAAGAACCTCGGATTGATGGTGACCATCAATCAGCGCCTCGACTTCGATCAGATCGAGTTGATCGCGAGTGAATTCGGCTTCGAGGCAGTCCGCGAGGATGCTTACCAGGCCGATGAAGGAGCCACGCCTACCGTCGACCGCGAGGAGGACAAGGTTTCGCGGCCGCCGGTCGTGACCATCATGGGCCACGTCGATCACGGAAAGACGTCGCTGCTCGACTATATCCGGAAGGCGAACGTCGTCGCCGGCGAAGCCGGTGGTATCACCCAGCACATCGGCGCGTACCACGTCACGCTGCCTAACGGCAAGCAGATCACTTTCCTCGACACGCCGGGTCACGAAGCCTTCACCGCGATGCGCGCCCGCGGTGCCCAGGTGACGGATATCGTCGTACTGGTCGTGGCGGCCGACGATGGCCTCATGCCCCAGACCATCGAGGCGATCTCGCACGCCCGCAACGCGTCGGTACCGCTCATCGTCGCCGTCAACAAGATCGACCTGCCGCAGGCCAATCCCGCCCGGGTCAAGCAACAGCTCCTGCAGCACGGCGTCGTGCTCGAGGAGTTCGGCGGACAGGTGCTCTCCGCGGAGATCTCCGCGAAAAAGGGAACGAACGTCGATCAATTGCTCGATAGCATTCTCTTGCAGGCTGAGATCCGCGAGCTCAAGGCGAATCCCGACCGTCGCGCTGAAGGCTCGGTCGTCGAGGCGCAGCTCGACCCGGGCAAGGGCCCGGTAGCTACGGTTCTCGTGCGCAACGGCACGCTCCGTGTCGGCGATGACTTCATCTGCGGCCTCTTCTCGGGACGCGTCCGCGCGCTCTTCGACGAGCGCGGGAAAATCATTAAGTCGGCCGGTCCCGCGATTCCGACTCAAGTCCTCGGGATGGAGGGCGTGCCCATGGCCGGCGATCAATTCCTCGTCGTCGAGGATGCGACGGCCGCCCGCGATGTTGCTCAGCGTCGCCAACGTCTCGACCGTGAAGCCAAGAGCCGTCGCACATCTCGAGGAGGCGTCTCGCTCGAGGACTTCATGGCGCAGTCGGCGGCGGGCGAGCAGCGCACCCTCCGCATTCTCATCAAGGCAGACCAGGGTGGCCCGGCCGAAGCGCTCGCGGACGCGCTCGTCCAGCTGTCGACGGGCGAGGTCAAGGTCGAAATCGTCCATCGTGGCGTCGGCGCCATCACCGAGGGCGACATTCTTCTCGCGAAGGCGTCCGGTGCGATCATCCTCGGCTTCCACGTCCGGCCGGATAACAACGCCCGCACTGCTGCCGAGCGCGAAGGCGTCGACATTCGCCTCTATCGCATCATCTACGAGGCGGTGAACGACGTCCGTGCCGCTCTCGAGGGTCTCCTCCGTCCGGAGCAGCGTGAAGTCATCCTCGGTGAGGCTGAGGTGCGCGAGGTCTTCAAGATCTCCCGCCTCGGCACGATCGCTGGCTGCTCGGTCCGCAGCGGCGTCATCAACCGGCAGGGTCGCGCGCGCATCATCCGCGATGGCGTGGAGATCTACGACGGCACCATCGCGTCGCTCCGTCGCTTCAAGGAAGACGTGCGCGAGGTGCGCGAAGGCTTCGAGTGCGGCATCAGCATCGAGAACTTCAACGACCTCAAGGTCAGCGACGTCATCGAGTGCTATCGCACCGAGCAGGTGGCGCGCACCCTCGAGTCGACCGCCGGCTGATCGCCGGCGTCGCCTCGGGCACGTGGTCATCGGCGTGCGCTCGTACGAGCTGCACCTTCCGGGCGCTCATTCGCTCAAGGACAAGCGGTCGGTGCTGAAGAGTCTGAAAGATCGTTTGCATAACGAGTTCAACGTCTCGGTTGCCGAGACGGGCCGCCACGACGCCTGGCAGACCGCTGAGCTGACGATTTGCCTCGTCTCCACTGAGCAGCGCCACGCCGCGTCCGTTCTCGAGTCCGTCGACCGATTCGTCGAGAGCAATCCGCTCTGTCGCATCGTGGACACTGCTACGAGCTTCCTCTGATGGCGAGCACCAACCGGCGTCCGGATCGAGTCGCTGAAGCGATTCGGGAAGAGGTCGCGACCTTTCTCAGTCAGGACGTCAAGGATCCACGCGTCGTCGGCCTCGTGACCGTTACCGGTGTTGACGTATCGCGCGATCTGCGCGTCGCGACCGTGTACGTGAGCATCTATGGCTCCGAGGGCGAGCGTGCCGCGACGGGCGACGGGCTGGCCAGCGTCGCTGGTCACCTGCGCGCACGCATCGGGCGGGCCCTCCGGCTCCGGCTCGCGCCGGAGATCGTCTTCAAGCCAGACGAGAGCATCGCGCGCGCGGCGCGGATCGAGACGCTGCTCTCGCAACTCAAGGATGCGCCGCAGCCTCCCGGTGAGGACGAGCGCGATTGACGGAGTGCTGCTCGTCGACAAGCCGAGCGGCGTGACGTCGCACGACGTCGTCGCCGTCGCGCGTCGCACGTTAGGCACCAGGCGCGTCGGCCACACGGGCACGCTCGATCCCTTCGCGACCGGCCTGCTCGTCCTCCTCGTCGGTCGCGGCACTCGACTCGCCCAGTATATCGCCGGCGAGCCGAAGGTCTACGACGCAACCATTGCGTTCGGTGCGGAAACGACCACCGACGACCACACCGGCGAGATCACCCGGGTCGCCGCGCTTCCTGAAGCGGAGGAGGTGGACCGCGCCATTCAGTCCCTCACCGGATCCCTGCTGCAAACGCCGCCCGACTATTCGGCGAAGCAGGTGGCGGGACGACGCGCCTACGCTGCCGCACGCGCCGGAACGCCGCTCGCCCTCGAGCCTGTCCCCGTGGTCGTCCATTCCTGGCAGATCTGCCGGCGTACGGAGGCGGAGCTCGACGTCACGATCACTTGCGGCGGCGGGACCTACGTCCGCGCACTCGCGCGTGACCTGGGCCGAGCTACCTCCAGCGCCGCCCATTTGACCGCGCTCCGGCGCGTGCGAAGCGGCCCGTTCGACCTCGCCAATGCCGTCACGATCGACGACCTCGATCGCGATCGCGCGACAGCGCTTCGGCCGCTGCGTTTAGCGATTCCTCATCTCCCGACGCAGCAGCTCGGCGAGGAGGACTTGCGCCGCGTTCGCCACGGCAACGCCATCGCGAGTCGCATCGAAGGCCCGCTCGCCGCCATGGTGGACGCCGACGACCACCTCGTCGCCATCGGGCGCAGCGAAAACGGCATGCTCCGTCCCAGCCTCGTCCTCCTCGATGACTGAGGCGCTCACCAGCACCCGCGCGCTGCCACGACTGTCGCTCGGCGCCGTCATCACCGTCGGGACCTTCGACGGCGTCCATCTCGGCCATCGCGCCATTCTCACCCGCGTCGCGCGCCGCGCCTCGGAGCGGAAGCTGCCGAGCGTGCTCGTGACCTTCGAGCCCCACCCGCTCGAGGTGGTCAATCCGTCCGCGGCGCCGCTGCTCCTCTCGACCACGACCGAGAAGCTCGAGCTCGTCGCCGAGTGCGGGGTCGATTACTCGGTGGTCCTACCGTTCACACCCTCTCTCGCCGCGCTCGATCCCTCTGCGTTCGTCGAGGCAGTTTTGCTCGAGCGCTATTGCCTCCGCGAGCTGCTGATCGGCCACGATCATGGCTTCGGCCGCGGTCGCTCGGGTGATGTCCACGTGCTACGCAGACTCGGCGAACGACATGACTTCACGGTCGACATGGTCGAGGCAGTCTCCGTCGACGGCGTTCCCGTTTCATCGAGCGCGATCCGCCGCGCCATCGCGACTGGCGATCTCGAGAGCGCTCGACGCTCACTCGGACGCCGCTACGGATTCAGTGGACGCGTCATCCACGGCGATCAACGCGGGGCGCGCCTTGGCTTCCCGACTCTCAACATCGCGCTTGGCTCGCCCCGCAAACTTCTACCGCCAGTCGGGGTATACGCGATTCTTCTGGAATCCGAACGCGGCGCGTTTGGTGGAATGATGAATCTCGGGCCTCGGCCAACCTTCGACGATCCGCTCCTATCGCTCGAAGTGCACCTCTTCGATGCGACTGGCGACTGGTACGGCTCGCCTGTACGGGTCGAGTTGGTGACTAAGCTGCGGGACACGATACGCTTCGATTCGGCGGACGCGCTCATCGCGCAGCTTCGCGCCGACGAGGACGCCGCACGCGCTGCGTTGACTCAAATCAAAGCGTGAGATACCCTTAGAAGCTGCGCGAAACCCTCCTTCCTCCAGCAGTGCCATGTCCAATCTGAAGTACCGCATCGGCGCCATCGTTGCGCTCTGCCTCCTCTCGCTGTGGGCGCTGTTCCCGCGCAATGTGAAAGTCCAACAGCGCGGAGCAGACGGCATCCTGCGCGATACCATCCAGCGACACGTTCCGTTGCGAAAGGGACTGGATCTGCAGGGCGGAACGTACCTCGCCCTCGAGGTCGACGAGTCCAAGCAGGCTATCGCTCCCGACAAGATCCCCGATGCGATCGAGCGCGCCCTGAAAACGGTGCGTAACCGCATCGAGGGCATCGGTGTCTCGGAAGCTGTCGTGCAGACCCAGGGGAAGGATCGGATCGTCGTCCAGATCCCCGGCATTCAGGATCCCGAGCGCGCGCGTCAGATCATCAAGGATCAGGCGTTCCTGGAGTTCCGAATTACCGACAAGACACAGGCCCTGGAGCGTGTGCTCCCGCGTCTCGATCAGGTCATTCGCGACAAGGGCCTCGCGGCGCCAACCACGACGGCGTCTGCACCGACGAAGCCCGCTGCATCGAAGGGTCTTCAGGGTCTCCTCACGGGTACCGACACCGTGAAGACCGACACTTCCAAGGCGGCCAGGAAGGACAGCACCAAGACGGACACGGCGGCCGCCGTCATCCCGACGACCGGCGGTCCCTTCTCGAGCCTCATTCAGCAGAGCCCTGGCGGCATGCCGGGCGAGTATCTCGTCGATTCCGACAACGCTCTGAAGGTCGAGAGCTATCTCGCGCTTCCCGAGATCAAGGCGGCGATGCCGCCAGGCAAGCAGATGCTGCCGAGCAACGACTCCACCGTCCTGCAAAGCAAGGTTTACAAGCTCTTCTACGTCGTCGACGCGAAGCCGATCGTCACTGGTGAGTCGCTGACGGACGCGCGCCCGAACACCTCGCCACTCGAAGGCACCATCGTTCAGTTCACCCTCGACAACATTGGCGGCCGTCGCTTCAAGACGGAGACGGGCCGGCACGTGCACGATTACATGGCGATCGTTCTCGACGGTCGCGTCATGGGCCGCCCCCCGATCATTCAGAGCGCCATCGGAACGAGCGGGCAGATCACGATGGGGCAGGGACGCGACATCCGCGATGCCCAGGATCTCGCGCTCGTGCTGCGTGCCGGCGCGCTGCCGGTTCCGCTCCGCGTCGCGGAGACGCGCACCATCGGTCCGAGCCTCGGGCAGGATTCGATCAACAAGGGCTTCCGGGCCGGTGCGATCGCCGTCGTGCTCGTCGTCGTCATCATGCTCTTCTATTACAAGTTCTCGGGCGTTCTCGCCGTCGGCGGTCTGGCGCTTTACGTCCTGTACACGCTTGCCATCCTTGCGGGCTTCGACGCGGTCCTCACGCTGCCGGGGCTCGCCGGCTTCGTACTCTCGATCGGTATCGCCGTCGACGCGAACGTGCTCATCTTCGAGCGCATACGTGAGGAGCTCGATCGCGGCAAGACGGTGCGCACCGCGATTGACGAAGGCTTCCGGCACGCGATGCCAGCGATCATCGACTCGAACGTCTCCACCATTCTCACCGCGGCGGTTCTGTACCAGTACGGCACGGGACCGGTCAAGGGATTTGCCGTCACGCTCATCGCGGGCATCGTGGCATCCCTCGTCACGTCGATCTTCGTCGTCCGTACCTTCTACATGATCTGGCTGCAGCGCTCCCGCGGCGCCCAGACGCTGAGCATCTAAGGGGCTGCCAATGCTTCGCATCCTTCACGACACGAAGTACGACTTCATCCGGCACTGGAAGAAGGCGGCGGTCATCACGATCGCGTGGATCATCGTCGGACTCGGCTTCCTCGCGATCCACGGCATCAACTACAGCATCGAGTTTACCGGCGGCACGCTGATGCAGGTGACGTTCAAGCACCCGCCGCACATCGATGACATTCGTGCCACCGTCGACGCCGCCGGTTATCCGAACTCCGAGATCACGAAGTTTGGATCGGACACGGAGTACACCGTGCGCGCCCAGCCTCATGCCAGTGCCAACTCCACGGCCGGCGACAGCACCGGGACGTACATCCAGAAGGCCCTCCAGCAGAAGTACGGGAACGACGTCACCGTCGGCCGGAGCGAGTTCGTCGGCCCGCGCGTCGGCGCCGAGCTCCGTACCAAGGCGGCGGTCGCAGTCCTCATCTCGTTCATTGTCACGCTCATCTATCTGGCCGTCCGCTTCGAGTGGCGCTTCGGCCTCGCGGCCGTCATCGCTACCGCGCACGACGTGCTCACGACGCTCGCCTTTCTGGCGATGTTGCGTCTCGAGGTATCGCTCACCGTCGTCGCGGCAATTCTCACCGTGATCGGCTACTCGCTGAACGATACGATCATCATCTTCGATCGCGTTCGTGAGAACTTGCGAAAGCAGCGCAAGGAATCGCTGTACGATGTGCTCAACCGCTCGATCAACGAGACGCTGCCGCGTTCCGTGCTGACCCACGCGACGACGCTCGCCGCGACGCTCGCCCTCCTCTTCTTCGCCGGCGAGGTGATCCGGCCGTTCGCCTGGATCATGGCCTTCGGTATCTTCACTGGAACGTTCAGCTCCATCTACGTTGCCGGCGCGCTGCTCCTGTGGATCGAGCGCAAATGGCCCCGTTCCGCCAGCGGTCAAGGGAAGGGGACTGCGCGTGCCATGGCCGAGGAACGCCGCCGCTCTACTCAGGAGAGCGTCGTGGCGAGCCGTTGATCGAGGCGCGCTCAGTGAGTACGACCTGGAGAACCGCCCCCAAGGCGGTTCTCTTTTTTCCGTGATCGAGTTCATCGATAGCCACGCGCACCTCGGCGATCCCGCGTTTGATGTTGATCGGGATGCCTGTATCGAACGGGCGACCGCCGCTGGAGCACGCGGCATCGTGTGCATCGGCGAGTCTCTG
>Ga0070681_10006612_pt1 | contig 11287 bp, 10 predicted proteins | sample KBSC83BmetaG_FD_65650 | JGI IMG/M metagenome (GOLD analysis project Ga0070681, IMG submission 65650) | Corn rhizosphere microbial communities from Kellogg Biological Station, Michigan, USA - KBS C8-3B metaG | ecosystem: Host-associated > Plants > Roots > Rhizosphere | place: USA: Michigan...
CATGAAGGAGTGGACGGCGAAGACGGCCGCGGGCCAGGACCCCGCGGATTCTGGTCGTCGAGACGGGCGGGCTCAATCCTGACATCGGTTTCGCGGAGCCGCGGAACAAACTCCCGATCAAGATCGGGCGCAACGTGCGGATCACGTGATCTGTATGCGTTCGAGAACGGCAGCCCCAACGCGGTGACGAAGGCGGGATGGACCAAAACGTCAGTGCAGGCCGGCGACAGGATCACCGTCGTCTACGCTCCGCTGCGTGACGGCAGGAAAGGTGGGCATCTTCTGTCGCTGAAGCTTCCGGATGGCCGTACGCTGTCCGGTGTCGGCATCAAGCCGCCGGATGAGAAGCATTGAAGTCGCGGATCGCGGACCCCATGGATACGCAGGTCCGCCGCGGGATCGCCCAGCAGGCGCACGCGCCTGATTGTGGCTATCGTATACGATGGTTTCTGCACAGCCCATTGAAGTCTTTCGCTCGGGCCGCCTTCCCGACTGCGACGAGCGGGCGTTCATGTTATATGCCGTGGGCATCGGCAGCGCCATCGCGAAGGACGCGGGTGACTATGTCCTGCTGGTCGAGGAACCGACGGCGAGCGCGGCGCGCGAGCACCTGCGCCGATATGAAGTCGAGCGGCTGAACCGGCCGCCACCGCCCCCCAAGCCCCCGAAACTCCACCCACACGCCGGCTGGGGCAGCCTCGCCTACGTGGTGGTGATTACAGGTGTTGCCCTCGTCATTTCCAACGGGTTGTGGCGACTTGATGCCTTCGATGTAGGCGAGCTCAACGCCGGGCTCGTTCGGCGGGGTCAATGGTGGCGGATCTGGACCGCCCTGACGCTGCACCTGGATGGGGCGCACCTTGCCGCGAACAGCGCCGCCGGAATGTGGTTCGGCTATCTGGCCGCGCGGTTGATGGGAGTCGGGAGCGCCTGGCTGTGCGTGGTCGTCGGCGCGGGACTGGCGAACTGGATCGAGTCCATCCTCGCCTCCCCCTGGCACCGCTCGGTGGGCGCCTCGACGGCGGTCTTCACGGCGCTGGGGTTGTTGTCCGCCTACTCGTGGCGTACGCGGCTTGCGCTCCCACAGCGCTGGGCGCTGCGCTGGGGTCCCCTCGTCGCGGGCCTACTCCTGCTCGCCTGGACCGGCACCGGCGGGGAATCCATCGACGACCCGTCCTCCGGCGCCGGGCAGTCCGTCGATGTGTTGGCGCATGCGCTCGGATTTCTGACCGGACTGCTGACCGGCGCGGTCATCTCGGTCGAGCGGATTTCAGGCGCGTTGGATCGGGTTCCGCAGTGGGTCTACGGGGTGCTCGCGCTGGCGCCGATTGCCGTATCATGGGCTTTCGCGCTCAGCAGTTGAGGGACCTATGACCCGAGTGATGAGACTAGCCGTCGCGCTCGCGACCTTCGCGCTTTGGAATCAAGCGTCCGCGCAGCAGAACGCCGACTGGACGACACCGATCGCGCCCTTCCAGATCGCCGATGGGTTGTACTACGTCGGCAGCAAGGACCTCGCCTCCTATCTGGTCGTCACACCTCAGGGTGACATCCTCATCAACTCGAGTCTGCCGAGCTCGCCGGCCTTGATCCGCCGCAGCGTCGAGCAGCTCGGGTTCAAATTCTCGGACATCAAGATCCTTTTGATCAGCCACGCCCACTCCGACCACGATGGCGGTAGTGCGGACATCATCAAGACGACACGCGCGAAGTACATGGTGATGGATGGCGATGTGCCGGTCGTGGAAACCGGCGGCGCAAAGGACTTCCACTACCCCAACGATCGGTATCCCGCCGCCAAGGTCGATCGGGTACTCCACGATGGGGATGAGGTTCGGTTGGGCTCTGCGGTGCTCGTTGCCCACAAGACGGCGGGCCACACGCACGGTTGCACTACCTGGACGATGAAGGTCAAACAGGGCGACAAGACACTCAACGCCGTTATCGTCGGAAGCTGGAACGTGAATCCCGGGTACAGGCTCGTCGACAAGCCCGGTCAGCCCGCTTCCTATCCCGGTATCGCGGACGACTATCGCCATACGTTTGCCCTGCTGAAGCAATTGCCATGCGACATCTTCCTGGGCGCGCACGGCATGTACTTCGACATGTTGGGAAAACTCGCCAAGGCGGCTCCGGGCAGGGCCGGAGAGTCCGTATGGATCGATCCGCAGGGATATCAGACGACGCTCGCCGAGCGCGAGCAGGCATTCGAGACGGAGCTGCGCAAGCAGTCGCAGTGACGAACAAAAAAGGCCCAGTCGATGCCGGGCCTGGCGTGCATCGCGGGAAGGCTAGTGAAGCAGGTCGTCGCAGTCGCTGGCGCCGCGCGCCTTGCAGCGGTCGTACGCTTCGCGCCGCTCCTGATCCCGGATCGCGTCACTGCGCCGCTCGTGATCGCGAGTCGAGTCGGCGGGGTACGCGTTGGAGTTCACCGGCGCATTGAGGATTGCGTCGCAATCGGAACGGCCTTCCGCGCGGCAATGCTCGAAGTCCGTGCGGCGTGCTTCATCCCGTCCGGCAGCGACGTTCATGCGGTGTTCATCTGACGCGCAGCCGCTCGTCAACACAACCAGCGCGGCCACTGTACACATCGTCAAGGACTTCAGGCCCTTCATGCTCACACTCCCCTCCGGCTTCGCCGGAGCCGTTGGTTAAAGCTCAATCCTGGGTTGGTAAAGCAATCGCTGTGCCCACGCGCCGCTGCTCTCGCGTGCCCGCCCAAGCCGAGGCTTCGGCGCCGCACTGAATGGAGTACGGCGCCGAAGCAGTGGGCGCCCGTCAGTTGGCAAACGTCGTGATGCTCTGTCCGGGCAGCGAGTAGGTAAACGCGCCGTTAGATACCGTGACCGCGCCTAGTTGAACGAGGTTACCGCTGGGCGAGGTCTGGGTTGGAGTGAGCGAGGTGATCGTTGCGCCCTGCAGGGTAAACGGCTGACTCACTGCGGACGTCCCCATGTTGATGGCTACGATGACGTGGTGATTGCTGCCCGCGTAGGCCGTAACGTAAACATTGGTGGATGGGTTGTACGTGGAGTTGATGCGAACGTAACCCGGTCGCACGAACTTCGAATACTGGGCCATGGCGTAGCCCGCGGGCTTGACGTTCGAGTTGGCATCGATCAGTCCGAAGGAGAAGTTCTCCTGCGGCCAGTCGTGCACCCACCACCATACGTAAGCGTTGTAGTTGGCCACCGACATCGAGTCGTTGATCTCCTTGGCCACCTGCAACGCCCCGGAGATGCCGGTGCTTGTCAGATAATGCTCGGTCATCCAGACCTGCTTGCCCTTGCTGACGGCGTTCGGGTAGGGCTGCGGAGTGACTCCGTAGATGTGACCGGCGATGAAGCCGATGTGCGGCAGGGCCCGCGAATCATTCAACGCAGGGTCCGAGAAGCTGGTCGTGAAGCTCTCCGACTCGGGCATCATCAGGGGGATGGTCAGTGTGGCGGCGTTGTTGGCCACCCAGGTATCCATCTGGGTGCCGGTCCAACTGCAGGACTCGTAGGTGACGTTGGCATCCGGCTCGTTTTGCATCGAAATCGCGCTCAGCGGCACGCCGCTGCTGGCAAAGAAGTTGACGAAGCTCTCCAGGTAAGTGGCGTACGCTGCGTAGCTGGTCGTCTTGAGCATTCCGCCAACGACGTTGTTGTTGGTCTTCATCGATGCTGGCGGCGTCCAGGGTGTGGCGATGACGATCGCGCCGCGCGCACGCGCAGCTTGTGCGTTGGCAAGCTCGGTTCCCCAGTTTCCGGAGCCTGCGGGATCGATGCGCACGCGCAGGATGCTCAGGCCGATCTGCTGATTGTTGCCGTTGCTGAACAGGGCGTTGGCCTGTGTGCTGGTGAGTTGCGGCATCCAGGCGGTCGCGCCGCCGAAGCCCTGAATCGCTTGTGCCTGGGAGCCGAAGTTGACGAACGCGGTGCCGGCGAACGCCGGACCTGAGGCGATGAGCAACGCGGCGAGCGCCGCTGAGTAATACTTTGCAACACTCATGGTCCCCTCCTTGTGTTGACGCCGATGTAACGCTATTCAGAATTAAGATAGCGGTACCATCCGCAGCAAGTATGGGTCCCGTCGCGGACGCGCCGTCAACCTGACGCAGCGTTCCCGGGAAACTCTCGCGAAAGCAAGGCGGACGTGCGCCGGGCGGGGTCAGGGGTTGGGTCCCTCAGCCGGGCCCGGGACCTGGATCGGTGAGCAGGGTGTTCCCGGTGATCGACTTCCGCGTTACGCCGTAAACGGCAGATCCTCGTACGGCGCCCAGACGCCGTGCACCTGCTCGCTGATGTGGAATGGCAGGATCACCCGAGCCATTTCCTGCATGCGCTGCGCGTCAACGACGACGAGTTCCGAGCGGCCTTCGGCGAGATTGCTGTAGACGGCGACCAGATACCCGTCGCCCTCCGCCGCGTCCCGGTTCCTGGGCACGAAGCAGGCTTCCTGCAAAGTGCCACCGCTGCCGACGAAGAGCGAATCGAGTTTGCCCGTCGTCATGTCGTAACGGCCCAGGCAGTTGGTAGGGGGGAACACGCGCGCGGCGGTGTATTTCCCGTCAATCGGTCGCGCGCGGTCCGAGTAGCCCATGTAGCCGTAGCGGTAGCTGTGCGAGATGAAGCGGTCGTCGATGCGGGGCAGGCCGCCCGGCGCCATCGGAAAGGGGTTCTGTTCCTCCCAGCCCTCGTTGCCGGAGCTCAGGTCAAGCGTCCAGCGGCGAATGGAGGAAGTGCCCGCCTGAGGACTCCAGCCCGAGCCGTTGCGGTTCGGAAAGAAAGGGAAAGGGTTGCCGTCGGATACCGTGCCATCGAGCACCAGACGATTCCCCTCGGTGGTCGCGTTGAGTGTGTGGACCATTGCGCGCGGAGGTCCTTTGATCCAACGGGCATCTTTGGCATCTCCATCACGGGGTAGCACGCATAGATACGCAGGCAACCGCTCATCCCAATACCAATGGATGTTGCCGGCTGCCAGCCACTGCTTATCCGTGGTCAATGGATACATCGGCAGGACCACGTGCGTGCGAGTGATCGCCATGTCGTGCATCTCACTCACGTACGGCGCTTCCAGGCGCACCTCGCGAGTGACGTGGCCGCCGCGGTCGATGAAATACACAAACACGTCCCGGGACGCCTCCCCCGTGGCTTCGTAACCGAAGCAGATCAGCTCCCCCGTGAGCGGATCGGTCTTGGGGTGTGCGGTGAAGGTGAGACTCGAGTACTTGCCGTGGAAATCCCACTCCCCGCGGGTCTCCAGAGTGTGGGGATCGATTTCGTAGGGCCGTGCGTCTTCCTTGGTGGCAAAAAGGCGCCCGGCGTGCACGACCGGCGTCGTGTTGGCAACCGTGCTGCTCAAAGAGCGCACCGCAGGGTCGTCGGCGGCCCTGTTCCGATAGATGCCGAAGAGTTGCCGGCCGGCTTTGAGATTCGCCACGTAGCGCGGGGTGCGCACGAACCGTCCCCGGTAATCCACTTTCCCATCCGAAAAGCGGAACATCGAAATGTAACCGTCGGCGCTGAAGGGAGCGTCGTGCGCAGACTTCGGCGGGTACAGCCAGTCGCCTCCCAGGCGGTAGAAGGTGCCGCGGATGTCGCGCGGAATCTCCCCCTCCACTTCGCAATCCGAAATCCCGCCTTCGAAGCGCAGCGTGCTGAAGAAATTGCCCGCAAACCGCTGATTGCCGAATCGCTGCACCATCTCGCGCGTCTCCGTTGCAGCCTAGGGCGACGCCAGCGTCGCCAGGCCACTGACCTGGGCCTCCGGGTTGGAATCCGTGCAGACGTACTCCTTCAGCCGTGCGCCCGGCTGGCGTTTGTACGTTACGCGCGTACTCCAGGGTTTAGTGTAGGTCTTCGGATCGTCGATGGTAATGAGGTCTTCCAGCGTGTTGGCGTCGAGCTTGCGGATACGCTCAGTGACGCGCATTTCGGTGGAGTGGGGCAGGCCGGCGCTGTCGAGAGTCGTCACATCGTTGAAACCCTGGCTGTCGACCACGAGCGTGTCGCCTTCCCAGCGCCCGGCCGACTGGCCCATCCAGTTCGGGTCCATGTCCTCCAGTTTCGGGAGTGTCAGGTCCAGGTAGACCATCCGCGGCATGTGGTGCACCTCGTGGATGAAGGTGATCTGCCGGGACTCCTGCAACACTTCGATGGGGTAGGCGGCAAAGAGAATGCGCGGGAAACCGTGGGGCCTGCAGGTCTGGATGGTGTCGAAGTCCGGGTGGCCGGCCTTCCTCGCCCTGACCGCCGCCGCATAGCGCGCCGCCGCGGTCTCGTTCATCGGCGGCAGCTTGCCGTTCAGAGTCTTGACGGCGGAGTGGTTCCCTTCGATCAGCCAGACGCCTGCCAAATTCTGCCCGGGCGGGGGGGTGTAGATCGCCTGGGCGTGGGCCGCGCCGGCCGCGCTCAACAGCACGAGGATCAGGGCGCGGCGGATCATTTGGCCACCGTGTGCCCGGCGACGGGCATGTTGCGATTGTTCTCTTCGCAGACGTACTCCGAGAGCCGCAGGTCCGGGCGCCAGGCATACGTGATGCGGGCGTACCAGGGCTGTCTGAAGAACTCCGGGTCTTCGATGCGGATGAGGTTCTCCAGGGCATGGCCGTCCTCGATCTTGCGGATCCGCTCGACCACGTGGAGCTGCTTGCCGTGTATCACGCCGACTTCATCGATCCAGGTGCGATCGTTGAAACCGATCGTGTCGATGACCAGCGTGTCGCCTTCCCAGTGCCCTGTTGAATCCCCCATGAAGCTCGGCGTGATGGAGGCCGGATGAGGTTGGTCCATGTAGATGTGGCGGATGTTGTGCGCCACCTCATGCACGATGGTGGTCTCGCCCGCGGTCTGAATGATCTGAATCGGGTATGGTGAATTCATTACTCGCGGCACGCCGTGGGGCCAGCAGTACGCGGACGCATCCGCGATGGGAGTCCCGTCTTTCTCGGCTTTGACCCGTTTGTCCCACTCCGCCTTACCGTGGTCAGTGAAGGGCGGGATGCGGCCGAGAGTGGAGTTGATCTGGCGGTTGTAGAGGCGGATGAACCAAACGCCCGAGAGATCACGCGGATCGCTGGAGGAAACGGCGGGACGGATCAGCGGCCCGTCGACGACATCGGAAGAAGCCGCCCAGGCCGCGGCCGATACGACAGCGCCGCAGCCCAGAATGCAAACCACCCATCGCATCCGCATGATCCCCCTCCGATCCGCCCGTCGTCGGGCTTTGGCCCGCCGGGAGGGAGTCTACGTTACACCCTCGAGCGGTTGGGCCGCAGGCCTGGCGCCCCGGAGGCTCAGAAAGGTGCGCCCGGCGCGCTGAAGGCCTTCATCAGCCGGTAGGTGAACTCGGTGCCCTCAGCGAAGCGGTCGGCCTTGATCCGCTCGTCGCGGCCGTGAGCACGCAAGTCCTCCAGATCCCAGAAGTTGGAGGCCGCCCCGTAGCTGGGGATGCCGGCGACCCGGGTGAATTTGGAATCGGATGCGCCCGCATCCATGTTCGGCATCACGATCAGGCGTGGCCACATCGAGTGGACCACTTGCTTGAAGAGGCCCATCACCGCTTCGTTCGGCGGAGACTCGGGGCTCGGCGATGATGGCTGAATGACGCTCACTTTAACGCCAGGGTCCGCAAGGACTTTGACCAGAGTGGCCTTGACCTGCTCCTCCGTGTCACCGGGCAGCATCCGACACTGAATGGTGGCTCGCGCCCTCTGGGGCAATGCATTCTCCGCATGGCCCGCCTCCAGCATCGTTGCTACGCAGGTGGTTCGGACCTGAGCGTTGTCCGTGGGGTCCGCGGCCAGCCGTTCGGCGGCCTTCAGGTCTCCGTTGCCGACCGCGCGCATGTCGGCTTGCCGTGCCCCGGTCTCGAGCTCGGCCTGGCTCGCGTAGAAGGCGCGGACCGTGTCAGTGAGGCGGACGGGAAACTTGAAGGCGGCCAGCCGATTGAGCGCGGCTGTGAGCTGGTAGATGGCGTTGTCGGGCCGGGGCTCGGAGCTATGACCCCCTTTGTTGGTCGTCTCGGCCCCGAAGGTGACGTAACTCTTTTCGCTGGTCTGCACACCGTAGAACACGCGCTTGCCGTTGCGAAAGGCTCCGATGCCCGCGTCCGGATTCAGGACCAGTCCCGCTTCGAGCAGATTGCGATGCTCCTTCACCAGCCATTCAACACCCTGGCCGCCGCCTACTTCTTCATCCGGCGTGAAAGCGACGATGATGTCCCGCGCGGGCGTATAGTTCTCGCGCTTCAGGCGCAACAGGGCGGCCGCCACATTCGCGTCCTCGCCTTTCATGTCCTGACTGCCGCGCCCGTAGATCCAGCCGTCTTTCTCCGTCATGGCGAAGGGCGGCACGGTCCAGTCCTCGGGTTTGGCTTCCACGACGTCCAGATGACACAGGTACAGCAGCGGCTTGCCGCTTCCGTGGCCTTTGAGCCTGACAATCAGGCTGGCGTGAGAGGGTTTGGCGGGATCGGTTACCACGGCCAGTTCCGTCGCGGCGAAACCCGCCGCCAGAAAGCGCTTCCTTAGAACGTCCACCGCCTTAGCCGTGCCCTTTTCCACGGTGGTGTCGATTGCGAGCAGCTCTCCGAGGATGGCCTTGGCGGTCGCTGCATCCTGTGCGGAGTTCGCCGCGGTGGCGGCGGTTGCAACGGACGCGCAAGCCGCCAGGATCGTCATCACACCTGCGCTCAGCAGACTCGTCGTAACTTGCGACATGCGGAGGTTCCCCGTCGATAATTTCAACAATTCGCTAGTGTACAATCGATTGGTATGACGCCAGGGACAACTTGCATTCGCCCATTGCAGGCGGCGGCTTTCGTATGCGCGCTCTGCTTCTTTCTTTCGCCTGTCCACGGTGCGGGACTTTCGCCCCGGCAGATTCAGGACGTCTCTAAAGTTGCCACCGACTGGCTCGAAATCCATCACGTGCCGGGTCTCGCGGTCGCGGTGGCGAAGAACGATTCGATCTGGAGCGCCGGATTCGGGAAAGCGGATCTGGAGCAGGACGTGCCCGTGACCGCCCGCAGCATGTTCAGGACTGCGTCCGTCGCGAAATGGTTTACCGCGACGGCGGCGATGCGGCTCGTCGAGGCAGGCAAGCTCGACCTGGATGCGCCGATTCAGCAGTACTGTCCGCAGTTTCCGGCCAAACCCTGGCCCGTTACCTCGCGTGAGCTGCTGAGCCACATGGGCGGCGTGCGCCACAACTACGGAAGCAACGGCGAGAAGCAGGACACCGAGGCCGAGCGCAAAGCGCTCGATGAGCGGGTCCAACGCGAGCGGAGCACTCAGTACACGCGCTACACGGATGTCATCAAGCCGCTGGATACTTTCAAGGACGATCCGCTGTTGTTCGAACCCGGTACGAACTCCCGCTACAGCTCGCTGGGCTACCGGGTGTTAGGTTGCGTATTGCAGGGGGCGGCCAGGGAACCTTATCGGCAATTGATGCGGGACCTCGTGTTCGGGCCCGCGGGCATGACATCGATAACGGAGGACGATGCGCTGGCGATCATTCCGCGCCGCGTGGCTGGATACAGCCGGGGGGATGCGAGTGACAGCATCGTGCGCGCGGACTTCCGCGATGTGAGTGAGAACCTTCCCGCCGGCGGCTATCTCGCAACGGCCGAGGATCTCGTTCGATTCGTCCTCGCATTCCGCTCGGGCAAGCTGGTGAGCATCAAAACGCGCGATCGCATGCTCGAGCGCCCGAAGCTCCTCGACGGCAGCCCGGCGCCAAACCCGATGGGCGATCCAAAGTTCTATTACGGCATGGGGATCATGGTGGACCCCGGCGACACGCAGCCGGCGTGGTTTCATACAGGGGGCCAGAGCGGCGCCTCCACGCTACTGTTCCTGTTTCCCAAAGACGATGTCGTGGTCGCAGTGATGAGCAACATGGATCATGCGGCCGTGCGCGAACCCCTGGCGCGCAAAATCGCGGCAATCGCAGCCGGGCACTGATCCACACGCGGCAGGCAAGCCTACGAGCGTTCCGCCGGAACGTTCCCGCGCCGCAGCCGAGTTACCGCTTCAGGCAGTCGGGTACCCGCCTTGCGGTGCGGGTGTATGATCGAATGACGATTTGATCACGGTCGCGGCGAGCGGGCGAAAGCCCGCAGGAGGCATGGCATGAGCGCTGTCCTACTTGCTGTGTACACGAGTCACGAGGCGGCGGAGCGGGCGCGCACCGATCTGGTCCGCGATGGCTTCCCCACCGACCGCGTCGAGCTGACGGACTGCAGTGAGCCTGGCAGGGCAGGGCTGGTGCCCTGCGAGTCCCTGCATGGGAAATTCACCCAGTACTTCCAGACACTCCTGAACCTTGACGGCGAACGGCACTATCCCGAGCTGCTAGCCGAGTGCCTGGAGAACGGGGGCGCAACCGTCACCGTGCATCCGCGCGGAGCGATTGAGACCGCGCGCGCCACGCAGATCCTGGAAAGCATCGGCGTCAAGGATCTCGTGAAACACGATCTGACCAACCAAAAGATGGAACACGCTGCCGCGCGGCGCGACAGCCCGTGGATCAGCAACTTCTGGGTAGAGCATGTGGACGGGTCCCACTGCATCTACTGTCAGCTGTTCGAGCGCGATACCCAGTGACCGCCCGCGCCCGGGCCGCAAGGCCCGGGCGGGTGGCTGGCCGCGAGTATCCCGACCGCGGAGGGCTGGGGAGGGCTGGGGATACACCAAGCCGGCGCGACGCTCAGCGAGCGAGGCTCAGCAGCTCGTTGGCTTCCCTGATCAGGCGTTCGGCGCGTTCTGCGTCGACGCGCTCATTGTTGAATGCAGCGCCTTCCAGCATCGAGATCATTTCACCGGCGATGCGATTGCGCACTACCGTGAGATCCCCCAGCAGCTCGTCCGCTCTGGCGTAGCGAGAATCGCTGCCTGCTACAGCCTGAGTAGAGAACCGCAGTGTGGCGAGCCCTAGCGGCCCCACCGGCGCGTTGATCGCCTTGTAAGCGGCCGCCAGGCGATGCAGCAGTCCCTGCTGATCGCGCAAGGTGCGCGGCAGCTCATGGTCGTTGAGAATCTCGAACAAGACACGACCATCGTGCGCGTAGTCGTCCTTGAGTCCCGCAAGGCTCAGGACCGTCGGCCGCACGTCCGTGTGGTCAGTGAACAGCGCGTTGGTTACTCCCTCGTGGCGAACGCCCGGCCCGACGATTCCCAGCCAGGTGCGCACGATATCTTCCTGGAAGTTGCCGTGATTCCAGGCGAAGTTGCGCGTCTCGGCGAAGCAGCTGGAGAGCGGCGCAAGCGTGCAGGTCTTCGGCGCGGGAGCTGAGT
>Ga0070681_10006615_pt1 | contig 11286 bp, 9 predicted proteins | sample KBSC83BmetaG_FD_65650 | JGI IMG/M metagenome (GOLD analysis project Ga0070681, IMG submission 65650) | Corn rhizosphere microbial communities from Kellogg Biological Station, Michigan, USA - KBS C8-3B metaG | ecosystem: Host-associated > Plants > Roots > Rhizosphere | place: USA: Michigan...
TTCCTGCGGGCGGGGGCGATCGAGCCCAAGGGGTTGTTGCGCTACTTCGATCGCGGGTTCGCCACGCTCACCGGCAAGTACGCCGACGGAGTGGGCTGGGTGATCCGTCATGGGGCCGTGGCCGCCATCGTCATAGGCGTGATGCTGCTCATGACCTGGCGCATATCGAGCACCGTGCCCACTGCGCTGGCACCCGAGGAGGATCAGGGGTACGTCATTTCCATCGCCGCGCTGCCCCCCGCAGCTTCGATCAAGCGCACCGAAGCGGTGCTCGAGCAGCTGGACAAGGCGAGTTTCGCGCAGCCGCAATACCAGGACGACTTCACGATCAGCGGGTTTGACGTGCTCACCAACGCCACACGCACCAACGCCGGCGTGAGCTTCGTGATCCTGAAGGATTGGTCGCAGCGCAAGGGCCGCGCTCTGTCCGCGGACGCCATGGCCGGCGCCATGACGATGGCGGGCGCCCGGATCAAGGACGGCTCGGTCTTCTCGATCTCCCCGCCGCCCATTCCCGGCATTTCCAACACCGGTGGCTTCGAGGGGTTCGTGCAGGCGCGCGAGGGCAACGACTATGCGAAGCTCGAGGTGGCCACGCAGAAGCTGATTGCGGCGGCGTCCAAGCGCAAGGAGCTCCTCGGTGTGGGCACGTCGTACTCAGCCCAAGTGCCGCGCGTACAGGTGACGCTGGATGTGGAGAAGGCAAAGCTGCTCGGCCTGAGCATGGATGATGTCAACACGACGTTGCAGAGCACCTTCGGCGCTTTCTATGTCAATGATTTCAATCGTGACGGAAGAGTGTACCGAGTACAGCTGCAGTCCGAGGCCCGGTTTCGCGCGCATCCGGAGGATCTGCGGGACGTGTACGTGCGTTCCTCCAATGGCACCATGATTCCGCTGACGGCCATCGCCGAAGTGAAGGAGACGACCGGGCCCGACGTCGTGGAGCGCTTCGATCTGTTCCCCGCCGCGCGCCTGTTCGGCGGGCCCGCTCCCGGATACAGCTCCGGGCAGGCGCTGGCCGCGATGGAGGAGGTGGCCGCGCAAAGTTTGCCTGAGGGCTACCAGCTCGCCTGGTCGGGCGAGTCATTCCAGGAGAAGACGAGCGGCCAGAACACCGCGGCGCTGTTCGCGCTCGCAGTGCTGATGGTGTTCCTGATCCTCGCCGCGCAGTACGAGCGTTTGACGCTGCCGTTCGCAGTGATCCTGGCTGTTCCCTTCGCCGTGTTCGGCGCATACCTGGCAGTGTGGTTGCGCGGCATCTACGCGGATCTGTACCTGCAGATCGGCCTGGTAACCCTCGTGGGCCTGGCCGCCAAGAACGCGATCCTGATCGTCGAGTTCGCCGCGCACATGCATCGCGACGGCAAGGGCTTGGTCGAATCCGCCATCGAGGCCGCGCGCCTGCGGTTCCGGCCCATCGTGATGACTTCGCTCGCCTTCGTGCTGGGCGTGTTGCCTCTTGCCGTGAGCACGGGAGCAGGCGCAGCCAGCCGCCACTCCATCGGAACCGGCGTGATCGGCGGCATGCTGGCAGCGACTTTCATCGCCGTGTTGTTCATTCCGCTGTTCTTCGTGTGGAGCGACAACGTGGGCGTGTGGTTGCGCGGGCTTGGGCGCAAGCAGGAGCCGGAGGCTGTGGTTCCACCCACCGTCGATTTATAGGGCGGCGGAGGCGGACGGACCGCCAGCCCCGCTGGGGTGGCCATGACGGTACCCCGTTGTGGTAAATCCGGACCAAGTTTGCACCGGGCCTGGGCGGTCGCCACCCGACCCCTTGCCGTCGGAGCGTATGTCGGCTATCGGGAAACGCGATTTGCTGAGCGCAGGGAGACGCAGGGTCGGGGGGGCATCGTGTGCGATGCAAACGCGAGCCATCATCCGCGAGAACTTTGAGCTCCGCAGCAGCTGACCGTCTGGTTCTCGGTGGCCGGCCGCGGTTGCGGGGGATGAAAGGCGCCTATACTCTGGCGATCGAGCTCCAGACAACCGTGTTTGCGCCTGTGGGGGCTGAGCCATGCAGTTGATTCGCCACCGCCCGGCCGGACCGCTTGCACATTACGTCAACTTCTTTTGGTGGGCGCGACGTGATGACACGCAGGACTTTTGTGAACACATCCTCCCCTCGGGCGGGGTGCAAGCGCTGTTCGCGTTACACGAGAACCGAATCCTTTGCTTGCCCGGGGCGCCGTCGCAGCGCCGGATCGAGTGGTCAGGGAGCATGGTGCACGGCCCACAGTGGGGCTACTACGTTGCCGGTCCGAAGCCGCGCGGAACGGTCGCCGGTGTGGCATTTCGTTCAGGCGGAGCCGGGGCAGTGCTCGGGGTTCCCATGGCGGAACTTGCCGATCATCACATCAGTTTGAGTACTCTCTGGGGTAGGCGGGGTCAGGACCTGCACGAGCGACTGCGGGCGGCGGCAGACCCTGGGTCGATCTTTCGGATTCTTGAGCAGAACTTGAGCGCGCGCATTCAACGCCCTCTCCTCATTCATCCGGCTGTGGCCCACGCGCTGTGTGCATGCTCACCGACGGGCTCCCCTACTCGAGTCGCGGAAGTTCAGCGCGAGACAGGTTACAGCCCGCGACATTTCATCGCGCTATTCCGAGCCGCAGTTGGGATAACGCCTAAGCATTACTATCGGATCCAGCGCTTCAACAGCGTCGCGCGGCGCCTCGCTTCTAGCCCCGACTGCGATCTGGCCGATCTCGCTGGGTCGGTCGGATATTCGGACCAAGCACATCTGACAAGGGAGTTTCGGGAGCTTAGCGGTGTGGTGCCTACTCAGTACCGACCCGGAGGCTCCGAGCGCGCCCTGCACCACAGGGTGACCGATGAAAGACACGGACGGCATATCAGGTAAGAATTATTCAAGACAGAGCTGCGTGGAAACATCAACATGGTAGTGTGATTTTGGGGGCAGCCATGAGCGACGTTCACGAGGTCTACCCGTATCTGCGCGTCCATAGCACCGCAGATGCAATAGAGTTCTACGCCCGCGCCTTTGGCGCGCAGGAACTGTTTCGACTGACCGAGCCCAGCGGCCGCATTGGGCATGCGGAAGTCAAGATCGGCCCGGCTACCGTCATGCTGGGCGATGAATACCCTGAGCACGGCGTACGAGGTCCACGCTCGCTTGGCGCAACGACCGTTTCCATCCATCTGCACGTCGCGGACGTCGATCAGGCGTTTCAACGGGCAGTGAGTGCGGGAGCCTCCGTGCTCATGCCACTCAAGAATCAGTTCTGGGGAGAACGCATTGGGATAGTGCGTGATCCGTTCGGTCACGAGTGGCTGCTGGGAGGCCATCTGGAATCAGTGACACCGGAGGAAATGCAGAGACGGTACACGGCGTCATTCAAGAGGTAGCGGCTCGAGGAGATTGCGATGTTGCGAGCGGGACCACTGGACCTGTCTTCGACATTTTTACGCCTGCGAGCCGATGCGTCGGCCGAGCCTCTCAACGTGGACGAGACGTTCTGGCAGCGCCTTACGAGCGGACAGCTCGGGGACTTTCACCACGAACGATTGGTCGCCGGCGGGAACTTCGAAGCCGATTGGCCGATGTGGGAAATGCACCCAAACGGCGATGAAATGGTGTGCCTGCTATCCGGCTCAGTGACGTTTCTTCTCGAGGAGACCCAAGGGACTCGAGAAGTTGTGTTGAGCAAGAGCGGTACCTATGTACTCGTGCCGAAGGGTATTTGGCATACGGCCAGGACCCACGGACCTTGCCGGATGCTGTTCATCACGCCCGGCGAGGGTACGCTGCATCGACCGGCACGGTGAGTTGCTCGTGGAGTGGTAGCCATCGATGGCGAATTTCCGCCCATGCCGTTCGAGGCACACTCGCCGGTTTAAACTGTTGCCGCGACGGCTCGCGGGGTCTTATGCGTCCGCCTGAGAGCGCGGGATCAAAATTTTGAAGGGCTTTCCGCTGGGAAGGCGATAGGTCTCGAAGTCATCAAAATCAGTCGTCGCGATGAGATTCGTACGGCATCGTTCACCCAGCCACACCAGAGTCTGATCTGCGAGATCGACCTCTCTATCTGCATAACGCCCACGCCACGCGCGCATGCGCGGGATGTCATCCAATGCGAAGTCCACGATTTGGGCCTCGCTACTCAAGAGCCAGTTCCAGTAGATGGCCTCCTGATGGCGCATGATGAACGAGCACTCTGTGATCACGGGCCACGTCGTCAACAGTGCGTCGGTCGGCCGCAGAGAGGCGAAAAACCCCTTGACCCGTTCGTGGTGGCGATCGGTCGGCCTCAGCAGCCCGACGATGGCTCCTGTATCAAGCAGGATATTTCTCATCCAGATGTCGCTTCAGCGTGTCTACCGAGTCCGAGGGCTCTTTGGATCGCTGGAGCTGCAACCGCTCGAAGGACGTCCAGGCAGGATGGCGCGCTCGCTCACCTTCCGAGCGCAGCAGCAGCTCGATGCCGCGCTCGAGGGCCTGGGTCTTTGTCAGACCGTGCGCTTTGCAATATCGCATCAGAGCGAGTTGTGTTTTGGAGCTCAGGCGCGCCGAGATAGCCATACCGTGGTCCCGTAATACAGACGCGTAATACTACGCTCGGAGCTGTTCTGGCGCAAGTGAAGGCACGCCGGCATGTCAGGCTGCGGAGGACTTGCGACCCCACAGCTCCGCAGTGGCCAGCTGCGCGCCCTGCACCAGGCTTTCGAGCTTGGACCACATGATGGACTCGTGGACGCGTCGCACGAACGGGCCCTGTGCGAAGCCGCAGTCCGTGCCTGCGATCACGTTGTCGCGTCCGACGACATGGGCAAACCTCACGATGCGCTCGGCTACCAGCTCGGGGTGCTCCACCACATTCGTCTGGTGGCTCACGACGCCGGGCATGAGCTTGCGTCCCTCGGGCAGCTTCACCTCCCGCCACACCTTCCATTCGTGCTCGTGGCGGGCGTTGGCAGCCTCGATCGCGTAGCCCCCCACATTGAGCCGCAGCAGAAGGTCGACGATCTTGGCGAGCGGCACATCCCCAGTGTGTGGCCCATTCCAGCTTCCCCAGCAGATGTGATAGCGAATCCGGCTGGCATCGAGCCCGCGCAGCGCGTGATTCAGTGCGTCGATGCGCAGCTCGGCCCAGCGGCGATACTGTTGCTCCGGCGCGGCCGGTACCATCTGGTCGTACATGAACGGAAGGTGTGCGTCATCGATCTGCACGAGCAGTCCTGACGCCAGGATCGTCTGATATTCGACGCGCAGCGCCTCCGCGGTTGCATAGATGTACTCCTCGTCGCTGCGGTAGTACTCATTCGGCGACATTGCAGTGGCGCTCGCTGGAGCGACCACCGGCAGAAATCCCGCGAACGCCGTGGCCGCCGATACGGCTGTCCGGAGGTTCGAGATATCGCGTTGCAGTGCCGCCTGACCGGTGTAGCTGATAGGGCCCGTGCATGGGAACGGCCGCTCGAGGTACTCCTCTTTCTGCAGGAGCTCGGCGTAGAAGTCGGCGAACCGTGCGACATCGCCCGTCGGCGGGACCGCCCGCTCGGCGTCTGGAGCGCCGGGGTTCGGCGCCGAGAAACCCGACAACCGCTCAATGACGTACTGCTCCCACCCGATGCCCTTGCCGAATTCCCCGTCGCTCACAATGTCGATGCCGACCTCGACCTGTCGCTTCACAACCTCCCTGACCGCGGACGTCAACGCCGCATCGAAGTTCTCGACCGGTTCTCCGCGGGCTCTTTGTTTCAACAGCGCGGCGAAATGGGGTGGCCTGACCAGGCTCCCGACATGGCTCGTGAGAATTCGATTTTCTGACATCGTGGCAAACTCCTGGCAAATGCTCATCCGGGGTTCATCCAAGGGTGAGCGGTTCGTAGGCGATTCGGGTGCCCGGGTCGCGGTTACAGATCGAGGGCCATGGAGAAGGCCTTCGCCACAATCGGCCGCAGTTTCGCGTCGCCACCGCCTTCGTACCATTCATTCAATGCCGCCGTGAATGCGGTCAGCGCGGTGCCTACGACAATTCCGGCCTTGAGGGCACTCGTTGACCTCTTGCCCTCTCTTTGAATGAGGGCCGTGACGAGCGCTCGCTCCCAAACTACTCGCTTCTCGAATTCACTGCCAATCAAGGAAGGCGTCTCTTTCAACAGACGCATCATCGAAAGGACCCAAGCTGGGTTCGCATCGTAGAGCCGCAGCAGGGAAGTGAGCGCCTCGCACACTGCCCTGAAGGGCTTCTCCTCCTTGGGCCTGGATTTCAGTGCGTCGACCAGCTCAGGCGTGAGGTCCTCGTACCAGGTGAAAACCAACTCCTCTTTCGTATTGAAGTACCGGAAGAAGGTCCGCCTGGCGATTCCCAGCGGCTGCACGATCTGATCGATCGTCGTATTGGCGAAACCCTGTTTCAAGAACAAGTCCACGCCGCAGCGCGACAACTCCCGGCGGGTGGCCAGTTTGTTCTGCGCACGCAGGCCTGCGACTTTCCCGGTCGACATGGCATGCAGTGTACTAAAATGGCACTGAGTGTCAATGTGGCACTGGGGGACACAATGGCCTTGCCGGAGTCGGCCCCACTCCCGCCGAAGAGAAGTGGTAGCGCACTTGCATGCGTCCGTGCAATTTTTCCGCGCTGCGTTCGGGATGAGCCGTCCGCCCGAGGAAGGGTCAGCGCCAGCGTGAGCCCGGAACACCGCTCACTCGTTCTGCAGCACCTCAGCGGGCTCAACTCGCGCGGCCCGCAGGCTCTGCTGTAGCACTACAGCCCAGGCGACCACGAGGGTGGCGATGAGGCTCAGAGCAAACGGCAGCAGCGTGATGGCCACGCGCTCGACGAATAACGTGAGATAAAGCTTTCCGGTGATGAAGGCCAGGGGGGCGGCGATCACATTGGCGACGATCACCGGCCTGGAGAAATCACGCAACAACATCAGCACGATCTGGCCGGTGTGCGCGCCGACGGCCTTGCGTATGCCGATCTCGCGCATCCTGCGGCTGCTGACATGCATGGCCATGCCGAACAGCCCCAGGGCGGCGATCACCAGGGCGAACACCGCGAGGCCCCCGATCGCAGTGCCGATGGAGTTGAGCGTCCGCTGCATCTGCTCGAGGGTCTCACTGAAGAACTGGCGACCCATGGGATAGTCCGGGGCGAGGGATTTCCAGGCGGACTCGACATCCGCAAGTCCCGCCGGGAGCTCGCCGGGGACCAGGCGCACGGTCACGAATTGCGCGGCGGCCGGATTCAGGAAATAGAAGTTGGACGTGGCCCCGAGCCCGAAGAAGCCCAGGGGCCGTCGTTGCACGACGCCGATGACCTGCAGAGGCTGCGGCGGAAGGCCGAAGCCTGCCGGAAGGTAGAGCGTGGCGCCGATGGCCTCTTCCAGGTGAGCCCAGCCGAGCTGCCTCGCCAGCGCTGCATCGATGACGATGTGCGCCGGATGTTTCCAGGTGTCGCGTTCGCCCTCGGTGACATCGTCGCCGTGCTCCCTGGAGAAGTCGCGGCCGGCCAGCAGCTTGATCCCGAGCGTCGGGAAAAAGTCATAGGCCACAGTGCTCTGCACGGAGCTCACCCGGGGTGCGGCAACATCGGCCGAACGCGCGAGCATCTGCAACGGCGGGAAGTTGTTGATGGGGGGCGTCCAGGTGCCGGTGACGGAAGCGATATGCGACGATTCCAGCAACCGGGTGCGCAGTCGATCAAAGTCCAAGTGAGCCTCCGTGAGGCTCGCGCCGAGGCCGAGAACCGGCTCACCCTGGAAGTTGATCCGCCGCAACATCGAGTTCTCGTGCTGGATAATGGCGACGGTCACGAGAAGGAAGCTCGCGGCGGTGAATTGCGCCACCGCCAGCACTTTCGGCATGAAGCGGCCGGCAACGCCGCCGCCGCCGCGAATCGCATCGGCCGGGTGCGTCGCTGAGAGGACGTAAGCGGGGTACGCACCGCCGACCACGGCGACCGCGAGCACGAGCAGCACCATCGCGCCCAGCATGGTTGGCTGCATCAGCAGCTCGAAGCCGACGTCGAGACCCGCCTTGCGGACCAGGGGCAGCAGCAACGCGGAGAAGCCCAGTACCAGCAGCAGCGCGATGGCTCCCGTCATGGCCGCCTCCAGCAGGTGTTGGAGGATCAGTTGGCTGCGACGCGCACCGATGATTTTGCGGATGCCGATTTCCTTCGTGCGCGCTACAGCGAGCGCCGACGCAAGGCTGGCGTAATTGGCGCAGGAGATCAGCAGCACGAGACAGGCGAGCACCACCGCCAGGGTGGTCACGCGGAGGCCGGTTCGCGTCTGGCCGCCGAATGCCGAGTTGACGCTGTCCAGGTAAAACCTGTCCACCGTAGCGAGTCCGAAGGACACCGTCAGTCCGAAGCTCGGGCCCTTGGGCACCCGGCGTTCGGCGAACTCCCGCAGTTGTGTGCGGAATTGTGCTTCCGTGAGGGACCCATCCGCCGGAAGCTGCACATACGTGACGCACTCGGATGCCGCCCATGCGTCCATGGGAGGAGCGAGCGGGAAGGTGGGATTGACCGGCGGTGCATTGCCGGCAGCGCGCATCGCCTCGAGCGTGTCCATCGACACCAGCAACTCGAAGCTGAGGTGAGTCGGCCTGGGAATGTCACCGATCACGCCGGTGATCGTGACGTCCTCACGTCCCGCGATGCGTACCTTGCGGCCCAGCACGGCGCGCGTGGAAAACAGCCGGTCGGCAGCCCGGGCCGTGATGACGGCGCTGCGCGGTGAGGACAGCGCCTCGTGTGCGTTGCCGGACAGAAAGGGGAGTGCAAACAGCTCAAGGAATCCGGGCTCGGCAAAGCTCACAGAGGCGAACGTCGCGGTGGGACCGGTGCTGACCGGAAACTGCGTTTCGGCGGTGCGTCTCACGACGGCGGTGAGCTGCGGAAAGTCGCTGCGCAGGAATACTCCGACGTCGCGTCCGGTGCGCGGCTCGTCCGCAAAGCCCGCCCGCTGGCTCTTGGCATACAGGTCCTTGGTGATCAGGAACAACCGTGGTGCTTTCCCGATGGCGGCATCGCCGTGACCCAGGTAGCTGAGCGTTCCCAGTGTCAGCACGACGCACGCCAGGCCGAGGGCGAGGCACGCGAGGTTGATGGCAGTCGTGAGCTTGAAGCGCCGGAGCTGGGCCAGCGCGGCGCTCAGATAGTGGCGGAGCACGAGCGTACCTGCGGACCGGGTGATGACGCCACCGGGGGCTCAGTGCCTTCGGTCACGACCCTGCCGTCGAGCATCCGGATCACCCGTTGGGCTCGGGCCGCGTATTGCTGGGAATGGGTGACCATCACGAGGGTCGCGCCGTTGCGATGCAGGGTTTCCAGCATTCCCAGGACCTCATCGCCATGATGGGTGTCGAGGTTGCCCGTGGGCTCATCCGCCAGGATGAGCTGGGGATCGCCGACGACCGCGCGTGCGACGGCGACGCGCTGCTGCTGGCCGCCCGAGAGCTGCGCCGGCCTGTGACCGGCGCGCGGCTGCAGGTCTACCAGCTCCAGCACCTCGCGCACCCGGTTGCGCCGCCTCGCCCTGGGCATTTGCTGATAGAGCAGCGGAAGCTCGATGTTCTCGTAGACCGTCAGCTCATCGATGAGATTGAAGCTCTGGAAGATGAAGCCGACATGCCGCTTGCGAAGCTCCGTGAGCGCGGCGTGCGGCTGGCCTACGACCTCCTGATCCAGCAGCCGATAGCTTCCGGCGCTGGCCGCATCGATCATGCCGAGGATGTTGAGTAGTGTCGATTTGCCGCAACCGGAGGGACCTGTGATCGCGACGAACTCTCCGGCCTCGATAGCGAGGCTCACCTCGATGAGCGCCTGGGTCTCGATGGAGCCGACCCGGTAGACCTTGCTCACGCTGCTCAACCTGATCATGCGTTCCTCGCGGCGCTCCTGGTCATTCAACGCCGCAGCCGTATGCGATCGAAGTCCGTGAAGCCGTCATATCCGGAGGTGATCACCCGCTCGCCCCGCGCAAGCCCCGCAAGCACCTCGACCGTATCGGGGTTGCGGTGTCCGATACGGATGCGCCGGCGAACGGCCGTGTTCGAATCGGGCATGAGCACGAAGGCCCAGGTACCGCCGGTGGCGTTGAGGAATTCTCCGTTCACCAGCAGCAGCCGCCGGTTCGATTCGCCCGCTCCCAGCCGCAACTGCAATGTCTGGCCGCGGCGCAGCCCAGCGGGGGCCGGTTCATCGAACCACAGGTCGACCTTGAATTCCCGATTGAGCACCTGGGAGTAGGTCTTGGCGATGTGCAGGCGGTAGTCGCGTGCATCGATCCGCGCCGTGCCCGGCTGACCGACAGCCACTCGCTGCAGGTAGAACTCATCCAGCACGGCCTCGACCTTGTACGCTCCGGTGCCGTCGATCTGGCCGATGCGCTGCCCGGGGAGCTTGGATTCCCCGAGCTGAGCGTCCAGCGAGGTCAGCTTGCCGGCAAACGGTGCGCGCACCGTGAGGGCTTCCAGGCTTGCGCCCATCATGCTCAGGTTGCGCCGGATGGTGGCGATCGCCTGTGCGGCTCCTGCCACCTGGCTGGTCTCGAACTTTTCATCGAGCGAGCGGGCATCCAGCAGCGCGTTCTGCTGGCCGCGCAGCCTCTGCAGCTCTGTCTGGCTGTTCTCCAGATCCGCCGCGGGAATCAGGCCGGCCGCCTTCAGGGCCTGGCGGCGGGCGAGGAGCCGCGCGCCTTCCTCGATCTGGGCGCGCGAATCGACCAGTGCGCGCTGATGCTCGAGCCGCGATTGTTGGAACGCCAGCAGCTGCGCGTTGAGCCGGTCGAGCTGCTCGAGCAACTGCGACTCGCGGCCGAGTACCTCCAGCCGCAGGCTGGTGTTCTTCAGCCGCACGAGCGGCTGGCCGGCGCTGACCACCGCACCTTCCTCCGCCAGCACTGCCTCCACCTGGCCGCCCTCGACCGCATCGATGTAGGCGACATCGCGCGGCACGACCGTGCCTGTCGCAGGGATGTAATCGTGGAACGTACCCAGCTGCACGCTCGACACCACCACATGGTCCGCATCGATCGTCAGCGTCCGGGTCAGCGAGAACCGCAGGTAGAGCGTGACTGCCACGACCACTGCCATGAGCAGTGTGGCGGCGACCAGGAGCGTGCGCGTCCGCAGTCGCGGTTGCGCGATGCGCCGGTCCATCGAGGACAGCTCGGCGAGCTCCTCCCGAAGCCGCTGGCTGCCCCGCACGGCGGTGCCCGCCACCGGTTCACCCCTTGTCACCGTGTTACTCACGTAATACAGTATGGAACATGAAGAAGCGCCCGCACAAGTGGCACAGCGGCCAG
>Ga0070681_10006618_pt1 | contig 11285 bp, 18 predicted proteins | sample KBSC83BmetaG_FD_65650 | JGI IMG/M metagenome (GOLD analysis project Ga0070681, IMG submission 65650) | Corn rhizosphere microbial communities from Kellogg Biological Station, Michigan, USA - KBS C8-3B metaG | ecosystem: Host-associated > Plants > Roots > Rhizosphere | place: USA: Michigan...
CTTAGATGAAATTCTCCTTCCATTTTGTTCTCTGCGTGCAAACGTGTTACTCAAATTGTGCGGCGTAAAGCTGCCTTCAATTCCTTCACCAGTTTCCATGTTCTAACATCCAAATTAGAAAGAAAAAGTGAAGCGAGTCTCAGGAAGAACCCCCAATGCCTGTCCGACGCATAAAAAGCAACACAAAAAATGTCCTCTAGATTGTGAGGAACGGGTGGAAACGAACACGAAGAGATTCAAAAAATTCGCGGATAAGATTGAATTTCATATGAGTAGCGAGGAGCTGCAGTGGTTTTTATTCCTGATAGACCCGCCAGGATTAGATCCGGTTAGTTGTAAGGGTTGGTTCGGATCTGATTTGGATCAGGAGGGGGAGGATGCCCTTGGAATGATACTGGATTGAGCAGATCATCACTGTCCGTCTTCTCTGTCCTGCTAAACTGAGGGTGTTCCTGTCTGTAATCTTCTACAGCTGGATTGGAATACTTCCATACTAGATAGACACTCGCAGCCGCAAGGATGTAGTACAACATGTTTGTGGCTTATGCCTTTAGTTTAGAATTTTCAAAATAGAATCTCAACCACAAATACAAGTTTGTGTATGTGTAAGAATCCAATGAAATCGCTGGTAAGGTTCCAGTGTTCCTTCTCAGTTCAGGGGAAAGGTATTCCACCACACCATCTCCCTTGGGGTAATCTGAAATCAACAATGGTGTGTTGAATTCATCAAATAGCTCCGCAGGAAGAGTCAATGGAAGTGAAGCGGTTGAGAAGGATTCCTTTGGAACAGTGAGTGTGTAGATCGTTCCGGCGGTGTGTGCATTAGCAGATGCATTGGAGATATCCCGACCTTTCGGTACATTGTCTGAATTCCCCAACCCATTGGTGTTCAAAAAGAGCACTTCATTTTGGTAAACGCCTGTTGTGCTATTTGGATCATTGGTAGTTCCAGTTGCCTTCCAAGCCAACAGTTCTATCCTTCGAATGTTGGTGATTGGCTTACCAAAACGAGTTAATCTAGCTTTCTTTGTTGTGCTCGAAACACCGAGGCAGATGTCTTCATGAACAAGCTCGTCCATGACTGTGTAGCAACGATATTGGTTAGAATTTTTCTAAGTAACAAAGGTAATTGCTGTCCGATGGCCAACCAGTTTGAACAGTTTGCAAAGCCAGTAGCTGAACCAGGAGGTCAGTCAGATGGAGAGTTAGAGAAGAAACCGAGAGGAAGACCAAGAAAGATACCTAGCCCTGGACCTTCAAAGGCTACTTTTCCTCCGGCTGAAAATTTTCAGCGCGATGGTCCACAGAATCTTCCAACTCCACCTCAGAAGGCCAAGCAAGAACCTAATAAAGAAAGGGGAAGAGAGAAAGTTGAACACCAGTTGAAACTGTACGAGAAAGAATACAGTCAACACATAGTATTGGCTGTATGGAAGGAAGGAGTCACCCCTGTTCCAGAATTGGAGAATATCAAGCAAAATTATGCCAACCAAGTTACCGGACTTCATCAGTTCCATTTTGGCAAGGTCATATTCTTGAAAGCCATGGACAACATGCCTGGAGTCATGCGTTATGTCTACCCTGATATGGACTTGACTGACCTGGGGCCTATCGCCGCCAAGAACTACGACGCCTTGATTGAGCCCACTTGGAAGGAGATTATTATCAAATACGATCTCTTCCGATTTGGCCCCGAGTTGAGGATGATTTTCATACTGCAGGATTTGATGAGGATGGTTGATGAGCGAAATAAGGAACGATACAAGAATGCCCAGGCTCCAAAAGATTCTAGGTTTAACGGACTCTAACATGGCTGAATGGTCAGGAACCTCAGACTTAGAAAGTGATGAACTCTCGCTTCAGTTCATTCGATTGAAACTTCAAGAAAAAGAATACAAATTGTGTCCCTGGTGCAAAATCCCTTTTGCCAAGGACGAAGCCTGCAATTATGTCAAATGTGCTTGCGGTGGTGAATGGTGTTGGACCTGTGAGAAGAAGAAATTTCTAGAGTGCAATGACAAGAGCCACAACTCTCATTGAACTACCATGAACATTCTTGCGGGAGCAGTCGGGGTTGGGTTGGCTTACGTATCATTCCGGATGTACCAGGATTCAAAGGATGTGAAACCAAAGGAGGTGAAACTGGAGTTGAGTGAATTCCCTTTGAAGGATGGCAAACATTACCCACAGAACGCGGATGCTCACAACATTGACCACGTTCAACAAACCACTGGATTGTATGGATTACCTGCATGGGTTATCCACTACAAAGATGGAACTCAAACCACAAAACTTTACACACCCCCAACTGAGATCAATTTGAATGTTGGACCGTCTAAGCAATCCAGAGCTGGTTTGTCTGGACAAAGACAATAAATATTCTAAAATGAAATATATAATTCAAGATGGGTGCACATCAAACTCGCACTTCATCTGTTCAACAATTTAAACCCGACCCACCTCCACGAGGGGGGGCCAAAAGAGGGTTGGATGGATTCCATTTTGGAAATAATCAAGGAACCCCAATAGGTCCAAATAACTCTTCAGGTCAGAGAACAGGAGTCATTAAATACAATGGAGAAAAGAAAAGAGAGAACCAGTTCAGCAGTAGCAAAGAGAATATGTCTGGATTTTCTAAACCAGGAAAGAACCTGACGAGCTAATGTTTCAACCAAAGAAACGCTTCACCCACAACACGACTGTACTCATTCCTCCCAAGTTTTGGACAGGAGATGAAGGACCAGACACGTACTGGTATGATTACATATCACACAGTTACGGTTGGTTCTTGATTATCCTTGCTGGATTTGTAGCACTTAATCGAAATTTCTAATTCAAATAATGACCAACCCTTTGGTATGGAAAACTTCGCGAAGGCGTTCTTGTACGCCGCTATTCACACGTCTGTGGGGGCAGTAGCGGGTTCTGTTATCGATCCCTTTTTTGCAGTGAAAGACAATGAAAGCGTCCCCGAAACAGTGATATGGTCGGGATTACACACCTTCGCCAATGGGTTGACTTTCTCCATGGTGTCCAGGGCAGTGTACCCGAGCGATTCCATCACACTCTCCGATCCAACTGGTGGAGCATTCATGGCGTTTCCTTTCTTCATCGTTCAACCGAATTACATCGCCAGACTCAGAATACTTGGGTCAGGACTTCAGAACATTGTCAGCGGACTTCTCAGGAACAGTCTGAAGGAGGTGGCCATACAACCAACAACCCCTCCAAACCAGATCCAAGCAGTTGAGGACAAGCCAGACACCCGTCAGAGACCCGTTGGTTTTGGGTTGAGGAGATGAACTTTCTAAGCTGTAAACAGTAAATGGATTCAAATTTCGAAATTTTGATTACCATTGTCACTCTTTCAACTCTCGCTATTTCCTGTGTCACTTGTTGCGTTATCAACTGTCTCACCAGCCGAATCAATGAAATTGTTGAATATCAAAACTTACAACTCCATCGACGTTGCACATATGGCGCGGTGGCGCATCCGGCCGGTGCGGTGCCGTGATTGTGGAGAGGAAACGGGACAGGTCTTCCTGTATCCTATGGCTCTCTTACTCCCTTTTGCCAAGAACAAGGAGGGTGTCTGTGAAGAGAACTTCGGATGCAAGAAGAAATGTCTGTGCATACACTCTGAACTGAGTTACATTGTCACAGAGTACCGAAACATTGGAACTGGGTTTCCTCCAGCGTGTTATCACCTTTACAAATGTGCAACTTGCAACGGAACAGCAGAGAGAAGAGATCCCTTATTTGATGGAACAAAACCCATTGGGAGTCTACAATTTATGGTTACTAGATCAGACAGCCTCAAAAAAGTTTCACTCTCCAAGTGACTCTTTCAGAACCGTTCATCGCAAGTGATTGGTGATGATTCTTGTGCCATCATTGAACTTGGTAAAGCGGATAATGACTAAAGATTTGATAAACTTCATATTCATCTGTATGCACATGGGTGCCCAAATCTTTTCATCCAATTCAGCACACTTGGCTCTGGAAGGAATGGGACACCAATCTCTGAATCTCTTGACCCAAGAGAGCGGATGGGTGCTTTTGAGTCCACTCTGCCAATCCAAGTATTGAAGCAGTTTCATTATGGTGTAAGTGTAATTTGGAAAGTGTCTCCTGTTTTTTTTATCAATTCGATTGAATGCTGGAATGAGCCTGTCTTCGAACGCTTGACGAAGCCAGTGTTGTAACTCTGCCGGAAATTCTGGAATTTTGTTTGTCATGCCATAGTATTCGTAAATCTGTTTGAGTATCCACCTCCACCTCTCTGTGAACCTTCTTAAGTCCTCCAACGGTCTTATGTTGTACTGATTCTGCGGGCGAGGTTCTGAGCGGTATTTGTTCCTGAGAGTGATAGGCACGGTCACAGTCCGGAGAATTTTCCTGATGTGAGCGTAGTGGAAATCTTCTGGGTTGCCAAATGCACCGGAGGAGACGGCGTCCAATATAAGACGTAATAACGGCTCATGAATAATAGGATTTTGGGTTGCCATCTGTGCCATAATCTCATTGAGATGAAATACGCGGTTGTAATTGCTCCACTTATCACAATGCTTAGTCTTTCGAGTGCGAGAAGGAACAAAGATAGGGTTATCTCCAGGAAGGTCAGCATAATACTGGCTGACCTCTCCATCGCTGTCCACAGCTTCTCTTGGGTAGTCGAGGAGGAAGACTTTGTCCTTGACCGTAGCACAGTCTGCACAGATGATTTCATCTTCGGGTGTGATTATTTCGACAGTGTGAGTCTTGCAGTTGGGACAGAGGCTTCGAAAGTTTGCAAGCGGATCAAACTCGATCAATTCGGTTAGTAAAGCCATTTAGAAAAGTGAAAAGTTTATTGTCAGTTGGTACGGGGGTTACAACATGCTCTCGTAATATTCTTGCATCTCATCCTCGCTGGATACTGAACTGTAATCAGCTACAGTCCGCCAGTGGCATCCCTTGCGATGGTGGTCGTTGTTTTGGTAGCAAGGACAGTCATGTTCCAATTCGTCGCATGAATCTGAATCAATGTCCAATTCACTAGCCTTCCTTTTCTTCTTCACTCTGTGACGAGTACCGTGTTCATCGCAATAATAATACTTGCAAGTTGTTTTGTGGTAGGGATCCTTTTTGTCCTGCCAACAATCGCATTCTAGATGAGGTGCTACCTCCATCTCTTCTTGAGATTGTTGTATGGGTTGCATGTACTCTTCTGCCTCACAGACCATTCCATTCATCCTTCGATAATGAAGCAAACCATCTCTAGCAATCATATCGAAAGCCCATCCTGCCTGGATTTTTGGAAGATCTACTGAGATTGGGTCGTCATATTCGTAAATCACTCGCGTGTTTTCAGCAGAGAGTCTCATTCTCTCCTTCCTTTCCTCGATAGCAGTGATCTGCCAAGCGTACTTGTCCTCCAGTGACTCTCCCATATTTTCTGCACCACTTGCTGTGAAATTCGCAAGTCCAAACAGTGAGACAGACACAGTGTTGTAGATAGGTTGTGAGGCAACCTTTGCAAAATAGGAGGCACATGAAATTGAATTTTGTTTCACGGGAGTTTTGAATTCACTTCGAACTTCGAACTTGGACCGGGGTGGGTATTTTTGTGTTTGTTATTCTCACTTCAACCAGATTGACGATGACTGAGTGGTTCTTTTTTCCAGGAGTAACTCCCATCAGCGCGAACACTTACTATGGACACAGTAAACAAGGTCACAGATACGTCACACAAAAAGGAAAGAAGTTTCAGAAACAGATTCAGGACATGATCACTGAGGAAATGAAGGCTCGGAAGGTTTTGGGAGAGGTCACTGTGATGTATGCCTTTGGATACGGAGATGCCAGAGCCAGGGATGTGGACAATGGAGTGAAACACTTCCAAGATTGCATCAAAGGAAACCTGTTTGAAGATGATTACAAGGTTCAAATGGTGGAAGCATGGAAAATTGTGAATTGCAAGACTCCTTTCATTGCCGTGATGGTTATTCCCGTTATGCGCATAGACCCGGAGGCATTTATGGAATATTGTGACGAAGTTTATAAAGAGAGGAACCCTGAAGCGATAGAAAGGATGCGTGAGATCTGTCAATCCAAAGACAAAAAGAGGAAAAGGGCTTAAACTTTATTCTTCAGTATGTAATCCCTGTTGACATAGTAATAAAACCCTCCTATTCCTGCACTCCAAAGAATAGCGGCGTCTTCTGCAGACCTTCCAAGCAGTCCACCGAGTGTGTAATAGTAGTCCAATTGGAGTGCTCTCATCAAGATGGGTGAAACTACGTAATTTCCAATCATAATCATTCCACCTTTTAAGATGGTTGTGTTCTTTGCCAGATCACCCAGTATGCCTGACATCCTGGTCAAAGTTTGTCTTCAGAGAGTTTCAGATTGTCTAGCGAAGCACTTAGGCTGGATTCTGGGTTCTTCTCCATCCTTTGTTTAGAAAGAGCTTTCTCGGTGGCAATTTTTTGTGCAGTCCAAGCACGAATGAGAGGACAGTCCGCAGTCCTCCTGCAAGAACAGACACCCATCCAATGGTCCATCATGCATTTGCCAACCAATTCAATGTTCACTTTGTCCTTTGGGAAATCTCGCTTCAATTCATCCGCAATGAAATCTTCATGAACGGGTCCGTATTTCTTTGCGAACTTTTCCTTCTCCTTTTTGAACTTATCCATTGAACTCAACCCAGAAACTTTGTAACCCATGGTGTAAGCCATGGTGCGGGTTTATTGAGGTTTGTTTAGAATTTTGTTACTCACAGTGGTAAAATGACAGCATGTGTGGATCAGATTACCAGCAAAACGAACCAACATCAGGTTCCCTAATCTGTATCCGCTGTAATGCTGTTGCCACATGTGGGCGTGTTGCTTCTCAATTATCTCCTTCGCTCTGAGTCCACTCCTAACACCAAACAAATTGCATCTCAAGATCGAGTATGGATGCCACGCTCCAGATCCCAATCTCTTCAACATCCACGCTTGATTCACTACGTACCATCTGTTTTCTTGTGCGGGTCCGTCTTCTGGTGGTCCGAATTCGTACACCAGGCATCGCGGACAGAGTTTCTTCTTTCCAATAATCTTCTCCCAGCATTTTGGAATACGTCCTGGATCTCCCCACGTGCAAGGAAGGGCACAATCGCACAGCTCATCTTCGTCTTCATCTTCGGATGATGTGGCATCCTCCATCTCTACATCCGAAAACTCCAATTCTTCCTCGCAATAAAGGAGTGGAGGACTGTGAGGGAGGAAAGTAACTTCGATCTCCTGAGCATCGTACCACACAAAATCCAAGGCCTCGGGTTCAAAATCATCGGTGCTAGCATCGCTGCTAGAGTTTAGGTAGTCATTAAGCATCAATTCCTCCAACTCCGCCTCAAAAAGGTCAGTCATCGTCACTTGAAGCTGCCAACAATAGTCAAAAGGTGAGTTTTGTGTTTGTTACCAACCAACAGGATCAATTGAACTTCGATTGAACTTCCACTGGTGGGTTGGAATTCATTTTCATTTCTAATCATGAACCAGTTGGACAACTACCTCTTTGATTTGCAAGCGCCCTTTACCGGGCACGCCATACCAGAGTACACGACTGTTACACTCAAAGCCATCTTTGGTATCAGACATTGTGGAATACAACAATTAGTACCAGATAGACAGTATGGAAGAGCACAATGCCAGGAGTGCGGGAAAGTCCTCGAAGCGCCTGAAGCAGAAGATAGTCCCCTTTTCGACCAGACGCAAGAAACAACCGCTGTTGCAGAACCCTGAACCGAAAGTGACTTTGGACACGAAAGACTCTCCCAATATCAAACAATTCAACGACTTTCTTCGAATGGACTACAAACAGACAGCCGAGAATTTTCAACACATGTTGAATGAATGGATTGAAGACATGTAATACATTTCTTTAATCTCCTTTGTACCAAATCCTTCCTTGCGCTCTGTCTGACCTGTCCTTTGCCTCTTTCACCACAGCGTCGTCAAAGTTCATCTCTCTCTGAATATTCCAATGGATTTGGTTCTGCGCATCCATGGACTTGTTGAGCACTTGTTTGAACTGTCCTCCATCATCGCTGAGCGTCTGGATGAATTGGGGTTGATCCATACCATACTTGGGGAGTACAGAAGGTTTGTCAGGGACAACTCGGATGGTAAATGAACTGGGGAGTCGAACGGCGGGCGGTTGGTTGAGTTGGTTGATGCCACCGTCAATATCCATGGTGTTGCTAGATCCCAAACTAGGAGAGTAACGTCTCATTTTGAACGAGTAAAGTTTTCATTTAGAAACTTTAAGTTGTCCTGAGAGTTCTCCTTGGTGCTCTGAGTTGTCTCTTCGCATTCAAATCTTTGAGTCTCTGTTGAACCAATTTCCTGCTCTTCAGGTATTCTCTCCTGGCCACAAAAGGTTGAACTATCTCCCTCTTCGTGACATCTGCGAATCTTTTTCCAAACAAGGGTTGTTGAGTTGGTGGTTGGGCGTCTCTGACTGTTTTCCTTGGAGGTTGTACCTTGGTTTCAAGTCTCTTACCAACGAAGGAAGGAGGGCCTGAGACCAATTGGGATTTACGTTTGAGAGTGGGTGGTTGCACTTCTTTTGCAGGTGGAAGGGTGGGTTGATTTTCTGGAGCAATAGCTTGAAGTCGGGATATGTTGAGGGATTCTGCTTGAGCTTGTAAATCTTCCTTCTGTTCTTCAGTCAGATTGGTGTATGCCTGGTGTCTCGATTCAATGAACTTTTGGTATTCTTCCTCTTCATTCTCTTCATTGATGAGCTCCTCTTCCTTTTCACTTCCAACAGCTCCGCCTTCTGTAATCGCCTTGAGTGCAGCTTCCACCTCGGCCACTTTTGATGGTGCGCTGCTGAAGACATATCCAGCCATTGCCTTGATTGTGTTTTGGTAAGTGTTCCAATCTTCCACACTGTTGACATCCAATTCATGAACTATTCCACTTCCCAATTTACCGATTCCTTCCAACACAAGATCGGAAACACCCAGTGTCTTCTCGAACATATCAAATGAGATGTTCTGTTTGACATAACCCAGCTTCTTCACTATGGAAAGGAGTTTGTCTCTGTCTTCTGATTTGCTGAAATCGTAGAGGCTGCCCTCCTGGAGAAGTTGATTGAGAGATTCTGCTGTGGGTGCCAGCCCCCTCTGCTGCAGAGTGCTCACCAGATGGTCGTTGTTCACCATGCTCCAAAATGCTTCCAGTGTCTGTCCCAATATGAGAGATTGACCCCAAGTCTTCTTGATCTTCTGATGCTCTGGATTGTTGTCATCGTAATCCACGTCCCCTTCAGTTGAAGCGCCTCTGGCCTCTTCGTTTGCCAGAAAGGCGGCTTGAACTTGTTGCTGGGCATTCTCCCAGATCATGTCGGTTGCCTCAGCAGATTGTTCAGACGGAAGTTGTGAAGCAATTCCGAGTTCCTTGTAAGGAAGGATCTGTTTGATTTCAATGATCTGCTCCGGCAGGAGGTTAGCCGGTAGATCTAGCAAGGGATTTTCAGATAGAACTTGTGCCAGTTGCTCTTTCAGCTGAGTCTCAGTCCCTGTGTAACTTTCCACTGGAATGTTGTAAACCTCGGTGTGCATATCGCTCTCTGCTGTTTGGAATCCAGTGTTGGAAGAGAGAAGGGCTATGCTGTTCGCTTCCTGGAGAGCTTCTTCCAGGTTCTTCTTTGTCTCCACCAAAGTCCATTTCTCTTTCTGCCACTCTCCGATGTGGGCATCCATCTGACTCTTCAGTTCCTTCTGAGCTGCACTTAATCTGCTAGAATAGATTGTTTCCACTCCAGACAACTCTTCTGATTTCCTGGCAACCTCAGCCTGGAGTTTTGAAATCACACTGGCTTGATGGAGGTTGAGTGATTCGAAACTGGAAATCTTTTCGTTGGCATCTGTAATCAGTTTGGTCATGTTGAGAATGTTGGATTCCAAGGTCTGCTGAATGGATTCATGCGACCTTAGCTTGGTTTTCACAGAGTCCCTTTCAGCTTCCAACTGTTGCTTCTCCTTTAACACCAGAGAGATCTCCTTCCTGAGCTGATTATTGATCTTGTTTTGACCTTGGGTCATATCATTGATGATATCAGATAACTCGGAGATCCTTGTTTCGTATTTGTTCTTCAATTGTTCCTTGTTCTCGCTGATGGCGAAGATTTCAGCTTTGGTTGACTTCTGCAGTGCATCCAATTGACCAAGGACTGTCTTCAGTTGAACTGACAGGTGTTGTTCCACTTGGAGTGAATGTTGAGATTCCAATGCTCTGGACTCTTCCAATTCCTTCATCTTCTTTTGGATCTGGATGGATGTAGATTGATTGGTTTTCAGTTGTTCCACGGTAGACTGTGCATCCTTGAGGAGTTGATCGTGGTTTACCTTCAAGTTTTGAAGCTCCTTGACTGTCCTACCACTTTCAGCTTGCACCCTCTTGAGCTGCTCTCCAGTAAGTTTCATCTCCTTACCAATGTCATCGTTTGTCTTCTTTAGCGAGTCTATCTGTTGATTGAGTAGATTCTTCTCGTCTGTGAACTTCTTGATTGCTCTTGACTTTTCTTCGTCAGATGACCTCTTGAGTTCCTTGAGTTGGTTCTCCAATCTCTCCCTGTCAATGTTAGCTTCAGCCAATGCTTTGTCTCTGACTTCCAGTTCAGATGTGTTTGGTTGTGGAGCCGGGGGTTCTTTCCTGTCTTGTAGCTCTTGAATGGCTCTCTTCTGTGCATCCACTAGTGAACCCAACTTTTGAATGTCATCGTCCCTCTTTCCAATTTCTTTCTTGGCTTCATCCAGAAATCCGTTGAGCTGAGTTGAATAGTATGCTTCGGCTTCTCTCTTCGCTGCATCGGTCCATCCTTTGAATCTCTCTTCTGCCAGCTTCTGGATCAACTGCTCTTGAACTTCTGGAGAAGATGTAGGCTCAGCTAGCATATCTTCAGGTGAATCGGGGGGTGCGGGTTTCTTTGATTCACCGGGGGGCGTATCTTGAGGTTCTGTAAAGAGTTAGTCAACCCTCTATTTCTTCCTTCTATGCTTTTCTTTGTACTCCTCTAGTATTCTCTTTTGGTGTTTTTCGTCTTGGGGAACTCCAATGAAGAAAAGTTCCTTTAGTTCCTCGTCGCTCAGTCCTTCTTCCTTGAATTTCTTCACCAACTCAGCTTCCCTTCCTTGAGCTCCATCAAAGTCTTCTAGTTCAATCAAGACTGAGATAAGGTTGGTGTAGTAATTCAATTGTTCGGGTGTAGCTGGTTTTCTCTTGAAACGGGACAGAGCTAGTCGTTCT
>Ga0070681_10006620_pt1 | contig 11282 bp, 13 predicted proteins | sample KBSC83BmetaG_FD_65650 | JGI IMG/M metagenome (GOLD analysis project Ga0070681, IMG submission 65650) | Corn rhizosphere microbial communities from Kellogg Biological Station, Michigan, USA - KBS C8-3B metaG | ecosystem: Host-associated > Plants > Roots > Rhizosphere | place: USA: Michigan...
CGTGCGGTGGGCGAGGACCGCCCCGAGTTGGAGACGGTGGTGGCGGCGCTTGCCGCCGAGGGCCTGGCGCGCCTGTTCGTCGAGGGCGGCGGCCAGGTGGCGGCGAGCTTCCTGCGCTGCGGGCTGGTGGACGCGCTCGAGTGGTTTCGGGCGCCGGTGGTGATCGGCGGCGAGGGGCGCCCGGGCGTCGGCGCGCTCGCCATTGCGGCGCTGGCGAGCGCGCCCCATTTCCGGCGGGTGGAGGTTCGCGAGCTCGGTCCCGACCTCTGGGAGCGTTACGAGAAGGCCTGATGTTCACCGGCATCGTCACCGATGTGGGCCGCGTGCGGGCGGTGCGCGACACCAACCGCGACCGCCGCTTCGAGATCGAGACCAGCTTCCATCTGGCGGACGTGGCGATCGGCGCCTCGATCAATCACGCAGGCTGCTGCCTGACCGTGGTGGAGAAAGGCGAGAGCTGGTTCGCCGTGGAGGTGTCGGGCGAGACGCTGGCGGTTTCGACCCTCGGCGCCTGGACCGAGGGGCGCCGCGTCAACCTGGAGCGCGCCGCCAGGGTTGGCGACGAGCTCGGCGGCCATATCGTCTCCGGCCATGTGGACGGGATCGGCGAGGTGCTGTCGGTCGAGAGCGAAGGCGGCTCGCACCGGGTGCGGATCCGCGCGCCAAGGCCGCTGCACCGCTTCATCGCGCCGAAGGGCTCGATCACCATCGAGGGCGTGTCGCTGACGGTCAACGACGTTGCCGACGACGTGTTCGGGGTGAACCTGATCCCGCACACCTGGGACGTCACGACGCTGGGCGAACTGACTGCCGGCGCCCGGGTCAACCTGGAGATCGACATGCTGGCGCGCTATCTCGCCCGCTGGCGCGAAACAGCCTAAAGCGGATCGCCGCCTGGCCGCGCGAGGACGAAGCCGCGATGAGCGACGACAAGATCCGCATCCTGATCGTGGAGGCCCGCTTCTACGACCACCTCGCCGACCTGCTGCTGACCGGCGCCAAGTCGGTGCTGGACGCCTTCGGCGCGGAATATGACGTGGTCACCGTCCCCGGCGCGCTGGAAATCCCCGCCGCCATCGCCTTCGCCGAAGAGGGCGGCCACCGGCCGGCGGGCGGTGCGCGCTACGACGGCTATGTGGCGCTCGGCACGGTGATCCGCGGCGAGACATACCATTTCGAGCTCGTCTCGAACGAGAGCGCGCGCGGGGTCATGGATCTCGCGGTCGGCCGCCGGCTGGCGATCGGCAACGGCATCCTGACCGTCGAGGACGAGGCCCAGGCGCTCGCCCGGGCGCAACCTTCGGAGGGCGACAAGGGCGGCGGGGCGGCCCGCGCCGCCCTGGCGATGGTCGCGCTGAAACAGCAGCTGCTCGGGGGCGGCCGGCGATGAGCGCGCCGGGCAGGCAGGCGCGCTCGGTGGCCCGGCTCGCCGCGGTCCAGGCGCTTTATCAGATGGAGGTCTCCGGCGCCGGCGCCGAGGCGGTGATCCGCGAGTTCAACGAGCATCGCTTCGACCGCGACCTGCCGGACGCCGCCGAAGGCGCGACGCTCGCCTCCGCCGACGAGGCGTTCTTCGCCGACCTCGTTCGTGGCGTGGTCGCCCACCAGGGCGAGATCGACGCCGCCATCGCCCGGCGCCTTGCGGCCGGCTGGCGCCTGGATCGCATCGACGCCACGGTCCGCGCCATGCTGCGCGGGGGCGCCTATGAGCTCGCGCACCGTCCGGATGTGCCGACCGAGGTGGCCATCGACGAATATGTCGAGCTCGCCAAGTCATTCTTCGAGGGGCCCGAGCCCGGCTTCGTCAACGGCGCGCTGGATGCGGTGGCCCAGGATGTCCGCCACGGATGAATTCGGCGAGATCGCGCGGCTGTTCCGTCCGCTGAGCCGCGGCGCGGCCGGCGCCTTCGACCTGCTCGACGACGCCGCTGTCGTGGCGGGCCGGCCGGGTTTCGACCTGGTGGTCACCAAGGACGCGATCGTCGAGGGGGTGCACGCGCCGGCGGGAGAGGCGCCCGCGCTGCTGGCGCAGAAGCTGGTGCGGGTGAACCTTTCCGACCTCGCTGCCAAGGCCGCCGAGCCATTCGCCGCGTTTCTCGCCGTCGCCTGGTCGAGCCGCTTCGGGTCCGGCGAACGGGCGGCCTTCGCCGCGGGGCTGGGGGAGGATCTGCAGACTTTCGGGCTCGATCTGCTGGGCGGCGACACGGTGGTCACGCCCGGACCGTTCTGGGCCAGCCTGACGGCCATGGGCTGGGTTCCCGAGGGCCGGATGCTGCGCCGCGCCGGCGCGCGGGCGGGCGAGGCCGTCTGGGTCAGCGGGACCATCGGCGACGGCGCGCTGGGCCTCGCGGTCGCCAAGGGCGATCTCGACGATGCAAGCGGAGAGCTCATCGAACGCTACCGGCGTCCGAGGCCGCGGCTGGACCTGCGCGACGTGCTGCGGGCCCACGCCACCGCGGCGGCCGACGTTTCCGACGGCCTGGTCGCCGACGCGGCCCACATCGCGCAGGCGAGCGGCGTGGGGCTGGTGCTGGACCTCGACCTGGCGCCGCTCTCCGGGGCCGCCCGCGCATGGCTGCGCCGGCAGCCGGACCGCGCCGCCGCGCGCCTGCGCCTGGCGACCGGCGGCGACGATTACGAGATCGTCTGCACCGCGCCGGCGGGAGCGGAGATGCCCGGCTTCACCCGGATCGGAAACGTCACGACAGCGTCAGGCGTCGAAGTTAGGGTGGGGGCGCGAACCGTCGATCCGGGCGCCGGAGGTTGGCGCCACCTCTAGGTTGAAGCGGAACAACGGCGGTGGCCGGGGGTTCCGCTGCGGCCAAGCCTTCCAGCGGAGCCCTCCATGCCGCCATCCGTCGGGCTGATTTCGCTCGCAACCGCCTCGCCGGCCCACGAGCTCATCCAGGACGAGGTGCGCGACATCGTCGTCGAAGAGTTCCGTGAGCGCTTTCCGCTGGTCGAGCGGCTGGCCACGGTGTTCGACAACGCCGGCGTGCGGCGTCGCCAGGCCGTGCGGCCGATCGAGTGGTACCTGCAGCCCCGCAGCCTGCCGGAGCGCAGCGCCACCTATCTCGAAGGCGCGCTCGAGCTGTTCAGCCAGGCCGCCGAGAAGGCGCTCGCGGGTGCGGGTCTGGGCGGGGCCGATGTCGACATCATCGTCACCGCCTCCACGACCGGCGTCGCCACCCCCTCGCTGGAGGCCCGCGCGATGAACCGCCTGGGCTTCCGGCCGGACGCCGCGCGGGTGCCGCTGTTCGGGGTGGGCTGCGCCGGTGGGGCGACCGGCCTGGCGCTCGCCGCCCGGCTGGCGGCCGCCCAGCCTGGCGCGACCGTGCTGTTCGTGACGGTCGAGCTTTGCACGCTCGCCTTCCGCAACGACGTGGTGAACGCCACCGACATCGTCGCCACCGCCCTGTTCGGCGACGGCGCGGCGGCCTGCGTGCTGCGGACCGGCGACGGCGGCTTCCTGCAGGTGGCGGGATTCGCCGAGCACACCTGGCCGGACAGTCTCGACATCATGGGCTGGCGGATGGACGATCTCGGCCTGGGCGTGGTCCTCAGCCAGAGCGTGCCGTCGTTCGTGCAGAAGATGCTGCGGCCGGCGATGCAAGCCATGCTGCAGGCGCAGGGCCTGGCGATGGAAGATATCGATCGCTTCATCTGCCATCCCGGGGGGGCGAAGGTGATCGAGGCGCTCGAGGGGGCGCTGGACCTCGGCCAGGGCGCGCTCGACGTCGAACGCGAGATCCTAGCCGAGCACGGCAACATGTCGGCGCCGACCGTGCTCTTCATCCTCGACCGCATGCGCCAGAAGGGCTTGCCTCGCCGCTCGGCGTTGTCGGCCCTGGGGCCGGGGTTCACGGCCAGCACGGTGACGCTGCTTGCGGCATGACGCTCTCCGTCGCGATCCTCGCGCTGGTGAGCCTGCAACGCCTCGGCGAGCTGGCGATCGCCCGGCGCAACACGGCCCGGTTGCTGGCGCGCGGCGGCGTCGAAGTGGGCGCCCGGCACTATCCGCTGATCGTCGCGCTGCACGCCGCCTGGCTGGCCGGACTGTGGCTGTTGGCGTGGGACCGTGCGGCCGACCTCGGCTGGCTCGCGGCGTACCTGGTCCTGCAGGCCCTGCGCGCCTGGACGCTGCTCAGCCTGGGCGCGCGGTGGACAACCCGGATCATCAGCCTGCCCGGCGAGCCCCTGGTGCGGCGCGGACCGTATCGCCTGTTCCCGCATCCCAACTACGCCGTGGTGGTGGGCGAGATCGCCGTGCTGCCGCTGGTCTTCCACCTGCCGATCTATGCCGCTGTGTTCTCGGCGCTCAACGCCGGCGTGCTGGTCATACGGATCCGCGCCGAGGGCCGCGCCCTGGCCGCATCCCGGACCCCCGCGGCCGAACTCAGACCAGGTCGAAGCGCACCCGCGAACGGCCATAGTCCAGCGCCACCGCCTGGAACTGGGTGAGCAGGTCCATCCCCAGCACCACGGCCGGCGTCGTCTTCAGGCCCCAAAGCTCGAAGATGTGCGTCTCGGCATGGACCGTCGGAACGTTGCCGAGCTGCAGGCCTCCGAGCTTGAGGAACGGCAGGTAGAACATTTCGCCGCTGAACGGCTCGCCGGCCAACGTCTCGAGCTTGACCTGATAGTGCGGCTGGTGGTCGGGCCGGCCGCTTTCCATCGCAGTCACGAGATCGCGCAGCGGCGTGTTGCAGATCGTCGCCTGCGAGCCGGAGTCGATCATCGCGCTGATCCGATGACCGCCGAGGTCGGCGTCGACGATGGTGAGCTGGCCAAGCCGGCGTCGGGCCGGCACGATCACCCGGTTCAGCAGGGGGACCTCGTCCCGGGAGCGCGTGATCTCCAGGCGGTTGGCCTTGAAGTCCAGCGCCAGCCTCTGGCCGCCCAGCCAGTCGACGCCGAGCACGCCGTCGATGCCTTTTCCCAGCCCGGGGAAGATCGGGGTCCGCACCCGCCGCCGCGTCCGCGCGCCGACGTCCAGCCGCTCGATCAGGACGCTTGGCCGCACGCGCACGCCGACCGGCGTATGCACCGGGGTCGGCTGATCCGGCGGCAGCGCAAGGGTCTCGGCCACCGCGTGCGAGATGCAGCTCACGTTGGCGCCGGTGTCGATCAGGAATTGGAACGGGCCCTGCTTGTTGATCCTGACCGGCGCGAGCAGGTGCTTGAACGGATCGGGCTCGGTCTGCAGCTGGGTGGGCTGGTCATCCGGCGTCGCCGGCGCGGCCGGTGGCTGGCCCGTCTGGCCCCAGGCGAGGCCAGGCGCGAGCATCCCCGCAGCGCTGAGCAGCCCAAGGCCAGCCTGGCGTCGATCGAGAAGCATCCCCGCTGCTCTCACGTCTGCGTTGGCGCAAGCATAGCACCGTTCCAAGCGCGTCGCCCCCGCGGACGCACTTCAACCTTGCGGAAACCCGCGGGCGCGAAACTGGCCGCATGCTCCGACGAATCGCGATCGCCGCCGCCCTGTCCCTGACCCTCGCCGCGCCCGCCGCCGCCGCGCCCGCCGAGGTCGGCCAATACGTCGACATCCTGCCCGTGGGTCTGCCGGTCGTCTCGCATGGGCAGCTGGTGAACTACGTGTTCGTCTATCTGCGCCTGAACCTCGCGCCCAACGCCGACGCCCTGCGGCTCAGGGAGAAGGAGCCCTACTTCCGCGACGCCCTGGTGCGCAGCGCCCACCGCAGCCCGTTCTCCGTGCCGGGCGACGTGAACCGCATCGACGATTCGCGGCTCTGCGCGGCGATGATGCGAGAGGCCGCGGCCATCGTGGGACCGGGCGTGGTGCGTTCGGTGGTGGTCACGTCGCAGGCTCCGCAGCACCGGCTGGCGAACCCCCGATCCTGAAAATCGTCAGAACCTGACGAAGCTTATCCCCCGCCGGTTGCGCCCGCGGATCAACTTTGGCACTAATCGCGCCGCTTTTCGGGGCGCGGTCCTTCGCGCCCCTGAATTCGGGAAACTTGGGCTGGGACAGGACCGGGGGACGCGTTTCGCGCCCGCGGTTCGCCTTCCGCGCGGAGAGGGAAGCGCACGATATGGGTCTTACGCTGACATTGGTGATCGCAGCCGGGGTGCTGGCGGTGCTCTATGGCGCCGTTCAGTCGAGCGCGCTGCTTCGGGCCTCCGCCGGCACGGCCCGGATGCAGGAGATCGCGGCCGCGATCCAGGAAGGGGCGCAAGCCTACCTGCGGCGGCAATACACCACGATCGGCATCGTCGGCGTCGTCATCCTGATCATCGTCGCAGCGCTGATCGGTCCGTTGGCGGCCGCCGGCTTCTTCATCGGGGCGGTCCTGTCCGGCGCGGCCGGCTTCGCCGGCATGCTGATCAGCGTGCGCGCCAACGTGCGGACCGCGCAAGCGGCCTCCGAGGGCCTCGAGAAGGGGCTCTCGATGGCGTTCCGCTCCGGGGCCGTCACCGGCATGCTGGTGGCGGGTTTCGCGCTGCTGGGCGTGTCGGTCTACTACACCGTCCTGACCGGCGCCCTGGGCTATGATCCGACCAGCCGCGACGTGATCGACAGCCTGGTGGCGCTGGGCTTCGGCGCCTCGCTGATCTCCATCTTCGCCCGTCTCGGCGGCGGCATCTTCACCAAGGGCGCCGACGTCGGCGGCGACATGGTGGGCAAGGTCGAAGCCGGCATTCCGGAGGACGATCCCCGCAACGCCGCGACCATCGCCGACAACGTGGGCGACAACGTCGGGGACTGCGCGGGCATGGCCGCCGACCTGTTCGAGACCTATGCCGTGACCACGGTCGCCACCATGGTGCTGGCGGCGATCTTCTTCCGCGGCCAGCCGGTGGTCGGCGACATGATGCTGCTGCCGCTGGCGATATGCGGCGTCTGCATCGTGACCTCGATCATCGGCACCTTCTTCGTCCGCCTCGGCCGCTCGAGGAACATCATGGGCGCCCTCTACCGCGGCCTGATCGTCACCGGCGTGCTGTCGATCATCGCCCTGTGGTTCGTCACCAACCGGCTGGTCACCGCCCCGGTCACGGTGGGCGACCTCACGTTCGACGCCATGAGCCTGTTCTGGTGCGGCGTGGTGGGCCTGGGCGTCACCGCGGCCATCGTGGTCATCACCGAGTACTACACCGGCACCGGCTTCCGGCCGGTGAAGTCGGTGGCCAAGGCCTCGGTCTCGGGCCACGGCACCAACGTCATCCAGGGCCTGGCGATATCGCTGGAGTCCACAGCGCTTCCGGCGCTCACCATCGTGGTCGGAATCCTGATCGCCTACAGCCTGGCGGGCCTGTTCGGCATCGCCATCGCCACCACCGCGATGCTGTCGCTGGCCGGCTTCATCGTGGCGCTCGACGCCTTCGGGCCGGTGACCGACAACGCCGGCGGCATCGCCGAGATGGCCGGCCTGCCGCCCGAGGTCCGGGTCTCCACCGACGCGCTCGATGCGGTCGGCAACACCACCAAGGCGGTGACCAAGGGCTATGCGATCGGCTCGGCGGGCCTGGGCGCCCTGGTGCTGTTCGCGTGCTACACCTCCGACCTCAAGTTCTTCGCGGCCAACGCCCCGGCGGGCTCGGTGTTCGACGGCCTCGGCGAGGTCCGTTTCGACCTCTCGAATCCCTATGTGGTCGTGGGCCTGCTGCTGGGGGGCCTGCTGCCGTTCCTGTTCGGCGGGCTCTCCATGACGGCGGTCGGCCGGGCGGCCGAGTCCGTCGTCGCCGAGGTGCGTCGCCAGTTCAGGGAGAACCCGGGCATCATGACCGGCGAGGTGAAGCCGGAGTACGGTCGCGCCGTGGACATCCTGACGCGGGCGGCGATCCGCGAGATGATCGTGCCGTCCCTGCTGCCGGTCGCCTCGCCGATCGTGCTGTTCTACGTGATGCGGGTGATCGGCGGGAAGGTGAACGCCTTCGCCTCGCTGGGCGCCATGCTGATGGGCGTGATCGTCACCGGCTTGTTCGTCGCCATCTCGATGACCTCCGGCGGCGGCGCCTGGGACAACGCCAAGAAGCTGATCGAGGAGGGCAACTACGGGGGCAAGGGCTCCGACGCCCACAAGGCCGCGGTCACCGGCGACACCGTCGGCGATCCCTACAAGGACACGGCCGGGCCGGCCGTGAACCCGATGATCAAGATCACCAACATCGTGGCCCTGCTGCTGCTCGCCATGCTGTTCCACGGCGTGATCCACTGAGCGCGGCTCGCAGCTGAAACGAAGACGCCCCGGAGCGCGATCTCCGGGGCGTTTTTCGCGTCGTGCTGCAGGACCGTTACGGGCCGCGGCGGTCGCCGGGGCGGTTGCCTGGGACGCCCTCGTCGTCGTTCGGCGGCAGGATCGAGTGGCCCACTGAGCCGATCATCTGCTCGAGGATGGTGATCTCCCGCCCGCGGGTCGGCGTCTCACGGTCATTGTAGGCGATCACCTTGCCGTCCTTCAGCGTGTAGTTGTGCACGCTCTCCACCATCTCGGTGTCCTTGTTGAAGGCTATGGCGGTGATGTTGCGGGCCACCACCTGCGGACGGCGGAACGCGACCCGATGCTTCACCTGGTTCATGTAGAACCAGATGTTCGGATCGAAGGTCGAGGTGGTCGAGGGCGAGCCGAGCTTGCCGCGCACCGTGGACTTGGTGTCGACACCCACCTTGACGTCCTTCGGATTGGCCTCGATGGCCTGGAACCCCGAATAGCTTGCGATGGGCGAGCAGGCGCTCGTGGCGGTGACGAGGCCCGCGGCGAGCGCGGCGAAGACGAAACGGCGAAACATCGGCAATGGACCGGCCCGTTCTGGCGGCAAGAGGCTTTGACCTATCGTCGCTCGCCGCTTAGTTCAATGCCGCCTTTAGTCCCGACCTTGGACGAAATCGAGGCTTGCATGCTCATCGATCGTCTGTTCCGGCCCAGGGCCGCGCACGCCGCGGGCCGTGCGCTCTACGCCCGCGTTGTCGAGCAGTCGCGCAAGGCGGAGCTCTATGCGGCGCTGGGCGCGCCGGACACGGTGGAAGGCCGCTTCGAAATCTACACCCTGCACCTCGTGCTCCTCCTGGAGCGCCTGCAGGGCGTGGAAGACCCCGCCGCTGAAACCGGCCAGGCGCTGTTCGACGCCTATCTCAGCGCCCTCGACGACGCCTTGCGCGAGCTGGGGGTCGGCGACCTGTCGGTCGGCAAGAAGATGCGCCGGTTGGGCGAGGCCTTCTATGGGCGGGTGAAGTCGTACCTGGCCGCCATCGCCGCGCTGCCGGACCAGGCGCCGTTGACTGCGCTGCTCGGTCGCACCGTCTATGACGGCGCAGACGCCGCCAAGGCGCCGGCGCTGGTCGGCTACGTGCTCGCCCAGCGGACGGCGCTCGCCGCCCAACCGCTCGCGGCGCTGCTCGCGGGCGAGGTGACATGGGCGAGCCGGTGATCCGCAGCTGGCGCGCGCCGCTCCGCCTGCACGAACTCGGCCATGCGCCGCTGCACGTGCGGCTCGAGCCCGACGCCGCCGAACGATCCAAGGCCGCCCACGACCTCGGCCTGGAGAGCCTGCCGTCGCTGACCGCCGAGCTCACCGTCCGCCCCTGGCTCGACGGCGCCGAGGTGACCGGCCGGTTCGCGGCCGTGGTCGAGCAGCTCTGCTCGCTCACGCTGGACCCGTTCGAGCAGCCGCTCGCGGGCGAGATCGAGGTCCGCCTCGTGCCCGCGGGCAGCCCCAATGGCCCCGCCGCGCAGGGCGGCGAGGTGGAATACGATCCCGACGCCCCGGACCCGCCCGACCTGCTGGCCGGCCATGATCTCGATCTCGCCGCCATCGTGCTCGAGCACCTGGCCCTGGAGATCGATCCTTTCCCGCGCCGGCCGGGGGCCGAGTTCGAGTTCTCGCCCCAGGCCGCGACGGACTCCCCATTCGCCGCGCTGGAGGCGCTGAAGGCGCGCAAGCCGTGAGCTTGAGCGGCGGTTTGCATGGCCGCGTGCGCCCGGCGTATCGTCGCGGCGATTCCGCGGGCTTGGCCGCTTGAGGGACGACAGCGCCGCCTTGACCCAATCGCTGGTTATCTCCATCGACGCCATGGGCGGGGACCACGGACCGTCCGTGGTGATCCCGGCGGTTGCGCGCGCGCTCGCCGAAGCCCCGACCCAGGTCTGCTTCCTGCTGCACGGCGACGAGGCGCTGCTCGCGCCGCGGGTGGCGCAGCACGCCGGCGCGGCGGGGCGGGTGATCATCCGCCATGCCGAGAAGGTCATCGGCATGGACGAGAAGCCCGCGCAGGCGCTGCGGCGCGGCAAGGGCTCGTCGATGTGGAACGCCGTCGAGTCCGTGCGCGCCGGCGAGGCCGCCGCGGCGGTGTCGGCCGGCAATACCGGGGCGCTGATGGCGATCTCCAAGCTGATCCTGCGGATGAGCGCCGACCTGGAGCGCCCCGCCCTGGTCGTCGGCGTGCCGACGCCCAGGGGGACGACCACCTTCCTCGACGTGGGCGCGAACGTCGACTGCGACGCCGAGCGGCTGGTGGAGTTCGCCATTATGGGCGAGGCCTACCACCGCGCCGCCTACGGCAAGGCCAGGCCCACCGTGGCCCTGCTCAATGTCGGCTCGGAGGAGATGAAGGGGCACCAGGAGGTGCGCGAGGCCAACCGCGTGCTCCGCGAGGGCGGCTTCGAGCTCGACTACCGCGGCTTCGTCGAGGGCGACGACATCACCCGCGGCGGCGTCGACGTGGTGGTCACCGACGGCTTCACCGGCAACGTGGCCCTGAAGGCCATGGAGGGCGTGGGCCGCTTCGTCGTCGGCGAGCTGCGCGGCGCGCTCAGCTCCGGGCCGCTGGCTTTGGCTGGCGCGCTGCTGGCCCGTAGCGCGCTCGGCAGGTTCCGCGAGAAGATGAACCCGCCGCCGGCCGCGCCTCTGCTCGGCCTGAACGGCCTCGTGCTGAAGGTGCACGGCGGGGCCACCGGCCGCGACTTCGCCCAGGCGCTTCGTGTCGCGGTCGACCTGGCGCAAAGCGGCTTCGCGGGGGAGATCGAACGCAATATGAGGAGGCTCCCGGCCGCCCTCGCGGAGACGGGCCCGACCGCGGCCGATGGAGCGCACTGATTGACCAGCGTCCTGCGTAGCGTGGTGACCGGCGTCGGCAGCTACCTGCCCGACCGGGTCGTGACCAACGCCGACCTGTCCAAGGTGGTCGACACCTCCGACCAATGGATCCGCGAACGCACCGGCATTCAGGAGCGGCGCAAGGCCGCACCCGACCAGGCGGCTTCCGATCTCGCCGTCGCCGCTGCGACCCGGGCGCTGGCCGCCGCCGGCCGCACGCCCGCCGACGT
>Ga0070681_10006621_pt1 | contig 11281 bp, 10 predicted proteins | sample KBSC83BmetaG_FD_65650 | JGI IMG/M metagenome (GOLD analysis project Ga0070681, IMG submission 65650) | Corn rhizosphere microbial communities from Kellogg Biological Station, Michigan, USA - KBS C8-3B metaG | ecosystem: Host-associated > Plants > Roots > Rhizosphere | place: USA: Michigan...
TTGATGAGCTCCATGATGATGACGGTCTTACCAACTCCGGCACCGCCGAAGAGGCCGACCTTACCGCCCTTGCTATAGGGCTCGAGCAGATCGACGACCTTGATACCGGTCTCGAGGACCTCGGTCTTGGTGTCTTGATCTTCGAGCCTCGGTGCAGGCCGGTGAATCGGATAGGTCTTTGTCGTCTTGATCGGGCCCATCTCGTCGACCGGTTCGCCCAATACATTGATCAATCGCCCCAAGGTTTCCCGACCGACCGGTACGGAAATTGGCGCGCCGGTATCGTGAACATCCATCCCGCGCGTAAGACCGTCGGTCGTGGACATGGCAATCCCGCGAACGCGGTTTTCACCGAGATGCAGTGCGACTTCAAGCGTGATGCGGACGGCCGGAGTCCCGGCTGCCTTATTCTCTTCCTGGATGACCTTCAGCGCGTTATAAATGTTCGGCAATTGTCCGGGAGGAAACTCCACGTCCACGACTGGTCCGATGACCTGAATGACTTTTCCTATGCTCACGGCTCACTCCTTCTTCAACGTGGCGGACTATTTCAATGCTTCGGCACCGCCGACGATGTCCATCAGTTCTTTGGTAATGGCGGTTTGGCGGGTCTTGTTGTAATGCAAGGTTACTTTCTTAATGAGCTGGCCTGCGTTTCGCGTCGCGCCGTCCATCGCAGCCATACGGGCGCCATGCTCTGCCGCAGCCGATTCCAACAGGATACGAAACGTCTGCGTCTGGAAATGTTTCGGAATAAATACGTTCAAGAGATCGGCTTCGTCCGGTTCGTAGAGGTAACTGCCGCCGGTCGTGGCCTCCGCTTTCGCCATGCCAAACTCGGCCGCAGTATCGACGGGGAACAGTTTCTCCACGATCACGCGCTGTTGAATGGCCGACTTGAATTCGTTATATACGATGTAGAGTTCGTCGAACGTGCCCTTGACGAAGTGGTCGGTCAGATCGCCGCCGATATCGATGGCATGTTCAAATGTGAGCTTGTCGAAGATACCGGTCCATTCCTGCCTGATCGGCCAAGTGCGGCGACGGAAATAGTCGCGGCCCTTGCGTCCGACGATGCTCACATTAACCTGTAATCCGCGGGCTTCGCACTCCCGTACAAACTCGGAACTCTTTCGCGCGATATTCCCGTTGAACCCGCCGCACAGTCCACGATCGCTCGTGACGACGAGGACCTCGACCCTCTTCCCCCCGCGTTTTTGTAGCAGGGGATGGGAAGCACGATTCACGCGCTGGCTCAAGTTGCTGACCACGGCTCTCATCTTCAAAGCATAGGGACGCGCCGCAAGAATCCGGTCTTGCGACCGTTTGAGCTTTGCCGCGGCCACCATCTTCATGGCCTTGGTAATCTTTTGCGTATTCTTAAACGCCGCAATTTTACGGCGTAGCGATTGAAGACTCGGCATGGTTCTTAACTTTCAGAATCAGCCTTCAGTGTCCAGCTTCGCACTGACAGCTGACGCACGGGCTATTTGGCGCCGTATCCCATCTTCTGTTTAAAGGCCGAGATAATCTCTTTCAGTCTGCCGCCGACCTTGTCGTCGATTTTTCCGATGCTCGCGATCTCTTTTTTCAACTCTGCATGATTCTGCTGGACGTAGTGCAACAGGTCGGCTTCAAATTGTTGAACTTTCTCGACCGGCACATCGTCCAGGTATCCGTTGACACCTGCGTAGATGGACAGAACCTGATCAGCAACCGGCATCGGTTTGTACTGCCCCTGCTTGAGCAGTTCCACCATCCTGACGCCACGGGCCAGCTGCATCTGCGTGGCCTTGTCGAGTTCGCTTCCGAACTGCGAGAACGCTGCCATTTCGCGGTATTGCGCGAGATCAAGCCGAAGGGTACCAGCCACCTGCTTCATGGTCTTGATCTGAGCCGAACCTCCGACACGGGAGACCGACAGACCGACGTTAATCGCGGGTCGAATGCCGGAGTAGAACAGATCGCTGCCGAGATAGATCTGCCCGTCGGTGATCGAAATGACGTTGGTCGGAATATAGGCGGACACGTCCCCGGCCTGCGTTTCGATGATCGGCAACGCAGTGAGACTCCCCCCGCCGAGCTTGTCGCTCAATTTGGCCGCACGCTCCAGCAAACGCGAGTGCAGATAAAACACATCGCCGGGGTAGGCTTCGCGGCCTGGCGGACGACGCAGCAACAGAGACAATTGACGATATGCCACGGCGTGCTTGGAGAGGTCGTCGTACACGATCAACGCATGTTTGCCGTTATCTCGGAAATACTCCCCGATGGCCGCACCGGAGAACGGGGCCAGATACTGCATGGGTGCCGCATCGCTCGCGGTAGCCGCCACCACGATACTGTAATCCATCGCATGATTCTCTTCGAGTGTCTTCACGACGCGTGCAACAGTTGACCGTTTCTGACCGATGGCAACATAGATACAAAAGACGTTAAGACCCTTTTGATTGATGATGGTATCCACGGCGATTGCCGTCTTGCCGGTCTGCCGGTCGCCAATGATTAACTCTCGCTGTCCTCGACCAATGGGAATCATCGCATCGATGGCCTTGATACCCGTTTGCAGAGGCTCTCTCACTGACTGACGGGTATTCACTCCAGGAGCAACAACCTCGATGCGGGAAGAGAGTGTCGATTTGATCGGGCCCTTGCCGTCGATCGGCTGTCCGATCGCGTTTACGACACGGCCAATGAGGGCTTCACCGACCGGCACTTCTGCAATTCGTCCCGTGCGCTTGACTGGATCGCCTTCCTTCACTCCGACGTCGTCACCCATGAGCACGGCACCGACGTTATCCTCTTCAAGATTCAACGCGATCCCATAGAGGCCACCGGGGAACTCGAGCATTTCACCGGCCATCGCGCCGTCGAGACCATACACCTTCGCAATTCCGTCTCCGACCTGAATGACGGAGCCAGTCTCTTTGACGTCGACCTGTTTGTCGAATCCTTTGATTTTTTCTTTGATAATCGAACTAATTTCTTCTGCCTTGATCTGCATGGCTACTCCTTAGTCAACAGGCTCTGCATCGCTTGTAACCGCCCTCGAACGGTGCTATCGACCACTGTACTACCGAGATGGATTTGTACGCCGGCGAGATGGCGGGCATCCGCGTGGAAGCTTACATCGACCTGACGCTTGAGTATCTCACGCAGGCGAGTGCTGATTCGATCTTGTTCCGTAGGCGGCAAGGATGAAGCCGACGAGACAGTAATTTGTTGTGTTCCTTTTGATGCATCGGCAAGTTTCGCGAAGGCCTCGGCGATATCGGGGAGAAAACCGACACGATTCTTCTTCACCAGCTGACCAAGAAAGGTTTTCCCTACCGGAGGACATCCCATTCGTGAACCGAGTTCTGCGAGGACAGCAATCTTCTCATCTGCTCCAAAGGCCGGCGAGGCCACGACGTGGCGTAACGCCACGGACTCCTTGATCGCTTGCCCCAATCCCATCAATGCCGCACGGGTTGATTCAACCGTGTCCGGATCCAGGAGCTCAAAGAGCGCTTGTGCATAACGTCGCGCAACTGCTGTCTTAATCACAAAGCCGGTCCGTTCGTTCTGTTTTTGACAAAAGGAATACTTTCCGTGTGCTTACACGAAAAGCGGCGCGCCAAGTTAGCATTGGCAGCTGAAGACTGTCAATACGATGACGCGGATCATCACGAGGTTACAGTGACTGGATGATGCCGCCGCCGAGCACCCGATCGTCTCGATAGAACACGGCTGACTGCCCGGGGCTTAATGCGCGTTGGGGAGTATGGAAGAGGACCTGAATGGTGCCTTCTGAAAGAGGAAGGAGCGTTGCGGGAGTTGGAGGCGTTGCATAGCGGATCTTGACCTCGACCTCTGTTGGCTCATGGAGGAGTGCTCGATCAAAGAGATTGAGATCCGCGACATTGCACTGACTGCGCCGCAGGGACTGTTCTGTTCCAAGGACCACCGTGTTGGAGGAGGGCAGCACCTGTTGGACATAGAGTCTTCTTCCAGCGGCAATACCAAGGCCTCTTCGTTGCCCTGGAGTATAAAAGGCGATCCCATCATGGTCGCCAAGATATCGGCCATCCTCGTCCACGAAGGCACCGGGTTTGTTAGCGGCTGGAGCCTCTTTCTGCAGAAAGGTTCGATAGTCACCATGGCTAACAAAACAAATTTCCTGGCTTTCCTTCAATTCCTCGACGGGAAGACCTAAGGCCTCTGCTTCCTTCCATACGTCTGCTTTCTGCATATCCCCGACGGGGAAGAGAAGCCGCGGCAGCCAAGACTCGTGAATTCGATAGAGGAAATAGCTTTGGTCTTTCCTGGGATCGGCTGCACGTTGAAGAGTCGATATACCCTCGGAGTGACCGATGCGTACATAGTGGCCCGTAGCCACAAAATTGATCCCTCGTGCATTCGCGAGTTCAATGAGACCGCGTAGCTTGACACGTTCATTGCACCGCACACAGGGATTGGGGGTGGTGCCTTCAAGGTAGCCGGCAACAAAGTTGTCTATGACACCGGCACGGAAAATTTCCCGGGTGTCAACCACCTCATGGGAAACCTTCAATTTCTGTGAGACATACCGGGCGATGCCGACCTTACAACACCCACGCTCCTCCCAACGTTTGGAGACCGCTACGGTTTCGTCCTCATGTTCCCAGACTTGAAGCGTGACGCCATGTACGTCGTAGCCCTGCCGGACCAGCAGCGCTGCGGCAACAGAACTGTCGACACCACCGCTCATGCCAAGGAGAACTGTAGAGCTAGCCATAGGGACCGTATTGTACCGAGTAGAGAGCGAAAGGGCTAGAGGGAGTGAACCGTGACTAATGAGCGGATGAGGCAAGGCCTTGCGGCGCGTTGACTGTTATCGCCTGCTCGTCGTTCCAGTGAGAGGAGCCCATATCACACATACCATGGAAATGAGAACCTTCTTCGATGGCTATGACGGGGGTCCGGACATCTCCAATAAGCACCCCAGGCTTAAGAATGTGAATTTTTTCAATGGCAGTGATAGTTCCATTGATCCGGCCGCTATTCATCAGCACACCGGCACACACGATCCCATCGATTACGGCATGTTCTCCGACAATTAAGGTTCCTGTTGTATGAATTTCGCCTTCGACGCGACCATCAACACGAACCGTACCATCAAAACTCACAATCCCCTTGAACTCCGCACCTTTCCCCAGGAGTGTAAAATTCTCGCTGTCCTGATTGACCTGCTGGTCACGATTTTTCTTAGTCCACATAACTGCCTCCTAAGTCTCTCCCTAATATGATCTGGCTCAGCACAACATTGGTGATGTTAGTATAATTCCTTACATAAAATTGTTATCGACTACTACCCATTGACCCGCTTAATGGCCGGGGGCATTGTCATTCCGACGGGATGAAGGGAGGCCTCCCGGGGGATCTCACGCACACCATGAGCCATTTCAAGGGCGCCATTGAAAAGCACGCCATCTTCCATTGACAAAACCGATGCCTTGACACTGCCGTTCATTACGGCCGGCGCCCGAAGTTTGACGCGCTCCTTCGCAACAACATCCCCTGTGATCTTTCCTTTCGATACGATCGTTCCGGCAGTAATTTTGGCCTGGATGACTGCATCTTCACCGATTAACAGTACGCCATCAGTGTGGATCTCTCCGTCAAGGTATCCATCAATTCTTACTGTCCCGGAATATGAGATCGTCCCCTTGAACTCCACGCCCTTTCCCACAAATGCAATAATTTCTTCAACCCCGTCAACAATTGCGCGTTCAGTAATCTTTGTAGCGTCATTACTACCCTGCTCTTCATTTGACCCTATCTCTTCTTTTTTCTCTTGCCCCCACATGAGTATGCCTCCTCGAGCTGATAACTCTACTAATTAATCCAATACCCGCACGACATTGCCGAAAAATAATCGGTAAGAATGGCCACATGTAAGTAGAAGCAACAAATGTGCCTCTACTTCCTATCAGGAATGTAGGCTCTGAAGTGGTACTGGTTAGTTCAGGAGGGTCTCGAGAATTCCGTCGAGCTCAGGGGGGGTGAAGTAATGAATAACAATTTTCCCGCTGCGTTTTCCTTTTTGAATCTCAACTTTGGTACCGAATCTTTTTTGCAGACGCTCCTCAACGTCTGACCAGGGTGTACGCCGTAACTCTTTTGCACCACGCTTCTTTGCCGTGGAGGACGATTCTATGATTTTTTCCGTCTCTCTTACCGATAAGGATTTGGAGACCACGAGTTGAGAAACTCTAAGCTGCTCAGGTTGTCCTGAAAGACCAAGAATCACTTTGGCATGCCCCATAGAGAGTTGATTCGCCTCGATCATTTGTTGGATTTCTGATGGAAGATTCATAAGACGAACCATGTTTGCGATAGATGACCTCTCACAGCCGACTCGTTGCGCAATTGTGTCCTGCGTCAGTTCAAATTCGTTCATCATCCGATAATAGGCCCTGGCCATCTCCATAGGATTGAGATCTGCTCGTTGAAGGTTTTCAACCAGTGCAAGGACAATGGATTCTTCGTCTCCACAATTCCGTATAACTGCCTGAATCGTGGCTAACCCAGCTGCTTTCGCCGCACGCCAACGTCGTTCACCTGAAATGAGTTCGAATATTCCGTCACCCTTGCGTCGCACTAAAATTGGTTGCAGCAATCCACTTTGCTTGAGTGAGGTAGTAAGCTCCCCCAATTCTTGAGGGGAAAATGTTTGTCTCGGTTGATATCGATTAGGCACAATCGCATCAACCTTAATGTGTACAACCTCGGGCATTTCTGACAGCAATGCTGTCTTTGTGGCAGGTAGGAGTGCGTCGAGCCCTTTACCGAGTGCTTTCTTCTCCATGACTTACAAACTCCTTAGCTAAAGACAAATAAGCCTGTGCTCCTGCCGATGCCACGTTGTACAACATTGCGGGACGTCCATAACTTGGAGCTTCCGCCAGTGTCACATTGCGGGGGATCATAGTGTTGTACACTGCTTCCTTGAAATGCTCACGAACTTGGTCAACAACTTGACGTGCCAAGGTATTCCGCGCATCGAACATTGTCAATACGATCCCCTCCAACAGCAGATCCGAATTGAATGAATCACGGACCCGGTCGATATTGCCAACCAGGCGGCTCAACCCTTCCATGGCATAATACTCACATTGAACTGGAACCAAAATGCTCCGAGCTGCAACCAAAGCATTCACCGTCAGAATTCCCAAGGTGGGTGGACAATCCAGAAAGATAACGTCGAAGAGTTGCTCAACATCTCGCAAGAAATGCCGAAGCAGCTTTTCACGTTCCTCCACATTCACTAACTCTATTTCAGCCCCAGCAAGGTCAGCATTTGATGGCAAAAGTGACAATCCGTTCACCTCGGTAGACTGAACAGTATCTTGAAATTTCACATAGTTAACCAAGCAATTGTACACAGTCGTTTTCAGGGTGCGTGGATCGACCCCTAGGCCACTCGTGGCGTTCCCTTGCGGATCCATATCCACTAATAGGACACGCTTTCCCATGAGCGCAACTCCGGCGGCAAGGTTTACGGCTGTGGTTGTCTTGCCCACACCCCCCTTCTGATTTGCGATCGCTACAATCTTTGTCATAAATGAATCAGAATCATTCTAATTCAGTGCACATGTTCCACGTGGAACATGTGCACATCATATTGATTGTATTATAGTTTAACCAATTCTACCAGTGAGATTACCCTCTTTCCAGCCCCGTAGGGAAGCAGGAATTCTCTTTCACTCAGAAGATGAAACATATCGCCAATCCGTGTGTCAGCCAAAGACTCGGTTCGATACATTACAACTGTCCCCCTTGATTTCAAAAACGAAGGAATATATTGCTGAATCTCATCAAACTTCAATGCCCTCACCACAACGGTTTCGATGTCGAGTTGAGGCAAGATTTTGGAATACTCAGAAATCGTTCCATTGAAGATAGATATATCGTGAAGTCTTAATAGGCCGATGATCGAATGGAGAAAGGAACATTTTTTCTGCACTGGCTCGACCAAGACCAATCGAATGTCAGGTCTTGCGATTTTAAGAGGGAGACCAGGAAAGCCCCCGCCAGTTCCCACATCCAGCAGCAGACAATGTTGTGAAATTGTTGTTGCGGCGAGCGCGGCGAGTGAATCAACAAAGTGCTTGATGATGATTTCCTTGGGATCGATAATCGCTGTGAGATTTATGGCCTTATTCCACTCGATGAGGTGATTGAGATATCGTACGAACTGTTCGGCCTGAATTGTGTCAATAGTCAATCCAAGCGTCTTGACGGAAGAAACCGTGAAGTCAATCAATTCTCTATTCATGTTCCACGTGGAACAATTACGTGAAGTGACATGCCGCGGTCAAGATTATAAGAAGCGGAAGTGAAGGATCTAGACCCCTGACCGCTAAGATGAGGCTAGTAAAAAATCTTCTTGACGTGCTTCACCCCTATACTTGTCCAGTGCCACAAGAAGAAGTGAGATTGCCGCTGGTGTAACTCCTGAAATTCTCGATGCCTGGCCAATGGAGGCAGGACGAACTTTTTTAAGCTTTTCGCGAACTTCCGTCGAAAAACCAGAAGTTCCGTCATAGTCAAAGGCTAAAGGGATAGATTTGGCTTCGAGCTTCTTGAATCGGCTGATCTGTTGAAGCTGACGTTTTATATAGCCAGAATACTTTACCTGCAACTCAATTTCTTCAAACGTTTCAATATCTTGAATCGCATCAACTCCAAGGGCTTCTAATAGAGGTCTATACGTTACTCCTTGACGTCGTAGAAGTGATGCCGCGGTGCAGGGCCCAGAAACTTCCTCCACCTGAATTTTTGCCAGACGCTCACGAACCACTTCTGTGAGCTTTGGCCGAAATTCTTCTAGGCGGGCAAGTTCAGACCCGATCGCATTTTGTTTATTTTGAAATCGAGCATAGACGTCATCAGAGATCAGCCCAACACGTCGTCCAATATCCGTTAATCGGAGATCAGCATTTCCATGGCGCAATAATAAGCGATATTCTGCCCGTGATGTGAACATGCGATAGGGTTCACGTGCATCTTTTGTAATGAGATCGTCAATTAATACCCCAATATAGGCCTGAGACCGGTCGAGTACTAATGGAGACTCCCCTCTGAATTTAAGGACAGCATTAATCCCTGCCATCAAACCTTGAGCTGCTGCTTCCTCATATCCCGATGTCCCGTTAATCTGCCCTGCATGGTATAAACCGGTCAACAATTTGGTCTCCAGAGTCTGGTGCAATTGCCGGGGAGGAAAGTAATCGTATTCAATTGCATATCCAGGCTTGAGCATAGTGGCTTGCCCTAACCCTGGAATGGTTTTAAGAATTGCCAGCTGTACATCAACCGGCAAGCTAGTGGATATCCCGTTAGGATAAAATTCACGGCTATCTAATCCTTCAGGCTCGATAAAGATCTGGTGCCGTTCTTTGTCTGCAAAACGGACCACTTTATCCTCGATTGAAGGACAATACCGGGGTCCTACAGACTCAATGATTCCGCTGTAGAGAGGCGACCTGTCCAGGTTACGCCGGATCAGCTCGTGCGTCGCGCGGTTCGTGTGAGTCAAATGACAAGGCAACTGGCGATTCTCAATCCGGGTCGTCCGATATGAAAATGGTGGCGGGGGGTCATCGCCAGGCTGTGGCTCCATCACGGAAAAGTCAATGGTCGCGCCGTCCAAACGGGGAGGTGTACCAGTTTTTAGCCGACCCAATTCGAATCCCAGATCGCGCATACAATCAGACAAATGCTCCGCGGAAGCCTCTCCGGCTCTTCCCGCTGGAAAATGATTCAAGCCAATGTGGATAAGTCCCTTAAGAAATGTACCCGATGTTAAAATAACGGCCTTGGCCTGGATATGATCACCGCGATCCGTTACGACGCCCATCACTTCACCGCCGCGCGTCAGCAAGCGATCGACCGTTCCCTCGCTGATCGTCAACCTTTCCTGCCGGCACAAGGTTCTTCGCATCGCCTCTCGATATAGTTTCTTGTCGCATTGGACACGCAGGGCGCGGACAGCCGGACCCTTACTCGTGTTAATGAAGCGAAACTGAATTCCGGCTTGATCGGTATTCCGCGCCATCTCTCCACCTAGCGCATCGATTTCTTTTACTATATGTCCCTTGGCGATCCCTCCGATCGCCGGATTGCACGACATCTGTGCGATTCGCTCGTGATCCATCGTAAGGAGTAAAGTCTGTGCTCCCATGCGAGCCGCGGCCAAAGCCGCCTCACAGCCTGCATGACCTCCACCTACAACGATGACGTCGACCAACTGTCCCATGTTGTGCCCTTCCTACTTGCCTATGCAGAATTCTGAAAAGATACGCGCAAGAATCTCGTCCGTCGTAATGGCGCCGGTAATTTCTCCAAGTGCGTCGGCTGCTGCGCGCACATCGATCGAGACAAGCTCCCCAGCCATGCCACATCGCACAGAATCAAGAGCCTGCACCAAGGCTTCATCAGCCCGACGCAATGCGTCACGATGCCGTATGTTTGTGACCGTCACGCTCTCCGCAGCCTCGAAGTGCCCGGACACGAGCTGACTACGAAGAGCCGATTTCACCGTTTCAATACCTGATCCGGTCTTGGCCGAAATCGCATATGTTAGCCGGCCAGTAAGTATGACATCAGTCTCACCGGTATGAGCAAGATCCGCCTTGTTTAGCAACACCAGATGCTTACGGTCTTTGACTGCCTGCAGTATCTCCCTATCCTCGGAAGTGAGAGGCATACTTCCATCGATCACCACAAGCAACAAGTCCGCCTCGGCCTGTGCAACACGCGTTCGTTTGATTCCTTCCTGCTCGACAACATCTTCGGTCTCACGCACTCCGGCCGTGTCCACCAAGCGAACCATCACTCCGTTCAGATCAATACATTCCTCAATCACATCCCTCGTCGTTCCTGGAATGGCCGTAACTATAGCTCGTTCTTCCCTTAGGAGACGGTTCAATAAGCTGGACTTCCCGACATTCGGGCGACCAAGGATAACGACGTATGCACCCTCCCGTAAGATTCGACCCTCTTGCGCGGTGGCTTCCAGTTTGCGAATCGCCTCCAGCGCTTCCGTCACAATACGTATCAATTCGTCGCGTTGCAGGAAGGCAATATCTTCGCCTACAAAATCGATTCCTGCCTCCAGATGTGCCAACACCGTTAGGAGGGAAGTCCGTGCTAGCGCCACCTCCTGCGCAAGATCTCCCCGTAAATGGCGCTGAGCAATATTCAGTCCGGCCGATGATGTGGCTCTGATTGTTTCGAGTACTGCTTCCGCTTGAGA
>Ga0070681_10006622_pt1 | contig 11281 bp, 10 predicted proteins | sample KBSC83BmetaG_FD_65650 | JGI IMG/M metagenome (GOLD analysis project Ga0070681, IMG submission 65650) | Corn rhizosphere microbial communities from Kellogg Biological Station, Michigan, USA - KBS C8-3B metaG | ecosystem: Host-associated > Plants > Roots > Rhizosphere | place: USA: Michigan...
GAATCAGCGCAGGAGAAGTCGTCTCTCATCGTGACCACGGACTATATTATTGGACCTGAGGACGTCCTTGATATCACAGTGTGGAAAAATGCCGATCTCTCAAAGACGGTGCAGGTTCGGCCCGATGGCAGAATTTCTCTGCCATTGATTGGAGACGTGGCGGCAGTTAGCCGGACCAGCGCGCAGTTGACCGAGGAGATTTCCACTCGATTGAAGGCCTATATGGAAAATCCTACGGTGTCAATTGTGGTGAAGGAGGTCAATAGCTATGCTATTTTCGTGTTGGGCGAAGTTGTGAAGCCGGGCCGTTATCCATTGAAAAGTAAGACCACCTTGCTCCAGGCTGTTACCTTGGCCAGCGGTTTTACGCCGGTGGCGTCCAGGAACAAAATTGTGATCTTTCGTTTTGCCAAAGATGGAGACCCGTTGATGAAGATCAAGGCAAGCTATGACGACATTGTCTTACGTGATGGGACTAATCAGAATATCGAATTAAAGCCCGGCGATACCATTGTTGTGCCATCAGAATCGATGGTGGTTATTCCAAGCCGATAGTACGGTTGGCTTGGTGATATCTCTATTCAACCAAGAAATGCCATGAAGACCTTGGCAAGGATGTCCGTCAGACCATTGTGCAAAGGGGAAATCTGATGCATTTCGTAACCAACTGGTTCCTTATTGGGGTCATGGCATGTTGCGTGACGGGCTGCGCAGAAGAGCAGATCAATTATAAGGTTGATATGGTGCCGCCCGGTGAGTTTCTCCTAGGTCCAGAGGATGTTTTGATCGTGACGGTCTGGAAAAATCAGGATCTTTCTCGGGAAGTGGTAATTCGTCCCGATGGGATGATCTCAATGCCCCTAATCGGCGATGTGCCGGCAGCGAATTTGACGGCTAACAATCTTGCCAAACGCATTAGCGATCGACTCATGGAGTATATGGCGTCTCCCATTGTGTCCGTGCAACTCAAAGAAGTGAATAGCTATTTTATCTATGTGATGGGAGAGGTAACGAAACCCGGCAAATATCCGCTGAAGTCCTATGCCAACGTCATGCAAGGCATTTCCCTTGCCGGAGGGTTCACACCATTCGCCAAGAAAAGTAAGATGAAAGTTTTGCGCGTCACGGTAAATGGGTCCAGCGAAAAACATCAGACCGAGATTCCCGTTCAGTATGACGATATTCTGAAAGGGAATGCGACGCTTGGCAATTTTTTCCTAAGGTCAGGCGACATCATTGTGGTGCCTTAGTTGAGTCGGAAGCACGGTCATTGGGCCGTATCGGCCGTCCTTGTGTGTGAACTTGGGCTGGTGTCAATTGGCTATGCTCAGATGGGCGGAGGTTTCGGCGGAGGTATGGGGGGAGGTATGAGCGGAGGTATGGGGAATATTCCCGGGACGGCTTACGGGGGTGCTACTGATCCAAGCATGCTGAACTTGAAAGAAGGGTTCCGGATCATTCCAACAATTACGGCAGCGGAACGGTACGACAGCAATGTGTTCTTAGTGCCTAAAACACGGGGGATAGACAGGAGCGATTATGTGTCCACACTGGCGCCACGAATTCGAGGTCTCTACGCAGGGAGCGGGATGCAGCTCAATGCGCTAGTCGGCGCGATATCAGAGTACTACGTGAAGAATACCAATTTTAATTATGTCGGAGCAAACGCCGGTTTAGCCCTTAATCTTGGCCCTATGTTGGATCGGGTATGGAAAGGAATGCAATTTACGATTTCGGATACCTTTTCCTATTCGCCACAACCGCCCGCTTTTCTTGTGGGCGATCAAACAACCAGTACGACGAATCAAGCAGGTAGCACATCAAATCTATTGGTCAATGGTATGCAAGTGGGCCGTGCAAATTCCACGAGTAATACGTTGAGTACCACGTTGACCGCGCCAGTCAGTCAAAGAGTGAGTCTTACTGGTAGTTATACGCGAGGATTTATTCGATTTGGGACGTCTGAAGTGCAACAGATCGGTGTCTTATTGGACACCAGTTATCAGACTTTCACTGCCGGCGTGAATACGCTGCTGTCGCCTCAGGATACGCTGACCTTGAGCTATATCGATACGAATTTTTCATATGGGCAAACTGGGGGGTCATTTACGACCAGAGGCGGGACACTCGCGTGGGCTCACCTGTTCAGTCCAAATGTGTCTCTGTATTCGAGGGCCGGCGTGCTAGTCATAAATGGAGGAGTGCTTGGAAGTTCAAGCACGTCAACCACCTCACCCGCTGGAATTTCAGGAAATTCGACTAATTCCTCTACCATCGCTCCCACAGGAGGGTTGGGATTAACTTGGAGAGATCAGACGACTTCGTTATTTCTGAACTATGGGGTGTCGATCACTCCAAGTTACCAGTTTGCCGCGCAACCGTTGCTGACGAATACTGTCTCGTTTTCGGTGGCTCAAGTGATGCCAAATCCAGATTTTATCGGGTTAGCCAGTGTGAACTACGCTCGGGGTGATGAAATCGGTTCTAGTTCAACGAATTCCATTTCGTATTCATCCTACGGGGGATCTGGAGGCGCTCTCTATAAATTCACCCAAAAGTCGTTTCTCAATCTGAATTATCAATTTACAAAATATGACTCCCAATTCGGAGCACAAGGGTTCAGTGTGGCTCGCCATCTCGTAATGCTAAGCTTCTCGCAGGCCTTTTACTAAACCAGCGTCATCGCAGAGATCGCTTATGAATATGCAAACGCTCACCCCCGAAGATTTTCTTCGAATCCCGATTAAGAAGAAATGGTGGATCCTCACTAGTGTGGTCGTGTGTGTGGCTATGGGGTATGTGGGATGGAAATATTCCCCAAAAACTTTCAAGTCGACCGTCATCATGACGATAGACAGCCCCAGGATTGCCAAGGAATATGTAAAGGGTCTCTCCCAAGAGGGAAAACCATTTGAAGATCCATGGGCTGCAATCATGCAGCAGATTTCGCTGGGGCTCACGAACAAGTCTATTTTAATGCCGGTTCTTGATACCCTGAAGCCGTATCCTGATGCGGAAGGAGCAAGTCCGGAGGCATTGATGAAACGACTGCGCAAAGCTGTGACAGTTACTAAGCCAAAGGACGGGGTGGGGGTGGCGGTGTCATACGTCAACCCAGACCCGTTTATCGCTCAAGCAGTGACGGCTCTATTGGCCGTAAGGCTGCAAGAAGATAATCTGAAGCGACGCGAAGGTCTGGTAGAGACCACGACGGAGTTTCTCTCCGCTGAGTTAGAAAAAGTGAAGGGAGACCTGGAAGCTAAAGAACGTGCAATTTCTGACTTCAAAAGAGCCCACTTGGGGGAGTTGCCGCAGCATATGGAGGCCAATCTCCGCACCCTCGACCGGTTACAGACTGAGCTCACAAGTTCCAGCGAATCCTTGAACAAGCTGGGGGAGCGGCTAACCGCGTTGGAAAAGACGATTAAGGAATTTTCAGACCTTGGTCCAATGGGAACCGTCTCCCTTGATAGGGAACGGCGGGGAGATGGAAGACCGATTGATCATCGGGCGACCAAACTTCGAGAATTGAGACTGAAGTTGAATGAACTCCTGGGGACTTACAAAGATAACTATCCGGATATCGTGCACCTGAAACAAGAGATCTCCAGGTTGGAGTCGATGGCATCAAGTGATGTTGGTCAACTCAGTGCAGATGAATTAGCAACTGGAAAAACCGATGAGAATGGTGGCACATTTCGCAAGCCGCTCGATCCGTACCTGCGAGACTTGATGAAAGAGCGGAGTGAAACGAAAAGCGAGATTGCTTATTTAAAGGAAAAGCAAGCTCATGCAATCCGGCAAATCAAAGAACTTGAGGTTCGCGTTGAGCATACCCCTTCGAGGGAGCAGGGATTAGCGGTGCTCCTCAGAGACTATGAAAACATGCAAAAGGGCTATCAGGCCCTGCTTGATAAGCGTACGAACGCGAAAATTTTAGGGAATTATGAGAGTCGCCAGTTTGGCGAGCAGTATCGGATTATCGAACAAGCAAGTTTCCCCAACGTTCAGGAGCCGCCGACCCTGATCCATTTTCTATTGGGTGGTCTTGCGCTGGGCTGCCTTATCGGGTTTGGATCAGCGATTGGAATAGAAATTACGAAAACAGGGTTTCGCCGGCCGGAAGAAGTTGAAAGCCATCTTGGTCTTCCCGTCCTTGCTTCGATCCCGGCATTTGCAAGCGCCATGAGCGGAGTGGGTATGTTGCAAGCACGGGCATTGTTAGCCGGTCCCGGCATGCCCACGGGTGCAAGTGGAGATAGAATATCTTCACTTGGGTATCCAAGTAGGAGTGTAAGTATAACGTCTCGCAAGAAACAGCGTCTTGATTCTACTCAGGGTCTGCCTCCGAAATTCCATTTAATCACAAAATGGGGACCTGCTTCGTTGATGGCTGAACAATATCGAGTAGCGGCCACAAGATTGATCCTCATGACTGCTGAAAAGAAACATGTAGTAACACTGGTGACCAGTAGTGTGATGAGCGAAGGCAAAACGACGACCGCCACCAATCTTGCATATATTCTCGCCCATGACCTGAGCAAGTCTACGTTGCTCGTCGATTGCGACTTTAAACGCCCTATGGTGCATGAATATATGGGAATTCCTGCAGGTCCAGGGTTGGGTGATGTGCTACAAGGGGGTGAGATTCTCGAGAATTGTATCCATCAGAGCGACGGCGTGCCGTTATGGATTTTGCCATCCGGATCTCCCAGGGTCCGGCCGGCCGGCCTTTCAGGTATTCAGTATGTAAAGAAGATTTTGCCGGAGCTCAGAACTCGCTATGATCATGTCATTTTGGACGGGCCCCCGGTGATGCCGTTGGCGGATGTGAACGTACTCAGCGGTATGGCAGATATGACGGTTTTCGTGGTTCGTGCCGGTGCGACCAGTCAGGACATCGCCAAAAAAGCCTTGAAAGTGCTCGGAGAGAGTAGTGATGACGCTGGTATTATCTTAACGCAAGTAGAAATGGAATATGCCCCCTATTTCATGTATGCAGCCGCCTACACAAATGAAGACAGCGGAAATCGAACGTAACAAGTTACGCAAAGAGCCCATGTTGGTGCCCAACCTGTTTCCTGATCAAGTGAGGGCTCCATGGCGTATGCCAGGCCTCAAGAAACGAATCCTTATTCTTGGAACAGGGCAGTTGGCCGTGGACTTATGCCATGTCATCGTGTCGCAAAAGCGGTGGCTGGTCGATATCGTCGGATTTCTTGATGGAAAGTCCGAGCGGGTAGGGGAAAGGCTCGTCAATCCAGGAATCATCGGAACCTATGATCAGTTGGCTCAGATGGTTGAACAACATCATGTGGATACGATCGTCGTATGCCTGGAGGATCGCCGTTCGATACTTCCAGTTCAGGCGCTTCTTGATTTTAAAGCGATGGGTTTGGACATTCTTGATGGCCATCACTTATTCGAAGAGGCGTCTGGACGTCTCTCAATAGATTCTCTACGTCCAAGTGCATTAATTTTCTCGACGGGGTTTCGTCGCAGGCTTACGTCACTCGTGAGCAAGAGATTATTTGATGTTGTGGTGTCTGCCGTCGGGTTGGTGGTGTTAATCCCCCTCTTCGTTTTCATCGCCGGATTAATTCGAATGGACTCCCCTGGGCCGGTTTTTTACCGTCAGGTCAGGGTCGGGCTACGGGGCCGTCCCTATATGATCTGGAAATTTCGATCAATGCGCCAAGATGCCGAGAAGTCCGGGCCTCGATGGGCTCAAACAAATGACCCCCGTATCTCCCGCATTGGATGGTGGTTGCGCAAGACCCGCATTGATGAGTTCCCCCAGTTGGTGAATGTACTCACGGGCGACATGAGTCTTGTCGGGCCGCGCCCAGAGCGGCCGGTATTTGTGCAGGATTTGCGGATGATCATTCCCTACTATGACATCCGGCATACGGTTAGACCTGGTGTGACAGGTTGGGCGCAGGTGAAGTTTCGCTATGGAGCCTCACAGGAAGATTCTCACACGAAGCTACAATATGATTTGTACTACGTGAAAAATCTTTCACTCTTCCTGGACCTGAAAATCCTCATGCATACGATCCGAGTCATGATGCTCGGGGAAGGTGCACAGTGACCCCTCCCATCAATATGCCTAAGGGGAAGCCGCGGCATGTGTTGTCGTTCGATGTGGAGGAACATTTTCAAGTCGCAGCATTTTGGTCGACTGCGAGAAGGCGTGAATGGGACCAGTTGACAAGTCGTGTCGAACGCAATACCAGAAAAATCGTCGATCTGTTGAACGAGTATTCGACCAAAGCGACGTTTTTTATTTTGGGATGGGTCGCTGAGCGGCATCCTGGATTGGTGAAAGATCTGGCGGAACAGGGCCATGAGATTGCTTCGCATGGCTATGGCCACGAACTTGTAAGTACACAGAGTCCTACTCAATTCCGAGAGGATGTCAGACGGGCAAAACACATATTAGAAGATTTGATTGGGGAGCCGGTCGTCGGATACCGTGCACCAAGCTTCTCGATCACATCTCAAACGGAATGGGCCATGCCGGTACTGATCGAGGAAGGGTACCGATACGATTCCAGTATTTATAACCGATTCAAAGGTTCGCAGGGAAATGTCGCGAAGGGGACCGGGGCGTATCAGCTTCAAACAGGCTCCGGAACAATTTGGGAGGTGTCGCCGTCCACAATGAATGCCTGTGGACTCCAACTCCCTGTCGCTGGCGGTGGTTATTTCCGTCTCTTTCCCTATGCAGCTTCGAAATTATTTCTAAAGAATCTTGAGAGGCAAGGGGAGCGGCTTGTCATATATCTTCACCCGTGGGAACTTGACCCGGAGCAACCGCGTATGGATGGACCAGTGCTCTCAAAGATTCGTCACTATCTGAATATTAGTAAAACGGAACAACGCTTGAGGTGCTTATTGAACGACTTCTCGTTTGCTCCCATCAATGAAGCCATTGCCCCCATTAAAGATATTTGTGAAGGGGGGATAGACTCGGATGCAGTCGTACAAAGTGAGAGCCTTCATCCTTGTCGTCTCTGAAGGTGGGGTATTTGGGCGGGTGCCACAGGTATTAGAAGCGCTATTGTGCAAGTTGGAAATAGTCCTTGAGAGTGACTTGGATGGGACCAGATAAAGTGACGTTGACTTTCTGGAAACCAGGCACTCTCAGGCCCTATGATTTCGATTCTCGGCATGGCGCAAATCGGTAAAAATTCTTGGTGACGAACGGGCTGACCTGCTAGAGTTTTCTTCAGAGTGAGTTGCAGAAATCTGCTTCAAACTTATGGGATGAATGCCGACGTATGCTGCTGGAATTGCGGCACTCTGTCAGAGAGGATGTAAGCTGATGTATATACTTGGTATTTCTGCTTTTTACCATGATAGTGCCGCATGCTTGGTGCAGGACGGCGAGATTATCGCAGCAGCACAAGAAGAACGGTTTACACGAAAGAAGCATGATCCAGGGTTCCCGCGTCGAGCGGTTGAGTATTGTTTGGCTCAGGCAGGGATTAGCGTCAAAGACCTGAAATATATTGTCTTCTACGATAAGCCACTCATCAAGTTTGAGCGCTTATTAGAAACCTACGTGGGGTTTTCCCCCAAAGGAATCCAATCCTTTCTGGCAGCCATGCCTGTATGGTTAAAAGAAAAACTATTTCTGCGAAATTTGCTTCAAAAGGAACTACTGGCCTGTTCGAATGGCCTCGATAAGTCGGAATTGCCGGAGTTTCTCTTTGGCGAACATCATGAGTCCCATGCGGCATCAGCATTTTTTGCCTCTCCGTATCAAAGGGCTGGCGTTTTGTGTATGGATGGGGTGGGGGAGTGGGCGACCACTTCTGCCTGGTTGGGCGAGGGAAATACACTGACCCCATTGTGGGACATTCCCTTTCCTCACTCCATCGGCCTTCTATATTCAGCCTTTACTTACTACACGGGGTTCAAAGTCAACTCCGGTGAATACAAAGTGATGGGATTGGCTCCGTACGGTGAGCCAAAGTTCGTCAAAGCCATTTACGAACATCTGATCGATCTCAAGCCGGATGGCACGTTCAGAATGAACATGGAGTATTTTAATTATTGCACCGGCTTGACCATGACGAGCCGCAAATTTGATAACGTGTTCGGCGGGCCTCCGCGGAAAGCCGAGTCAAAGTTCGGCCAGCGCGAGATGGATTTGGCTCGATCAATTCAGGAAGTGACCGAGGAAGTCATGCTGCGGTTGTCACGCACCATGCATCGGGAAACAGGCGTAGAGTATCTGTGTTTGGCAGGCGGCGTGGCGCTCAATTGCGTCGGAAATGGCAGGGTCCTCCGAGAGGGGCCATTCAAAGGTCTTTGGATTCAGCCGGCGGCCGGCGATGCAGGCGGAGCATTAGGTGCGGCACTCAGCGCCTGGCACCAGTATGAAAACAAACCCAGAACCGCGGACAATATCCACGACAAAATGAAGGGGAGCTACCTGGGCCCGGCATTCAGCAATGAGGATGTCGAGTCAAGGCTGAAGACTATCGGGGCAGTATATAGCCGGCTCGATGAGAAGGATCTGTATGGTCGGGTGGCCGATGAGTTGGCGGCTGGAAAAGTCGTGGGGTGGCATCAGGGACGCATGGAGTTTGGGCCGCGATCTCTTGGCGGGCGCAGTATTCTGGGAGATGCCCGGAACACCAAAATGCAGTCCGTGTTGAACCTCAAGATTAAGTATCGTGAGTCGTTTAGACCATTCGCACCCTCTGTGCTGAGAGAACGGGTGTCAGACTATTTCCAAATGAACTGTGATAGTCCCTACATGCTGCTCGTGGCTCCGGTTCTTGAAAAACGCCGACTTCCATTCAACCCGGGCCAGAAAGAGCTCTGGGGCATCGATTTGCTCAATGTGCCACGTTCGGATATCCCCTCCGTCACGCACATCGATTATTCTGCCAGAATTCAGACGGTTCACGAGGACACGAATCCCCGGTACTACAAGCTGCTCAAGGCGTTTGAGGAAAAGACCGGGTATGCCACCTGTGTGAATACATCTTTCAATGTGCGGGGCGAACCAATTGTCTGCACGCCGGAAGATGCCTACCGTTGTTTCATGCGGACAGAGATGGATGTGCTGGTGATCGAAAATTATGTGCTGAGAAAAGAGGATCAGAAGCCCCTTGAAGGGGATTCTGATTGGAAAAAGGAATTCGAGCTGGACTAGCTGGAACGGGGGAACAATGGACCAAGCAGCCACACGCAAAGAACTACGTCACTTTGGATTGTTGGTCGGAGCCGTCTTCATCGTGATCGGTCTTTGGCCGCTCCTGTTTCGCGGGGAGCCGTTGCGTCTCTGGGCAACCGGCGTGGGAGGACTACTCATCATATTCGGCACAGTGTTCCCGTCTGTATTGAGACCCGTCCATAAAGGATGGATGTGGATCGGGCATATTCTGGGGTGGGTCAATACCAGGATCCTGCTTGGCATCGTGTTTTATGGGTTGGTGACTCCGATTGGATTTGTGTTCCGTCTCATGGGGAAGGATACGATGAGGCAGGCATTCGCCGAGTCGAGTACGACCTATAGGGTGGTCCGATCTGCCAGACACCATTCCCATATGAAGCACCAGTTTTAAGGCCAGTGTTCGTCAATGAGGAGGTTTGTATGGGCGATTTTGTAATGGAACTCTGGGCGTTCATGAAAGAACGGAAGAAGTTTTGGCTCCTTCCGATCGTGATAGTCCTGGTACTCCTAGGAAGCCTGATTGTCCTGACCCAAGGGTCAGCTGTGGCGCCTTTTATTTATACACTTTTCTGATTTATGCAGCAGGGACAGGCGATGAATATGAGGGAGCCTCTAACTGCTCAGAGGTGAGGCGAGACATACTTTTCAGAGCGAATAACTTCGATTGACAGAAAACCTCCCTGCCAGAATGTTCGTCTGCTTTCGTGTAATACGTATTTGGAACAGGTCTGTTTAATCTCCGTTCGGATTTCCCGAAACAAACGGGTCACAACATGGATAACTTGCTGTCGCTCAATCACACATCGTCTTCATCAAAACGCCTGGGATGCATTGAAGCATATCGTGGCTTCCTTGACCGGAAAACGCCGGTAGAGAGTCTTGCTCTAAAGCCTGGAGAATTAGTAGAGGTAAAATCGTTTGACGAAATCCGTTACATGCTTAACAAGGAAAATAAAAACAGAGGTCTAGGTTGAAACCAGGATTTAGTGCCATTTACCGGGCAGCAACATCGGGTTCGAGGCCGGATCCAAAACATTATCGATGAGAAGACCGGGAAAATGATTCAGATGCCCAATGAGTGCGTTATGCTTGAGAATGTCTATTGTAAAGCCCGGTACAGAGCGTGCTAACAGTTCTGCCCCAGCAAGACCCTCCGTATTGGCCTGAAATATGGTTGATGAGAGTGGATAAGTAAGTGGTTGATTCCCGTTCGTGCGGGTACTAGCTTAGTACTGGCGCGAAGCAGAGAAACTGCTATACGCGACGCCGAGTATCCCATATAGTACCGTCACCGAATAAGCAGCCTTTTCCGCATTGGGTGAACCTATGCGTCAATGCACTTACCTTCTGGTGAGTCGCGAAAGTTTTTTCAATACTTCCAGAGGAGAGGTGCAGCAGGGTTATTGTTCGGAAATCGAAGGATGTCGGCAGCATGCGTTTCACTCAGACGGAAATTAAGGGTGCCTGGGTAATCGACCCGAGCCCGCACGAAGATGATCGTGGGCGATTCATGCGTGCCTGGTGTACCCGTGAATTTGCAGAGCATGGTATTGAGTTTTTCCCGGTCCAGGCGAATCTAGGGTATAGCGTTCGTAGAGGGACTGTCCGAGGTATGCACTACCAGGAGGCCCCTGCCCTGGAAGCCAAACTCATCCGCTGCACTCGGGGAGCCATGTTCGATGTGGTGGTAGACCTCAGGCCGGAGTCCCCCTCCTTTAGGGAATGGTACGGAACTGAACTGAGCGCTGATAATAGTAGAATGCTCTATGTGCCTGAACGCTGCGCACACGGATACCAGACTCTCGAGGAAGAAACCGAGATGTATTACATGACTTCAGGATACTATGATCCAAAATTAGCATCTGGAGTCCGATTCGATGATCCGGCATTTAACATCAAATGGCCGCTCGTCGCCACCGCGGTTTCTGAACAAGATCTTAAATGGCCGCTTCGTGAGCGGTAGGAGGGAATAGCATGGTTGTCGATACAGCACTCCGAGAGCGTGAGTCGAATGGTACCCCTATCCGCGTCGGAATGGTTGGAGCCGGTGCGACCGGACGTGCCATCGCATTGCAGCTTGGAACACCA
>Ga0070681_10006625_pt1 | contig 11279 bp, 10 predicted proteins | sample KBSC83BmetaG_FD_65650 | JGI IMG/M metagenome (GOLD analysis project Ga0070681, IMG submission 65650) | Corn rhizosphere microbial communities from Kellogg Biological Station, Michigan, USA - KBS C8-3B metaG | ecosystem: Host-associated > Plants > Roots > Rhizosphere | place: USA: Michigan...
AAGTTCGCGGCCTCGATGGCGGACAGGGCGGGATTCGAACCCGCGGTGGCTGTTACACCACGCACGCTTTCCAAGCGTGTGCCTTAAACCACTCGGCCACCTGTCCTCCGGGAGCGGTCGGCGGCTCTTATAGCGTGCCCGGCGACAGGGGCAACGGCATCTTCCCCCGGTAACCCGGCTTGGCTAGGGTGGTCCCGGCATTGGGGGGAAGATGGTCCTGTTTCGGGCCTTGGGGTGGCTGTTGCTGGCGTTCGCGATCGCGGCGGCGGTGCAGGACGCGCTGGTCTGGTGGTCGGAGGGGGTGTTTCGCCTGCTGACCCTGGGCGACCTGTGGGTGCGCCTGGACTACGCCTCGCTCGCTGCCACGCAAGCCTTCGTCGGCGAGCGCATCGCCTCGCGCGGCTGGCAGTGGATCGCGATGCCCCTTCTGGGCCTGCCGACGGTTCCGGTCTTCGTGGTGCTGGGTCTGCTCGGCCTGTGGAAGGGCCAGCCGGGAGGCGAGGGCCGCCGCAGCGGCGCCCCATCGGCCTTCGTCGGTGGCACGCGCCGCCCACGGCGCCGGCGCAGCCGCGGGCTCTCCTGAACCTCGGCCCTGAACCTTAGCGGTTGTCCATCTTGAGGGCGGCGATGAAGGCCGACTGCGGGATCTCGACCTCGCCGATCTGCCGCATGCGCTTCTTGCCCTTCTTCTGCTTCTCCAGGAGCTTTTTCTTGCGGCTGATGTCGCCGCCGTAGCACTTGGCCAGCACGTCCTTGCGCATCGGGCTGATCGTCTCGCGCGCGACCACGCGGCCGCCGATGGCGGCCTGGATGGCGATCTTGAAGAGCTGGCGCGGGATCAGGTCCTTCAGCCGCTCGCATAGCGCGCGGCCGCGGCTCTCGGCGGCATTCTTGTGCACGATCATCGACAGCGCATCGACCGGCTCCGAGTTCACCAGGATGGCGAGCTTCACCAGCTCGCTCTCCTCGTAGCCGTCCATCTCGTAGTCGAAGCTGGCATAGCCGCGCGTCATCGACTTCAGCCGGTCGTAGAAGTCGAACACGACCTCGTTCAGCGGCAGGCGGTAGATCGCCATGGCGCGCGTGCCGGCGTAGGTGAGCTCGATCTGCTGGCCGCGGCGCTCCTGGCAGAGCGTCAGCACCGAGCCGAGATGCTCGTCGGGCGTGATGATCGTGGCCTTGATCCACGGCTCCTGCATCGACTCGATCTTCATCGGGTCGGGATAGTCGGCCGGGTTGTGCAGCTCCATCGAGGTGCCGTCGGTCATCGCGACCTTGTAGACGACCGACGGTGCGGTCGTGACGAGGTCGAGGTTGAACTCGCGCTCCAGCCGCTCCTGCACGATCTCGAGATGGAGCAGGCCGAGGAAGCCGCAGCGGAAGCCGAAGCCCAGGGCGGCGCTGGTCTCGGCCTCGAAGTGGAAGGACGAGTCGTTGAGACGGAGCTTGGCCAGCGATTCGCGCAGGACCTCGAACTCGGCGGCGTCGGCCGGGAACAGGCCGCAGAACACCACCGGCACGCTGGGCTTGAAGCCGGCCAGCATCTCGGTGGCGGGCTTGCGGTCGTCGGTGATCGTGTCGCCGACCTTGCAGTCGGCGATGGTCTTGATGCCGGCGATGATGAAGCCGATCTCGCCCGGGCCCAGCTCGGCCACGTCGGTGGCCTTGGGCGCGAAGATGCCGACCTTGTCGAGGTCGTAGGCGGCGGCCGCGGCCATCATGCGAATCTTCAGGCCACGGCGCAGCACGCCGTCCTGCACGCGCACCAGGGTGACGACGCCGAGGTAGGGGTCGTACCAGCTGTCGACCAGCAGGGCCTTCAGCGGCGCGTCGCGGTCGCCCTTGGGCGCCGGCAGGCGCTTCACCATCGCTTCCAGGAGGTCGTCGATGCCGAGGCCGGTCTTGGCCGAGACCATGACGGCCTCGGACGTGTCGATGCCGACCACGTCCTCGATCTCGGTGCAGACCCGCTGGGGATCGGCCGACGGCAGGTCGATCTTGTTGAGGACCGGGATGATCTCGTGATTGGCCTCGATCGCGTGGTAGGCGTTGGCCAGCGTCTGCGCCTCGACGCCCTGGCTGGCGTCTACCACCAGCAGCGAGCCCTCGCAGGCGGCGAGCGAGCGGCTGACCTCGTAGGCGAAGTCGACGTGGCCGGGCGTGTCCATCAGGTTCAGGACATAGGTCTTGCCGTCCCTGGCCGTGTAGTTGAGGCGCACCGTCTGCGCCTTGATGGTGATGCCGCGCTCGCGCTCGATGTCCATCGAATCGAGCATCTGGTCGTGGAATTCGCGCTCGCTCACCGCGCCGCACGCCATCAGCAGCCGGTCGGCCAGGGTGCTCTTGCCATGGTCGATGTGGGCGATGATGGAGAAATTGCGGATCAACGACAGGTCGGTCATGGTACTCTGCTCAGGGGAGCGCGCCACTCCGGTGGCGCTCATGATGCGCCACTGGAGTGGCGCGCTCCAATGAAGTTAACTTCTCAGCACGGCGCCGGTCGCCTTGGCGACGGCCGCGACGATCTTGTTGCACGCCGCCTCGATCTCCGCATCCGTGAGCGTGCGCTCGACCGGCTGCAGGGTCACCGAGATGGCGAGGGACTTCTTGCCCTCGGGCACGCCCTTGCCGGCATAGACGTCGAACACGCGGGCCCCGGTGATCAGCGCCTTGTCGGCATTGCGCGCGGCGCGCACGAGCTTCTCCGCCTCGACCCCGGCGTCGACCAGGAAGGCGAAGTCGCGCTCGACCGGCTGGAAGGCCGACAGCACGAGCCTGGCCCGCGCCTTGGTGGCTTTCGCCTTGGGCGGCGGCGGCGCATCGAGGAAGACCTCGAAGGCGACGACCGGTCCCTTGAGGTCGGCTTGCGCGGCGAGCTCGGGATGCAGTTCGCCGAAGCTGGCCATGGTGCGATCGCCCAGCTTGATCACACCGGAACGGCCGGGGTGGTACCAGTCCGGCGCGCCGGCCCCCGGACCGGATTGGGCGCTCATGTTCTCGACCGGCGCGCCAATCGCGGCCAGCACCGCCAGCGCGTCGGCCTTGGCATCGAAGGCGTCGACGGCGCGGGCGGGGCCCTGCCAGTTGCGCGGGACCGCCATGTTGTGGCGCACGCCGGCGGCGACGCGGACCTGGCCCGAGGGCGTGGCGTCCTTGTACTGCGGGCCGACCTCGAACAGGGCGGGGTCGCCGAGGCCACGCGCCTCGTTGCGCGCGGCGGCGTCGATCAGGTTGGGCAGGATCGAGGGCCGCATGGTGTCGAGCGTGGCGTCGATCGAGTTCAGCAGGCGCACGTCGGCGCCGCCGCCGCCGAAGCGCTCGGCCTTCTTCAGCGGCAGGAAGGACCAGGTCACGGCCTCGTTCATGCCGCGCGCCGCCAGAGCCCGCCGGGCCTGCGGCACGCGGCGTTGCAGGGCGTCGCGCGCCGGCTTCGACGTGGTCGAGAGGCGCGGCAGCGACGTGGTCGGGATCCTGTCGAAGCCCGCGACGCGCGTGACTTCCTCGACCAGGTCGGCCTCGCCCACGATGTCGGGACGCCACGACGGCACGCTGGCCGTCCACGGTCCGCTGCCGGACACGGTGAAGCCCAGCTTGGTCAGGATGCCGGCGGTGTCGCCGGCAGACACGTCGATCGCCGTCAGGGTCTTCACCCGGTCGGCGCGCAAGGCGAAGCTCTTCTCCCAGTTCGGCATCACGCCGCTGTGGAAGACCTCGCTCGCCTCGCCGCCGCACAGCTCGAGGATCAGGCGCGTCGCCACCTCGGCACCCCAGTGCACCGACTGCGGATCGATGCCGCGCTCGAAGCGGTAGCGCGCGTCGGACTGCACGCCGAGCCTGCGGCCCGTGGCGGCGGTGCGAATCGGATCGAAGTAGGCGACCTCGAGCAGAACTTCGGTCGTGCCGTCCTGCACGCCGGTTTCCTCGCCGCCCATGACGCCGCCCAGCCCGTGCACGGCGCGCGAATCGGCGATCACCGCGATCGACGGATCGACGGCGTAGGTCTTGCCATCGAGCGCCAGGATCTTCTCGCCGTCGCGGCCCTGGCGCATGACCAGGTCGCCGCTGAGCTTCTTCGCGTCGAACACGTGCAGCGGCCGGTTGAGGTCGAAGGTCACGAGGTTGGTGATGTCGACCAGCGCCGAGATCGGGCGCAGGCCGATCGCCTTCAGCCGGCGCTGCAGCCAGTCGGGCGAGGGACCGTTCCTGAGGCCGCGGAAGTGGCGGCCGACGACGATGGGGCAGGGGCTGTCGGGCTTGGCCTCGTAGCCGTGCGTCCACTTGATCGGGCTCTGGTAGGTGCCCTTCACCGGCGCGGACTTCATCGGCTTCAGCGTGCCGAGTCCGGCGGCGGCGAGGTCGCGCGCGATGCCGTGCACGCCCAGGCAATCGCCGCGGTTCGGCGTCACCTTGATCTCGATCACCGCATCGTCGAGGCCGAGCGCCTCGGCCGCGGGAATGCCGGTCGTGGTCGCCTCGGGCAGATCGATGATGCCGCTGTGGTCGTCGCCGAGCTGCAGCTCGCGCGAGGAGCAGAGCATGCCGTTGCTCTCTTCGCCGCGGATCTTGCCGACCTTCAGGTGAAGGTCGGTGCCGGGGATGTAGCTGCCGGGCGGCGCGAAGATGCCCTTCATGCCGGTGCGCGCGTTGGGCGCGCCGCACACGACCTGGACCACGCCGGCGCCGGTGTCGACCTTGCACACGCGCAGGCGGTCGGCGTTGGGATGCTGCACGGCCTCGACCACGTAGCCCACGACGAAGCCCTTCAGGGCCTCGGCCGGGTTGGTGATGCCCTCGACCTCGAGGCCGAGCATGGTGAGCGCGTCGCGCACCTCGCCGAGCGTCGCGGTCGTCTCGAGGTGTTCCTTGAGCCAGGAGAGCGTGAACTTCATCGCGCCCCTCCAACCGTTATCGGCTCCAGCGCGGAGAAGCCGTAGTGGCGCAGCCACCTCAAGTCCGAGTCGAAGAAGCTGCGCAGGTCGGGAATGCCGTACTTCAGCATGGCGATGCGATCGATGCCCATGCCGAAGGCGAAGCCCTGGTAGACGGCGGGATCGAGGCCGCAGCTGGCGATCACGTTGGGATGCACCATGCCGGAGCCCAGGATCTCGAGCCACGAGTCGCCGGCGCCGATCTTGAGCTCGCCGCCCTTCCACGAGCAGCCGATGTCGACCTCGGCCGACGGCTCGGTGAACGGGAAGTAGGACGGGCGGAAGCGCAGCGGCAGGTCGTCGATCTCGAAGAAGGCGCGGCAGAAGTCGACCAGGCAGCCCTTGAGATGGCCCATGTGCGTCGTGCGGTCGATCACCAGGCCTTCGACCTGGTGGAACATCGGCGTGTGGGTCGCGTCGCTGTCGATGCGGAAGGTGCGGCCGGGCACGATGATGCGCAGCGCGCCGCCGTCAGCCAGGCGCTTCTGCACGTCCTTGTTCAGCATGGTCCGGGCCTGCACGGGCGACGTGTGCGTGCGCAGCACCATCGGCGTGCCGTCGGCGCGCGGCGGCAGATAGAACGTGTCCTGCATCTGGCGCGCCGGATGATCGGGCGGGATGTTGAGGGCGGTGAAGTTGTGCCAGTCGTCCTCGATGTCCGGGCCCTCGGCCCAGGTGAAGCCCATCTCGCCGAAGATCGCCGCGACCTCGTCCATCACCTGGCCGATCGGATGCAGCGTGCCGCTGCCGACGCCGGCGTTCTCGGGACGGACGGGCAGGGAGACGTCGATCTTCTCCGACGCCAGCCGGTCGGCCAGCGCGGCGCTGCCGAGCGTGCTCTTGCGCGCCTCGAGCGCGGTCTCGATCTCGCCCTTGAGCTGGTTCACCTTGGCGCCGAATTCCTTGCGCTGCTCGGGCGCCATCGCGCCCAGCGTCTTCATCAGGCCGGTGACGCTGCCCTTCTTGCCGAGCACGGCCACGCGCGCGGCGTCGAGGGCGGCGAGATCCGCTGCCTTGCCGACGGCGTCGAGCGCCTCGCTGCGTATCGTCGAGAGGTCGTCCATCCTTCGCTCCAAACGAAAAAAGGGAGCCTGCGGTCCAGGCTCCCTCTTTCCGATTTCAATCCGCCGCGCCTGGAGGCGCCGCGAACGTTACTTGAGGGCGGGCCCTTACTTGAGCGCTGCTTGTGCCTGATCGACCAGGGCCTTGAACGCCGTCGGTTCCCGCGCCGCCAGGTCGGCCATGACCTTGCGGTCGACCTCGATCCCCGACTTCAGGATGCCGTTCATGAACTGCGAGTAGGTCATGCCGTGCTCGCGGACCGCGGCGTTGATGCGCTGGATCCACAGGCCGCGGAACGCGCGCTTCTTGTTGCGGCGATCGCGATAGGCGTACTGCAGGCCCTTCTCGACCTTCTCAATGCCGACGCGGAACGCCAGCTTGGCGCGGCCGCGATAGCCCTTGGCGAGCTTCAGGACCTTCTTGTGACGAGCGTGTGCAGCCACGCCCCGCTTGACGCGTGCCATGGTCTACCTCTCGTACGGGAAGAAGTTGCGCTTGATGATGCGCGTGTCGGGCTCGGAGACGATGGCCATGCCGGTCGCCTGGCGGAGGAAGCGGTTACCGCGCTTCGTCATGCCGTGGCGCTTGCCCGCCACCCCATGCTTGATCTTGCCGGACGCGGTGAAGCGAAAACGCTTCTTGGCGCCGCTCTTGGTCTTCATCTTGGGCATTTTTGTTCCTTTTCAAAGGGTTAGCGCTTGCGCGCGGGTCCCGAACTTGCGTCCGAAAAGTCCTTACGAAGCAGCCGAGGCAATGCCCTTATTGGCCAGGCCACTCGAAGGAAGGGGGCTTATAGCGGCGAGCCCCCGCCGGTGCAAGCACCGCACCGGCCCCCAAAAAGGCTATGGTCTGGCCGTTTTGTCGAGGAGTTCCAGTCACATGCCGCAATCTTCAAAGCAGGGTCATGGCCCCCTCCAGGGCATCAAGGTCGTGAGCTGCTCCACCGCCCAGGCAGGCACGGTGCCCTACATGCTGATGGCCGATCTGGGGGCCGACGTGATCAAGATCGAGCCCCCCGGCGGCGGCGATCCCTCGCGCGGCATGACCGTGCTGCCGGGCATGGGCAGCACCTTCTTCGAGACCAACAATCGCGGCGTGAAGAGCGTGACGCTCAACCTCAAGACCCCCGAGGGGAAGGCGATCCTGCACAAGCTGGTCGCCAAGGCCGACATCTTCGGCCAGAACTTCCGGCCGGGGGCCGCCGAGAAGAACGGCTTCGGCTGGGAGGAACTGCGCTCCATCAACCCGAAGCTCGTCTATGTCTCGATCTCGGGCTACGGCACCAAGGGCCCGCATGCCCACCTGCCGGGCACCGACTCGATGGCGCAGGCGCTCGGCGGCGTCGCCGAGGCCTATTCGATGCCGGGGCAGAAGATGCGCACGGGCATCGCCTCCGTGGCCGACGAGTCGACGGCCATGCTGGCTTTTGGCGGAGCACTCGCGGCGCTTCACCATGCGCGCGCGACCGGGGTCGGCCAGAAGATCGAACTGTCGCTGCTGGGCTCGCTGGTGCGGCTGATGGGCTGGACCTTCACCACCACCATGTGGCGCGACAGGAATCCCGTCACCGGCCAGGCGCGCATCACCGGCACAGCGGAGCGGCCGGGCATCAGCGCCAGCTTCAACGATCGCGACGGCAAGCCGCTCGTCTTCCAGTTGGTCGGTCCGGACAACTGGAAGGACGCGATGACGGCCTGCGGTTTCTGGGACCGGCTCTGCGCCGCAGGCTTCGAGACGATCGGCAGCATCATCGACAGCGAGGCCAAGCGCGCCGAACTGCTGGGCCTGCTCGACGATCTCTTTGCGACCGGCTTGCGCGAGGACTGGGTGGCCAGGCTGCGCGGCGCGGACATCGTGTCGGCGCCGATCAACACGCTGCTCGAGGCCTCGAACGATCCCGACGTGGTCGCCAACGGCTACGTGACCGAGGTCGAGCACCCCAGGCACAAGCGGAAGCTCAAGGTGCACGGCACGCCGTGGCAGTTCTCCGAGACGCCGGCGAAGCCCGGCATCGCGCCGGACCTGGGCGAGCACAACGAGGCGGTGCTGGGCGGGCTGGGCTACAGTGCATCGGAAATCGCCGAGCTGAAGGCCAGGCGCATCATCTGAGGAGTGGGCATGAGGTTGAAGGGCAGGGTCGCGCTGGTCACCGGCGCGCAGCAGGGCATCGGCGCGGCCATCGCCGAGGCCCTGGCGGGCGAGGGCGCCGACGTGGCGCTGACCTGGCTCGACGCCGCCCCGGCCGCCGAGGCCGTGGCGGCGCGAATACGGGCGGCCGGCCGCAAGGCGCTGGTCCTGCGGGCCGACGTGTCGAGGCTCGCCGACATCGAGAGCATGGTGGCCGAGACCGCAAAGCAGCTCGGGCCGCCGGACATCCTGGTGAACAATGCCGGCGTTTTCCCGCGCGTGCCGCTGCTGGAGATGACGGAGCGCGACTGGGATTTCGTGCTCGACATCAACCTGAAGGCCGGCTGCTTCGCCACCATCGCCGTGGCCAGGGCGCTGATTGCCGCCGGCAAGACCCAAGGTTCGATCATCAACCTCGCCTCGTCGGCCGTGCGTGGCGCCGTGCGCGGCGTCCACTACAGCGCCAGCAAGGGCGGCGTGGTGTCGATGACGCGGGCGATGGCGCTCGAGCTGGCGCCCCACGGCATCCGCGTGAACGCGATCGCGCCCGGCCTCACCGACACCGCCCAGCCGCGCTTCGGCAACAGCGACGGCGAGCTGTCGGAAATGGCGCGCGCGACGATCCCGCTCGGCGGCAAGCTCCTGACGCCCGACCAGATCGCGCGCACGGCGGTGTTCCTCGCGTCCGACGAGGCGAGCGCCACGACCGGTCAGGTGCTGCACGTCAATGGCGGCTCGTACATGCCGTGAGCTACTGGCAGGGCGCCTGGCGCGTGCCCTTCTCGATGAAGTCGTGGATGCACGCGCCGAACTTGCGCGGGAAGGTGTTGTTGCCGGCGGCGCCGTGGCCGGTGAAGCCCTCGGGGCTGGAGATGACGATGGCCTCGACACCCGAGGCGGCAAAGGCGGCCTTCGCGTCGTCCATGCGGCCGCCGACGTCATAGCTGTCGTTGGCGAAGTTCACGACCACCAGGCGCGGGCCGGGCTTGATGCCGCGCACGACCTGCTGCCAGTCCGAGCGGGCGCGCGAGACGTCGCGCATGTCCTTGACCTCGCCATGGTGCGCGGCCGAGACCGAGATCACCCCGTCGACCGGCGCGCCTCGCATGGCGGCGGCCATCGACACCCAGGCCCCGGCCGATTGTCCGGCCAGGATGACCCGGCGATAGCCCATCGACCTGGCCTGGCGCACGGCCTCGACCAGGGTGGTGGCGTCGCCCGGCCAGTCGCGGATGTACTGGCGGTCGAAGCGGTAGAGGTCGTAGCCGTCGCGGGTGAAGTTGGCGACCTGGCCCTGCGGCGCCGAGGCCGTGGCATCGCGGCCTTCCATGTAGCCGTGGCTCCAGACGATCAGCCCGGCCGCGCTCTGGGGGCCGTTGTTCTCCCAGTAAGGCTCGGGACGCAGCCGGCCGATCATCGGCAGGGCCGGTGGCGCGGCCGTCTTCCAGTCGCGGCCGTTCAGCACGATGTTGTTGACCGCGTAGAGCGTGCACGCGGCCTTGGCGGTGTCCTGGCAATATTTGAGGCCGCGTTCCACGGCGCCGCCCGGGTCGACGCCCGGCGCGCCGGCCCACAGGTAGCCCTTGCCGTTGGGCGCGAGCATGAACACGCGGTGCGGTCCGAGCCTCTGGAAATCCTCGTAAGCACGTTGGGCATCGGCGCCGAGTTGCGCCGATGCGGGCGAGGCGGCTGACGCGGCGGCCAGTGCCGCCGCGAGGCCTATCGCCCTGATCGTCATGCGACGATCATTTGGGGGCGAGCACCATGATCATCTGCCGACCTTCCATGCGCGGCATCGACTCGATCTTGGTCAACGGATCCATCTCGCCGCGGACGCGGTTGAGGACCTGCAGGCCGAGTTCGGAGTGCACCATCTCGCGGCCGCGGAAACGCAGGGTGACCTTCACCTTGTCGCCTTCCTCGATGAACCGCTTCATGGCGCGCATCTTCACTTCGTAATCGTGGTCGTCGATGTTCGGGCGCATCTTGATCTCTTTGACCTCGATGACCTTCTGGTGCTTGCGCGCCTCGTGGGCCTTCTTCTGGGCCTCGTACTTGTACTTGCCGTAGTCGGAAATCTTCGCGACGGGCGGTACGGCGTTGGGCGAGATCTCGATGAGATCGAGACTGGCCTCCTCGGCCATTTCAATCGCCTCGCGTGTGGTCAGCACACCGACCATATCGCCGTTTTCGTCGATCAAGCGGACTTGCGGTGCCTTGATCTCGTTGTTGACGCGCGGACCGTCCTTGGTCGGAGCGCTCTGTTGTGCGGGTCGAGCTATGGCTTATTTCTCCTCTGACAAAACCCCGTGCCGGGGCGGAAACGAGATCGCGACGGCCCTAGAAGGGCGGCCGCGCCTCGGCTGAAAGTGTAGTAGCAGCGGCCCCCAATTCAAGGACCTCCTGCTTCTCCGAACCCAGCCGGCGGATCGCCACCGTCTGGTTTTCCATATCGCGCCGGCCAACCGCGAGGATCAGCGGCACGTGGGCCAGCGAATGTTCGCGGACCTTGTAGTTGATCTTCTCGTTGCGCAGGTCGACGTCGACCCGCATGCCTGCGGCCCGCAATTTCGCGGCGACCTCGCCGGCATAGCTGTCGGCATCGTTCACGACCGTGACCACCACCGCTTGCGTCGGCGCCAGCCACAGCGGGAAGCGGCCGGCGTAGTGCTCGATCAGCACGCCGATCATGCGCTCGAAACTGCCGAAGATGGCGCGGTGCAGCATGACCGGCCGCTTGCGCGAGCCATCCTCTGCAACGTACGCCGCGCCCAACCGTTCCGGCAGGACGAAGTCGACCTGCAGGGTGCCGCATTGCCAGTCGCGGCCGATCGCGTCGCGCAGCACGAACTCGAGTTTGGGCCCGTAGAAGGCGCCTTCGCCGGGATTGAGCAGGGGATCGAGGCCGGCGGCCCTGGACGCCGACTTCAAGGCGCCCTCGGCCTGGTCCCAGGTCGCGTCCGTGCCGGCGCGCGTGGCCGGCCGGTCCGAGAACTTCACGAAGTACTCGAAGCCCAGGTCCTTGTAGATCTCGCCCAGGAGCTTGCAGAAGCGGATCGTCTCGCTCTCGATCTGGTCCTCGGTGCAGAAGATGTGGGCATCGTCCTGCGTGAAGGCGCGCACGCGCATGATGCCGTGCAGCGCGCCCGACGGCTCGAAGCG
>Ga0070681_10006626_pt1 | contig 11279 bp, 12 predicted proteins | sample KBSC83BmetaG_FD_65650 | JGI IMG/M metagenome (GOLD analysis project Ga0070681, IMG submission 65650) | Corn rhizosphere microbial communities from Kellogg Biological Station, Michigan, USA - KBS C8-3B metaG | ecosystem: Host-associated > Plants > Roots > Rhizosphere | place: USA: Michigan...
GCGTCAGCGGCGAGTGGAAAATAATTTTTGGGTAGCGAAACCGACAGTTTGCTGCCTATTTCGACCGCCTCTCGAAGTGCTATCGATCCGCCGGATCCGTCAGATCTGGTGAGAACCCCAATTCGATATTTCTTCTGGTCCGAAGGATCGCCTGCCAGCGAATATTGTCGCACGAGACCACCTGGAATGTGGACATCGATATGCGCGCCGGCGGTAAATGTCGGCAATTCCCAGTCTTCAGGCTGCACTAATTCATAGACGCGTACGCGGTCAGTCGTATCGACGATGTTTTGAACGAGGGTAGCTACATATTGGTTGGACCACATAGAGGCACCTCACAACAACTCGATGGGATCGCCAACTTTGATTTCACCACCCCTGATTATTCCCGCGTTAAGGCCGGCCCTATTGATCAATATATTGATGAGAGTCATTCCCAAAATGTCGTCCAAATGCTTGCATGGAGTCGCGAGGGTTCCGAACAGGATCGCGTCGCCTATGCGGAATTTTTTTCCAATTAGGTGATTGAGTGGAACACCTCGTGTTGTGATGTTCCGACGATGGTCAGTCATCGAAATATGGATCTTATGGTCTCTCGCCAACGCTTCGATGGTTTCCACTTCAAACAACGTCACAAGACGATTGGGTGTATCGCCGCGCTTTTCGATACGCTCGGATAAAAATCCTAACCTCCGCGCATAACGATCACCTTCTAAACCTACTTTTTCAATTACTCTCACTCTCTCTACATTGCGAACCGGCAGCATCCCGCGAGGTGCAATGTGAATCATTTCAATGCAGCCGCGCCAAGTGGGTTCAATCGGCTGTGGCTCGCTGAAAAGGCGACCGTTAGATTTCAAAGCTGGTGTATTGCTTTCGATGATCGACATTCTTCCCTCCGGGGATCCTTTGATGGTTGCGCGCTTGATGATCTCAAAGGCCGTTCATCGCGCGCACCAAGATGGCGTATTCCTGCTCCTGAAGAGAATAGTAAGAGGAAACTCGCGAAATTTCCATTAGGACATTTGATGTCCTCGAAATCTTTTTGCAATTTCGATTGTCGACAATTTTGGACCCCTGCACCATTCTTGTGCAAAAAGGCCTGCAGCTTGCCAGGATGGAGATTGAATTTCTTCGTTGTGAGATGGCAGGAAGAAGGCCAGCGAAGACACTTTTAGCGCGGTAAAGTGCCCGGCGATGGGAGCACTTACGTTTAGCTATTCCTTCATCGTGTGCCGACCCCCAATTTAAATGAAGCCGCTACGCTTAAGCTCGCTCGTGAAAGTAGTCGTTGCAGGAAATTGCACCTGCGAGCCATAAATCATTCTGAAAATGTCTTTTTAATCGATCGACTAAAAATCGCCTTTGGTAAATTAAAGCGATTAAATTACGCCGTCATGATGTAGCGACTTTCTTGTTCAGACTCGAATTCTCGAACCCGCCATTTCACGACATCGCCAATCGATATCACGCCCACGACATCGTCGTTATCCTGAACGGGCAAATGACGACATTTTCCTCGGATCATTTTTTCCATGACTGCGGTTACGCTATCCCTTCGCTGACACGCCACCACGTTTGCGTTCATGGCGTCACCCACTTTGGAGTACATGGCCATAACACCCCTTTTGCTGAGCTGCTCGATGATATTGCGTTCCGTCAGAATTCCCACGATCGCTTTGCCTTCCATGACGAGGAGGGCTCCAATCCGATTGTAATTGAGTATCTTCACTGCATCCAAAACGGTCGCCTGCAGCCCAATGCTTACAACCGATAAGTATTTCGTTCGAAGAATTGCGCCGACAGTCATGACAAATGAGCAATAAAAGACACATGTTTTTGAGTGAAGATCGCTACCGTATAGCTCGTGTCGTTCAGCGTCAGTGAAGAGAGCGAGCTGTGCACAAACGAAAGTGGGAATCTTCGTTTGCTCACCCGTTCAATTACATCGTCTCATCCCTATGCATGAATGATATCTGGATCCTTCCGAAGTGCCCGCCGTGCATAATAGTAGAAGGTCGCGCGGATCGCTTTTTCCTTGAGCCGGTAGTCATGCGCTTCCTTTGCAAGCTCCGGATCGACAGGCTGAATTTTTCCAGCCGCCATCGCCATCAATTGCAATTTTGCGGCCTTCTCGATGAACAGCGCCAAGATTGCGGATTCTTCCATCGAAGTTGTGGCGGTTAACTGCCCGTGATGGGCCAGCAGTATTGCGCGTTTATCGCCGATGGCTTCGGAAATAATCTTGCCCTCGTCATCCCCGATCGGCGTACCAGGCCAAATGGGAAGCCAAGCGCAATCGTCGTGGAAAGGACTGGTGTCCATATGCGACACCGCGAGCGGTACGCCGATCATGGAGAGCGCCGAAACGTGCGGCGGGTGCGTGTGCACAATCGCATTAACGTGCGGCTTGGCGCGGTAAATCCACAAATGAAAGCGATTTGACGGGTTAGGCATGCCCTCGCCCTCGATTACATTGAGATCATCATCGACCAATAGAAGGTTGTCCTCGGTCGCCTCTTCGAGCCCGAGACCAAATCGAAGCATAAAGTAAGTTCCGGGCTTGGATCCGCGAGCTGTGAGCTGGCCGGCAAGTCCCGAGTCGTGGCCGTCGGCCGCTAACATCCGTGCGGTGAGCGCTAGCTTCTGCCGTGGCGTCCATTCCGGGATCACGAAATGCTTGTTCATCCGCTCCGTGGTCTGCTTGTGATATTCCGCTTTATCTCGAATGGTCACGTTCATGGCTGATCCTCGATTCCGATTGAAGATACGGTATAACTTATAGGACACCAAATGTCATGCTCTCGTCAATGCATGAAATGCATGTCCTTTCTCGGCGATATGCGTTTCACACGTGGAGTTTGACGATCTTTTTCGAACTTAACTGTGTGTGCTGCTCTTCAAAGACCGCAATGGCCGCGAGCACACCGCTTTCTTTTAAGCGCACACCCGACAATTGCAGACCGAGCTCGCAGCCGGAAAGGGCCGCCATCAAGGTAAGTTCATTGCAGTCGCCAAGGTGTCCGATCCGGAACATCTTGCCTTTCGCTTTTCCAAGGCCTGTGCCGAGCGAAAGATTAAAACGCTCATAGATCGTCTTGCGGATCTGGTCGGCGTCCTTTCCTTCGGGAACAACCACCCCGGTGAGCACCGGCGAATAGACCGCCTCATCGAGACACTGAATCTCCAAGCCCCAGGCGCGCACTGCGGCACGACATGCTTCTGCAAGACGATGGTGCCGATCGAAGACGGCATCCAGTCCTTCCGCGAGAATCATATCGAGAGATTCGGACAAGGCATAAAGTAGATTGGTATTTGGCGTATAAGGCCAATACCCCGTTTCATTCGCTTTTAAGATCGGTGTCCAGTCCCAGTAGCTTTTTCGTAATTGTGACGCACGGTGCGCCGTCAACGCTTTTTCCGAAACGACATTAAAGCCAATGCCTGGCGGGAGCATTAGGCCTTTCTGCGACCCCGAAATGGTGACGTCGATTCCCCATTCGTCATGGCGAAAATCAGCTGACGCGAGTCCAGAAATAGTATCGACGAAGAGCAATGCGGGATGACCTGCCGCATCGATCGCTTTTCGAACAGCGGCGATATCCGAAGTAACACCGGTCGAAGTTTCGTTATGAACAACACACACAGCCTTAATAGAGTGTGCGCGATCGGCCTTCAATCGGTCTGTAATCATGTCGGCTTGAACACCACGCCGCCATCCTTCGTATCCTGGCAAACCAATAAACTCCGGTTTCAGGCCAATGCTCTCCGCCATTTCACGCCACAAGGTGGCGAAATGACCCGTCTCAAACATCAGAACAGTATCGCCTGGATTCAGCGCGTTTACGAGCGCCGCTTCCCACGCACCGGTACCCGACGAGCCATAAATGATCACCGCCTGTTTGGTTTTGAATATAGTTTTGATGTCGTGCAGTACTTTGCGACCCAACGCAGCAAATTCGGGACCGCGGTGATCGATCGTCGGATAGCTCATGGCACGAAGAAGTCGATCGGGTACGGGACTTGGACCAGGAATTCCGAGGAAATGCCGACCAGCTGGATGGAAGTCTAATTTAAGCATTGCATTCTCCACGATTACAAAGATTGATAGCCGTCATCCCGCGTGGTTATGTTGAAATACGCTCTTTCAACGTATTGCCGATCACGGCATTGGGGCCCTTCATCGAGGCGACTGTTTTCTTTTCTGTCTCACGCAAGAATTTTCCTCTTGCCGGTTTCAAAACGAAAAACGCTAAAGCACCAGCACTGAAGTTCACAATCGCGGCTAGCGTAAATACTGTCGTCCAGCCATACGCGGCTGCAATCACACTTACGAGCGGTACAACAATCGCTGCCGTGCCCTTTGCGGTATAGAGCATGCCGACATTTGTGGTCGCGAACTTCGCGCCGAACGTATCGGTGCAGATTGAAGGAAAAAGCGTGAAAATTTCGCCGTAAACGAAAAAGAAGAGCGGCGTCATCATAAGGAAAATGACGGGATGGTGGCCAAACCTGGCTACTAAGAATAGCGCGATCGCTCCAACTGTGAATGCGATAAACATTGTGTTCTCACGGCCGATTCGGTCTGAGACATGCCCAAAGATCGGTCTACCGAAACCGTCCAAAATCCGATCCAAGGAAATCGCCAGCGTTAGAATCGTCATTTGCAAGCCGAAGATCGATACGGGCAGTCCAGCGATTCCGAAATCTTTCGCAAGTGGCCCGAGCTGCGCAATCGCCATCAGCCCGCACGACGCGACCATGAAAAACATCAGATACATGAGCCAAAACAGTGGCTGGCTAAGCGTTTGCCTTGGTGAAAAGTCGATCTTGCTCTGCGTAATTTTGGGTGCCGGCATCTTTAAGCTGGCCTTGTCTGGGCTTCTCATTAGAAGACCCAAGAAAACGGCAATCATGCCCTGAACAATGCCGAACCAGAAGAATGCGACTTCGTAGCCGTGAGAAATAATGACTTTGGCAATTGGGATGATCGTCAATGCAGCGCCCGCACCGAATCCGACGATGGTTAGGCCCGCGGCTAGTCCTCGACGATCGGGAAACCACTTCAGTGCGTTTCCAATACACGAACACCAAATAGCGCTCGCACCAAGTCCACTAACGACGGCGCCGGAGTAAAGGACAGGCAATGAGCTTGCATGTGAATTGATGATCCAGCCAAGAGCGATTCCAATGCCGCCGAAAACAACGGTGACCGTGGGACCAAACTTGTCCATGAACCAACCCTCAATCGGGACAAGCCATGTCTCGGTAACAACAAAAATTGTGAATGCTAATTGAATTGCTGCCCGACCCCAATGATGCTTCGCATCAATTGGATCAACGAACAGTGTCCAGCCGTATTGCAAATTTGCAATCGTCGCCATGCAGAGAACTCCGCACGCGAGCTGGAACCATCTAAAACCGGGGCGTTGCGAAAACGGTTGCATTGAAGGTATCGACATGGCGTTCCCCTTTCCTAAGACTTTTTGTTGAGTTTTCTTGTATGGACACTTTGTGTCCTTATAGACATTTAGTTACATAGAAAAAGAGAAATCGCAATCGCTTAATTTTAGGGTGAGGATATTCTTGTTGTGGCGATGCAATACCGCCTAATGTTTGCGCAGCGGTCGGTAATTGTCGAAAATATTCTATAAATGCGTTTTGGAACGCGCTTTTAATTAGACCTCAAATTTCGAAAAAGTCGGAACGGTTTCGCAAGGTCAATCTTGCTGCGAGCGCGATTAAAACGAGTTGCGACGCCCGTCGGCTGTGAGAAGTCGCCTAGCAATGCAGTTTGGCGCATACGCGCTAGTGAATGCATAACCCGCTTTCGTAAAGCTACGGGTGCGCAGCGCCACCATGTTTCTTCTAAGTGTTGGTAATAACAACCAAAACTTGAGCGTGCGTAGTCCCGATCGAGCGCGATCGATGCTGTAAATGTGAGTCAAAATAAATCGCGTCACCCGCATTCAATCGGATGGTCTTTTTTGAAATTTCAATTTCCAAGGACCCACTGAGCACAAACATGAATTCTTCGCCGACGTGCTCAAACATTCTCCGATCTTGAAATTTGAGCGGAGGACGCATGATATATTGCTCCATGCGTTTATACCGTTTTGAGCCTGACAAAACCTCATAATTGTAACCGGAGGAGCTCCCCGGCCGCATAAAGGGGCGGCGTTCATTCTTTCTTACGACGGAAATGGCGTCATCATGTCCATCCTCACCGAGCAACTGGCTGACGGTTACACCAAAGCTTTCTGCAAGACGCATTGCGGTAGAGATCGAAGGAACGGATACGCCGCGCTCGATTTTAGAGACAAAACTTTTTGTTAGTTTGGACGACTCCGACAATTGGTCGAGCGTCATATTTCTCTGCTTGCGAAGAAAATGGATGCGAACACCAATACCCTGTCGCGCCATCGGCCTATCTGTTGATTCGAGCGCGTTTTTCTTGCTCGGACGCGGTCTTGCAGCGTTCGTTTTACGTGCTTTGCGTTTCATGAATGTTTCCAACCCCAACGCGCAAAAGAATTACGATAGTTAATTATAATGCACAACAATCAGTCTTTCAGAACCTTATGGGCGGTGTTCGATCTCTGAATCTCCCCGTTTTATGCGCTATTTGTGCCGCGCTACCGCTCGTAAGACCAATTGACACAATGTGTCATATTTCGCAAACTCGTTCCCTACGGTTCGATGCTCTTACGCCAATGTGTAACCGCCATGTGGAACGTCATCGCGCGGCATTTTCACGCTTGCAACGATTGGCTGAGCCGTGCCGACACGATCGTTGTTTCAGAACCGTTTTCCGCTGGTCGAAAATGGAAAATTCTCTACGGCGATGGCGAGAAGTACAAATTTGTAGAGATGAATAACTATGCGGAAGCTGCGCGGGAGTTTGAGGCCGCCATTCATTTGGCGACGATGGATTCGGGTCTCATACCTCCAAGTTTATTCTGATGAGTTCGGAACAAGTGCTTGGCGTCACGGATCTGGCTGCCTATGTGAAGGCCGTCCATTTGGCGGCTTCCGAGCAACCCAAAGTATTTTCTGACAGGCAATAAAGCCAATCGGTTGCGCTCGCACTTTGAGGTCTCGCAAAGCGTGCGCGACGAGTGCTGGCGATATTCCCTAATCTCCGATCTGCGCATGCTGTCTTTTTAAATCAAATGCGATCGTTCGTCCGCTAAGCGATTGCAATCACGAAACTCCCCTCGCCTTCTACGCGAACTTCAGCGCGATCAAGCCAAACACAATCAACAACAGCGCCAGCACCGCCGGCCCGCCCATAGGCGCCTGCGGTCAAGCCACCCCATTCAATTAAAAGGGCGTGTTGTGTGGATTTTTTAGGTTTATTGGATTTCTTGGACTTCATTCCTATCTCCTCTAGACATGGTGTATAGGAATATCTTCGTACAAACAAGACTGATTCGTTTTTTAACAAAAAGCTTGTTTTCTCGAGTCTTCACGTGAAGGCGGTTTTTCTAAACTCGTCCACAGGCGTGGTCGTTTTATTAAATGATTTCAACGCCCGCCTGGCACACCAGAATTCATCCACTACCCGCGCGTCCGGGCTTCTGTCTCTTATGTTTTGGCAGTCAGAAAAACAACAGTCGAGAAAAATAATGAACATCCACGCAACGACGCCAACTTCCTTCGAAACGGTACCGGTCGAAGCGATCACGCCCGCCTCGCGAAATGCGCGCAGGCACACAAAAGCACAAATCGAGCAGATCGCCCAGTCGATCAAGCGCTTCGGGTTTATCAATCCCGTTCTCGTCGATCGCGACGGCAAGATCGTCGCCGGGCACGGACGCTTTGAGGCCGCAAAAAGCTTGGGCCGGTCTACGGTTCCGACGCTGCGGATTGAGCATCTCTCGCCCGCGGAGCTCCGCGCTTATGCCCTCGCCGACAATCAATTGGCGGCGCTCGCGGGCTGGGACGACGAGCTCCTCAAACTCGAACTCGGTGAGCTTGCCGTCGAGCTTCCGGACCTCGACCTCACATTGACGGGATTTCAGACTGCGGAGCTCGATCGGATTCTGCTCCCGACACCGGATGCCGAGAGCGACGAAACGGTTGAGATCCCGCCTGTACCCGAGCGGCCCGTGACGCGCCGCGGCGATATCTGGCTCCTCGACCGACACCGCATTCTTTGTGGCGATGCTCGTTTTTCCGACTCTTACGCAAAACTCCTCGGCGAGCAGCGCGCGGGCATGGTGATCACCGATCCACCCTATAATGTTCGCATTGACGGTCACGCGCGCGGACTCGGCAAGGATCAGCATGCCGATTTTGCCATGGCCTCCGGCGAAATGACGGAGGAGGAATTCACCGCGTTTCTGCAAACCGTTTGCGGTCACATGGCGTCATTCAGTCGCCCGGGCGCCCTCCACTACATCTGCATGGACTGGCGGCACATGTTCGAGACGCTGCAAGCCGGCCGTTCAACTTACGACAGGCTCGTCAATCTCTGTGTCTGGGCCAAAGGCGCGGGCGGCATGGGCTCGTTCTACCGCTCCGAGCACGAACTCGTTTTCGTTTGGCGCACCAAGGGCGCGGGCCACGTCAACAATGTTCAACTCGGGCGCTTCGGCCGCAACCGTACCAATGTCTGGCGTTATGCTGGCGCAAATGGATTTGGTGCTGAACGCGATGAGATGCTCCGTCTGCATCCGACGGTAAAACCGACCACGATGATCGCCGACGCCATCCGCGATGGATCGAAACGCAACGAGATTATCTTAGATCCGTTCTTAGGATCCGGAACCACGATTCTCGCGGCCGAACAGACCGGTCGCATCGGCGTGGGTATCGAATTCGAACCGAAATATACGGATGTCGTGGTTCAGCGGTTTGAAGAGCTTACCGGCTGCAAGACCCGACATGGTTTGTCTGGGCTGACCTTCGCCGAAGAGGCTGAACTGCGCCACAAGACTTATGACTCTGCGAGTGCTGTGGGCGATTCGGACAGCAAGTCGGAGTGCTGATCATGTCGCGAGAGAACCAGTCGCAGAGCCAACACGAGAAAAGTGCTCAGCGTGCGCCGACACCATCTGCATACGAAGTCGGCTACAAGAAGCCTCCATTGCATACGCGGTTTCAAACCGGCCAGTCAGGCAATCCGAAGGGTCGGCTGAAGCGCTCGCGAAATCTCGACATTATGTTCGAAGAAGAATTGAACGCACCGGTCAAAATTAAAGAAGATGGCCGCGCGCGGACAGTCTCTAAGAAACGCGTCTTTGTTACCCAGACCGTGCATCGAGCTATTCAGGGCGATGCAAGAGCCGCTGCTTTTGTCATTAAGATGATCGACAAGATCGACTCGCGGCGCGCCGACCGAACCGAGGCGACCCTCTCCAACGAGAACTTGGAAACACTGTTGGAGTTGCGTGAGATTTTCAGTTCTGCCGAATCACAAAAGACGCCGCCAGAACGCGGAAATCCATGAGCGCGCCTTTTTCGTTTCACGACGAACTTTGCCGCAGCCAATTTTTGGCGTTCGCCGTGAACGCGTTTGGGATCGTCAATCCAGGGCGAAGAATGAATCTGAACGTGGCGGTCCTCGGTATCGCGGCAGGCCTTGACCATGTCCTGCGTGACAAAAGTCGGCGTCTATTGATCACAGTGCCCCCGCGCTCGGGAAAGTCGCTGCTCGCCTCGATCGCATTGCCGGCCTTCTGCCTTGGAAAGGATCCACGAAGCAGAATTATTGCCGCCTCCTATTCGGCAGATCTTGCGGCGAAGCTCGCGCGCGACTGTCGGCTGGTGATGCGACATGAAAGCTATCGGCGTTTTTTCCCCGACACCATCCTCGCGGGCAAGAACACCGAGATGGAACTCGAGACCTCGCAGGGTGGGTTTCGTTTTGCGACGTCCGTCGGCGGTACCCTCACCGGACGCGGTGGTAATTTGATCGTTGTCGACGACCCGATGAAACCCGATGAAGCCGCATCACGCACAAGCCGCGACAAGGTGCTTGAGTGGTTTCGGGCGACCGTACAATCGAGGCTCGACGACAAGTCCGCGGATAAAATCATTGTCGTAATGCAGCGTCTGCACGAGGATGATCTCGCTGGCCATCTGATCGAAATGGGCGGCTGGGATCATATTTGCCTTCCGGCCATCGCAGAGCATGACGAACAGGTCGATATCGGAGGTGGCCGCACGCTTCTTCGGAAAGCCGGCTCTCTTCTAGACACGAAGCGGGAGCCGGTGGAGGTGCTTGACGAACTGAAGCGAAACTTGGGCACGGCAGCTTTCCAAGCGCAATATCAGCAACGACCTGTCCCCGCCGAAGGCGCGATGATCAAGCGTGAATGGCTACGAACTTATTCGCGTCTGCCGCCGTTTGCACCGACCGATATTATCGTGCATTCGTGGGATACTGCACAGAAAACGGCGGCACAGAACGATTTTTCCGTCGGAACGATCTGGCGACTTTCGGGACCTGACGCCTACTTGCTGAATGTGGTTCGCGGCAGATTCGATTTTCCGACGCTGAAGCACAAAGTGCGCCAGCAGTTTTATCAACAAAAGCCGCGGACTATCCTGATCGAAGATACGGGCGTGGGAACGGCACTTGCGCAAGAGCTACACCGAGAGGGACTTCCAATTATCGCTATGCCGCTACTCGGTTTGGATAAGATCAGCAGAATGAGCGTGCAATCGGCAAAGATTGAGCAAGGCCGACTCTTTCTGCCCGAACGCGCGGTTTGGCTCGGCGACTTTCTCTCAGAATTGCTCGCCTTTCCGAACGGCCGCCACGACGATCAGGTCGACACTGTCTCACAGCTATTTGCCTGGATGGATCGGCGGCAATCCAAGGTGCTCGTTGGTAGGTACGGGCCCACCTAATCAGTCTACCGGCCGTAACAGCCAATCTTCGCATAAATTATCCGACTGGCCCCAAATGAGCGGGATGATTGCTCATTTTTCGCTCGACTTCTTCAAGCAACGGAGCGGGTGTCGTGCGCCGGAGGGATGCTCAACAGTAGACGATGCTAAATGCGCTGAAACCCCAACAAATCGAAGCCGAGCTTACAACTTTACGAACGCTCGGCATTGTCGAGCTGAAGGAGCGCTGGCGGAAGCTCTTCAAAAACCCCGCTCCCAAATATTTTCGCCGGGAATTCCTGATCCGGGCGATCGCCTACCAGCTGCAGGTCGAAACATTCGGCGGGCTCTCGGTAGAAACCAAGCGAAAGTTGCGTCAGATCGCAGAGGCACTCCGCGAGGGTACTGAGCCCGCGCTCGCCTCCGCCGCCAGAATCAAA
>Ga0070681_10006628_pt1 | contig 11276 bp, 8 predicted proteins | sample KBSC83BmetaG_FD_65650 | JGI IMG/M metagenome (GOLD analysis project Ga0070681, IMG submission 65650) | Corn rhizosphere microbial communities from Kellogg Biological Station, Michigan, USA - KBS C8-3B metaG | ecosystem: Host-associated > Plants > Roots > Rhizosphere | place: USA: Michigan...
GTGCATGGCTTTTTTCATGGATTTGCCAACACCGTCGATGGCGATTTCAGCAAGGTTACGGAGGACTTCGGCTCGCGTTGGCTCGGCGAAAGCCTGGCGTTCAAGCTCTATCCGTGCGGGACGATGACCCACCCCTACATCGATTGCGCGCGGCGACTCGGCGCGCGCGGCATCAAATCCGACGACATTGTGGAGATGGTCTGCGATGTCGGTGAGGGCACGGTCCATCGTCTGTGGGAGCCGCTTGCCGGAAAACAGCGCCCGAACAACGGTTACGCCGGCAAGTTCTCGCAGCCCTATTGCATTGCCGCGGGGTTTCTGCGCGGCAACGTCGGCCTGAGCGATTTTTCCGATGCGGCAGTCAGGGACCCTGCGGTCCTCGCGCTGGCCGCGAAGGTTCGCTACCGCATCGATCCGAACAACCCCTACCCGGATAACTTCACCGGCCATATCCGCGCCACCCTGCGCGACGGCAGCATTGTTGAGGAGCGCCAGCCCCACATGCGCGGCGGAGCGCACGAACCGCTGACGCGAAAAGATATCGAAGAAAAATTCCTGCTGAATGCGCGCCACGGCGGCTACGATGCCGTTCGCGCGGCCGCGGCGTTGAAGCAGGTGTCGGGCGTGTTCGATGGGCAAATGGATTTGTCGTCTTTGCGCGGGTAATGGTTTTCGGCGCCGCCGCGCAAGCGATTGGGCGACGGCACATCCGCAGGGGCGTTCGGAAGTTTCGGTGTCGCGGTCAAAGATGCCTGGCCTCTAGGCATTGCAGTCGGAACGAGGAATGGGAATGAGTGATCAGGAGCTTGCCGGCCGCGTTGCGGTTATCACCGGTGCCGGACGGAATATCGGGCGCAGCATCGCGCATTCGTTGGCGGATGCCGGCGCGGCGGTTGTCGTCAATGTGCGCTCGAATAAGGCCGAGGCGGATGCGGTCGTGAAGGAGATCGAAGCAAAAGGCGGCCGCGCGATGGCCGCCATCGCCGATGTGGTCGATGCCGCCGCCGTCGACAAGATGATTGCGTCGGCCGTCGAGCGGTTTGGCCGCATCGACATCCTCGTCAACAACGCAGCCCTGCGCGCCGAGAAGCCGCTTGAGCAGATGTCGCTTGAGGAGTGGCGGACCGTGATCGGCGTGGTGCTGGACGGCGCCTTCATTTGCACCAAGGCGTGCCTGCCATACCTGAAGAAGAGCGACGGTGCGGCGATCGTCAACGTGGGCGGTTTGAGTGCCCACACGGGCGCGGCACATCGCGCGCATGTGGTGACCGGCAAGGCCGGTTTGATCGGCTTCACGCGCGCCCTGGCCCACGAGTTCGCCGGCAAGATCCGGGTCAACACCGTGACTCCCGGTTTGATGCAGACGCCGCGGCCGCCGGGCCAGCCGGAGCCGCAACACCATTCGTTCTCTAACCCGCTGGTGGGGCGGCGTGGATTGCCCGAAGATATCTCGGAACTCGTGCGGTTCCTGGCGGGCCCGCGCGCGGCCTATGTCACGGGGCAGAATTACCAATTGAACGGTGGCGCGCATTTGAGTTGATGGCTGCCTCACTGAGGGCTGGAGCCGATTGTTGATGCGAAGACCCCCGCCGTGGATTGTGGTGATCGGGGTCATCCTCGTTCTGCAGACCGTTTCGGCCACGCTCGGCCGCGTGGTGCCTGTCGCGGGGCCCGCGTTCACCGTGGAGTTCGGCTGGAACGAAAGCTGGGTCGGCTATCTCATGGCCGGCAATATCGTCGGTGCGCTGTTGGCGCTGACCGTCGGCATCGGCGTGATGCATCGCCTGGGCGGCGTGCACGCCCTGCTGTGGAGCCTGCTGATCGGATCGGCAAGTCTGCTGCTTTATCTGGTGCCCTCGATCGCGCTGGCGCTGCTCGCCAGCGCCTGCGTCGGCCTCAGCAACGGCACGGCCAATCCCGCGGGCAGCGAGGTCTTGCAACGCTTCACGCCGCCGGCTCACCGAAACCTTGTGTTCTCGATCAAGCAAGCCGGCGTGCCGCTCGGCGGCGTCATCGGCGGCCTCGCCATTCCGCCTCTTGTCGAGGCCATGGGCTGGCGGCTCGCGGCGGTCGTGGTTGCGGTGGTCTGCATGGCGGCCACGGCTCTGACATGGCCGTTCCGGTCCGGCATCGATCCGCCGCTCAGCGAGCGATTGCAGCAGCCGCTCGCCCGGTTCCGCCTCACCGATATCCTGGTGCCGTTGCGTTCGTTGTCCCATGGCAATCGCCTTTGGCGGGCATCCTGGATCGGTGCGTGTCTCGCGGTGCCCCAGGCGGCATGGGTGACGTTTGTCGTCACCTATCTGGTGGTCGCGCTGGGGCAATCGCTCAGCACTGCCGGTCTGGTGTTCGCGGTGATGCAGGCAACCAGTGTGCTCGGCCGCATCGGCCTGGGTTGGATGGCTGACCACGTTGCGTCGAGCCATACGACGCTCTTGATTGCGGCATTAGGTTCGGCGGCATCGACCATTCTGCTCGCGTTGAGCTCGTCCGCATGGCCCGTGTGGGCCTTCATTGTGCTTGCCGCGGTCGCCGGCATCGCGGTGTCCGGTTGGAACGGGGTGCAGATCGCCGACGTGGCGCGCCGCTCGCCGCCCGAGTTGATCGGCGAAACCGCGGCAGGATCCGTCATTCTCATTTTCGTAGCCAACATGCTGACGCCGGTGGTCTTTGCGGCCTTCGTTGCCGCCACTGGTCACTACGATATCGCCTTCCTTGTATCGGCGGCATTCGGCTTGATTTGTTTGCCGCTGCTCTACGGGCTCGATCGCACGCCGGAAAAGCCGGATTCCTGACTGATGCGGGTGTGGGTGGCCGCGCAACGGCGAAACTGCTAGATTCCAAGTGAGATCAGCCAATCGAAATCGAGGGTGCTCATGTATAACGAACTCGGACTCTTCATCGACGGCGCGTGGAGAAAAAGCGGCAGTGGCGGCAAGGGGGAGGATGTTATCAACCCCGCCACCGAGAAACCGCTGGCCCACCTGCCGCATGCCGGGAAGGCGGATCTCGATGAGGCTTTGGCGGCCGCGAAAAAGGGCTTTGCGGTCTGGAAAGCGACCTCCGCTTACGATCGTGCAAAAGTCCTGCGCAAGGCCGCCGATCTGATCCGTGAGCGTCACGACGCGATGGCCAAGATCATGGTCCTCGAGCAAGGCAAGCCCTACGCCGAAGCGCGCGCCGAGGTGCTGGTGTCCGCGGACGTCATCGAGTGGTACGCGGAGGAGGGTCGTCGCGTTTATGGCCGCATCGTGCCGGGCCGCGGCAAGGTGCGCCAACTCGTGGTCAGCGAGCCGGTCGGCGTGGTGGCCGCTTTCACACCGTGGAATTTCCCGGTGATGATGCCAGCCCGCAAGATCGGCGCCGCGCTTGCAACCGGCTGCTCGGTGGTCCTCAAGGCTTCGGAGGAAACACCAGGATCCTGCATCGAGTTGGTGAAGTGTTTTGTCGACGCCGGCGTGCCGGCGGGTGTGATCAATCTGGTGTTCGGCGTTCCGTCCGAGGTTTCCGAATACTTGCTGGCGCAGGATACGGTGCGGAAGATTTCGTTCACCGGATCGGTCCCGGTCGGCAAGCATCTGGCCATGCTTGCGGCCAAGGGCATGAAGCGCGCCACCATGGAATTGGGCGGTCATGCGCCGGTGGTGGTGTTCAACGACGTCGATCCGGAAAAGGCGGCCGATACGATTGCTGCGTTCAAGTATCGCAACGCCGGTCAGGTGTGTATCTCGCCGACGCGGTTCTACGTGCAGGAGGAAGTCTATCCGCGCTTCCTCAAGCGCTTCACCGAATACAGCACCGGGATCAAGGTGGGCGACGGCCTGGAAAAGGGTGTCACCATGGGTCCCATGGCAAACTCGCGCCGCATCGACGCCATGGAAAGCTTCGTCAACGATGCCAAGGATCGCGGCGGCAAGATCGTCACCGGCGGCAAGCGTAACGGCAATCAGGGATACTTTTACGAGCCGACGGTCATCACCGACGTGCCCGACGATTCCAAGATCATGACGCAGGAGCCGTTCGGTCCACTCGCGCCGATCGTCACGTTCAAGTCGTTCGATGAGGTGATGGAACGCGCCAACTCGCTCGCCTTTGGGCTTGCGGCTTACGCATTCACCTCATCGAATTCGACTGCGGCCGCAGTGGGCGATGCACTCGAGAGCGGCATGGTGGGCATCAACTCGATTGCCGTCTCGACGCCGGAGACGCCGTTTGGCGGCGTCAAAGATTCCGGCTACGGCAGCGAAGGCGGGATTGAGGGACTCGCGCCTTACCTCAACACCAAGTTCATTTCGCAAGGTTAGGGTCGATAGAGACGGACGGCCCGATCCGAGAGGATCGGGCCTATCACAATCCAGCTTGAAGCGACTGCGGTGCGGCGCGTTCAACCCTGCGTCATGCTCTGACATGCCTTCCAGACCTTTTCGGGTGTGGCCGGCATTTGGACTCTTGCGCCGGTGCCTGGAATGGCGTCGGCAAGGGCGTTCATCACGGCAGCGATTGCTGCGGTCGTGCCGGCCTCGCCCGCGCCCTTGACGCCGAGCGGGTTGGTGGTCGCCGGAACCTCGTGAGAGGCGTCCTTGAACATCGGGAAATCATGGGCACGCGGCATGGCGTAGTCCATGAATGACGCGGAGACCAACTGGCCGCCGTCGTCGTAAACGGTCTGTTCCAACAAGGCCTGACCGACGCCCATCGCGACGGAACCATGGACCTGACCCGCGACGACGGTGTGATCGAGCACGTTGCCGCAATCGTCGACCGCTGCATAAGACGCCAGCACCGTTCGTCCAGTCTGAGGATCGACCTCGAGTTCGGCAACGTGGCAGCCGTTGGGGAACGTCAACGGCGTCTCGGTTTTGACCCGGGTGTCGAGATCTTCGGCGATCTCGCCGCTCTTCTTCATGGCCTTGGCGCGATCGGCGACGTCGAAGAGCGACATGTGACGGTCGGTGCCGACGACAGTGAAGGCGCCGTTGTTGTACTCGATGTCGCCTTCGCCGGCTTCCAGCGCCGCGGCGGCGATCTTTTTGCCTTTGGCCAGCATCGCCTCCAGCGTCTTGACCATCGCATGGCCGGCCGTCATCGCCGTCCGCGATCCGACCGAGGCGTAGCCTGCGAGCTCGTTGGCGGAATCGCCGTGGCTGTGCGCGACTTGTTCGGCCTTGATGCCCAACCGTTCGGCAACCAGGCGCGGAAACACCGTAGCGTGACTCTGGCCGGTCGACTGCACGTTCATCGTGAACAGGATGCGCTCACCGCCGGGGAACGACACCTGTGTCGCCTCCACCGGAGAGCCGCCGGCGTGCTCCAACACGAAGCAAACGCCACGGCCGCGCAACAGGCCGCGCTTTTTCGATTCACGCTTGCGCGCGCTGAAACCGTCGTAATCGGCGAGTGCCAGCCCCTTGTCGACCACCGCAGCGAAGTCGCCGCTGTCGTAGGTGGTGCCGATCACGGTCTTGTACGGCATGGCCTTGCTTGGGATGAGATTGCGGCGGCGCAGCTTGATCGGATCGATCCCTGTGACGCGCGCGGCTTCGTCCACCACGCGCTCGAGGCAGTAGCTCGCCTCGGGCCGGCCGGCGCCGCGATAGGGCGCGGTTGGCGTCGTATGGGTGAACACGCACTTCGCCTGCACGTCCATCAGCTTGATGTCGTACATGCCCGGCAAGCAGCGCACGAAGTTCGAGGTGTGGATGTTGGCTCCGACCGCGCCGATGTAGGCGCCGAGGCCGCCGACGTGGCGCAGACGCAGCGCCAGGAACTTGCCCTTGTCGTCGAGTGCGAGTTCGACCTCGCTGAAGGCGTCGCGAGCGTGGTTGTCGCTCATGAAGGATTCGTTGCGGCCGGACATCCAATGCACCGGACGTCCGATCTTTCTGGCGCCGATCAGCATCGCGACGTATTCCGGGTAGGGGCCGGTCTTGAGACCGAACGCGCCGCCGACCTCCTCGGTCACGACACGGAGTTGGGCGTTCGGCAGACCCATGACCTGGGCCATGGCGTCGCGCATGGCGCGCGCGCCCTGGGAGCAGACCCGGAGCAGATAGCTCTCATTTGCCGGGTCGTAGCTCGCCGTGCCGCCGCGCGGCTCCATCGATGCGACGTTGATGCGTTGATGCGTCAACGAAATCCGCGCGACGTGCTTGGCGGATTTCATCGCTTCGTCGACCTTGGCCGCCATCTCCTCGGGATTGGCGGCAAGGCCGGCCCAGTCGACCGCGATGTTCGCCGGCGCCTCGGGCCAAACCTGCGGAGCGCCCGGCTTGATCGCCTCGCGGATGTCGGTCACCGCATCCACCGGCTCATAATCGACCACGACCGCTTCGGCGCCATCCATCGCGGCGGCCTGGGTCTCGGCAATTACCATGGCGACCGGCTCGCCGATGTGGCGCACGCGGTCCCCGGTCGCGACCAGCGAGGGCCGAAACGGCAAGACAAGCTTGGCGCCGCCGCGGCCGGCCACCGGCGGGTGCTGCGACAGATTGCCAACGTTTGCCCCCTTGAGGTCCTCCCCGGTGATGACGGCGACCACGCCATCGGTTGCCAATGCAGCCGCAATATCGATCGACTTGACGTCCGCGCAGGCGTGCTGCGAGCGCACGAAGCAGGCATAGGTCTGGTTCGGCAGCGGCGCGTCGGCCATGTAGCGCCCGGTCCCGCGCAGGAGATAATCGTCCTCGACACGGTGGCTGTGCGTGGAATGGCTTTCGGTCTTCATGTCCATATCGGCTGAAACCTTTCAGGGGAGCGGATAAAACCTGAGCGGGCCATAGAAATACCGGCCATAATCCGATCCTGCAATGACCCAGCCAGCCGCACGGAACCGCACAAATTCAGGCCCTCTCGGACTGGGCGTTGCCGGTCTGGGCATGGCCGGGGCGGTCATGGTGCATGCCGCGGCGGCTCACCCGGACTTTGTGCTGCGCGGGGCTGCCGACCCGCACCCGGCGCCGCGCGAAGCGTTCGCCCAGGACCACAATGCGCGGGCCTATGCCGACGTGGCGGATCTGGTCGCCGATCCGGCGGTCGAGGTGGTCTACATCGCCACGCCGCATCAATTTCATGCCCCGCATGCGATTCTTGCGGCCCAGAACGGCAAGCACGTCATCCTGGAAAAACCGATGGCGCTCACGCTGGCCGATTGCGACGCCATCATCGCCGCCGTCGAGCAGTACAATGTGCATCTTGTCGTCGGCCACACCCATGCCTTCGATCCGGCGGTGCGGCTGATGCGAGACCTCGTCGCGAACGGCGAACTCGGCCGGCTCGGGCTGATCCACAGTTTCAACTACACCAATTTTCTTTATCGTCCGCGTCGGCCCGAGGAGTTAGACACCGCCAAAGGCGGCGGCATTCTGTTCAATCAGGTGCCGCATCAGATCGATACCGTGCGGCTTCTGGCCGGCGGTCTGGCGCGTAGCGTGCGGGCGCAGGCCAGCGTTCTCGACCCGGCGCGGCCGACGGAGGGAAGTTGCACCGCGCTTCTGCAGTTCGATGATGGGGTTGCGGCATCGCTGGTCTATAGCGGTTACGACCATTTCGATTCCGACGAATGGCATTTCGGTATCGGCGAACGCGGCGCGCCGAAGACCATCGCCCATGGCGCGGCTCGCCGAGCCTTGGCCAAGGCCACGGACGAGAGTGCGGCGCGCACCACCACCTTTGCCTATGGTTCGGCGGGCAGCGTTCTGCCGCCGCACCAGCCGCATTTCGGCCTGACCATCGTGACCTGCGCGGGCGGCGACATGCGCGCATCGGCCGACGGCGTCACCATTTACGGCCGTGGCGGCCTTCGCGAGGTTCCGATTCCGCACGGCGAGGGGATGCCCGGCCGTCGCGAAGTCCTGGACGACATGCATGCGGCTGTTCATTCGGGCCGCAAGCCCGTCCACGACGGCCGCTGGGGCAAGGCCACCGTCGAGGTTGCGCTGGCGATCTTGCGGTCGTCGCGCGAGAGCCGCGAGATCGCGCTCCAGCATCAGGTGGCGGTGGACGCTCCCAGCGGATAGATATAGAAAAATCGCTGAATCCGGCGCTTTTCTGCGTCGAACCGTTGGAGCCTGGACATGCTTGATCGTCGCAATGGGAACGGTCACTCAAACGGCCACGACAATGGCAAGCTTGTGGTCGAAGACCTGGAAAATTTGACCTTTTCCGTTCACCGCAAGGTCTTCGTGTCGCCGGAAATCCTGGAAGACGAGAATCGCGCGATTTTCGACAAGTGCTGGGTTTACGTCGGCCATGGGTCGGAACTGAAGAACCCGGGCGATTTCCGCACCCGGTCGGTGGCGGGCCGGCCGGTCATCTTCTGTCGCGATCGCCAGGGCGGCGTACGCGCGCTGTTCAATGTCTGCCGGCATCGCGGCGCTGTCGTTTGCCGCGAGCGCGAGGGCAACGCGCGGCAATTTTACTGCATCTATCACGGCTGGACCTACAACACTGACGGCACCATCCGGGGTATTCCGGGCGAAGAGGCTTATCCGCCGGGCTTCGACAAGCAAGGCAAGGGACTGGTGCCGGTGCCGCGGCTTGAGCAGTACAAGGATTTCTATTTCGCCAACCTCGATCCGGACGCCGTCGATCTCGAAACCTATCTCGCCGGTGCCAAGGATTACATCGATCTCGTCGTCGACCAGTCACCATCGGGCAAGATGGAGATCATCTCCGGGGTGCAGGAATACGACATCAAGGCGAATTGGAAGCTTCTGGTTGAGAACAGCGTCGACGACTATCACCTCGTCACCACGCATTCGACGTGGCTGAACTACATGCGCAACTCCGGCGTCAACGTCACGCCGGCCAAGGGCCACATGCTGCCGACCAAGGGCTTCGGCAAGGATCTGGGAAACGGTCATCTCACCACCGATAACCCGAACTATCGTGGCCGACCGGTGGCGCGATGGATTTCGGTCTATGGGGAGGAGGCGAAGGCTGACATCGAGGCCATTCGCAAGGAGCTCGTCGGCCGACTCGGTGAGGCGAGGGCGGCGCGCGTCGCCGACACCAACCGCAACCTTTGCATCTTTCCGAACCTCGTCATCAACGACGGCTCGTCGGTGACCGTGCGCCATTTCACGCCGGTCGCGCCGGATCTGATGCATGTCACGGCCTGGGCGCTCGGTCCGGTCGAGGAAACCGAAGCGCAGCGTGCCCGGCGCTTGCACGCCTTCCTTACCTTCTATGGTCCCGGCGGCTTTGCCACGCCCGATGACGTTGCGGCGCTCGAACTGGCGCAGCAAGGTTATGCGGCGTGGCGCGAGGTGCCCTGGACCGATCTGTCGCGGGGTATGGGCTCAAGCCAGGAGCAGCTTGCCACCGACGAGGGCCATCTGCGTGTGTTCTGGCGCAAATGGGATGAGTTGATGGGAGCGCAGGCATGAACAAGCCGCTCGATCCCGCGGCGACGGTGACCCGCGCTGAAGTTGAGGACCTGCTCTATCACGAAGCCGATCTGCTTGACCGCTGGCGGCTCGACGAGTGGCTTGGGCTTTTGACCGACGACGCGTCTTACTTTGTTCCGCCGAACGACAAGCCCGACGCCGACCATCGCTTCACGCTGTTCACCGTTGCCGACGACATCGTGCGGCTGCGCGAACGTATCATCCGGCTGAAAGATCCGAACTGCCATGCCGAATTTCCACCGTCGCACACCCGGCGCCTGATCACCAATGTTCGGATTACGGGTGTTGAGGGGGATATGATCGTCGTTGCGGCCAATTTCGCAATTTTTCGTCATCGTCGTCATGAACCTGCACCGCGTCAGTTCATCGGCCGCTATGTCTATAAGCTCAAGCGCACCGACGCGGGGCTGAAGATTCATGAACGTCGCGCCATCCTCGATGCCGAGGAATTGGGCGTGATGGGGGCGGTGAGTTTCCTGCTTTAGTCCCGTTCCGCCTCGTGGTGAAGAAGCGGCAGAAGGCCGCGTCCCGAACCTTGGGCGGCCACAATGAGGGGGAGCGCCGTGCCCAATCCATTTGCGATCGACGCGCACGCCCACATCCTGACCGAAGAGACGATGACGCTTCTGGCCAAGGAAACGCCGGCGGTCGCACCCAGTCTCAAGTCCCTCGGCGAGGATGTTTATGAATTGACGGTGGCCGGGGTGCCGTACCGGCCGTTCCCACCGGGCGGCTTCGACATCGAGCAGCGCTTCAAGGATATGAAGGCGTCCGATGTCGACATGCAGGTGCTGTCGAACACGCCGCAGACGTTTTTCTACAATCAGGACGCCGGGCTTACCGCCGCCGCCTCCATCGTGCAGAACGATCAGATCGCCAAGCACGTCCGGGACTATCCCCGCAGCTTTTACGGAATAGCCACGCTCCCCATGCAGGCGCCGAAGGCCGCGGCCGACGAACTGGAGCGGGCCATCGGCAAGCTCGGCCTCAAGGGCATGCAAATCGGCTCCAACATCAACGGCAGGAATCTCGACGAGCCGGAATTCGAGCCGGTGTGGCAGGTGGCGAACGAGCACAGCGCCTTCTGCATGATCCATCCGAACAACGTCGCGGGCGCGGACCGATTGCGGAATTACTACCTGCCGAATCTGATCGGCAATCCGCTCGACACCACCATCGCCGCCGCCTGCCTGGTGTTTGGTGGCGTCATCGAGCGCTATCCCAACATCCGCTTCTTCATGGTGCACGGCGGCGGCTTCACGCCCTATCAAGCCGGCCGATGGCAGCACGGCTGGCACGTCCGCCCGGAGCCGCAGAAGCATCTGAAAAAGCCGCCGGCCGAGACCATCCGCACCCTCTATTGGGACACGATTTTGCACGGCAAGCCGCAGCTTGAGTTCCTGGTGAAGGAATTCGGCGCGGCGCACATCATGCTCGGCAGCGATTATCCTTACGACATGGGGACATTCGAGTGCGCGCGGCAGGTCAAGGCGCTGTCGGTGCCTGAACTGGAGAAACTGACGATGCTCAATGGCCTCGTGCAAAAGCTTCTGGCTGGAGTGTCGTGATGGCGGGTGCGCGAATCGAGGCGTCGGCGATCGCGGCGTTCATCGCGGACGCCATGCGTGCAGCCGGCTTGCCGGAGGCCGATGCGGCGAAGGTCGGCGAGCTGATGGTCGAGGCCGATCTGACCGGCGCGGACGCCCATGGCGTGTTTCGCCTGCCGCAATACGTCCGGCGTCTGCAGGCGGGCGGCGTCAATCCACGCCCCAACATCACCGTGAGCAAAACCGCACCGGCCACCGCCATGGTCGATGGCGACAACGGCATGGGTCATCTGGTGATGCAGCGCGCCGCCGACACGGCGGT
>Ga0070681_10006633_pt1 | contig 11273 bp, 13 predicted proteins | sample KBSC83BmetaG_FD_65650 | JGI IMG/M metagenome (GOLD analysis project Ga0070681, IMG submission 65650) | Corn rhizosphere microbial communities from Kellogg Biological Station, Michigan, USA - KBS C8-3B metaG | ecosystem: Host-associated > Plants > Roots > Rhizosphere | place: USA: Michigan...
CTGCAGCGGCTCATCGCCGAGGAGGCGCCGAGCGCGCCACGCGTGGAGGCAGCGATGACGATGCTCACGTACAGTCGCCGCATGGCGTCGACACTGTCGGCGATCGCGGCCGCGCGCATCGGCGGCGAGCTCATGGTGCTCGAGGGCAAGGTCGACCCGCTCGCCATGCGTCTCGATGCGTTGGCGTCCTCGCTGGACGGAGCGACACCAACACACACCGAAGACGTGATGGAGATCACGACGACTCCTGCATCACTCGGCGATGCGCAACTCGAGCGGCTGCGCACTCAGCTTGCGGTATTGCAGCGAGCAGTTGGTCGATACGAATCGGCCTAGCCCGTCGCCCGCGCGGCTGGCTACCTTTTTTCGGCACGCCCGGAATCGCCCCGCGGCTCGAACGACTCCCAGTCTCGCGCATCGTTTGGCTGAAGCCTGCCAGTGATCTCAAGACGCACCTATCGAATCGCGGCGACCGTCGGGCCGGCGCTCGTGTCGCTCGCGATCGGAGTGTTCGCGCTCATGGGAGTGCAGCGCATCGCGGCGGCGCGCGATGCGGTCACGCGCTCGCGCGACATCGCCGAGGATCTGCTCACGGTGCAGGCCCGTCTCACCGACGCGGAGACTTCGCAGCGCGGCTATCTGCTCACGGGCTCGCGCATCTATCTCGACCCGGGTTCCGGCGCGGCTGCCGATGTGCACCGCTCGCTCGCCGCTGCCCGGCGGCTCATCGCCGACCCGGTCGAGCAGGCTCGCCTCGACACTCTCGCTACGAACATCGCCGAGAAGCTCGCCGAGCTGGACTCGGCCACACGCATGTACGACAGTCCGACGGAGCATGCGTCGGCCGCTGCAGCCGTGCACTCCGATCGCGGACAGGAGTTGATGCGCAAGACGCGCGAATTGATCGGCAATATCGTAGCGATGGAGCGCGATCGTCTGACGCAGCGACAGGCACATGAACAACGGCTCACCGTGATCACCGTGGGCTCCGTGGTTGCGGCGATTCTGCTCGCGGGGCTGCTCTCGCTGCTCTCGACGACGATGCTCAACGGAGCGCTTACCGCACGCGAGAGAGCCGACCGCCACCTGCGAACCGCCACCGAGGACCTCGCGCGCGAGTCGGCTGCGGCGGAGCGGGCGAGCGAGCGCGTGCTCAACGTACTCGACAGCATGAGCGATGCGTTCGTCGCACTCGACCATGACTGGACGATCACGCAGCTCAATCGCGAGGGCGCGCGGCTCACTCTGAGCTCGGCCTCCACGATTGTCGGCCGCACGCTCTGGGATGTATGGGGAAGGTGGATCGCCCCCGAGCTCGCGGCGAGATTGCGCTCCGGGATGAGCGGCACGTCGCCCGAGCTCTTCGAGTTCGAGGTCTTTCCGAACTACTGGTTCGAAATCAGGATGAATTCGACGCGGGATGGACTTGCGATCTTCTTCCGCGACGTTACCGCGAAGCGCCGGGAGCGATTGGAGCGTGAACAGCTCATCGAACAGGCGGAGGCCGAGCACGGCCGATTGGTCACGGTCGTCGAACAGTCGCCGCTCGCGATCACGATCGCCGAGGCGCCTACGGGCCGGCTCATCATCGCGAACCGTGAAGCCGAGTCGATCTTCGGCGCATCGCTCGGCGAGTCGATGTCGGATGTGAGTGACGGTTGGAGAGCGTATCACGCGAACGGGACGCCGCTGGGCGCCGGTGAGTGGCCGATGGAGCGCGCCATTTTCGGCGGCCAGGTGATCATCGGAGAGATGATAGAGATCGAGCGGCACAACGGCGAGCGCCGGCGAATCTGCGTGAACAGCGCGCCGGTGCGCGATCCGCAGGGGAACGTGGATGCCGGTGTCACCATCTTCTGGGACGTCACCGAACAGCATCGCGCAGAGCAGGAGCTGCGCAGCGCCAGGCTGGAGGCGGAGGCGGCGAGCCGCGCGAAAAGCGAGTTTCTCGCCGTGATGTCGCACGAGCTTCGCACGCCGCTGTCCGCGATCCTGGGCTACGAAGAGCTCCTCTACGATGGCATAACCGGTCCGGTGACAGAGGGGCAGCGCACGCAGCTCGGGCGCATCAAGGCGAGCGCGATGCATCTTCTCAGCCTCATCGACGAGGTGCTCACGCTCTCCCGCGTGGAAGCCGGGCGCGAGGTGACGCATCCCGAGCGCATCCCGGTGCTCGCTGCGCTTCAAGAGTCGGCCGTTCTCGCGGAGCCGCTAGCGGCGGAGAAGGGACTCACGCTGCGCGTGGTGCCGCCGGACGACTCGTGCGCGGTGTGGGCCGACGCGACCAAGCTTCGTCAGATTCTCCTGAATCTCCTCACGAACGCGATCAAGTTCACCGATAGCGGATCGGTAACGCTGGAGAGCGGCAAGTGCGGCGAGATGATCGAAATCATGGTGTGCGACTCGGGCATTGGCATTGCGCCGGCGGATCACGAACGAGTCTTCGACACGTTCTGGCAGGTGGAACAGAAGTCGACGCGCAAGGTGGGAGGAACAGGGCTTGGTCTCAGCGTTTCGCGCAGGCTCGCGCGTTTGATGCATGGCGAGCTCACGGTGCGATCGCGGCTCGGCGCGGGGAGTACGTTCACTCTGCGTCTTCCCGCTGCGACTGGATCATGAGAATCTTCTAATCCACAGAGTTCCGCCACGCTCGCCAATCACAAAGTTTCCGGTATACATTCTGATTCAGCGCGCACGAATCGCCACCGAACGGCGAGTCGTGCCAATACTCGCAAGTGAAATTCACGCTCGTCGCGAACAGCAGGTAGTCCGCGATGCAGGAATACCATGTCGACTCGTTCTTCTCTCGAAGCATCGAAGCAGCCTTCGTCCCGACTATTCGTCATCGACGACGAGCCGACGATTCGCGCCGCGATCAAGCGGTTTCTCACGCGGCGTGGATGGGAAGTCGAGGAGGCGGAGGATGGCCGGGAGGCGCTGCGCGTGCTCCTCGACTCGGAGCCGGGCCGATACGACGTGATCATGTGCGATCTGCGCATGCCGCACTTTTCGGGATCGGATCTGCACCACGTGTTGATGCAAAAGCGCCCGGATCTGGTGAAGCTCCTCGTGTTCTCCACCGGCGATGTGGCGTCGAACGAGGCGTCGACGTTCCTGGAGGGCTCGGAGCGTCCGGTAATCGAGAAGCCGTTCGAGCTGGCGGGGCTCGAGCAGGTGCTGGACCGGGTGCGCGACGACGCTCGTCGCTCCGCGCCGCCCTGATGGCCGTGCGACCGCGCACTCAACCTGGTGCTTCTTTGTGACGCAAAGTACTTGCGAAAGCGACCCGGTCGTCGCATGATTCCCCCCATGTCCACCCTTCACAGCCGGGCGATCGATGATCTCCGCTTCATCCGGGAGACCATGGAAAGTGCCACCGCTTTTACCGCGGTCTCCGGCTGGGGGCAGATCGCCACCGGAGCCATCGCCCTGGCCGCCGCGCTCACCACCCGCGAGCAACCGCTCGGCACGCAGTGGCTTGCCGTCTGGCTGGGCGCCGCTGCGCTCGCTGTTGTGATCGGGATCGCATCGAGCATCTGGAAGGGGCGGCGAGCCGGCGAGCCGTTCATCGTCGCGCCGTTACGCAAATTCGTGCTCGGTTTTGCGCCGCCAATTGCGGTGGGCGTCGTGCTCACCTTCTACTTCGCTCGGCTCGGACTCTTCGCTGTGCTCCCCGCCTGCTGGCTCCTGCTCTACGGCGCTGGCGTCATGACCGGCGGCATGTTCTCCGTGCGCTCCGTCCCCGTGATGGGCATCTGCTTCATGGTGCTCGGATGCATCGCCGTGCTCGCGCCTGCCAGCTGGAGCGCCGCGCTGCTCGCGGCCGGATTCGGCGCGCTGCCAATCGTGTTCGGCGCGCTCATCGCCTGGCGCTACGGTGGCTAGGTCCAGCTCCGCGGCGCGACGCCGCACCGAGCCTCCGCTGGCGCGCCCACTCGACGCGGGCGCGGGGCGCGATGCCGCCAAAGGCTCGCGTGAGCTCGACGCGCTCATTCACCACCGCCTGCGACTGGGCATGGTGAGCGCGCTCGCGGCCAACGAATCGCTGTCGTTCAGCGAGCTCAAGGCGCTGCTGCGCACCACCGATGGAAATCTCAGCGTCCACGCGCGCAAGCTCGAGGACGCGAGCTACGTCTCGTGCACTAAGACCTTCGAGGGGCGTCGCCCCCTCACGACGTACCGCCTCGCGCCCGCCGGAAGGCGAGCGCTGCAGCGTTACCTCGCGCACATGGAAAGCATCATCCAGGTGACTCGCGACACACTGGAGCGTTGAATAGTGTACACCCTTCGCACGTTCGCCGGCCGGGCCAACTTCGCACACTGACCTAATGTCGCAACGATCTTTCTCCGACGGGCAGCCAATGCACGTCGCGGTAATCATGGATGGCAACGGACGATGGGCGACTCAGCGCGCGATGCCGCGCGTCGCCGGGCATCGCGTGGGCGTCGACGTCGTGCGCAAGGTCGTCGAGGCCGCACCGTCGCTCGGCATCAACACGCTCACGCTCTACGCCTTCAGCAGCGACAACTGGCGCCGACCTCCCGCGGAAGTCTCGACGCTGATGCGCCTCTTTCGCTCGCGCCTGGTGTCCGAGGTTCCGCGACTGCTCGCGAACAACGTTCGGCTCACCGCAATCGGCCGGCGCGACCGGCTCCCGCTTGCGCTCGGCGACGCGCTCGGCGACGCGGAAGAGGCGACGGCTGGCGGCACGACGCTTCACCTCCGGCTCGCGATCGACTACTCGGCGCGCGACGAGATTCTGCGCGCCGCGCAGCGCCTCGCCGCCGCGTCGGGCGAGGTCACGCGCGAGGAGTTCGGCCGCGCACTCGGCAGTGAGCACGACTCGCGTCCCGCGCCTGACGTCGATCTCGTGATTCGCACGGGCGGCGAGCGGCGGCTCAGCGACTTTCTGTTGTGGGAGTGCGCGTACGCCGAGCTGTATTTCACGGACGTCATGTGGCCGGAGTTCGGGCCCAAGGATCTGGAAGAGGCGGTGGAGTATTTCCAGAAGCGCGATCGCCGCTTCGGCGCTCTGAGCGCAGCGGGATAGGGCGCTGCAGTCCGAGCGTCCAAGCCGCACCGCGCAGCGCGTGGCAGAACGGCGCGCGGCGCACCAGTTGATGGATCGCCCGCTCGTGCTGAACGACCCGCTCGCGGTGCGCATCATCGGCGAGCGCGCGGCGGCCAATCTCCCCGAACAGCCGCGCAACTTCGTCGCCGCGCGATTCCGCGCGTTCATGGCGGCCCGCAGCAGATTCGCCGAGGACGAGCTGGCGGACGCGTTCGCGCGCGGCACGCGGCAATACGTGGTATTGGGCGCGGGGCTCGACACCTTCGCGTATCGCAATCCGTACACGGATTTGCGTGTGTTCGAGGTGGACCATCCGGCTACGCAGGCATGGAAGAAGAAACGGCTCGCGCAAACGGGAATCGACATTCCCGCATCGATGACTTTTGCGCCGGTGGACTTCGATCGCGAAACCTTCGACGAGGGACTCCGCGCCGCGGGCTTCGACGAAACCGCGCCCGCGTTCTTCTCGTGGCTCGGCGTCACGATGTACCTCGACCCACCAATCGTGCTCGCGACGCTGCGTGCCATCGTTGAGCTGAATCACGCGAACGGCGTCGCGTTCGACTATGCGATGCCGCGCGAATCGCTCGGGCTCATCGGAAAGCTCGCGCTCGACCGGCTGTCGCGCCGCGTGGAGCGAGCGGGCGAGCCATTTCGCGGATTCTTCGAGCCAGCGGCGCTGGTGAAGTCGATGAGCGAGATGGGGTACTCGCACGTAGTGGATCTCGGTGCCGATGAGATCAACGCGCGCTACTTCGCCGGACGCAGTGACGGGCTGCGTGTGAGCGGAAGAGTTGGTCGGATGCTCAGCGCTCGGGGGAGCTAGTCGCGCTCGCCACACCCGCTCGCAATTCCGTAGATTGCGTGCATGAACGACACGCCGAAAATCCATCCGCCGGAGACCCTCGAGGGTTGGTATGCCCTCCACCAGATCGTGGCGCATCCAGCGGGGCTCCACCCCAGCGAGGACGAGCAGCGCAACACCGCCGCGACGCTGACGAGGCTCGCGAAGCCTGATGGTGGAGGATGGAGCTGCGTTGCGCGATTGATCGGTTCGCTGTCCGACACGATGTTCGTGCACTTCCGCCCCACGCTCGACGCGATTGGCGAAGTGCAGCGCGCACTCGAGAAGGATCCGTACATCCAGCGGCTCGTGCCCACGTACAGCTTCCTGAGCATCACGGAGGCGGGGCTCTACCACATCACGGCGGAGCTCGCGCGCGATGCGGCGGCGCGTGGCGGTGCGGTGGGCGACGAGGAGTATCGCAAGACCGTCGGCGCGCGCGTGCAAGCCGAGCGTGCGAGCCCGATGGTCGCGCGTCGCCTGGAGCCGCCGCTCCCGGCGGAGATGCCGTATGTCTGCTTCTACCCGATGTCGAAGAAGCGTGAGGCGGGGCAGAACTGGTACACGCTCTCGCTCGACGAGCGAAGCCGGTTGATGTACGAGCACGCGACCACCGGGCGGCGCTATCACGGACGGGTGCAGCAGATCATCACGGGCGCGATCGGCTTCGATGCGTGGGAGTGGGGAGTAACGCTGTTCGCGAAAGACCCTCTCGATTTCAAGAAGCTCGTGAGCGAGATGCGGTTCGATGAAGCGTCAGCGCGCTACGTGGACTTCGGCGAGTTCAGTGTTGGAAAGGTGATGACGCCGGCGGAGTGGGTGCGCTCTTAACCATCGATGGCATTCACACGGAGATGATGTCATGGCAATAAGGCAAACGATGAAGGAGCCGCAGTCGCTGGCGGGGCAGATGATGGGCGTGAAGCTGCGCTGGCTCGGCCACGCTGCATTCGAGCTCATCTCGCCGGGTGGCACGCGGCTCCTCATCGATCCATTCATCACGAGCAATCCGGTAACTCCGCCGGAGCTCAAGGATCTCTCGCGCTACAAGAGCACGGACAAGCCGGCGGCGATTCTCGTGTCGCACTCGCACGGCGATCACCTTGGCGACGCGAAGGCCATCGCGCAGAGCAGCGGCGCGCCGGTGATCGGCATGGTCGAGCTCGTGGCGTCGCTCGCGCTTCCGGACGAGCAGGGGAAGGGCGGGAACATCGGCGGCGCGATCAGGGCCGGCGACGTGACCGTGCATCTCGTGCCGGCCACGCACTCCAGCGGGAGCGGATCGCCAATCGGCTTCGTGATCGAGCTAGCGGATGGCAAGACGATCTATCACACCGGCGACACATGGATCATGAGCGACATGGCGCTCATCGAAGAAGTGCATCACCCGGCGCTCATTCTCATCTGTTGCGGCGGCGGTCCGTACACGCAGAATCCGCGGGTGGCCGCGCTCGCGATCAGGAAATTCTTCAAGCCAGTGGCGTTCGTGCCGATGCACTTCGGGACGTTTCCCGTGCTCGAGGGCGAAGCGGAGGTGAAAAAGGCGTTCGCCGGTGACTCGCGGCTGGTGCTGATGAAGCCGGGGGACAGCCGCGTCATCTGAGGGCGCCGCCCTCCGCATCGCCCCATTGTGCAACCGCACGGTCGTCGACCATGATTGTGCGGTGTTCAAACCTTGAGCAACGGAGCGACGCATGACTCACATGACTGCGCTGTGGCTGCCGATCGTGGTGTCGTCGGTAATCGTGTTCGTCGTGAGCTCGATCATTCACATGGCGTCGCCCTGGCACAAGAGCGACTTCCCGAAGTTGGCGAACGAGGATCAAGTGATGGACGCGATGCGGCCGCTCGCGCTCCCGCCGGGTGACTACATGGTGCCGCGGCCGGCGAACATGGCCGAAATGAAGTCCGCCGAATTCAAGGCGAAGCACGCGCGCGGGCCGGTGGTGCTGATGACGGTGATGCCGAGCGGAGAGATGTCGATGACGGGGAGCATGGTGATGTGGTTCATCTTCAGTCTCGTGATCAGCATCTTCGCGGCGTACATCTGCGCGCACGCGCTCCTCCCCGGCGCGCCGTATCGTGCGGTGTTCCGTTTCGCCGGGCTCACGGCGTTCATCGGCTATACCGCCGCGCTCTGGCCGATGTCCATCTGGTACCGACGTGGATGGAACATCACGATCAAGGCGACGGTGGACGGGTTGATTTACGGAGCGCTTACCGCGGGAACGTTCGGCTGGCTCTGGCCGCGCTAGCGTTCTCGTCGTTTTCACACTTTCGGATTCGTGATGACTCGATCAGTAGCCGTTGTTCGCCGCGCCGCCGCTGCGTGCGCGTGCCTTCTAGCTGTGGCACTCGCGGCGGCCGCGCCCGCACGGCCGAAGGTTGGGCACGTGTTCATCATCGTGCTCGAGAACGAGTCGTATGCGCGCACCTTCGGCCCCAACTCGCAGGCACCGTATCTCGCGAAGACGCTTCCCGCGCGGGGGGCGCTGCTTCGGCAGTACTATGGTGTGGGCCACTTCAGCCTCGACAACTACATCGCGATGATCAGCGGGCAGGCGCCCAACGATGCGACGCAGCTCGACTGCCCCAAGTTCACGGACTTCGTTCTCTCGAGTCCATCGCTCGACGCGAATGGCCAGGCGCTCGGCAAGGGGTGCGTCTATCCCGCGATGGTGCTGATGATCGGCGATCAGCTCGACAAGGTTGGGAAGAGCTGGAAGGGGTACATGCAGGATCTCGGCAACGACTCCGCGCGGGAGGTGGAAGCGTGCGGTCATCCTGTCATCGGCGAAGATGATCCCACGCGAAACAAGAAGCCGGGCGATCAATACGCGACGAAGCACAACCCGTTTTACTACTTCCACTCGTTCATCGATAAGAAGGAGCGCTGCGCCGCGCACGTCGTGAATCTCAGGCATCTCACCGATGATCTCGCGAAAATCGAGAGCACGCCGAATTATTCGTTTATCACGCCGAATCTCTGCGACGACGGACACGACTCGCCGTGCGTCGATCACGCGCCCGGTGGACTCGTGCAAGCCGACGGATTTCTGAAGAAGTGGGTGCCGATCATCACGGCGTCGCCCGCATTCAAAAAGGACGGCGTGTTGATCATCACCTTCGACGAGGCGAGCGCGCCGGGGAGCGCAGATTCGTCCGCGTGTTGCGGCGAGCAGGGGCTCCCCGGTCAGTCGAGGCAACCCGGAGGCAACGGCCCGGGCGGGGGACTCGTAGGCGCCGTCGTGCTGTCGCCCTTTGTCAAACCGGGCACCGTATCGGATGTGCCGTACAACCACTATTCGCTGCTGCGCTGGACGGAAGACGTATTCGGTGTGCCGCATCTCGGCTACGCCGCCGCGCCGGGGCTCGTGACGTTCGGCGAGGATGTCTTCGGCAAATAGTTGGTTTTGCGCTGTTCCGGAGCCCTACTAATTCACCGAATATCGGCGCCGGAACGAAATGCGGGAACGCAGCCTGCAGCCCAAATCGTTGGGCATCGTGCGGAAGAATGCGCGCATTCACACGACGCAGGTGGGCACTCATGACTGACAAGACCAGCAGCAACACGACGGCCACAGCATTGCCCGTCATTCAGCTCGGCACTACCGACATGCATATCACCCGCGTCGGATTCGGCGCGTGGGCGATTGGCGGCGGTGGATGGCAGTTCGCGTGGGGAGAGCAGGACGACGACGAGTCGATCACGGCGATTCGCCACGCGATCGAGCGCGGAGTGAACTGGATCGACACCGCGGCCGTGTACGGACTCGGCCATTCGGAGGAAATCGTTGCGCGCGCGCTCCGGGACATTCCTCGCGGCGAGCGGCCCTACGTCTTCACGAAATGCGGACTCGTGTGGAACGAGAAGGACCGCACAGCTCCCACGCAGCGCATCGGAAATCCGAAGAGCATTCGTCGTGAGCTCGAGGGCTCCCTGAAACGGCTCGACGTCGAGCGGATCGACCTCTATCAGATGCATTGGCCTGCCGCCGATGGCACGCCACTCGAGGAGTACTGGGGCACGCTCCTCGAGCTCAAGCGCGAGGGCAAGGTGCGCGCGGTTGGATTATCCAACCACAACGCCGGCCAGCTCGAGATCGCCGAGCGAATCGGGCACGTCGACACGCTACAGCCTCACTTCTCGGCCATCGAGCGTGATGCGGCGGAGAACGAGTTGCCGTGGTGCGCGTCGCACCACACAGGAGTGATCGTTTACAGTCCGATGCAGTCGGGTCTGCTCACGGGAAAATTCACCGCCGAGCGTGCGGAGAAGCTGACGTCCGACGACTGGCGCTCGCGTGCGGCAGACTTTCAGAGCCCGGCGCTGGCGCGCAATCTCGCGCTTGCCGCGGCGCTCGAGCCAACCGCGAGACGGCACGAGACGACGGTCGCGACGATCGCCGTTTCGTGGACGCTCGCGTGGCCGGGAGTGAGCGGCGCGATCGTCGGAGCGCGCAGCCCGCAGCAGGTGGATGGATGGCTTTCGGCGGCCATCGTGGAGCTCACGCGCGCGGATCTGGATGAGATCGCGGCGGCCATCGGGCGCACTGGTGCGGGGAGCGGGCCGGTGCGCCCGCGTGGATGACTCGACGTCACGCCTTCTTCGACAAATCGCAGTTGAACATCCAGCCGATGCCGAACTTGTCGGTGAGCATGCCGAAGCGCGCACCCCAGAACGTGTTCGCTAGCGGCATGGTCATCGTGCCGTCTTCGCCGAATGACTTGAACAGCCGCTCGATTTCCGGAACGTCATCGCACTGCACACATATGCCGACGTTGGTGCCCCGCGCGGGGGCGGGAGTTCCTGGGGGAGTATCCGATGCGAGAATGAGCATGTCACCCTTCGACACCGTCGCGTGGAGGACACGATCGCCGAAGTCGGGCGCGTTCGGAAACTTCGGCTCCTTGTACTCGGCACCGAGTGCCTTGGCATAGAAGGTCATGGCCTTGCGCGCAGTGCCGTCGAAGTTGAGATAGGCGTCGATCGCTTTCATGGTTCCGTGCCTCTGGTGAGATGAATGCGCGGCGCGGGGCCGCGCGCAAGTGAGTCCTCGGCGGTAGCGGATGTCGGGGAGGAGTTCTGGTTTACGTGCCGGATTTTATTCCGTTCGCGATCGCAGCTGCAAATTCCTTGCGCCGAGTAAGGCGTAGCCCAAAGCCCGCTTGCCGTTATCCTGATTGGGACGAGCGCGCGGGCTGGTGGGGGGCCAGTGCAGCGGATTAGATTCACGTCCTGTCCGTGTGAGCGGACGGGACGTAGCGCAGCCCGGTAGCGCACCTGAATGGGGTTCAGGGGGTCGCGGGTTCAAATCCCGCCGTCCCGATTGAGGAAAGTCTTGGCATCACGATGC
>Ga0070681_10006634_pt1 | contig 11273 bp, 7 predicted proteins | sample KBSC83BmetaG_FD_65650 | JGI IMG/M metagenome (GOLD analysis project Ga0070681, IMG submission 65650) | Corn rhizosphere microbial communities from Kellogg Biological Station, Michigan, USA - KBS C8-3B metaG | ecosystem: Host-associated > Plants > Roots > Rhizosphere | place: USA: Michigan...
CGGGCGCTTGTCCTTCTCCTGCTGCGGCCGCTCTTTGCTCTGGCCGTTGCGGTCGCTGTTGGGGGGCTGGCGCTCGTTGTTGCTCGGCCGCGCAGACCTCGGCGGCGCCTGAGCTTCGCGCATGCGCTCCTGCGGCGGGCGCTGCTGCTCGGCACGGGCACGCTGTTCGGCCTGCGCGCGCTGCTGCTCCTGCGCCATGCGCTGCTGCTGTCCGCGCTGCTCAGCCTGGGCACGCTGCTGTTCCTGCGCTCGGTCGCGCTGGTCGGCCTGGGCTCGGGCCTGTTGTTCGCGCTGCTGCGGTCCGCGCTGCTGCTCAGCCTGGGCACGTTGCTGTTCCTGCGTGCGATCGCGCTGGTCGGCCTGGGCCCGAGCCTGTTGGTCACGCTGCTGCTGTTCGCGCTGGTCTGCCTGCACGCGTGACTGCTGCTCAGCCTGGGCGCGCTGTGGCTCCGCACCCTGGCGCGCTTCCGGACCGCGCGGCTGCGCGGCGCGGACAGGGCCGCCCGCCGCGCGGGCAGCGACGACGTTGCGCGAGAACTCGGCGGGCCGTGCGGTCGCGGCGACGGCCGGCTTGCCGGCATTCACCGAGGCGCGCTGTTCGCGCTCGCGGACGGCCAGATCGCGCTGCTGCGTTTGCAGCGCGGTCGGCCCGACGTGCCGCTCCTGCTCCATGGCGCGCTGCTGCGACGTCGGTTCTGCTCTCACACCTTCCTGACCGCCATTGAAGCTGACGCGGTTGACGGTGGTGTTATTGACGATAACCGTCTTGTTGTAGACGTTCGTGACGTTGACGTTGGTGACGTTGTTCACCGAGCGGTTGTAGTAGAAGCGATTGTCACGCCAGTACCCGCCCTCGTAGCCGCTGCCCGTGTAGCCGAAGCCATAGTTAATGCCGCCGTAGAAGCCGACTTGCGGCCCCCAGTAACCGCCGTGCCACAGGTAGCCACCGCCGCTCCAGGCCCACCAGCCAGGAGTCCACAACAGACCCACCTGCGGCGGCTCGACCCAGGTGCCCGGCACCCAGTAGTAGTCCCCGCTGCCATCGTCCCAGGCCCAGTAGCCGGGCACCCAGATGAAGCCGGGGCCCGGGAGCTCAGGCTGCTCGTACACCGGCAGCGGCGGGGGCGCGACATTGACCGAGACGCCGATCGCGACCTGTGCGTCAGACGCGAACGGCAGTGCAGCGAGGAACACCGCCGCGACGACGCCGATGAGGTTGGTCCGCATGTAACACCTCCTGTGCCGGGAAGAGTTTGTAACGCCACGGTGCGTCAGCGGCACTGAATGAGTGCTGAATTCCCCGACCGGCAAGCGGCACAACGGCTGTCAGAACCGGCTGACGCGCAGGCTGCCGGTCACCCCACGAGCCGGAGCGGTGCCGCGGCAGCACCGGTTCCGGGATGTATCCTTCGCCCGCCAGGGCTTTGCCGGCCGGGCGCAGCCGCAAGGGACCGCACCACTCTAATGAGCACGCGCGAAGCACCAGAGGACGCAGGGATGGTCCCGAGCCCGCTGTTGCCGTGGCTGGTCGCGGTCGCCTTCTTCATGCAGGCGCTCGACACGACCATCCTCAACACGGCCGTGCCCGGCATCGCGCACGCCCTCGGGGTGGCGCCGCTCAGCATGAAGGCCGTGCTGGCCAGCTACACGCTCAGTCTGGCGGTGTTCATCCCGGTGAGCGGCTGGATGGCCAACCGCTTCGGCACGCGGCGGGTGTTCGCCGGGGCCATCGGCCTGTTCGCGCTCGGCTCGCTCCTGTGCGGCCTGGCACGTGACATTCACCTGCTGGTGGCATTCCGCATCCTGCAGGGCTGCGGCGGGGCCATGATGGTGCCGGTCGGACGGCTGACGCTGGTGCGCGCATTCGCCAAATCGCAGCTGGTGCGCGCCATGAGCTTCGTCGCCATCCCCAGCCTCGTCGGACCGATGCTCGGGCCGGTCGCCGGTGGCGTGATCACCGGCTACTTCCACTGGAGCGTGATCTTCTTCCTCAACGTGCCGATCGGGATCGCCGGGCTGTACCTGGTGTACCGCCACCTGCCCGACTTTCGTGAAGCCCGCACCCCGCCCCTCGACGTGCTCGGCATGGTGCTGTTCAGCTCCGGTATCGCGCTGCTGTCGTACGTGCTCGAGGTGTTCGGCGAGCACCGTCTCGGGAGCGGCGCGATCCTGGCGCTGCTCGTGCTCGCGGCGCTGCTGCTTGTCGGCTACGGGCTGCACGCGGCGCGCGCGCCGCACCCGCTGCTGCGGCTGACGCTGTTCCGCATCCGCACTTTCCGCGCCGCGGTCGGCGGCAGCTTCGTGACCCGCATCGGGATCGCCGGCGTGCCGTTCCTGCTGCCGCTGCTGTACCAGGTCGGGCTCGGCTACAGCCCAACGCAATCGGGCCTGCTCATCATGCCGCAGGCCATCGCGGCGATGAGCCTGAAGCTCACCATGCCGCGGCTGCTGGCGCGCTTCGGCTACCGCACGGTGCTGGTCTCCAACACCGCGGCGCTCGGGCTGCTCATCATGCTGTTCGCGACCATCGGCCCGGGCACGCCGGCGGCGCTGATCGTCGGGCAGGCCTTCGCCTACGGTTTCCTCCAATCGCTGCAGTTCACCAGCATGAACACCCTGGTATACGCCGACGTGCGTAGCGCCACCGCGGGCGCCGCCAGCACCATCGCCAGCACCGCACAGCAGCTGTCCATGAGCTTCGGGGTGGCCACCGCCTCCCTGGTGGCGGCGCTGTTCGTGCCCGACCGCTTCCGCACCGAGGCGCCGCAGATGAGCCACGGCATTCACGAGGCCTTGCTCCTGCTGGGAGCTGCGACCGTGGTCTCGACGCTGGTGTTCACCGGGCTGCGGCGCAGCGACGGCGCCTCGGTCAGCCAGCACCGCGCCGACCTGCCCGCCGCCTAAAACGCGTGGCTGATATAGTCCGCGCTCGCACGGCGGGGAGGCGCGGCGCACTCATATGAAGACGGTAATCGAGGTCATCGGCTGGGCCGGTGCCATCCTGATTCTCGGCGCCTACGCGCTGCTCTCGGCCCGCCGGTTGAAGTCCGAGTCCCTGATCTACCACCTCATGAACATGCTCGGCGCCGCCGGTTTCGTCGTGAACAGCGGCTACAACGGCGCCCTGCCATCGGCGGCGATGAACGTCGTATGGATCGGCATCGGCGTCTACGCCCTGCGCCAGCGGCGTGGCGTGACGGAAGCCGCTCCCCCCGCCTGCTAGCCCACGCCCGGGGCCGGAACGCCCCGTTTTCTGTTACAAAGTGCCGTTCCGCCGTCGCTCCGCCGCATCATCCAGACTTGGCGCGCAATCCCCCGTAAAGTAACGTCAAAATCTGGCGCAGGCGTCGCCACAGGGGGGTCGGATGGAACGCTTCACGCGGCTCGGCATCGCAGCGCTGGCGGTCAGCGCACTTACCGCGACTGCACTCGCCGCCACCGCACCGCGCACGCGCCTGGCGCAACCAGCGGCCGCCCCGGCCGTCGCACATCTGGTCGCCTTCGGCGGCCGCGGCCACGCCACGGACCCGGCCACGCGCAAGCTCGATTCCATGCTCGCCGACATCGCACGCCACGCAGGCAGCGTGCGCACCCGCAGCAAGCTCGCGGACTGGCGCGCGCTCAATCCCGCCGCGCGCTTCCAGGTGACCGCCATGGCCGGACCGATGGTGCTGATCGATGCCGTGACGCGCGGCGACCCGCAGCGTCTCAAGGCGGCGCTGGTGAGCCTCGGACTGCAGGGTGCGTCGGCGTTCTCGAACGATGTGAGCGGCTGGATGCCCGTGAGCCAGCTGACCGCGGCGGCCGCGCGCACCGAGGTGCACGCGATGCGCGCCGCCCTGCCCCGCGCCCGCGCCGGCTCGGTGACCAGCACCGGCGACTATGTGCAGGGGAGCGCGGCGCTGCGCACCCTGTGGCCGAATCTCGACGGAAAGGGCATCACGGTGGGAGTGCTGTCCGACAGCTTTGACTGCTACGCGATCTATGCCCAGCCCGGCAGCGGCGTGCCGGCCTCCGGCCCCAGCGGCTACGCCTCCAACGGCTTCACTGCCGATGCCGGCAAGGACGTCTCGACCGGCGACCTGCCCGCCACGGTCGACGTGCTTGCCGAGGCCGACCAAGCGCCACCCGTCAATAACGCGTGCATGGAATTCAACGGCACGCTGACCACGCCCGATCTGCTGCCGTACAGCGACGAGGGACGCGCCATGCTGCAAGTGGTGCACGACGTCGCGCCGGGCGCAAGTCTCGCGTTCCATACCGCGGTCGAGGGTCAGGCGGATTTCGCCAACGGCATCCTGGCGCTCGCCGCCTCCGGCGCCAAGGTGATCGCCGACGACATCGGCTACTTCGACGAGCCGTTCTTCCAGCCGAGCCTGGTCGAGCAGGCGATCGACCAGGTCAACGATCAGGGCGTGGCGTACTTCGTCGCCGCCGGCAACGACGGCCAGCTCTCCTACGACAACCCGGCGCCGAGCTTCGCCACCGCCTCGAGCAGTCCCAATCCAACCGGCGAGATGTTGCTGACCTTCGGTACCTCCGCAGGCGCCCCGGTCACCAGGCTGCCGGTCACGATCGCGCCGGCGATCACCGGCGTCACCAGCGGCGGGCTGGTGCCCGGGGAGTTCGTCGCGCTGGTCGTGGAGTGGGACCAGCCGTACGTGACCGGTGCAGCCAACAGCGGCGGCGCGACCAGCCAGCTCGACCTGTGCGTCACCGGCGGCTCCGGCGGCGACATCATCACGGACGGGGACCTGAATCCCCAGGCCTGCACGGGTCCCAACATGCTCGGCGGGGATCCGGTGCTCATCATCCTGGTCGGCAACCCGGCCAGTAACCCGAACAATACCGGCCCGGAGACCATCAACATCACGCTCGGCCTCGTCAACGGCTCGCCCATGCCGGGACGCATCAAGCTCGCGGTGCTCGACAACGGCGCGGGCAGCACCATCAACCAGTTCTTCGCGCCCGGCTCCACCGTGCAGGGGCACGCTCGCTCGACCGGCGCCCTGTCGATGGGAGCGGCGTTCTGGGCCGACACGCCCGCGTGCGGCGTCACGCCCGCGCAGCCGGAGAGCTTCAGTTCGGCCGGCGGCGATCCGACCCTGTTCGATGCCGCGGGCAACCTGCTCCCGAGCCCCCTGTTCCCGCAGAAGCCCGACCTCATCGCCCCTGACGGCGGTAACAACACCTTCCTCGGCTTCAAGATCACGGGCACCGCGGTCACGGGCTTCCCGCAATGCGTGAACGACCCCAACCTGCCGAGCTTTTTCGGCACCTCCGCGGCCACGCCGCATGCCGCGGGCGTCGCCGCCCTGATGCTGCAGGCCAATCCCGCGCTCACCGCCGCGCAGCTCTACCAGGCGCTGAAGGACAGCGCTGACCCCATGGCCGGCGTGTCACCCCAACAGGTCGGCGCGGGCTTCATCCAGGCACAGGCAGCGCTCGCCCTGGTCCCGCCTGCAGCGCCGACCATCTCGCTCGCCGCCGGCACGGTCTCGCCCGGACAGTCCACGACGCTCACCTGGTCCTCGATCAACACCACCGGTTGCACGGCGTCGGGTAGCTGGAGCGGCGCGCAGGACTCGAGTGGCAGCATGACGGTGTCGCAGGCGAACTCCGGCAGCTTCACCTACACGCTCATGTGCACAAACGCCGCCGGCACCTCGGCCGCGGCCAGCGCCACCCTGACGGTCCAGGCCGTGGCGACCCAGCAGCCGTCAGGCGGCGGAGGGGGCGGCGGGCTCGATGCGCTGACGCTTGGCGCCCTCGCCGCCTGGCTCGCTGCGCGCCTAGGTGCGCAGCGCCGCGAGCGCCGCGAGCAGCGCTTCGCCGCGCGGTGAGCCGAGGCCGGTACACGCATCCCAGCCGGGGCCGGCCTGGTAGGCCCCGTTGTCGCCGCTGGTGATATCGCGGAACGCCCGGCTGCCGATCTGGTACAGCGCCGCGTGCGGATCGCCGAGCGGTGCACCGAGCTTCTGGTTGCAGCGCGCGATGAGCGCCGCCCACAAGGGCGCCACCGCGCTGGTGCCGCCGATCACCTGCGCCGCGCCGTCCACGAGCACCTGGTAGCCCGTCAGCGGATCGGCGTTGCCGGCGACGTCGGGGACGCCGCGGCCGCCGCTGCCGCCCGGCGCCTGCGGCACGCCGCTCGATTCCTGCCAGCTCGGCAGCGCGAACACCGTGCTGACCCCGCCGCCGGTGGCGCCCTCTCCGGCGCTGGTCTCGTCCCACACCACTTCGCTCGTGATCTTGCTGCCGCTCGCCATGAGCTTGGTGCCACCGCAGCCGAGCACGTACGGGCTGGAGGCCGGGAAGTCCACGTGCGGCGCGCCGTCGCTCTCACCGTCCGAGGAGCCGCTGTCGCCGGATGCCGCCGTCACGGTCACCCCGAGCGCCACCGCATCCTCGAGCGCGGTCTGCATTGCATCGCGCGACGGCCCGGTCCAGCTGTCCTCGGGACCGCCCCAGCTGATCGACATGACCGAAGGCTTGTGGGTGGCGTCGTGCGCGGCCTGCGAGATGGCCTCGTAGAAGCCCTGGTCGGTGTTGGGCGCGAAATACACCACGATGTCCGCACCCGGGGCGAGCGCGCCCACGACTTCGATGTCGAGCATCACCTCGCCGTCGGCATCGCCGCCCGGCTGGTTGCTGCCGCCGGACACCGCCACCGCGGTGACCGACGGCGCCTTGATGCCGAGCCCCTGGAAGTACTGCGTCAGGTCGGCGCCGCTGAAGCCGCCGCCCAGCTCGATGATGGCCACGCTCTGGCCGCTGCCGTCGGTGCCGGCCGGGAACTCGTACAGCTGGCCGAGCTGCGGCGGGGTGTAGGTGACGTGCGGCGTGGCCCGCGGCCGCCGCGAGTGCGGCCGTGCCACCGGGCGGCGGTCCAGGCCCAGCACCGCGACGACACCCGGCGGCAGGGCCGGCGCGCTGCCGCAGCCGATGAACGGCCCGCGGCCGTCCTCGAAGCGGTACTCGCCGAGACGCACTGCGAAGGCGCGCTCGAGCGCCTGCGGCGCACCCGACAGCCGCAGCACGCGCCGCTGCGCGTCGGCCTGCACCTCGGTGAGCCCGTTTGTGCGGGCGAACTCGCGCACGCGCTCCAGATCCTGCGGCTCGGCGCCGCAATGCTGGCCGAACTCGCCGCGCCGCCAGCGCGGCGCTCGCGGCCACGCGGCCGGCTGCGGCGCGGCGCCGGCCCGACGCCGCAGCACCATGGTGACCTCGAGCGGCGCGGTAGCGGTATGCGGGCCGAGGTACTTGAGTCCCGCGGGTGTAGCCCAGTGCGAGGGGTTCGTTGTAGGCCGGCTCATATCGCAGCTCCTTGCGTGACGGCTCAGGCGGGGCGGGATCGGCTAGACTCTAGCGCTACGGAGCGCAGCGTGCGTGCTTTCACCGCCAGTTGCCTGTCGGGTGGCCCTCGCATCAGCTCGGCCTGCAGCTTGGGCCGTACGCCTTGACCGACGTGTACTTCAATGCCCCCTCGGGCCCCGCCTCGGGCATCGCAGCGCGCACCGTGCAGTTCGAAGCGGGGCTCATGTTCGGCGCTCAGCCGATGTGGAAGGTCTGCGGCTACGACCTGCCGCGCATCGGCATCGGCTACCGTAAGGCCGGCATCCTCTCCGGCTGGCGCCTGGTGATCGGCGACCCGCTCTAGGCCGCATAAATCAGCCCCCGGTCAACGAGCCGTGGCGGCGTGCGTTAGCATGCTATGCGGCGGGCCGCGTCCTCTGCCCGCCGCGCGAGGTTATGTCATGAGCAAGATCCCGATCCGCGCCGCCGTCTTCGTTCCCGCCGTCGCCTGCCTGCTCACCGGCTGCTACTCCCTCACCGTGCGCACCGATGTGAACAGCGCGCTCGCAGGCACTGTCCACTGCGGCAGCTACGCGTGGGCCGGCTCGTTCCGCGGCAACAGTCCGCTGCGCAGCACCGTCGCCAATCCCATCAACGAGACCCGCCTGCGCAGCGCCATCGCCGCGCACCTGGGCGGCGGCGGCATCCAGGAAGATGCCTCCAAGGCCGACTGCCTGGTCGGCTACGGCATCGGTTCGACGCAGGTGGTCGACGGTGGCTGGGGCTATCCCTACTACGGCTGGGGAGGCTGGGGCCCGTGGGGCCCGGGCTACTGGGGTCCTGGCTACGGGGGCCCATACGTGTACCGCGAAGGCGTCATCGCCATCGACGTGTTCGACGCCAAGAGCCGCCAGCCGCTGTGGCACGCCTCGGTGGATCAGAGCCTCTACGGCGTGAGCGGCCCCGAGGCGCAGAAGCGCATCGACGCGGCGGTGGCCGCGATCTTCACCAAGTACCCGGGCTGAGTCGCCCTTCAGACCGATTGTGGCGCGGCCGCGCGCGCCGCAAGATGCACCCGTGGCGCCTCCATTCGGCTTAGGGTTCGTGTTCCTCAACGTGCTGCTCATGCAGCTCGGCGTACCCATACCCGCGGTCCCGACCCTGATCGTGGCCGGCGCGCTGGCGGCCGACGGCCGCCTCTCGGGGGCCGCCGCGGCGGCGCTCGCCGTGGGCGCCTGCCTGGTCGGCGACAGCGCCTGGTACCTCGCCGGGCGGCGCTTCGGCGGTCGCGTCATGCGCGTGCTGTGCCGCATCTCGCTCACCCCCGACGTGTGCGTCAGCCAGACCCACGCGCGCTTCGAGCGCTGGGGCGCACGCTCACTCATCGTCGCCAAGTTCGTTCCCGGGCTGTCGATGGTGGCGCCGCCGCTCGCCGGGGCAACGCGCATGGCGTACCGGCGCTTCGCCGGCTACAGCCTGATCGGCAGCTGCCTGTGGGTGGGGGCGGCCATGCTCGGCGGGATACTGCTGCGGCCCGAGATCGATGCGCTGCTGCCGCGCCTGGCGGGCGTCGGCGGCGCGGCCCTGGCGCTCGGCGCGCTGGTGCTCGCCGGCTACGTGCTGTTCAAGTGGTGGGAGCGGCGGCGCTTCTACGCCGCGCTCGACATGGCGCGCATCGAGGTGGAGGAGCTGCGCGAGCAGCTCGCCGCCAGCCCCGCGCCGCTGGTCGTCGACGTGCGCTCCCCGACCGCGTGCACGCTCGAGCTGCAGCGCATTCCGGGGGCGCTGCACATGGCGGCGCAGGAAGTGGCGCAGCACCTGGGCGAGCTGCCGCACGACCGCGCGGTGATCCTGTACTGCAGCTGTCCCAACGAGGCCTCCGCGGCGCAGGCGGCGCGTCTGCTCAAGAGCGAGGGGTTCTCGCGCGTGTGGCCGCTGCGCGGCGGGCTCGAGGCCTGGATGGCTGCCGGCTACCCCGTGGAGGGCATCACGCCGCAGTCGGCCGCGCCGCCGGCGCTGGCGCCAACGCCCTGACGCCTCAGTCGGGCTTCAGCCCGTACACGTCCACCTCGCCCGAGACGCTCGTCGAGCCGAACACGTCGCCGGCGTTGTTGCCGCGCGTGCCGACGTACACCTTGCCGTTCGCCACCGTGGGCACGGTGAACTTGACGGCGTTGCCGGCGGCATCGGCGGCGGCCTGGCCGCTGTTCCATAGCTCGGTGGCAAGGTTGGAAGCGTCGTAGGCGTGCAGCACCGCCGGACCGCAGCCGCGCGACTGGTGTGTGCAGTAGTTGGTGGTCTCGATGCCCCACAGGAGCGCCGCTCCGCTCGCGGCCGCCGCCGACACCGAAGGACTGGAGCCGGCGAAGCCGTAGGCGGTCGGCGATTGCGAGGTCGCGGTGGTGTTGAAGAGGCTGCCGGCCGGATCGAAGGCGAAGGCCATCATCGGGTTGCCGACGGCGGCCAGGTACAGCGTGTTGTTCCAGAACGCCGCGGTGGCGAAGATGCCGTGGAAGGTGCCGGTGCCGACCGGGAACATCTGCAGCGCGTTGGAGTCGCCGAAGTGGCCCATGGCATCGCCGTTCAGCAGGTAGATGTTGCCGTCCTTGCCGCCGCCCACCACCAGGTGACGCACCGGGCCCGCGGTGAGGTTCAGCACCAGCGCCGCGCCGCCGGCGCCGGTGTCCTTGTCGTTCATGTCGTTGGCGGCCTGGTCGGTGGGCGTGAACCAGGAGGACACAGTCAGCCCAGCGCTCAGCTGCAGGAAGGTGTCGCCGTAGTCATTGGTGGGCCCGCTGGTATTGGTCAGGTCCCAGCCGCCGTTGCCGGTGGTGATGTAGAGATTGCCGTTGTTGTCGGCCGAGGGCGCGCCGCCCGACAACCAGATGCCCGCTTCCGCGGTGTTGGGGGCGACGTTGAGTGCCGCGGTCTGCGCGAAGGCGCTGCCGTTGTAGCTGTAGCCCACCACCCAGCCGTACCACGGCGACGCGTCCTCGTGCGAGCCCCAGCAGATGTAGATGACGCCGTTGACGAGCGCCAGCCCGGTGCGCTGGTTCTCCTGGCGGGTGCTGAAGGTAAGGGTGCCGCCGGCCGCGGTCGGGTAAGTGGCCGTGATGTTGACCGGCGAGCCGGTCTTCTCGTTGCCGCTCGTCAGGTCGATGGCGTGCAGGCGCTGGTAGAAGTTGGTGGCGCCGGCGTCCATGGACTTGGAGACCACGAACAGCGTGCCGGTCGCCGGGTCGATGACCGGCGTGCCGATCACGCCCACTTCCGGGGCGATGTCGGCGAAGCCCTGGCCGACCGCAAAGCCGGTGACGCCGTCGGGCACGGTGACCTCGCCGGCGTTGGCGCCGTGCGTGGTGTCGATGAGGTTGGCGTGCCACAGCTGCAGGCACGGGCTCGCATCCGCATCGAAGGCGTACAGGCTGTCGTGCGCGGTGGCGATGAAAATGACGTTGTGGCGTGCCCCGCCGATGGTGAGGTTGGCGACCCACAGCGGCTGGGCGTAGACCGCGCCGTCCACCTGGCAGGAGAACAGCTTGCCGAAGGTGCTGGCGGTGACGTTGGACGGGGTGAGCGCGAACTCGCGCGCGTTGACCCCGTCGCGCGCCAGGTCGTTGTGGTAGGTGTAGACGCCGGCCAGGTCGGTGACGCCGACGCTGACCGTGGCGCTGATGCTGCCGTCGGTGAGGCTGGTGGCGGTGATGGTGTAGTTGCCGGCGCTCGCGCCCGCCGTGAAGATGACCGGCGCGCCGCTGGCGGTGCTCGCGGCATTGAAGGTGCCGCCGCCCGTGCTGACGCTCCAAGCCACCCCGGCGTTGTCATTGGTGGTGGCGGTGAGGCGCAGCGTCTGCGTGACGGTGAGGGCGCCGCGCGCCGGCGAGGCCGTGACCGTGATGTTGGCGGGACTGACGTTCAGGTGCAGCGTGGCGCTGTGGGACTGCGCTGGGCTCCCCGAGTCGGTCACCGTGAAGGTC
>Ga0070681_10006636_pt1 | contig 11271 bp, 10 predicted proteins | sample KBSC83BmetaG_FD_65650 | JGI IMG/M metagenome (GOLD analysis project Ga0070681, IMG submission 65650) | Corn rhizosphere microbial communities from Kellogg Biological Station, Michigan, USA - KBS C8-3B metaG | ecosystem: Host-associated > Plants > Roots > Rhizosphere | place: USA: Michigan...
TTGGTCTGGTCGATCGCAATCGCCGGAGGGATGCCCGCGATCGAATCAATCTGCGGCTTGTCCATTCTGTCGAGGAACTGCCGCGCGTAGGGTGAGAACGTCTCGACGTAGCGACGTTGACCTTCGGCATAGAGCGTGTCGAAGACCAGCGACGACTTTCCCGAGCCCGAGACGCCAGTCACGACAACCAGCTCGTTCAACGGAATGTCGAGACTGAGGTCCTTCAGATTGTTCTGGCGTGCGCCACGCAAGACGATGGCGTCACGAGAGGCGTCGGCACCAGCGTCAAGTCGACTTCCCGAAGTCGGGTTACCAGCACCAGCGTCGCGTAAGCCTCCCGAAGTCGGGCTACCAGCACCAGCGTCGCGTAAGCCTCCCGAAGTCTGGCTACCAGCCATTACGTCACCATTGAAATGTGCAGTCGAGCGCTGACGTGGACAGCACGTAGTAGTCGCGAGCCCAGGCCGTGCGCGGTCGATCATTGTAAATGAGAATTCGCCTGGACGAAGTCCCAGCGCGGCAGTAGGGCGCGGCGGAACTCAGGGCCTCCCGAGTCCGTACAGTAGCCTCGCGCAGGGCTACCTGTATGAGGCCCCCGCGTGCGAATACAACACAGGCCGAAGCGAGCCGAAGTCGCCCAGCTTATCCACCTGCTGCCAGCGACCGCCGTCGCGGGCCCTCCGCCGGGCGTGGATTGCAGATGCACCAGGGGGCGCCGTGCATCCACCAGCCGCAACGGTCCGTAAGGTAGGGGGTCCAGAAGCGAAGTTCCGTCCCATGTCGGCCCGCCGCGACATGCAATTTAGGGAAAGTCGGGGGTCGGCGTACAATCCGGCTCTGGCGGCCGATCCTGAAGCAGGGAGGTCGCTTCGCTTCCGGCCTCATCGGTCCGCCTGGGGGGAATGTTACGCGAGCTTGCCGATATTTTTTGCTTGCGATAAAGGCCGCCCTCGGCGGGTCTAGTGACCGTCTCATCCAAAAACGTTCAAGGAGATCCCGTCCATGAGCTCTCGTAAGATGTCCAGTGTCGCGCTCGCCGCTGCCGCGGCTGTCCTGTTCTCGACGGCTGCGTTCACAACCGCCAGCGCGGACGAAGCGAAGGTGCAGTGCCAGGGAGTCAATTCCTGCAAGGGCCACTCCGCCTGCAAGTCGGCCAACAACTCCTGCAAGGGCCAGAATTCCTGCAAGGGCAAGGGATTCCTGGAGATGACCCAGAAGCAGTGCGACGCCGCGAAGGCGAAGCAAAACGCGAAGTAACCGCGGCTGACGAAGCGAGCGCGGGCCCTCGTCAACGAGGCTTGCGCCGGCCGGGCCCGGAAGGCTCTCTTTCGTGCCCGGCCCGTCCCCCGAACCGACCGCTGTGCTCCCATGCTGACTCGTCCATCGCTGGGCTTCGGCCTCGGCCTGCGGGTCGATCATTACGAAGCGATTTTGTCAGGCCGCCCGCCCGTGGAGTGGTTCGAGGCTCTCACGGAGAATTACCTCGTCCCGGGCGGCAAGCCGCTCCATTACCTGACTCGCATCCGCGAGCGGTATCCCGTTGCGCTGCACGGCGTGTCGCTCTCGATCGGCAGCACGCATCCCCTCGATCGCGAGTATCTGGGGAAAGTGAAAGCGCTCGCGGCACGGATCGAGCCTGAGTGGGTTTCGGATCATTTGTGCTGGACGGGTGTTGGCGGCAAGAACGCGCACGATCTGCTGCCGTTGCCATACACCGAAGAAGCGCTCGCGAATGTCGTGGCACGCGTTGGCGCGGTGCAGGACTTTCTAGGCAGGCGCATTCTGCTGGAGAACGTTTCGAGTTACGTCACCTTCCGCGATTCGCGGCTCACGGAGTGGGAGTTCCTGCGCGCAGTGGCTGAACAGGCTGACTGCCTCATACTGCTCGACGTCAACAACATTTACGTCAGCAGCGTCAATCACGAGTTCGATCCGCACGACTATCTGAACGCGATACCTGTCGAGCGGGTGCAGCAGTTTCATATCGCCGGACACGAGAACCACGGCGATTATCTGATCGATACCCATGACCACCCGGTGCCGGATCCGGTGTGGTCGCTGTATGACGCCGCGGTCCGTCGGTTCGGCAACGTTTCAACCATGATCGAGCGCGATGCCAACATTCCTCCGCTGGAGGAACTGTGTGCCGAGCTCGACACGGCGCGCCGGCTGGCCGAGCGAGCGCTCGCACGGGCGGCGTGATGCCATTGATGCAGGTGCAGGAGGAGTTCCAGCGCTATCTGCTGCGCGGGGACTGCGCCATTGAGGATCGCGTCGTGGGTACGAGTCGCGTGCCTGTTGCGACGCGCTTGGCCATCTATGGAGGAGGCTATGGCGCCAGGCTGATCGAGGCGCTGCAGACGAACTTCCCCATGCTTGCACGGCTCCTGGGCGAGACCGATTTCGAGAAGATGGCCGCCGAGTACATCCGCAGTCACGACTCGACGTTCGCTTCGATTCGTTATTACGGCGATCGGCTTGCGGAGTTCCTGAAGCAGGAGCCTGCCTATGCGTCCGTTCCGGTATTGGCTGAAATGGCGCGCTGGGAATGGGCCATGACGGAGGTATTCGATGCAGCGGACGCGGCGCCCGCCGAGCTTGCAGCGATGGCGCAGGTCTCGCCAGAGCACTGGGCGGATCTGCGGTTCGCGTGGCACCCATCCATCAGGCGTCTGGCGCTTGCATGGAATGTGCCCCAGGTCTGGAAGGCGCTCGCGAGCCAGGAGGCGCACTCGGACACCGGCACAGAAACCGACTCGGACTGCGGCTGCGACTCGGACACCGACACGGCGTCGCAGCCGGAGCGTCCCGAAGTGACACTGGCCGATGGTGAGGCCCAGTGGCTGCTGTGGCGGAATGGCTTGGAGATTTTCTTCCGATCGCTGACTCCCGGGGAGGCCGCGGCGCTCGACAGGGCGCGCGATGGCGGCACGTTCGGGGAAGTTTGCGACGTGCTGTGCGGGTACACAGACGAGGACGCGGCGCCGGCCCAGGCAGCGGGATTTCTGCGCGAGTGGCTGCAGGCAGGCATGATTACGGGAATCCTCGATAGCGAAGCGCGTGAGCGCTAAGTAATTGCGCGCCAACCGTAAGAGCCGCTGCGCGGGCTGCCGGAGGCGCCGGGGCGGCGGGCCGGTATCCCGCGTACAATCCTTCTCAACAGAAGGATTCCCCACATGCCTACGCAACCCTTCGGCAGTGTGCTGGAGCTGATCGGGCACACGCCGCTCCTGGCCGCGCGCCATCTCGACACCGGACCCTGCCAGCTTTTCCTGAAGCTCGAGAATCAGAACCCGGGCGGCTCGATCAAGGATCGAGTGGGCCTGTATCTCATCGAGTCCGCGGAGCGTGCCGGTCATCTGCGACCGGGCGGTACGCTGATCGAGGCCACCGCCGGCAATACGGGACTGGGCCTGGCCCTGGTCGCCGGCCAGAAAGGCTACCGGCTGCTGCTCGTCATTCCGGACAAGATGAGCCAGGAGAAAATCTTTCACCTGAAGGCGATGGGCGCCGAGGTTCTGCTGACCCGCTCGGATGTCAGCAAGGGCCACCCGGAGTACTACCGCGACGTCGCTGAGCGCCTCGCGCGGGAAACACCGAACTCGTACTTCGTGAATCAGTTCGGCAACCCGGCCAATCCACAAGCGCACGAAGAGACCACCGCTCCGGAGATCTGGGAGCAGACGGGACACCAACTCGACGCGGTCGTCTGCGGAGCCGGAACCGGCGGGACGCTTACCGGACTGTCCCGCTTCTTTGCGCGCACGGCGCCCGAGGTGCAGATGGTGCTGGCGGATCCCGTGGGCTCGATCCTTGCCGGCTACGCAAGGACCGGTGTCGTCGGCAAGGAGCATGGCAGCTGGTTCGTCGAGGGAATCGGCGGTGACTCCATTCCGCCGGTCGCGGACTTCTCACGTGTGAGCGCTGCCTACTCGATTCCCGATGCGGAAGCCTTCCAGACCTGTCGCGAGCTGTTGGCCCGCGAAGGAATCATTGCCGGAACGTCCACGGGGACGCTCCTGGCGGCCGCCCTGCGCTACTGCCGCGAGCAGAAGTCGCCCAAAAGGGTCGTCACCCTCGTGTGCGACAGCGGCAACAAATACCTGTCCAAGGTCTACAACGATTATTGGATGCTCGACCAGGGGTTTCTCGAGCGCGAGCGCTATGGAGACCTGCGCGATCTGATCGCGCGCCGTCACTGGGAACACGCGGCCATCACGGTCAACTCGACCGAGCGGGTCATGGCGGCGTACCGGCGCATGAAGCTCTACGATGTCTCGCAGATTCCCGTCATGCAGGACGGCCGGATCATCGGTATCGTCGACGAGGAAGACATCCTGCTCGAAGTGTTCGAAAATCCCCGGCACTTCAACGAGCCGGTCACCGCAGCGATGGCGCGGCATCTGGTGACCGTGCCGGTCGATGCCCCCGTGTCGCAGCTCATGGAGATCTTCAAGCGCGGCATGGTGGCGATCGTGATGAACGGCAGCGAATTCCAGGGGCTGGTGACCCGTATCGACCTGTTGAACTGGTTGCGGCGCAGAGGCGAAAAGGCGAACTCATGAGCGAGACTGAAGGCGAGTTGCGTTTCGGCACCCGTGTCATTCACGGCGGGCAGCGGCCTGACCCGCTGACGGGGGCGGTGATGCCGCCGATCTATGCCACCTCGACCTACGTGCAATCGAGTCCCGGCGTTCACAAGGGGTACGACTACTCGCGCACTCGAAATCCGACCCGCGATGCGCTGCAGGCGGCAATGGCGAACCTCGAGAGCGGCGCGGCTGGTTTCACCTTCGCGACGGGCATGGCGGCAACCGCAACGGTTCTGGAGCTGCTGGATACCGGCTCGCACATCATTGCGATGCACGATCTGTACGGCGGCACCTACCGGATTCTGGAGAACGTGCGCAAGCGGTCCGCGGGCCACTCGGTGTCATTCGTCGATCTGACCCATCCGGCCGCGCTCGAAGAGGCGATTCGTCCCAACACACGCCTCGTGTGGGTCGAAACGCCGACCAACCCCTTGTTGAAGCTCGTTGACCTGAAGGCGGTCGCGGAAATCGCCCGGCGTCGAGGGCTGCTGTCGGTCTGCGACAATACGTTCGCGACGCCTTTCATCCAGCGCCCGCTCGAGCATGGGTTCGACATTGTCGTGCATTCGACGACGAAGTACCTGAATGGACATTCCGACGCGCTCGGCGGCGCCGCTGTCGTGCGGGCTGACCAGACCCTGCTGGATAAGGTGAAGTATCTGCAGAACGCGTTGGGGAGCGTCTCGGGGCCGTTCGATTCTTTCCTGACGCTTCGGGGCATCAAGACGCTGGCCCTCAGGATGGAGCGCCACTGCTCCAACGCGCTCACCATTGCCCGCTTCCTCGAGAGCCACCCGCGCGTGGAGCGGGTGCACTATCCCGGGCTCGAGAGCCATCCTCAACATGCGCTGGCCAAGCGACAGATGCAGGGTCGGTATGGTGGCATCGTGACCGCCGTGCTTCGAGGGACCCTGGAGGAATCGAAGAAAATGCTGGAGCGCTGCAAGTTGTTCTCGCTTGCGGAGAGCCTCGGCGGTGTCGAGAGTCTGATCGAGCACCCCGCGCTGATGACTCACGCTTCGCTCCCGGCGCCGATGCGCGCCTCGCTGGGGATTGGCGATACGCTGATCCGGCTGTCGGTGGGTGTCGAGGATGTGGACGATCTGATCGGCGAGCTGAAACACGCACTCGGATGAGCTCATGAGCCTTCCAATCGTATTGGTCCCCGGCTTGCTGGCGACGCCGCGCATGTACGCGGATCAGATTGCGCAGCTCTGGCAGTTCGGTCCCGTGACGGTCGCGAATCACACGCGCGAGGAAAGCGTTGCCGCCATTGCGCGCCGCATTCTGGCGGACGCGCCGCCGCAATTCGCTCTCGTCGGGCTCTCCATGGGCGGCTACATTTCCCTTGAAATCATGCGGCAGGCGGCCTCGCGGGTCGCCCGGCTGGGGCTGCTCGACACGAGCGCGCGGCCGGATGCTCCGGACCAGAGCGAGGGACGTCGCGCCCTGATCGCGCTCGCCCGCAGTGGCCGGTTCGGTGAGATCGCGGACATGCTGTACCCGCGGCTGGTCGACAAGTCACGGCTCAACGATTCGGCTTTGCGCCAGCTCGTGAGGGTGATGGCCCACGAAGTCGGGCCGGATGCATTCGTGCGCCAGCAGACGGCCATCATCGGCCGCCCGGACTCGCGTTCCGGGCTCGGCGCGATCCGCTGTCCAACACTGGTTCTCGTCGGCGAGGGCGATGTGCTGACTCCTCCGGAGTTGGCCTCGGAGCTGGCTGCCGGGATTCCCACCGCGCGACTGGTGAAGGTGCCGGGTTCCGGCCACCTCTCGACCCTGGAGCAACCGGCGGCCGTGTCGAAAGCCCTGATCGAGCTGCTGCAGGGCTGATGAAGTCCGCTGGCCGTCCCTCGTTCGCGGCCCTGCATCACGCGGGGTTCCGGTTCTTCTTCATCGGCACGGCCGTGACGATGCTCGCTGACAACATCGAGCACGTCATCAGTTACTGGGCGATGTACCAGAAGTTCCATTCCGAGGCGCTCGGCGGTTTCGCCGTGGTGTCGCACTGGTTGCCGTTCCTGTTGTTCTCGATCTACGCCGGCGCGCTGGCCGAGCGCTTCGACCCGCGCCGGATCATCCAGCTCGGCATGCTGTTGTTCATGGGCGTGTCCGTGTGCTGGGGCGTGCTTTTCCTGACAGACTCCCTGCAGGTCTGGCATTGCTGGGCGCTGTTGATCACTCACGGCATAGCGGGGGTGCTCTGGAATCCCCCCGCCCAGCTCTTGCTTCATGACATCGTCGGTCCAACGGACCTGTCGAGCGCGGTGCGCCTGACGGCAACCGCCCGCCAGCTGGGAATGCTCACGGGCCCTGCCGTGGGAAGCGTCATGTTGATTGCGCTCGGCCCCGCGTACGGCATATTCGCGAACGCGCTGATTTATCTGCCCATGTTTGTGTGGCTCTGGAAGGCACCCTACGGTCCGCGCTTCCGCCCGGGCGCCCCACGGCCGGTGCGGGCCCTGAAGGGATTTGCCGACATCGTAGAGACCTTCGGCCGCATCCGGACGAACCCGGTCCTGTTGTGCATGACGCTGCTGGCGGGAGCCGCGGCATTCTTCATCGGCAACTCGTATCAGGCCCAGATGCCGGAATTCGCGCAGGCGCTCGGCCACGGCAATCCGGGCCTTACCTATGGAATGCTGCTGGGGGCGGACGCCGCGGGAGCACTGATCGGCGGTCTCGTTCTCGAAAGCCGGGGGTTGCTGCGACCCCATCCGCGGACGGCGATCATTCTTGCGATGCTGTGGTGCGGGGCGCTCGGCGGCTTTGCGCTATGCCGCAGCTATCCGCTGGCGCTGCCACTTTTGTTCGTCGCGGGGTTCGTGGAGTTGTCGTTCAACTCCATGGCGCAGGCGCTCGTACAGATCAACGCTCCCGTGGAGATCCGGGGGCGCGCGATCGGCGTGTTTGCCATGGCCGCTCAGGGAATGCGCACGTTCAGCGGCATCTCAGTCGGCCTCGTAGGCGGATTGCTCGGGATTCATTGGTCGCTGGCGCTTGCCGCCGTCGTGCTGTTCATCAGCATCAGCGCACTGCTGCTGCGTACGTCTGCGGTTGCACCAGCGGAACAGGAGCCCTGGTAGCCCGAGTTGAGGGGCAGCGCTGCCAGCCGGGACCGTCAAATGCTCCGGTCCGAGGCGATGGCTGACATCCGCATCGGAGTTTCAGGTTGGCGGTACGCGCCGTGGCGCGGAGGCTTCTACCCGAAGGGATTACCTCAGCGCGCCGAGCTCGAGTTCATCTCTCGAAAATTCCCGGCGGTTGAAATCAACGGCTCGTTCTACTCGCTGCAGAGGCCGGAGTGCTACGCGAGGTGGTACCAACAGACGCCACGCGGCTTCGTATTTGCGGTGAAGGGGCCGCGATACATCACGCACATGCTGAAGCTGCGCGATTGTGAGCAGCCGCTCGCGAACTTCCTGGCCTCCGGCGTTTTCAAACTCGCGGACAAGCTCGGACCCTTCCTGTGGCAGTTCCCCGCATCCTTCCGCTTCGACCGTGCCCGGATGGAATCCTTCTTTGCCCTGCTGCCGCGTGATACGGAGCAGGCGTTGGCGATTGCGCGAAGGCGGGCCCGTTGGATGAAGGGTCGTACGTCCCTGGCTATCACTGCACACGCCAAACTCCGCCATGCCGTGGAGTTCCGGCATGAGAGCTGTTTGGACAGCTCATTTGTCGACTTGCTGAGGGACCATGGCATCGCGTTCGTCGTCGCGGAAACAGCGGGACTATGGCCGCTGGTCCACGACGTGACGGCTGACTTCATCTACATGCGGTTGCACGGCGACAAGGAACTGTACCGCAGCGGCTACTCGGATGCGGCACTCGGTCGTTGGGCAAAACGAATCGAGGCGTGGCACCGTGGCGGCGAGCCTGAGGGCGCGAGCAAAATTTCCCCAGGCTACACGCCTGCCGTACGGCCGAGGGATATCTACTGTTTCTTTGACAACACAGACGTGAAGCTACGCGCGCCGTTCGACGCGCTGACACTGATGCGTAAGCTCGGCTTGGGCGCGGCTGCGTCAGGCAATGGCGCTGCAGCTCCGGGCGACAGTGCTGGCGAACCAGGCGATGGCGTCACCGACTCTGGCGACTCAGGTGCCGAATCAAGGAATGGCGCTACCGCCTCAGGCGACGGCGCTCTCCATCGGCGACGTCGGGCGCCTGGGCGATCGCCGCGGCGAGGTCCAGTCGGGCGAGCTGGGGGAGTTCGCGGGCGTCGTTGAGCGGACGGGCGATTGCGAGTTCGCGGGCCCCGGGGCCGGTGAGTTGGCGGGGCCCGGAGTCTGCGAGCTGGAGGGCGAGGAGGAGTTGGCCGGCGTCTTCGAATTTGCGGGCGTCGGCATGTCCGGCGGCGCCGCTTCGTGCGGAGTGGCTTCCGGATGGAGCTCCGAAGTCGCCAGTCCAGTCGCGCGCCAGCCCTCTATGCCCTCGGGAAACCACGACACGTTGTGGTACCCGTAGCTGATGGCGCGCTTGGCGGCATTCCAACTCAACCAACACTTCTCATGGCAATAGATGACCAGCGGCCGGTCGAGGTCGTTGCCGGTGAGCGCCGCCAGGCGCTGCTTGAAGAACTCGTCCACGGAGGCCGGTACCTCGCCCATGCCAACGCCGGGAATCCATTGGGCCCCCGGAATCCCGCGGTGCAGGGGCGGGTCCCAGTCCGCGCCGGCCGCCAGGTTGTCAGGCTTCACCGGTACATTGGAGACGTCCACGATGACGAGATTGCTGCCGGCCAGCACCAGCTTGCTCAGAGCCTGCACGTGGACCACCTTCCCGCCGTGGAGGCTTGCCGGCACGGGCGAGTTCACGGCTCCGGTCCAGTAACCCGCCGGCTCGACGACTCCCGCGGCCACGGCCTTTGGCTGAGTCTTATGCTGTTCCGCCGCGGCGGCCAGAGCCGGCGGCAATAACAGCGCGCACGCGACCAACCCTCCGGTGACCGCCCGGAGCGACGACTTGAGTTCCCTCATCGCCTCAACCTCCCGTTTCAGGAACGTCGAAACTGTGATCGAAAGTCGCGTTGGAGCTGTCGCGCGCCACGATCCGCATCTGTCCCTTCTGCTGAGGCACGAACCCGAAGGTGATCACCGGGTCCGTGCTGAGGGAGATGTCGGAATCCATATGAAACACCGACCCGCCTTCGTAAGTCGCATCGATCGTGCGGATGAAGCGCGCGGGTGTGTAGTAGCGCGTGATCTGGTTCATCTGCATCCCGTTGAAGTTGGGATGCCGGATCATGAGTTGCGCCTGCAGGGGCTGGCCGGCGCTGAAGGGGCCCAGCAGTTTCAGCTTCATCAATCCGACGTCCTGCAGGGCGGCGGCATCGTCGGGCCCGGCCGGCGCCGAGCAGCCGCCAGCGGCCTTGACGAATCGCGATGTCGAATATAAAGCCCCCTCGCCGGTTTCAACCACGGCGTGGAGGTTGGTATAGGCGTCCACGCGGACGCGCAGTTTGAGGCTGCGCGCGTCGGACTTCGGGCCGAAGGTCATATGGGCCGCCATCGGGGACGGGTTCTCATCGATGATGAGCCAGAGGCTCTTGATATGCCGGTCACCGGGGAAAGTCAGACTCACCGGCACGGTCGCGGCATCCAACGCGCGCAGCGGCGCATCCATTTCGACAACACCGCCGCCATCGCGAATCGCGCGTCCGTGAAAGATGGCGAGTTGCAGCGAATTCCAGCGGGCAGCGGCTTGAGCGGCATCCGCCTGGTCCGTCGGGGTTGTTTGAGCGCGCGGGGCGGGGTTGCCCTGCGCGGCCTGGGTACTGGCTGCGGCGATCGGCGAGGCTACGGCGAACAGGGTGATGATCGCTGCTACCAGGAGCACACGCTTCGTCATTCCCATTCCAGCTCCTTGAATGCCTGCGTAACGTTGTGACCGTGATAGGCGTCGAAGAGCTTCCACCGGCCCCGCTCGGACTGGCCGACGGTTCGCACCGCCGCCTCCAGATCCAAGCCTTTCGCGAGGGCCGCGCGGGTGCCGGTCGCCAGGACGCCCAGATAGCGCTCCAGGTCGGCCGACCCCGAAGGCCAGTTTACGCCCACCGGGCCGTGACCGGGTACGACTCGTGAAGCTTCTACGCTTTTCAGTGAGTTAAGGACGTTCAACCAGCCTCGGAGACTGCCGTCCAGGGAGGGAACACGGCCGACGAACAACAGATCCCCCGCGAACAGCGTTGCGGTCTGAAGGTCCCGGACCGTCAGGTCGCAATCCGAATGAGCCCGGGGATGGGCCGTCAGCTCCAGGGTCCGGCCTCCCAGGTCGAGCGTCCCGGTGTGCTCGATGAGTCGTGTTGGGGGCACGACCACCCCGGCGCGCCCGGCTCCGAGCACCCCGTCGAGACGCTCCCGGTAGTACTCGCCTCGTGTTGCGAGAGTCAGGGGCAGGCGGCTGTGCCCCACGAACTCCGGGCGATCCTGCCGAAAGGCTCCCGCTCCAAAAATATGGTCGGGATGGCCGTGGGTCATGACTACGAAGCGAATGGGGTGCTTCGTAACTCTCACGATTTCCTGCCGTAGACGCTCGCCATCCCGCAGGCTTCCGCCGGGGTCGATGACCGCGACGCCCTCCCGGCCTACGACGAACCCGATGTTGGCGATGGAGTTGTCGTTTGTGGGGCTGACATCTTCATCGAGACCCCGGCGAACGAAAATGCCGGAGGCGA
>Ga0070681_10006637_pt1 | contig 11270 bp, 10 predicted proteins | sample KBSC83BmetaG_FD_65650 | JGI IMG/M metagenome (GOLD analysis project Ga0070681, IMG submission 65650) | Corn rhizosphere microbial communities from Kellogg Biological Station, Michigan, USA - KBS C8-3B metaG | ecosystem: Host-associated > Plants > Roots > Rhizosphere | place: USA: Michigan...
TCCGGCGTGTCGATGCCCCTGAGTCTGACGCGTTCGGTTCCATATCGAAACGTGTCGCCATCAAGCACGTGGACATGTCGAGAGTCGAGTATTCGCTCGATGCCACCGAACGATCCTGGGACTGGTCGACGGAGCATTGACCGGGAACTTCGCCTGCCGGATCGGTGTAGTCCTTTGGGCTTCTTGTGAGGATGGAGTCCTTTCTCACGGGGAAGTCGATGGGGGCGAAGCTCATTTCCTCCCCGTGCCTCCGGTTTCCGGCAGAGATCACACGATGGGCGAAGTTCAGATTCGGTCGTTCCGGGAGCTAAGGGTGTGCTGGAGAGTGATGAGGGTGGGGCGGTCGATTGTTGTGCCGGGAGGGGGTGGAGGAGGACCAGCATCCAGGCGAGACCAATGAACGTACCGACTGCGGCTTGACCTAGTCCCATGATTTTTACGGGAACGCATGCTCCATGCCAGAGTGGTCTTGTTGACAATACAAAAAGCCGCATGCTGGAATGGCGGCGTATCTCCTCATTGTTCGGGAGATCCGGTTCACGAAATTCGAGATCCGGCTTACAAGTTCTGTTTCACGATTTCACGGAGGCTTCTCTATGGATATGATGGGACGTGTGGGGCTGGTCGAGATTCCGATCTTGATCGCGCCCGATCAAAAAGTCTGGATGGATCGTATGATTAAGGAAGGCAAAATCGCTATCCCTCCAGGCGGGACATTGGAAAAAGGTTCACTCTATTCGATGTTTGTCCGCATGCTCCTGCATAATGCGATGGAAGAGCAGAAGCGGCAGGAAGTGCTGGACGCGGAGGACGAAGACGACGAATAAAAAAAAGCTGTTAAAAACGACCGCCAGCGTCGTTCCCGCCTCGAGAGCATCCTCAACGCAGCCGAGGGCTCCGCTTCCGGTGCTTTCAGCGGATGCGATCTCGCCAGTCGGTCGTTTTGACCTAGGATTGCTGTGTTGTATCTGAAACGATTACGAGATGTATCTCGCGAGATACGAAGGATGCTTCACAAGGGAGGCGCTTAAAGGCTCTTCATCGCGGAATGTGCCGCCTTGATCGTATAGTCGATGTCGCGGGTTGAATGAGCGGTCGAAAGAAATGCAGCCTCGAATTGAGAGGGTGCCAAGTAGACCCCCTGTTCGAGCATCAAGTGAAAGAACTGCCCGTAACGTTTCGTATCAGACACTTTGGCTGTATTCCAATCCACTACCGCTCCTGACGTAAAGAAGGCACCCAGCATCGAGCCGACTCGTGTTTGCGTGAGCGGAACTCCCGATTTCTTCGCTGCCTCTCCAATCCCTTTGGCCAACGCTGCTGATTTCTCTTCCAGTTTCTTGTAAACTCCACGAACTTTGAGCTGCTTAAGCGTTTCAATGCCGGCGGAGACCGCTAACGGATTTCCTGACAACGTCCCTGCCTGATAGACAGGCCCGGATGGCGCGATCAGGTCCATAACGTCTTTCCGCCCTCCATAGGCACCGACTGGCAATCCACCGCCGATGATTTTTCCGAGGACCGTCAGATCCGGAGTAATGCCATAGAGTGTTTGGGCCCCTCCATAGGTCACACGAAAGCCTGAGATCACCTCGTCAAAAATGAGGAGGATGTCATGTTCCGCGGTGAGTCGACGGAGTGCCGCAAGAAATTCCGGCGCAGGCGGTACGACGCCCATGTTTCCCGCGATCGGTTCCAGAATGATGCAGGCCAGCGTCTGTCGATGTTCCTTGACGATCCGTTGAACCGCCCCGATGTCGTTGTAGGGCACAGTCAAGGTGTGTTTTGCAAAGTCGGCTGGAACGCCAAGCGAATCCGGGATTCCCAGCGTGGCCAGGCCTGAACCGGCTCTCGCCAGCAGGTAATCGCTGTGGCCGTGGTAACATCCTTCAAATTTGAGAATGTTGTCTCGCTTCGTAAACCCGCGCGCGACTCGAATTGCGCTCATGACCGCCTCGGTGCCCGAGCTGACCAGTCGAACCTTTTCCATCGACGGGAAGGCCTGGTGGATCATGCGGACGAGTACGACTTCCAGTTCGGTCGGTGCACCGTAGCTGGTTCCGTTTGCGGCGGCCTTCTTGATCGTGTTGATGACTGATGGGGCGGCATGACCCAAAATCATCGGGCCCCATGACAAGACATAGTCGAGGTAGGTATTCCCGTCGACGTCATAGAGCCGGGCACCCTTCGCCCGTTGAATAAACCGGGGCTGGCCTCCGACGGAGCGAAAGGCTCTGACCGGGCTATTCACACCCCCGGGAATCAACTGCTGAGCATCGGCAAATAGCCTGGCGGATCGAGTGGTTTTCATAATGGGGGCGCACAGTACCATGCAGCCGATTGGCGGTCAAGAACACACAGAGAGCGGCTTCATACTCGGATCAATGGGGCCCAAAAGTGTCACAAGTGATACACTTCTTAGTAATTTTGATACATATACAAGAAACTGTAGGAGGTGGTCCTACGCAATGATAGGAATATTCATCGATGAGGATTTTGAACATGTTCGGCCTAACTCTTGCCTATCAATCACATCGCTCAAGTTCTTCACGGTTTCGTAAGGGGTAATGGATGAAAATCGTGTGTTCGTGGTGCCGGAAAGAAGGGCTAGCAGAGATTGTCGGAGAAAAAGCTCCATTAGACGATGCTCGGGAGACTCACGGGATCTGTATCAGCCACCGCCGGGAAGTTCAAATCCGTTGGCAGGAGTTGAGTGACATGGCTTCAAGCACCGGGGAAGATCTGGGGTCCGGTATGTCCTCCGTATTGTATCGCTGGAGCGGGCTACTCAAAGGAAATCGGAAGATCGATCTGTAGGTCCACCTTACACACCTTCCCACCGCAGGTCTGACGCACTTCTCCACGCGCCGCTCGTGCCTCCGATGGTTTTCCGCCAGTGGTTACGACCGTTTGGGGGGAGTACGACGGCGGATTCCCTGCTCTTTAATCGGCCCTACAGTGATCTCGGTCATCCTCCAATGAGCCCGTTTGGCTCTTTCTCGCTCTGAGACCGCGAATAGCACGTGAAACGGAGTCGCTCGCCGTGCGCCCATTCCAGCCTGCCCGCTTCCCCACGCTTCTCCTGCATCACGCAAGATCTCGAGAAGCGTTTCAAACTCTTCGTCGTCATCGGGCAACACGTCCGCCGCATCGCTGATGAGCAAAATATAGCCCTTGGCCGGTAGCCACTCCAGATCGGCCAGACATTCTTCAAGGGCATCCCAGGTGTGGCCGAAGTACTCCGGAAAATTCAAGGCGCGAGCGAATTCGTTGAACAGGCCGGTGGTGGTCTGACATTTGGCCCCCTTGATCAGTTTCAACGCAAACCCGGTCGGGAGGCGCACCAGGGATTCAGGGCGCTGCCCGGTTTTGACCAACAGTAAGGTGGTCCAGGGAGCCTTCATCGATTGGAGGTAAGTCATCAATGTCGGAGTTTGTTTCGGAGCCATGGGATTTAGTTCAATGGAGTGAAGGTTCGGTAATGATCACCAGTGTAATAAGCGTTGCCTGTGTCCTGTTCGATGACAATCCGCTCTGCGTCTCGCGACCGGCCGCGTAGTTTGGGATTTACGTCGTATTCTCGGTAGCGACCGGGAGGCAGTCGTTTCTCCCGATTCTGAAACACCCTGCCTCCGACATATCCAGGGAGGGGGTGTCCCTGATGTCGCTGAATCGCCTCCAAGAGGTCTTTGGCTTTTCGTGGAGGATCTTCCGCGACATGAAGGAATGGTCGATCGAGAAACGGATTCGCATCGCGAATAGCCGGCGCGGAGGATGGCATCGAGAGGAGCGAAGCAGACGAGTGGATCGGCTCAGACGACAATCGGGCATTGACGGAATTTGTGGGGCTCGAGAGTAGTAGGCCAATGAGGGCGACGAGTATTCCATAGACCTTCCAACGTCGATCCATAGTGCCGCATTCGTGTCACGGGGAGGGGACGCACAATACGAACCCTAGCATGCACGATCTTGGAGGATCAACGGGCGTACGAGGAGTGAACATCGGAGGTGGAGAGATTGTTGCTATCACTCATTCGCCCGGCGTAGCATCCCAATATCGATACCTCCTAGAGGATGTTTTACTGTCCTACCTCTTCGAGACAGTACACGGACAGAACACGGACAGATTCGAAGGGCAGTAAGGTCGCTCGTACGAAGATGAGACAACGAGGTCCAGATTGGAATCTGCAGTAGACCGGCTTGAATTTGTGAGTGTCGAGGGGCTCCTGGCCTATGGAGAACTGCTGGCACGCCGCACTGCGAGTGAGGGAATTGCGTTCCCAGCCAGCCCGCCCTCGTCCGTCGACCGGCCACAGCGCGTACGAGACGCGACGGAAAAGATCAGGGCGTTTGTGCAGGGTGCGCAAGGGGGATATCCGGGGGCGGAGGAGTATAGGACTGCCCGCCGCGCGTTGATCGACAAGAGTTGCGGGGGCGACGAACTCGTGTTCTTTGCAGCCTGGAATGCGTTACTCGCAGCAGGCGAGTTGGCCCCGCTTTTCCGCCTGCCGATCGGATCAGTGCAAAAGCCGACACATCGGCGGCCGGTGGCAATCGTACCACGCGCGCAGTTGACGCCTCAGCTGGTTGAGGATCGCATCGTGCTGGACTTGGGCGAAGATCGGTTTTGGCTCTTACCGCGCGATTTAACCGGTCGCACGCTGCTGTTCACGATGCGTCATGGCATCTCCCGCGTAGAGAGCGGCACCTATCGAGTCGGGCGCCGCCTTTCGAACCAGCTGGATCCTGAGCGAGGCGTCCCTAAGGCGGATGCAGTCGGTGCAGCACTTGCCCGGATGCTGGGCCTCGTCGGGCAGCAATTGGACTTCCTGCACATCCACAACTACCTCGATCCGCGCACCTTCATCCATTTGATAAGCCAGAGCCCCAATACGCGGCAGCTGTATGAGCGGGTGATCGCGGCATTGATGCAGGGGCAGCCACGGACTACCGGGTCGCTCCCTCCGGTCTATGATCCCGCCTTAGATTCTCAGGATTTCGGATGGGTTACGGGTCTGGAGAAAAAGGTGGAAGCGGAACAAGCCGCACAAGCGTTCGGCGTGGACGTGCAAACGGCCAAACGCCTGATCAAACATCCTCTCTATAGCTACCCGGGTGGACATTCCTTCTTCGATGTCTATGTCAATATCGTCGATGGATTCCGCCGGTTGGGCGAGTCCCATCAGGGGAAAGCCGTGTGTGTGTACAGCCACAGTTCCACCTTGCGGGCGCTCATGATTTATCTCGATCCTCGTCCCTTCCGCGAAGCCTTCACCGAATTTGGTGAATATAAGGAGGGACAGGATAACGTCGTCCTGCTGACCTACGAACAGGGATTCTTGTCGGGTTATTCCACCGCGGTCGGTTTGTCGGCGCGGGAACGGGCGGCTCGCGAGACCTGGGTGAAGGTCGAGCGTGAACGCAGAGATCGGGTCACACTCAAGCCGCGACAGATCAAGCGGATCGTAGCTTTGGTTTCAGGCGGTGATTTTGCCGGCGCGGGCGCGGCCTTGAAAGAACTGCGTGTGACAGGGCGACGGTTTGGTCTGGAAGTCCACTTCATCCGTCACGGGTTCCTGGGTCTGGCCAATAACTGGATTGAAGCGGTCACCGAAGACAATACCCGCGGCATGGGAAGCCATGCGAGCAGTCCGATCGGCAGCAGCCGATTCGAAGATTTCAAAGACGAGCAGGTGCAACAGGCCACCATGCGACATCTGCGGCCCTTTATGGAGGGCGGAGCCTTGGTGGTGATCGGCGGGGACGGGAGTCTTCGCGGCGCACGGGCGCTCTATGAAGGATTTGGAGTCCAGGCAGTGGGGATTCCCGGCACGATCGACAATAATATCGCCGGGACGACTTCCCTGGGGTTTCATTCAGCCGTGTCTCTGGCTAATCAATCTATCGAGTCGCTTAAAGCGACCAGCTCAGCCATGGGCAGCGTATTTTTTGTCGAGATTATGGGAGCCGGTTCAGGCCATCTCGCCCTCGCTTGCGCATATCAGGCCAGAGCCGAGGGCCTGCTGGTCAATGAACATCCGGACCCCGACGCCTATATTGACGATGTTATTCTGGGCACGCTCAACCGGACATTGGGCGTACCCAACAAAAGCCATTTGTTTGTCGTGGCTGAACAGACGCCCCATCGTCACCACCCGGACGGCGGCGTGCGCGGCCTTGTGGAATATGTCGCCGGCACACTCACCACGTGGCCGCGGTTTCAGGCGCGTCCCGGAGAATATCACCTGACTCCTGCGACGAAAGCCACGATCCTCGGCCACACGTTACGGGGCGCCCCCCCCACCCCCGAGGACAAAACCATCGGACAGGACCTGGCCTACGAAGCGATTCGCCGTCTCGTCAAGGAACCGGAGAAAGTGGTTGGGTGTATGTTGGCCTATCGTGCTCCAGGTACCATCGAGGCAATTCCGCTCCATGCGGTGGCGCCGAAACAGTTCGACTGGGAAGTGTTTGCCCGAATGCACGGAAGCGAGCTGCACTAGCAGGGCGGAGAAGAAATGTGGCCTCCACCCTGAGGCCCGCGTCCTGATTCCATCTCCGTTCAGCATCATTAGAGGCTCGATCCTGATCCATGGGTCCGTTTCTGTCCGAAAGTCCGGTTGCGTTGTGGGGTTGCAGGTCGTTTGCTAGAATGACTCTCCGGACACCATTACAGAAAAAGCCTGAAACACAGGATGGTGCCGCATGCGGATGAAGTGGAATTGCCTATTCCCCGTCCAGTCCGTCCCGCCATCCCGATTGACCAACGATCAGTGACAGTACGGTCTATGCGCAAAGCCAAAATCGTATGCACCATCGGGCCCGCGAGTGATTCACCGGCCACACTGGACCGGTTAATTGAGAGCGGCATGGACGCGGCGCGACTCAATTTTTCTCACGGGACCCACGAATCGCATGCACATGCAGTCAAGGCCGTCCGCGAAGCGGCGAGTTGTCGGCAAGTCGCAGTGGCCATCATCCAGGATCTCCAAGGACCCAGGATCCGTGTTGGAGACATCGATCAAGACGGAATCACGCTTGTTGCCGGGCAGACCATCAGGCTCGTAACCACTCTGCTCCGGTCCGGGGGGCAACTCGGAGCACAGTCCATCGCTTCATCTGACATGCTTGAGATTCCCGTGACGTACCAATACCTGGTGCGAGATGTTCAGCCAGGCGCCCGCATTCTGATTGATGACGGGCTCATCGAGTTGATCGCGCACCGCATAATCGGCAGCGTCGTCGAATGTGGGGTCGTAACCGGTGGACAACTGTTCTCCCACAAGGGCATGAACCTGCCGGATACTCGTATCAGCGCTCCCACCTTGACGGACAAAGACAGGGAGGATCTCCGTTTCGGTATCGCGCAGGGGGTGGATTACGTCGCTCTTTCATTTGTCCGGGGTCCCGAGGATGTGTTGGCGGCAAGGAAGTTAATCAGCGACTTAGGTAGCGACGTCCCGATTATTGCGAAGATCGAAAGGCCGGAAGCGGTTGCGTGTTTGGATGGAATTCTTGATGAGGCGGACGGCGTGATGGTGGCTCGGGGCGATTTGGGAGTGGAAATGGGACCGGAGGCGGTTCCTCTCCTGCAAAAGCGCATTATCAGCGAAGCCAACCGCCGAAGACGTCTCGTAATTACAGCGACTCAAATGTTGGAATCGATGACGCACCACCCGCGCCCGACAAGAGCGGAAGCGTCGGATGTGGCAAATGCCGTGCTCGACGGGACCGATGCGGTCATGCTCTCGGCGGAAACGGCGATTGGACAACATCCGGTCGAAACCGTTCGTGTCATGGACCGGATCGTTCGAGCGGCAGAAGAAGGGGCTCGATTATGGTGGAGGCCCGCGTCCGATGCGCCACAGGGGGACGGCTCGTTCCCGGAAGCCATTTGTCACTCGGCTTCTTCGGCAGCGTCAGTCATCGGGGCGAGCGTGATCGTGGCATTTAGCGAACGGGGTACGACTGCCCGGTTGCTGTCGAAACAACGACCTGACGCCTCGATTATCTCATTGACGCCGTTTGAACTGGTCAGGCAGCGGATGGCGTTGTACTGGGGCGTGATTCCTCTCACGATGCGACAGATCACTCAAACAGATGAGCGGATCGAGGAAGCGGAGCGTCGCCTGAAGACCGAGGGACTGGCGACCACAGGAGAACGGATCGTGATTCTCTCGGGGACCAGGATTGGTCAGCCAGGGGAGACCAATTTGATGAAGTTACACAAAGTCGGATGAGCGAGAGCGACAGGGGATCCTGTGCCTTCTGTCAAAAGGAGCCTAGATTGAAAGAGCAGCACATACGATGACACATGACGTTCGAGGGTGGTTCGTATTTATTCTGTGTCAGGTGCTTGCCCTCGTGCTGTCAACCGGAGAGGGGTTCGCGCAGACCGGATCCATCGACCATTCACCCGCCGACGTGGTGAAACGATATCTGTCTCTCGATTACAAGGGAGCGCGGCTCGATGCCCTGTCCGTCGATACGGTGGCGTCTTATACGAGTTGGCATGAGGAACCGACGTGGGGACATGTCGTGGTGACTCGTGGATTTGTGGTGGCGGAACACTACCGCCAATGGCAGGTGATCGACCGGCTGGAGGTCGTCATTCCGGTCACTTTTCAAGTCATGGGCTCGGTATACCTGGAAACTGCCGGTTTCCTCCGGGAGACTAAGACAGAGGAAGTTCGCTTTCGCGTGAAGGTCATCAATAATCGATGGAGGATTGTCGAGCCGATGCTTCCTCCCCATGTGGGGCAGAAACGGATGGTGAATGTCGTGCGCGAAGCCTCGATCAAGGAAACCGACGCAGCGATGCGAAACCGCCTCGGAGCGTTGCAAGAGGAGTTACGAAAGGTCAAATGATGGGAAAGACCTCCGTCGAACTGTTGATATTCGATCTGGACGGGACGCTTATCGAGTCGAAGTGGGACATTGCCGCCTCTGTAAACCTCACCTTGGCTGAACTGGGGTTGCCGCAGCGGCCGCTCGAGGAAATTTTCGGATTCGTAGGGGACGGGGTGAAGCAGTTGTTGCGGCTGTCAGTCGGTGATAGCGGTCGTGTTACCTTCGAAGAGGCATTGCGGGTTTTCCGGGGCAAGTACTTGGCCCATTGCCTCGACCGAACGACGTTCTATCCCGGCATTGGAAAGATGCTGACGCATTTTGCGGACAAGCAAAAGGCCGTGGCGACCAATAAGTCGATCGAATATACCAACGTCATTCTCCAGGGGCTGGGGGCGAATCATTTTCAATGTGTCGTCGGAGGGGACCATGGGTTCGGGTTGAAGCCTGAACCGGGTATGCTGTTACATGTCATGGAGCAGTTGAATGTTCCGAAAGAACAGACCGTCCTTGTCGGAGACAGTACCAATGACATCAACGGCGGGCATAATGCCGGCATTCGTGTCTGTGCGGTCGGGTATGGCATGGGCAACAGGGCCAAGATGGAGGCCTGTCGCCCGGACTGGTTTATCGAACGCCCGGAAGAATTAATGGAGCTTTTCATATGAAACACCGGTTGAAATGGTTGAAGGTGAGTGATCACGCCGCAAAAAGGACTCGCCGCTGCCTTCTGATTCTCTGTGCAAGCCTTGGCCTCACGCTTGGCCTCAACCTCGACCTGCCGCTCGCGGCATCGTTCGGTTTGGCGGATCGAGTGGTGGAACACAGACTCGCGAACGGATTGACCGTGTTGATAGTGGAACGGCACCAGACACCGGTCGTCTCCCTGAACATGACCTTCGGAGTCGGGGGGGTGAACGAACAAGTCGGTCAAACGGGCCTGGCTCACCTCTACGAACATATGGCGTTCAAGGGGACGAGGACGGTCGGCACGAAAAATTACGAGAAGGAACAGCCCGTCCTCGAAGAATGGTTTCGAGTGGGGACCGAGTTGGAACAACGGCAGCGCGAACTCGCGCGGAGGAGTCCCGATAGACCGGCCAGTTCCGAGGACCGTGAGGTGATCGAGGGACTGCAGAAGCGTTTCACGGAGCTACAGGAAAAGGCGGGGCAGTTCGTAGCGGCGAATGAGATGGCGTTGCTCTATCAACGCCACGGCGGGGTCGGCCTGAATGCATCGACCGGCAAAGATCTGACTCGCTACGTTATCAATCTCCCGGCCAATCGCCTGCCCCTGTGGGCTGCGCTCGAAGCCGATCGGATGGCGCACCCGGTCCTTCGCGAATTCTACAAAGAGCGGGGAGTGGTCATGGAGGAGCGGCGATTGCGGAATGACGACAGCCCAAACGGTCTGTTATTTGAGACCTTCACCTCGGCAGCATTCCGCGCACATCCTTATGGCATTCCGACGATCGGCTGGGAGTCGGATATCCTGTCGCTCACGCCGGCCGACACCGAAGCCTTCTTCAAGGCCCATTACGGCCCTGGTAATGCGACGATAGCGGTCGTGGGCGATGTGAATCCGAAGGACGTCATGACGTTGATCGAGAACACGTTCGGTAAGATACCAGCCGCACCTCCGCAGCTTCCGGTCGGCACCGTCGAGCCCCCTCAACGAGGTGAGCGTCGCGTGGAGGTGGAGTTCGATGCAGAACCGTCGGTAGCCATCGGATTTCACAAGCCGGCGCTGGGCCATCCCGATGACTATGTATTCGACGTGATCGACGCAGTGCTGAGCGAAGGGCTCACGTCACGCCTCTATGCAAATCTAGTCCGCGAGAAACGGATCGCCGCCTCGGTGAACTCCGATTCGAATTATCCCGGGGTCCGATCCCCGAACCTGTTCGTACTCAACGCCACGCCGCTCGCGCCGCATACGACGGCGGAAATCGAGGTGGCCATTTATGCCGAACTCGAACGACTCAAGCGGGAACCGGTTTCGGCCAGGGAGCTTGAAAAAGTGCTGAATAACCTCGACGCGGATTTGGTGCGTGCCCTTCGATCGAACGGGGGACTTGCTTCTCAATTGGCGCTCTACCAGACAGTGGCGGGAGACTGGCGCTATGCGTTAAAGGCCCGGGACAAGATCGCCGCCGTGAAGCCGGCGGATATCCAGCGAGTGGCAACTGAATATTTCACGAAGTCGAATCGAACGGTTGCGACGTTGGTCAAAAAGGCCGGCGAGAGGAAAATTGCGACGGGACCTCAGCACGAGGTGGCGCGATGACCAATGCGAAAGGCGACATGTTCGATAGGATGCGGCGGGCCTTCATCCTGGTTACAACGGTCATTGTTCTTACCATTCCTGCGCTGGCAGCCTGTGCCGGGGATCTCGCGCTGGGCGATCCGCGAAAAATGACGTT
>Ga0070681_10006638_pt1 | contig 11268 bp, 8 predicted proteins | sample KBSC83BmetaG_FD_65650 | JGI IMG/M metagenome (GOLD analysis project Ga0070681, IMG submission 65650) | Corn rhizosphere microbial communities from Kellogg Biological Station, Michigan, USA - KBS C8-3B metaG | ecosystem: Host-associated > Plants > Roots > Rhizosphere | place: USA: Michigan...
GTGTCGGCGCCGACCTGGCTTGCCGTGTAGGTCGTCCCCGGATCCAGCATCACCCGGTCGCCTTCGGCGAGGTTGAAGTCGAGCACCCTGTCGATCCCGGCGTCCTGGGAGGTGTGGAAGAGGTCCGCGCCGGCGCCGCCGCTTTCGGTGTCGTTGCCCCGGTCGCCGGAGATGAAGTCGTCGCCGGCCCCGCCGGTGAGCGTGTCGTCGCCCTGGCCGCCGCGCACCTGGTCGTTCCCGTCGCCGCCGTCGAGGGTGTCATTGCCCAGGTTGCCCCAGACCACGTCATTGCCGGCCTCGCCGAACTGGACGTCGTTGTCCTTGCCGCCCACCACCCAGTCGTCGCCGGCGCCGCCATGCAGGGTGTCGTCGCCCATGTTGCCGTTGATGTCGTCGAAGCCCGAGCCGCCGGTGATGGAATCGTTTCCGTCTTCACCGCGCAGGTAGCTGGTCCCCTCGCCGCCCTGGATGGTGTCCGCGCCGCCGCCGGCCATGATGGTGTCGGCGCCTGCCCCGCCCTGCAGCAGGTTGTCGAGCGCGTTGCCGGTCATCGAGTCGGCGCCCGAACCGCCGATGGCGTTCTCGATGTCCGCGCCCTTGGCGATGGCCACGTCGCCGGTCAGGCCGCCGACGCTGGAGAAGTCGCCCTGCCGCAGGTCGATCGTCTGGGAATTGCCGTAGCCGGAGAAGTCCAGGGTGTCGTCGCCGCCCGCGTCCCACACGGCGAACACGGCGCGCGAGGCGCTGGAGGTCAGCGAATACCAGGGCGTGCCGGCGGTGGAGTGGAACCCGTAGACCGTGTCGCCGGTCCGGGTGCTCATGTTCGGCCCGTACTCGAGCTGCGCCGCGGCGATGTCGTCCAGCAGGGGCGCGGCCGAATAGACGCCGCCGTCGTTGCCGCCGGTGTTGGCTTCGCTGAAGTAGCTCATCACCGTGTACTGGCGGGAGTCCTCGTAGTAGCTCGCGTTCGCCGCGTAGGTGATGACCGTGTCGCCATCGGCGTTGTAGTCGCTCGGGTGGTCCAGGCCGATGGCGTGGCCGAGTTCGTGGACCAGGACCTGGCCGCCGTAGTTCCCGACGGTCGGATTGATGTTGTAGCTGAGCGTCGAGTTGATCCAGACGTCCCCGGAGCTGGACCCCGAGGCCGCGTTGCCCGGAAACAGCGTGAAGGCGGCCGCCCCGTCGACGCCGGTGGTATAGTCGCCGAACAGGATGGTGGCGTTGTCCGAATAGGCCGTCGCGCCGAACGTCCCGGAGCCGACGCGCACGAAGTGGATGTTGGCCACGTCGGACCAGGCCTTCAGCGCGAGCTCCGCCTCGTTGATCTGGGCGGCGTTGAAGGGCGCGAAGCCGCCGGAGTCGTCGGGCATGTCGGCCGGCGCGCTGGCCCGGTAGGCGTAGGTCACCGTCGCGCCGACGCCGAGCGCCGCGGACCAGCCGGGTTCGCCGCGGACAATCTGGCTCGCGGCCTGATCGATGGTGAAGCTGGGCTTGCCGTTGTCGGCGACGCCGGCGCGGGCGTCGGCGTTCAGGAAGAACTGCAGCCCCGGGTCGCCGCCGATGAGCGTGGTCTCCGGCTGGATCGGATAGGGGTCGATCTGCACGGTCCCGCCGATGCTCGCCGGAGCCATGAACTCACTGTTGAACTCGGAAGCGGAATCGGACGGCATCTGAGCATCCATACTGCAGCCATCCCTTTCAAAACGTTACAGGAATGGGGGAACATCGACAACCACGGGAACTTGCGACGCAAGGGCGCAGCCGATCGGGAAGCCGCCTCCTTTCCTCACCGGCGCGCCTGACGGTTCAGGCTCCGGAGACGTCCTCGTAGGCCGCCACATGCAACAGGCCCATCAGGGCTTCGGCGTCGAATGGCGCAGCGCTTTTGATATCGTTGTCGAAGTAGGCGAAGACGTCCAGCCCTTGCCGGCGCCACGCCGCCGTCCGGGCGGCCCAGGCGCGCAAGTCCTCCGGCGGATATCGGCCGTGGTAGCGCCCGCCCGGCCCGTGGCCCCGCACATAGACGAACGACGCCGTGACCTCCCAGGGCGAAGGCGCCGAATGATGGTCGGAAATGCAGAGCGCGGCGTCATGCTCGGCCAGCACCCGCATCACCGCGGGCTCGTACCAGGACGGATGGCGGAACTCGACGGCGCAGCGGCAGGCCTGGGGAAGGAGGTCGAGAAAGCGCGCCAGCCGCTCGTCGTCGCGATGCAGCATGGGCGGAAGCTGCACCAGCGCCGGGCCGAGCTTGCCGCCCAGCGGCGCCATGCGGCCGAAGACCAGCTCGACGCTGTCGGCGCCGTCCTTGAGCTTCTTGTTGTGGGTGATGAAGCGGCTCACCTTCCAGGCGAAAGCAAAGCCAGGCGGCGCCCTGCGCGCCCACCCCTCGACCGTGGCCTCGGACGGCAGGCGATAGAAGCTGGCGTTGATCTCCGTCGTGTCGAAGCGCGTGGCGTAATATTCCAGCCGCTCGCGGTCCTTGGTCCCAGGCGGATAGAAGGGCCCGGTCCAGTCCTTGTAGGTCCAGCCCGAACAGCCGATGCGCACGCGGCTCATCGCAGGGGAATGCGAGGCTGCCCGTCCGGTTTCCGGGGCCGTCAGCGGGAGTCTTCGCAAAGGCCGGCGACCACGCGCGCGGGCTTGGCGGCGCGGCGGCGCGCCCGGACCGCCGAGGCCAGGTCCTCCAAGATCCGGGTCGAGACCTCCCAGCCGACACAGCCGTCAGTGATCGACTGGCCATAGGCAAGCGGCTTGCCTGGGATCAGCGGCTGGCGGCCCGCCGTCAGGTGGCTTTCCACCATCACGCCCATGATCCGCCGCTCACCGGCCGCGAGCTGGCGGCAGAGATCGGCCACGACCTTGGGCTGGTTGTCAGGGTCCTTGCCGCTGTTGGCGTGGCTGGCGTCGACGACCAGGCGCTCGGGCAGCCCGGCCTTGGCGAGCGCCGCGGCCGCCGCGGCGATGCTGCCGGCGTCATAGTTCGGCGTCCTGCCGCCGCGCAGCACGATGTGGCTGTCGTCGTTGCCGCGGGTGGCGGCGATGGCCGCACGGCCTTCCTTGGTCACCGCCAGGAAATGGTGCGGCTGCGAGGCGGCCAGCACCGCGTCCACCGCGACCTGGACGTCCCCATTGGTCCCGTTCTTGAAACCCACCGGACAGGAAAGGCCCGAGGCCATCTCCCGATGGATCTGGCTCTCCGTCGTGCGCGCGCCGATCGCGCCCCAGGCCACCAGGTCGGCGATGTACTGCGGCGTGGCGACGTCCAGGAACTCGCAGGCCGCCGGCAGGCCGAAGGCGTTGACGTCGAGCAACACCCGCCGCGCGAGCCGCAGGCCCTCGTTGATCCGGAAGCCGCCGTCGAGGCCGGGGTCGTTGATCAGCCCCTTCCAGCCGACGGTGGTGCGCGGCTTCTCGAAATAGACCCGCATGACGATCTCGAGCTCGCCGCCAAGCCGCGTCCGCTCCGCCGCCAGCCGGCCGGCGTACTCGATGGCCGCCTTGGGGTCGTGGATCGAACAGGGGCCGATCACCACGAGCAGGCGATCGTCCTGGCCATGCAGGATGCGGTGGACGGCGCGGCGCGCCTCGCCGACCGTCTCGGCGATCATCGAGGTCGAGGGCGCCTCGCCGATGACCTGCGACGGGGGACTGAGCGTCTCCAGGCGCTGGATGCGAAGGTCGTCGGTGGGCTGGGAATGCGACATGGCGGGCTCCGGGAAACTGCGGGGCGCGGCGGCATGAAAAAAGCCGCCAGGTCCCTGGCGGCTGGTGAAAGAGTTCGGCTGGTCTTGAGCTTAAGCCGAACGATCCTCCGCCGGCGCCAGGGGCGTCGGATAGCCGAAATACCAAAAGTAAAATTGGCTGGCGGCGAGGATCATCGAAGGTTCCTTAGCGCGGCGCAGCGTGGCTGTCACGTCGGAGAAGAAAGGCCACGGAAAACACGGAAGGCGGCGATCTGTACCTCCCATGTCATCCCGGTTCGCGGCACGCGAAGACCGGGACCCATTGGCGCCGACGTTCTGAGGTCGTCCGGGGAGCGCCGCGTTCATCGATCCCGGACGGTCGCTTCGCGCGTTCCGGTATGACACGAGGAGCTACAGCGGCGCCCGGCCAAGGATGCGCAGGCCGTAGCCGCCGGAGCCCGGCAGGACGGTCTTCGACGAGGTCAGCAGCGTCATGTCGCGCACGCCGAGGTCGATGAGGATCTGGGCGCCCACGCCGTAGTCGCGCAGGACGTTGGCGGTCTGGCTGACGTCGGGCTGGCCGTAGCGTTCCGACAGCCAGGCGGGGTTGGAGTCGCGGATGAACACCGCCGCGCCCGCGCCGTCGTAGTCCGCGATGGCCTGCAGGGCGCGCGGCACATAGTCCCGGCGGGCCTCCACGTGCCCCAGGACGTCGGCGGCCATGTCGACCCGGTGCATGCGCACCAGGGTCGGCTTGTCCGGGTCGATCTTGCCCTTGGTCAGGACCACGTGCTCGGTGCCATCGAGGATGTTGCGGTAGATCACCATCCGGAACCGGCCGCCGTAGGTCGAGTCGAACGGCGTCTCCAGCACGCGCTCGACCTGCCGCTCGGTGCGGCGGCGGTAGGCGATCAGGTCGGCGATCGCGCCGATCTTCAGGCCGTGGAGCTGGGCGAAGGCGACAAGGTCGGGGAGACGCGCCATCGACCCGTCGTCCTTCATCACCTCGCAGATCACCCCGGCCGGGTTGAGGCCGGCCATGCGGCTGATGTCGACGGCCGCCTCGGTGTGGCCGGCGCGGACCAGCACGCCGCCGTCCTTGGCGACCAGGGGGAAGACGTGGCCGGGCGAGACGATGTCGTCCGGCCCTTTGGTCGGGTCGACGGCGACGGCGATGGTGTGCGCCCGGTCGTGGGCCGAAATCCCGGTGGTGACGCCTTCGCGCGCCTCGATGGACACCGTGAAGGCGGTCCCGTGGCCCGACTGGTTGTCGCTGGCCATCGGCGGCAGGCGCAGCTGGCGCGCGCGCTCGCCGGTGATCGACAGGCAGATCAGGCCGCGCGCGTGCTTGGCCATGAAGTTGATCTGTTCCGGCGTCGCGAACTGCGCCGGGATGATGACGTCGCCCTCGTTCTCGCGATCCTCGGCGTCGACCAGGATGTAGGGCCGCCCGTTGCGGGCGTCCTCGATGATGTCCTCGATGGGCGAGATCGCGGAGATGTACGGGTCGTCCTCGGGAGAGGATCCGCCGGGCGGAACGAGATAGGGGCGTTTCATCGGGCGGCCCTCATTCTGGCGAACTCCATCACCTGGTCGGCGACGGTGGTGATCTGCCAGGCGTCCTTCGGCTGGCGGCACTCGCCGCCCTCGTCGAACAGGTTCGAGGCGTTCAGCGCAGCGCCGTAGGGCGTCGGCCAGCCTCGCATGGCATGTATGATCCCGCGCACCGCCATCAAGGTCGTGCCGCCCGCCTGGGCGCCGTCGGCGGTAATGATGACGCCCACCGGCTTGCCCTCGAAATAGGGCCGCGCGTCGTTGCGGGTCAGCTCCAGGGTGTCGAGCGCGTTCTTGACCACGCCGGAGAGCGAGCCGTGGTAGCCGGGGGTCGCCAGGATGATACCGTCCGCCTCGCGCACCGCGGCGGCCAGTTCCGCCTGCTCGGGGCTCGGGCCGGCGGGCCCGGGATTGAAGTGCGGCAGCCGCTCCAGGAACTCGCCGCCGAACAGCCGGGTCCGAGCGCCGGCGTCTTCGAGGTGGCGCAGGGCCAAGGCCAGCGCCCGCTCGGTCGTCGAGCCCGCCCGCGGCGTGCCGCCGAGGCCGACGATCAGGGGACCGCTCATGCGCTCTCGGCTTGGGCGGCGAAGACCTTCTTGAGTTCGGTCTTCAAGATCTTGCCGTTGGCGTTGCGCGGCAGGGTCTCGGGCCAGAAGGCGATCTTCACCGGGACCTTGAACGCCGCCAGCCGCGAGCGGACGAGGGCGCGCAGCTCGGCCTCCGTGGCCACGCCGCCGGGCTTCAGGTGGACCACCGCCGCGGGCTCCTCCCCCAGGGTCTTGTGCGGGATGCCGATGAGCGCCGCGTCCATCACCGCGGGGTGGTCGTACAGCACGTTCTCCACCTCCACGCAGTAGATGTTCTCGCCGCCGCGGATCAGCATGTCCTTGGCCCGGTCGATGATGAACAGGAAACCCTCTTCGTCGACCCGCGCAAGATCGCCCGTGCGAAGCCAGCCGTCGACGAAGGTCTCGGCGGTCGCTTCGGGCTTGTTCCAGTAGCCCTTCACCACCTGCGGGCCCTTGACCCAAAGCTCGCCGACAGAGCCCGCGGGCAGGACGGTCTTGCCATCGGCGGGATCGCGGACATGCATCTCGCCCACCGGCGCGGCGGGGCCGGCGCTGTCGGGGCGGTTTTCGTAGTCCTTCCCCAGGTGCGAGGTGAAGGTGGCGGTTGTCTCGGTCATGCCCCAGCCGTTGCCGGGCTGCGAACCGGGGAAGGTCTCGCCTATGCGGCGGACCAGCTCTGGCGCCGACGGCGCGCCGCCATAGGTCACCGCCACCAGGGACGAGAGGTCGTACTTCGCCCGCGCGGGGTGTTCGATCAGCTGCCAGGCGATGGTCGGTACGCCGCCGGTGGAGCTGACCTTCTCGCGCTCGATCAACCGCATGGCGGGCTCCGGGTCCCAGCGCCGCATCAAGACGATCTTGCCGCCCCCGTTCATCGTCGGCCCCAAGGTCGCCGACAGGCCCGTGGCGTGGAAGAACGGCACCACCAGCAAGGTCACCCGCTGCGGCAGCTTGTGCGGGTCGGTCTCCGGCAAAGGCTGGCCGGCGCGCAGGAAGTTGCGCATCGCGGAGATGCCGCCGGCGCCGATGTTCGAGGTCATGTTGCGATGGGTGCCGAGCGCGCCCTTGGGCTTTCCGGTCGTGCCGGAGGTGTAGAGGATGGTCGCGTCGTCCTCCGGGCCGATGTCCACCTCGGGGAGCGGCAGGTCGGGCAGGTCGCGCCAGCCGTTCACCGGGCCGATGACGTCCTCCAGCCTGGCGACCTTCGGATGCGAGGATGGTTCGGCCAGCCTCGAAACATAGACGCGGCGCAGGTCCCCCAGCCTGTCGAGGGACTCCCCGATCCGGCCCAGCCGCTCGTCGTCGACGATGGCCACCTTGGTCCCGGAGTCGGCCAGGCCATACTCCAGCTCCGGGCCGGTCCACCAGGCGTTCAGCGGGGTGACGATGGCGCCCGCCAGGACGCCGGCGAAGAAGGCGACCGGCCATTCCGGCAGGTTGCGCATGATCACCGCCACCCGATCGCCCTTCTTGACGCCGTCCGCCTGCAGTTGACGGGCCAGGGTGACGGTCGCCCGGGCGAAGGCCTCGTAGGTCGCACGCTCGTCCTCGTAGACCAGGAACTCGCGATCCGGGAAGCCGCGGGCGTTCAGGAACACGTCGCGCAGGGTCGGCGGCGCGTTCTTCCAGATCTTGGTGAGGATACCGCGGATCGGGATTTCGGCGATCTCCAGCCGCTCGCCCGGCGCGGTCAGCCGGGCATGGGCTTCGGCGATGGACATCACGGGCCAGGTCGGATCGGGCACTTCGGTCTTACTCCAAATAGGACTGTCATCCCGGTTTCGCCGCAGGCGAAGACCGGGACCCAGGATCGCTAACCCCTCCGGATGGCGTGGTGTCAATGGGTCCCGGACAGCCGCTGGCGCGGCTTCCGGGACGACACCGAGGCTAGGCCGGCGCCTTCTCGCGGCGCTCGGAATAGGCCGCCTTCAGCTCGCCGAGCTCCTTGGCGTACTTCTCCTGGGCCGCCTCGCGCAGCTTGGGGATGTGGTAGGCCGGGAAGAGGTCGTTGTCGGGGCGATAGTCCTTCAGCACCTGTTTGGCGACGGTGACCTTGTGGACCTCGGTCGGGCCGTCTGCGATGCCCATCACCAGCGACGAGGTCACCATGTGCATGAACGGCATCTCGTTGGAGACGCCCAACGCCCCGTGCAGGTGCGCGGCCTTGGTGGCGATGTCGTTGTAGACCTTGGGCATCATCACCTTGATGGCGGCGATGTCCTTGCGGACCATCTGGTAGTCCTTGTGCTTGTCGATCAGCCAGGCGGTGCGCAGCACCATCAGCCGGAAGCTTTCCAGCGCGATCCAGCTCTCGGCGATATCGGACTGCACCATCTGTAGGTCGGCGAGCTTGCCGTCGCGCGTGGTGCGGGAAACCGCGCGCTTGCACATCAGGTCGAGCGCGTTTTTGCAGGCGCCGACCGTGCGCATGGCATGGTGCACGCGTCCGCCGCCCAGGCGCACCTGAGCGATCACGAAAGCCGCGCCGCGCTCGCCCAGCAGGGCGTCGTACGGCAGCCGCACGTTGGTGTAGCGGACGTAGCCCTCGTTGCCGCCGCCGATTTCCCCGCCGCCGCCCACGCCGACGTTGCGGACGATCTCCACGCCGGGCGTATCGGTGGGCACCAGGAAGATCGAGGTCCGCCGATAGGGGTCCTTGGCGTCCGGGTCGGTCACCGCATAGAGCACCAGGACCTTGGAATAGCGGGCGTTGGTGGAAAACCACTTCTCGCCGTTGATCACCCACTCGTCGCCGTCCAGCACGGCGCGGGTCTTGAAGGTCAGCGGGTCGGATCCGCCGGTGGGCTCGCTCATCGAGAAGGCCGAGCGGATCTCGCCGTTGAGCAGCGGCCAGAGGTATCTCTCCTTCTGGGCGTCGGTGCCGTAGTGGGCGATGATCTCGGCGTTGCCCGAGTCCGGCGCCTGGCAGCCGAAGACGGTGGGCGCCAGGCCATTGCGCCCCAGCTTCTCGTTCATCAGGCCGAGCTTGAGCTGGCCGTAGCCCTGGCCGCCGAGGTCCGGGCCCAGGTGGCAGGCCCACAGGCCCTGATCCTTCACCTTCTGCTGCAGCGGCTTGATGAACTTCTCGCGGCCGAGCTGTCCGTAGACGGCCATGCCGAGATGAGAGAGCGGCTCGACCTCTTCGGCCATGAACGCCTCGATCCAGTCGAGCTTCTTCTGGAACTCAGGATCGGTCTCGAAATCCCACGCCATCTGCCGTCTCCCATGCGCTGATTTTTAGAATTATCGGTATGTTTTCAGGCTTGCGGCATTATCAAACGCTTGTTCGCCTTACGCAACGTCGCTGTCGCTGAGGCTAAAACCTACCGCCGCGACCCTCGCCGGCCGCGAACCGCGCCGCGCCCTGTTGCGCCTGGCCGGAGCGCAGGGTCTCCATGCCCAGCGCGATCTCGGCGGCCGTCGCTTGGTCCCAGTCGAGCGACCACTGGCCGATGGCGGAGAGCCGGTCGTTGCGCAGGCAGAGCTGCGGGAAGGCGGAAAGCTGGCCGGCCAACTCCAGGGCTGCCTCCAGCGCCCCGCCCTTCGGCGCGAGCCGGTTGGCGAGGCCGATGTCGTAGGCCTCCCTGGCCTCCACCGGCCGGCCGGTGAGGATCAGGTCCATGGCCCGCGAGGCGCCGATCAGGCGCGGAAGGCGCACGGTGCCGAGGTCGATCAGCGGCACGCCGAAGCGGCGGCAGAAGACCCCGAAGACGGCGCCCTCGGCGGCGACCCGCAGGTCGGCCCAGCAGGCGACCTCCAGCCCGCCCGCCACCGCATGGCCCTCGACCGCGGCGATCACCGGCTTGCCGAGCTTAAGCCGCGTGCAGCCCATCGGGCCGAGGTCGCCCTCGCGATGCACCGGGTTGCCGCGGCCCTCCGCCACGCCCTTCAGGTCGGCGCCCGCGCAGAAGGCCCCGCCGCGGCCCTGCAGGATCGCGACGTCCAGGGCCTCGTCGGCGTCGAAGGCCTTGAAGGCGTCGTAGAGCTGCCGGGCGGTCGGGCCGTCGACCGCGTTGCGGGCCTGCGGCCGCTCGATCGTGATGATCGCGGTGCGGCCGCGAACCTCGGTGCTGACGGTCTGCATGCGGCGTCTCCCTGGTCAGAGGCCAAGCTGGCCCTTGCGACGGAGCGGAAGGCAAGGGAAGACATAGGCGCAACGGAGGATGCGCCATGGGCAAGGCCAAGGACCTGGGGTTTTCGAAGGAGCGGCTGCAGCGGATTGAACGGTTCGTGCAGACGAAATACGTCGAGCCCGGACGCCTCCCCTGCGCCCAGATCGCCGTCGCCCGCGACGGCGAAACGGTCTACGAGGCCGTGCTCGGATTGGCCGACGTGGAGCGTCAGGTCCCGCTGAAGGATGACGCGGTTTTCCGCATCTATTCGATGACCAAGCCGATCGCCAGCGTGGCCCTGATGATGCTGGTCGAGGAAGGCCTGATCGCGCTCGACGACCCGGTGACCAAGCACATCCCGGCCTGGAAGGACCTCGGCGTCTATGCGGCGGGGCTCGGGCCATTCATGACCACGCCGCTCGCGCGGCCGATGCAGGTGGTCGACCTGCTGCGCCACACCTCCGGCCTGACCTACGGCTTCCAGAACCGCACCAACGTCGACGCGGCCTATCGCAAGCTGAAGGTCGGCGAGACCCATGGCGGGCGCGACCTGGAGGGCTTCGTGGGCGAGCTCGCCAAGGTTCCGCTGGAGTTCTCGCCGGGCGAGGCCTGGAACTACTCCGTCTCGACCGACGTGGTCGGCTACCTGGTGCAGACGGTGGCCGGAAAGCCGCTCGGCCAAGTCTTGCAGGAGCGCATCTTCGATCCCCTGAAGATGGTCGATACGGGCTTCTTCGTCCGTGAGGACCAGAAGGACCGCTTCACCGCCTGCTACAGCGCCTCGCCGACCGGCCCCATGGACCTGCAGGCCAAGCCGACCGGCACGCTGACGCTGAACGACGACCCGAAGAAGAGCCCTTACCTGAAGCCGCCGAAGCTGGAGTCCGGCGGCGGCGGCCTGGTCTCGACGACGGCCGACTACCTGCGCTTTTCCAACATGCTGGCGAACGGCGGCGAGCTGGACGGAGCGCGGATCCTGTCGCCCATGACGCTGCGGCTGATGACCTCGAACCACCTGCCGGGCGGGGCGGACCTGACGCAGATGTCGCGGTCGCTGTTCTCGGAAAGCACCTATGCCGGCATCGGCTTCGGGCTCGGCTTCGCCGTGGTCTTCGACCCGCCGAAGACGCTGATCCCCGGCTCCAAGGGCGAATTCTACTGGGGCGGCGCGGCGTCGACCGCCTTCTGGGTGGATCCGGTGGAGCACATCAGCGTGGTGTTCATGACCCAGCTCATGCCCTCTTCGGCCTGGCCGATCCGCCGCGAGCTGCGGACCCTGGTCTATTCCGCCCTGACGGAGAGCCGCGCCTAGCTGCCCGAGACGCCTTCCGCCAGGCTGAGCTCGCG
>Ga0070681_10006640_pt1 | contig 11266 bp, 12 predicted proteins | sample KBSC83BmetaG_FD_65650 | JGI IMG/M metagenome (GOLD analysis project Ga0070681, IMG submission 65650) | Corn rhizosphere microbial communities from Kellogg Biological Station, Michigan, USA - KBS C8-3B metaG | ecosystem: Host-associated > Plants > Roots > Rhizosphere | place: USA: Michigan...
GTCTGGCAGGCCATGCGATGGCCCGCGGCAAAGTCGGCTTCCGACAAGTGATTGCGCTCGCGGTCCTTGATCGCGTCGGTGTTCTCCAGCCCCTTCTCGATCTTGCACTTGCAGGTGCCGCAGATACCGGCGCCGCACTTGAAGGGAATGCCGCCTTTCTCCCGGATCGAGGTGCGCAGCAGGTTGGCCTTTTCCGCGACCGTCACGACCTTGTTGTCGTTGGTCAGGAATGTGATGGAGAACGGCATCAGCGCCTCACGAGGGTTGCGTCCTTGCCCGCCAGCTGGGTGATCTCGTCGCGCGCCTTTTCCACCGTCGTAAAGCGCGGCAGGAACTTCGACGGCACGAGGTTCACGACGGCCGCACCGCTTTCTTCCACGATGCGCACCTTCACCTCGCCGTTGATCTCCGCGATGACGAAGTGCGCCCGCTTGCGGCCGCAGAAGAGATAGTCGTAGGCCTCGACGACCTTCAGGTCCGCCTCGGTGCGGAACTGGCCGGGCTTCGAGGTCAGGATGACGTACGCGGCGATGGCGGCACCAGGTTTTCCTGCGTCAGCTCCAGGTCGCTCTTGATCCAGAGCTGGCAGCACAGGCGATAGCCGAGCTTCAGGCGCTCGCCGAGGATCTTCTCTTCCTTCCAGTTGGGCGGCGGCAGGTGCTCGCCGCCCTTCAGTATGTGGCTCGTGCAGGTGCCGCACTGGCCCATGCCGCAGCGGTACTTCAGATGCGGATACGGAAACTGCTTGATGCCGGCCCGCACGACGAGGTTGGTGTTGTCCTTCACCTCGCCCTCGTAGACCTGCCCATCCTTGTGGACCACGATTTTCGGCATTCCTGTATACGAGCCGGGCGATCGCCGCCTAGCACTCTCCTCTATGGACCATGTTGACGCCGGTCACAGTCTCAGTATATTGTATACAGACACCGAAGGAGAAGCCATGGCCGAGCTCATGAACCCCGACCAATTCCGTACCGCGCTGGAGCAGGCGATCCAGGGGCGCGCCGCCACCAAGGCGCCCTTCAGCATCGCCTGGGCGAGCGGCAAGCTTTCCCGCGCGCATCTCGCGCGCTGGGCGGAGAACCACTACCACTACGTCGGGCCCTTCGCCGACTACCTCGCCTGCATCTACGCCCGCATGCCCGACGAGTACCAGGACGCGAAGGACTTCCTGCTGCACAACATGTACGAGGAGGAAATCGGCGGCGACCGGCACACCGACCTCCTCATCCGCTTCGCCGAGGCGTGCGGCACGACGCGCGAGCGCGTGCTGAACCCCGACAACATGTCCGCCACCACGCGCGGCCTGCAGGGCTGGTGCTACTCGACCGCGATGCGCGAAGACCCGATCGTGGCGGTCGCCGCGCTTGTAGTGGGACTCGAATCGCAGGTGCCCTCCATCTACCGCAAGCAGACGCCGACGCTGCGCGACAAGTACAAGTTCACCGACCAGGAGGTCGAGTTCTTCGACCTGCACATCGTGTCCGACGAGATCCACGGCGAGCGCGGCTACCAGATCGTGCTCGAGCACGCGACCACGCCGGAGCTGCAGCGTCGCTGCCTGAAGATCTGCGAGGTCGGCGCGCAGATGCGCCTCTCCTATACGACCGCCCTTTACTGGGACTACGTGGCGAAGGACATCCCGATCGCCGAGCTCGACTCGACGCCCGTCCCGGCCGGCGAACGCGCCCTGCTGCAAGCATGAAAGTCCAGGAATTCGCCAATTCGGTCGGCGGCGAGTTCACGAAGAGCCTGACCGGCAGGACCTTCGACGACATCAACCCGGCTGATACCCGGGACGTGGTCGGCCGTTTCCAGGCCTCGACCGCGGAAGATGCACGCACCGCCATTGCGGCCGCGGCCGCGGCCTTCGACACCTGGCGCCGGACGCCGATCTCGAAGCGGGCGAAGGTGCTGCAGGCGGCGGCCGACTACCTCGAAGCCCACGCCGCGTCGTTCGCCGAGGAGCTGACGCGCGAGGAAGGCAAGTCGATCGCGCTCGCCCGGGACGAAGTGCTGCGCTCGGCGCAGACGCTGCGCTTCTACGCCGTCGAGGGGCAGACGTTCAGCGGCGAGGTGTTCCCGCAGGACGATGCCGACATGCTGGTCTACAGCGCGCGCGAGCCCCTTGGCGTGGTGTCCGTCATCGCGCCCTGGAATTTCCCGATCTCGATCCCGGCGCGGAAGATCGCGCCCGCGCTCGTCACCGGCAATACCGTCGTCTTCAAGCCGTCCTCCGATGCGCCGCTCATCGGCTATCGCCTCGCCGAAGCGTTGATCCAGGGCGGATTGCCCAAAGGCGCGCTCAACTTCATCACCGGCGCCGCGGCGGAAGTCGGCCCGGTGCTGGTCGAGTCGCCCGCGGTGCGCGCCATCTCCTTCACCGGCTCGACCGCCGCCGGCGAGCAGATCCACCGCTCCGCGCCGCTCACCACGCGGGTCCAGCTCGAGCTCGGCGGCAAGAATCCGCTCATCGTCATGGAGGACGCCGACCTCGAGCGCGCGGTCGACCTGGCGATCAAGGGCGGCCTTTCGCTCACCGGCCAGGCCTGCACGGGCACCAGCCGGCTGCTGGTGCATTCGGCCGTGAAGGCCGCGTTCACCGACAAGCTGCTCGCCAAGGTCAGGGCGTTGAAGATCGGGAGCGGCATGGACGCCAAGAACGACGTCGGCCCGCTCGCCACGAAGAAGCAGATGGAGACGGTGCTGCGCTACGTGGACATCGGTCGCGGCGAGGCGCGCCTGCTCTGCGGTGGCGAGCGCCTGACGGGCGGCGAATACCAGCACGGCTATTACGTCGCGCCGGCCGTGTTCACCGACGTGCCGCAGAACGCGCGCATCGCGAAAGAGGAGATCTTCGGGCCGGTGCTCGCCATCGTGGAGGTGAGCGGCTATGACGACGCGCTCGCCAAGGCGAACGACACGGAGTACGGGCTGTCGGCCGCCATCGCGACGAAAAACCCGCGCTACATGCACCGCTTCGCGCAGGACATCCAGGCCGGCACGGTGAAGATCAACCGCACGACGACCGGCAACCTGGTGAACGCGCCCTTCGGCGGCCTCAAGCGCTCGAGCACCTCGACCTTCCGCGAATCCGGCCGCGTCGGGCTCGAGTTCTACACGCAGGTGAAAACGGTCTACCAGGGGATATGAGACAGGCCTACAAGCTCGAGCTGAAGGAGGCGCTCGCCATGGCGCAGGCGGCGGTGCGCGAAGCGGAGAAGATCGGCGTGCGGCAGACGGTATGCATCGTGGACGACGGCGGCTATCCGATCGCGTTGCAGCGCATGGACGGGGCGCGCATCACGGGGCCGCAGATCGCGTGGAACAAGGCGTTCACCGCCGCCGGCCACAAGCGCTCGACGCACCTCTTCACCACCCCGCCCAACGGTCCGGCGCTGCCGGGCAACGAGGCGTTCGGCATCCAGCTCAGCTTCGAGGGCCGCTTCGCGGCGTTCGTGGGCGGGTTTCCGGTGGTGGTGGACGGTGAAGTGATCGGCGGCGTCGGCCTCTCGGGCGGCAACGGCGAGCAGGACACGAAATGCGCGCTGGCGGCGCTCGCCGCGCTGAAGGATCTCGTCGGCTCGAAGCACGGCGTCGTCGTCGAGCCCGACATCAAGAAGTGATGACCAGAGGAGGAGACATGAAACTCGTTGGCATGATCGCGCTGTGCGCGCTGGCGGGCGGGGCCGCCGCGCAGTCCTACCCGTCGAAGCCGGTGCGCGTGGTAGTGAGCACGGTGCCCGGACCGCTCGATACCTTCGCCCGCATGACACTCGACAAGGTGAGCGCCGCCCTCAAGCAGCCGTTCGTGGTGGAGAACAAGGCCGGCGCCGGCGGCAACATCGCCGCAGAGATGGTGGCGAAGAGCGCGCCCGACGGCTACACGCTCCTGTACGCGATCGACACCACGTTCACGGTGAACCCGTCGATCTACGCCAAGCTGCCATTCGATCCGGCGAAGGATTTCTCGGCGATCTCCGTCCCGGTGACGTATGGCCAGATGCTGGCCGTGCATCCCTCGGTGCCAGCGAAGAGCGTGGCGGAGCTGGTCGCCCTCGCCAAGCAGAAGAAGCTGACCTACGCTTCGGGCGGCAACGGCACGCCGAGCCATCTCTCCGGCGCGTACTTCCTCGCCACCGCCGGCATCGACATGACGCACGTGCCCTACAAGGGCACCGGGCAGTCGGTGATCGACGTCGTGGCGGGACAGGTCGACTCGATCTTCGCCGTGACGACCGGTGTGCTGCCGCACGTGAAGGCCGGCAAGCTGCGCGCGCTCGGCATCTCGAGCCCGAAGCGCTCCGAGCTCGCGCCCGACGTGCCGACGATCGCCGAATCCGGCTATCCGGGCTTCGAGGCTTCGTTCGCCTACGCGCTGATGGCGCCCGCGGGAACGCCGGGCGACATGGTGGCAACGCTCAATCGCGAGCTGCAACGCGCGCTCGCCCAGCCCGACGTGCAGCAGAAGAACCACACCTTCGACTACGTGGTGACCGGCCTCAGTCCCGCGCAATCGGCGGCGTGGCTCAAGGAGAACCGTGAGCGCTGGGCGCAGGTGATCAAGCGCGCCGGTATCATGGTGGAATGACGCTCAAGGATCACCCGTCTCTCAGCCAGCGCGTCGTCGAGGAGCTGCGGCGGGCCATCCTCACCAGCCGCCGCCGGCCCGGCGACCGGCTGATCGAGGAGGCACTGTCGGAGGAGCTGGGCGTCTCGCGCATCCCGATCCGCGAGGCGCTGCGGGTGCTCGCCTCGGAAGGCCTGGTCGACATGCAGCCGCGCCGCGGCGCATCGGTGGCGGAGATCTCGCCGGAAGTGGCGCGCGACCTGGTCGAGGTGCGCGCCACGCTCGAGGGCCTGAACGCGCGGCTTGCCGCCCGCCATCACGACCCGGCGATCGTCGAGCAGCTGAAGCGCGTGCTGGAACAAGGCAACCGCGCCGCCAAGTCGAGGAACGTCGACGACCTGGTGCGCCTGAACGGCGAGTTCCACGACGGCCTCGCCGAGGCGGGGCGCAACTCGATCCTGTGGGACATCATGCGCACGCTGCGCGAGCGGACCAGCCTCGTCTTCGCCGCCAACACCGCGCGCCGCGCGCAGCAGGACTGGGACGAGCACTCGAAGATCCTCGCCGCGGTCATCGACGGCGACGAAGACCTCTCCGCGATGCTCGCCACGCGCCACGTGCGCCGCGCCGCCGACGCGGCCTTCGCTGCCGCCAAGCCCGCTTAAAAGGGGTCAGAGCAATTTCCCTGTAACACCTACGAGCTTCAGTAGTTACCGGTAAATCGCTCTGACCCCTTTTTTTAGCTTGGTCGTTCCAGCAACGTCTCCAGCTCGAGCGCGCGTTCCGGCGTGATCCCGCCCGCGGCAAGGGCGAGCGGCACGGTGCGCCGCGCGAGCGCACGATAGAGCTCGGCGATGCTCGCATCGAGCGCGTCGAGTGCCGCGAGGTGGCGCCGCACGGTGGCGATGTCGCCGCGCGCGATCGAGCCGGCCATGGCGCGCGCCGGCCCGGAATGCGCCATGGCATCGGTCGCGCCGCGCAGCAGGCTGAGGAGCGCCGGCAGCGCATCCTCGGGCGCGATGCCGATGCGGCGATAGATCTCCACGCCCTGCGCGACCGACGCGCAGGCGAAGGCGGCGGCGAAGTGCGCCGCGCCGTGGTAGGCGGCACGCGCGCCGGGCGGGATGACGAGCAGGCGCGCTTTCAGTGCCTCGACCATGTTCCGCAGGCTGCTGGCGAGCGGCTCATCGGCCTCCACCGCGATCGCCGCGCCGGCGATGTTGCGCGCGGCGACTTCCGGGTCGGCGAACATGACGAGCGGATGGAAGCCGCCCGCGCGCGCCGGCCCTTTCATCACCGACAGCTCGGCAGCGCCGCTGCAATGCACGGCGGCCTGCTCCTGCCACTTCAACGATTGAGAGACGTCGGTGATCGCGTCGTCCGGCACGGTGAGGAACACGATGTCGGACGCGTCGACGACGGCCTGCGCATCGCCGCGCGAGCGGCTCGCGACGCCCACGATCGGATAGCCGGCGCGCGAGAGCGCCAGCGACAAGCCCTTGCCGACGCGGCCCGCGCCGACGAAGCCCAGCCTTTCAGTCTCTATAGGAAGGATCCTGCCGGTCGAGCGCGCGCAGCAGCGCCGGCCACTCGAGCAGGCCGTAGCCGCTGCCCGCCTTCTGCGCGCCGGGTGTCACGCTGGGGTTGGTCGCGGCCTCGTTGTCGAGCGTGATCTCCATGCCGGAGAGCGCTTCGGCCGTGCGCCCCACGACGTCGTCACCGGCGTGGTGCAGCGGCCGCTGGCAGGCGAGCGCCTGCACCTGGATGCGGCAGGCCTGCTCGAGCCAGTAGATGAGGTTGAACGCCTGCGGAATGGAAGGCGCGCACACGAGCAAACCATGATTGCGCAGGATCATCGCGTTGTGGCCGCCGAGATGCTCGACCAGCCGGCCCTTCTCGCCTCGGTTGAACGCGGGCCCCTCGTAGTCGTGGTAGGCGAGATGACCATGGAAGCGCATCGCCGTCTGCGAAAGCGGCAGCAGCCCCTCCTCCATCGCCGACACCGCGATGCCGGCGGCGGTATGCGTGTGAATCACGCACTGCGCGTCGTCGCGCGCCTCGTGCACGGCGCTGTGGATGATGTAGCCCGCGGCGTTCACCGAATACTGCGTGTCGCCGTTGTCGATGATGTTGCCGGCGAGGTCGACCTTGATCAGGCTGGATGCGGTCACCTCCTCGTACAGCATGCCGTAGGCATTGATGAGGATGTGATGCTCCGCACCCGGCACGCGGGCCGTGATGTGGTTGTAGATGAGATCGGTCATCCCATAGCGCGCCACGAGGCGGTAGCACGCCGCGAGATCCACGCGCAGCGCCCATTCCTCGGCGCTGACACGCGCACGCAGCGAGCGGGGTGCCGGCTTGTTCACGGTACGGCGAACGTACGCCCGCCGTTCTCGCCATGTCAATGAGCAGCCCTCGATTACTGGCTACCATTCGCCCGATGAAACGCCTCGTTCTCCTGACGTGCCTCGTGATGCTGCACTGCTCCGCGACGGGGCAGACGCCGGTGCGCTTCGTCGTCGGCTTCACGCCCGGGGGCCCGAGCGACATCCTCGCCCGTGCGCTCGCCGAGAAGCTCGGGGCGCCGCTCGGCCAGCCGGTCGTGGTCGAGAACCGTCCCGGCGCGGGCGGCAATGTCGCGGCAGAGGTCGTCGCGAAGAGCGCGCCCGACGGCAACACCTGGCTCCTCGGCAACAACAGCATCCTCGCCACCAACCAGGCGCTCTACAGTCACCTCAGCTACGACCCGGTGAAGGACTTCGCGCCCGTCGCGCTGGTCGCCATCCAGCCGAACATCCTGGTGGTGCACCCGTCGCTGCCTGCCCACTCCGTGCGTGAATTGATTGCCTACGCGAAGAGCCAGCCGGGCAAGCTCAACTACGCGTCATCCGGCGCCGGCGCCGCCGCGCACCTCGCGGGCGAGCTCTTCAAGGCGATGGCGGGCGTCGACATGGTGCACGTGCCCTACAAGGGCGCGCAGCCCGCGCTCACCGACGTGATCGCCGGGCAGTGCCAGCTCATGTTCGCGACCTCGGCATCGGTGATCCCGTACATCAAGGCCGGCCGCCTGCGCGCGCTCGCCGTCACCACCGCGAAGCGCTCGCCCAGCGTGCCGGACTTGCCCACTATCGCCGAGTCGGGCGTGCCGGGCTTCGAGGCGATCACGTGGCACGGCGTCGTCGTGCCACGCGCCACGCCCGCCGCGACGGTGGAGCGGCTCAATCGCGCCATCAATACCGCACTCGCGCAGCCCGACCTGCACGATCGCCTGCAGCACCTCGGCGCCGAGACGTCCGTCGGTTCGCCGCAGGACTTCGCCGCCTACATCGCGCGCGAGATTCCGAAATGGACCCAGGTGGTCCGCGATTCAGGAGCCAGAGCCGAATGAACAAGCTTCGCCGCCGGATGATGCTCGCCGGCCTGATGTCTCCCTTGGCTGCGCGAGCGCAAGGCATCTCCAGCCGCCCCGTGCGTTTCGTCCTCGGACAGACGCCCGCCACGACGCCGGACCTCATCGCGCGCACGCTGGCGCCGCGCATGGCGGCGAAGTGGAACCAGCCCTTCCTCGTCGAGAACAAGGGCGGCGCGGGGGGCGCGATCGGGCTCGATACGGTGGCGAAATCCGCGCCCGATGGCCACGTCATCACCATCAGCGTGAACTCGACGGTCACGCTGCCGATCTTCTTCAAGATCGATTTCGACATCCTCAACAGCTTCACGCCGATCTGCATGGTGGCCGAGAACATCTTCGCGCTGGTCGTGCATCCGTCCGTGCCGGCGAAGAACTTCGCCGAGTGGCTGGAGTGGGCGAAGCGCGAAGGCCCGAAGGTGAACTACGGCTCGCCGGGCAACGGCACGCATCACCACCTGATCATGGAGTCGGTGAAGCTGCGCACCGGCGTCGACATCACGCACATTCCCTACAAGGGCTCGGCGCCCGCCTTCACCGACCTCATGGCCGGGCAGATCTCCACCATGTTCGTGCCGCTCGGCACCGCGCTGTCGCTCGGACCGTCGGGCAAGATTCGCCCGATAGCCGGCTCGGGCAAGGAGCGCTCGCCGCTCGCGCCGGACCTGCACTCGCTGCACGAGGAAGGCCTGAAGGACTTCGACTACACGTCCTGGTTCTCGGCGTGGGGACCGGCCGGCATGGCGCCGGATCTGGTGGCCCGCTACCGCACGGCGTTCGCCGAAGTACTGGCGGAAAAAGAGGCGCGCGACACGCTCGCGAAGCAGGGCGTGACGGTGAAGCTATCGACCCCCGAGGAGCTCGACCGCCGCAACCGCGCCGACTACGAGCACTTCGTGAAGCTCATCAGGGACGCGAAGATCAAGGGCGACTAGGCGTATGCTGGGGCCCTCACCACCTGGGGAGGGGGCAAATGAACACTCGCCGCCGTTTCGTCCTGGCATCGGGCGCGGTCCTTGGCATCGGGGCTCTCGGGCGCGCCGCGTTTTCGCAGCCGTCGCCCAAGCTGTCCGTGCCGGTGGTCGATTCGGTCGCCGTGCGCGTGCTCGTCGACTCGAGCTACGACACGCCGCGCGCGCCGGTATCGAAATTCGTCAAGGTGCGCCGGTCGCCGACCATGTCGTCGACGAATTTTCGCAAGGCTCTTCACAACGAGTGGGGACTTGCGCTCGCGCTCGAGTCGCGCATCGGACCCGACACGCGGCACCTGCTCCTCGACTATGGCTACACGCCGCAGACGCTGATGGGCAACATGGAGGTCATCGGTTTCGATGCATCCAGGACCCAGGCGCTCGTCCTCAGCCATGGCCACTTCGACCATTTCGGCGGCCTGATCGAATTCCTCAGGGCGAACCGCAGCCGCCTGCCGCAGGACCTCACGCTTTACGTCGGCGGCGAGGATAACTTCTGCAACCGGAAGACCGGCAGTGGCGCGCCGGGGCATTTCACGGACTGGGGCGTGCTCGACCGGCGCGAGCTGGAAGCGCTCAACGTCAAGGTCGTGAAGTGCGACCAGCCGACGCTCATCGAGGGGCACGCGTTCACCACCGGGTCGATCGCGCGCAGGAGCTTCGAGCGCGTGCTGCCCAACACGCAGGTGTCGTACCACAAGGACGCGAACGGCGTCGGCTGCTCCATGGCGGCCGAGGATGCCAAAGCGAGCGGCCAGTTCGTGCAGGACCAGCACCTGAACGAGCACGCCACCTGCTTCGACGTCAAAGGCCGCGGCCTGGTCGTGATCTCGTCCTGCGGGCACGCCGGCATCGTGAACAGCGTGCGGCAGGCGATGGAGGTATCCGGCGGCCAGAAAGTCCACGCCGTGATGGGCGGCTTCCATCTGTTCCCGGCGCCGGACGATTACGTCAGGCAAACCGTCGCGGAGCTGAAGGCGCTCGGCCCGGACGTCATCATCCCGCTGCACTGTAGCGGCCCGAACATGGCGGAAGCGCTGCGCGCAATGATGCCCGAGCATTACCTGCCGTCGACCACCGGAACGGAGTTCACGTTCGGCGTCTAGCGTGCGCGCTGCTTCTGCTCGCGGCCTGCGCGGGGCAAGCGCAGGAACGGCGCGCGGAGGCAACTCGCCTCATGCAGGAGCTGATGTCCGGCAAGCCGGTCGGGGCTGCGTTTGCCTTGCCCGACGCCGACGGAAAACTGCGCAAGCTGGAGGACTTCCGCGGCAAGGTGGTGCTGCTCTACTTTGGCTACACCTACTGTCCGGACGTCTGTCCGCTCGATCTCGCCAACATCGCTTCAACGCTTCGGATGCTGGGCGCGCAAGCGGCCGACGTGCAACCCCTGTTCATCACCCTCGATCCGGCGCGCGACACGCCGGCCGTGCTGCGAGAGTACGCGCCGGCGTTTCACCCGCGCCTCGTGGCGCTGAGGGGCACCGAGGAGACGACGAAGCGCATTGCAACGAGCTACAAGGTGTTCTACGAGAAAGTACCGGACGGGCGCGGTCGCTATGTCATCGACCACGCTGCGTTCACATTCCTGCTCGACCGCAACGGCCAATACGTCGGCTTCTTTCCGCCCGGGACCAAACCCGAGCGGATGGCCGCGATGGTCAGGGAGTCGCTCTAGTCCAACGGCTCGAGCTTGACGATCGAAGCACCGTGGTTCGAGCCGACCCAGAACGTGGGCGGCGTGGTCGAGTTGTCGACGAACACGCGGCGGATGTTCGTCTCGCGCGGCAGCAGATAGGAGACCGAGTCGCCGGTGCGCGTGTTCACGCGCGTCACCTGGTCGTTGATCATCGAGCCGGTCCAGGCGTCGCCGTTCTTGTCGAGCGTGACGTCGTAGGGCGCCGACCACTTCGGCGCCACCTCCCACTGCCGGAACTCGCCGCTCTTGGTGTCGAGCATGCCGATGCGGTCGCCGCGGTACTCGGCGAACCAGAGGCGGTCCTGCGCATCCATCTGGCCGCGGCGCGGCGCGACTACCGCCTGCTGCGCCGGAATCTCGAACAGCTTCACCTCGCCCGTGCCGGCATCGATGCGGCCGATGTGCTTGTGGCGGAAATCGGTGAACCAGGCGTTGTTCGCCGAGTCGGGGATCACGTCGTAGATGTTGTGCGGCTCGCCTTTCGGTGCGGCCTTGAACGGCTCCCAGGTCTCTACTTTGCCGCTCCTGATGTCCAGGCGGTGCACGCCGGCGAAGCCATTGTTCTGCGTCCACACCTTTCCATCCACGTGCGACGCCTGCGGGCTCACCATGTTCAC
>Ga0070681_10006642_pt1 | contig 11262 bp, 13 predicted proteins | sample KBSC83BmetaG_FD_65650 | JGI IMG/M metagenome (GOLD analysis project Ga0070681, IMG submission 65650) | Corn rhizosphere microbial communities from Kellogg Biological Station, Michigan, USA - KBS C8-3B metaG | ecosystem: Host-associated > Plants > Roots > Rhizosphere | place: USA: Michigan...
GCCGGCCGCGCGCAACACGCTCTCGATCGTGTAGCGGAAGACCGCATCATCATCGACGAGAAGAAGGGTGGGAGCGGGCTCGCTCACAGCACCGGCAGCCATGCACAACCTGCATCTTTCATTGTTCGAATTGAAGCGCCGGCTTCAGCGGGCGCCGGGGCGCCTTCCAATGACCCAGCTCGCTGGCCAGCCCCTGTTTGCCGAACGATGCAAGCTAGGCCGTGTTCCTCGGACCGTCCGGCCTATTCCGGACGGCGAGACAAGGCTCACTGCAAGAGCCCATCGATCGTGGCGAGCAGGGGATCGCGGTCCAAGGGCTTCTTGAGAATCGGCCCGGCCGACTCGCGCGCCGCCTCGGGAAGGTCGTGGCCGGTGAAGTAGAGGATCTTCAGATTCGGACGCCGCATCCGCGCGAGACGCGCCAGCGTGAAGCCGCTGATCCCGGTCGGCAGGACGAGGTCGGTCATCATAAGATCGAGCGGCCCGCCGGCCTCGATGATGGCGAGCGCCCGGCGATGGTCGGCGGCGCGGCTGACGGTGAAGCCCGACGCGGTCAGGAGAGCGGCGAGTTGCCGACGCAGGGCCGGGTCATCCTCGACGAGGAGAATTGCCGGGTGATCGGTGCGGCTGGGCAGTGGATGATGAGCGGATGGGCAGGACAGGGCGGTCATAGCGACACCCCGCGCCGCCGGCGGCCGTCGAGGCGCGCGGACGCCGGCGCGTGCATTTCCGGCTGCTCGACCAGACCGGCAAACTCGGCGAGCGTCATGTCGGTCGCCTCCAGAACCCGCGCGATGCTCGAGGTCGCGGGCCAGCGTCCCATGCCGCGCAGCCCGCCGCGTTTCGAGCGATTGAAGGTGGTGGGGTCGAGGCCCGCCTTGCGGGCCAGCGCCGAAGCGGTGAGACCGCGATCGCGGGCGATGATGTCGAGGGCGCGCCAGAGATCTTCGGCCTGAAGTTTCACGCGGTCTATGTAAGACATCGCTTTCCCCAAAGCAATGGGAAGAAAAACACCTAGGATGACAGTCTGAAACATAGAATTACATAGGACTGTTTCCGGACAAGCCCCAGGCGATTGCTTGCGTTTCACAGTAGCCGCCAAAGAGACGCGCGGTCGCGCCGTTCCGTTCGCCGCTCGACGCGGGCTTACTCTTCAGCCAGGGAGTCGAGAAGGCTAGATGGCGTTGCCGATGGCGCTCAGCAGGCGCTCGGCGTCGACCGGCTTCAGCAGCACGGTATCGGTGCCGGTATCGATCAGGCCGGGGATGTCGTAGGCGGTCGTATAGATGATCTTGATGCCGGGCCGGACGCGCTGGGCGATGCGCGCCAGCGCGATGCCGCCGAGGCCGGCCGGGTTGACGAGATCGGTGAAGAGCAGATCGATCGGCTCATGGCCCTCGAGCAGCTTCACGGCGAGCTCGTGATTCTGCGCGTAATGCACGCGGTAGCCGGCATTGCGCAGGATCTGCGACGCGACGGCGCCCAGCGTCTCGTCATCCTCGACGACCAGGATGGTCGGCGGCGTGGCACCGCCGGGCTTGCCGATCGAATCGAGCAACGCCGAGAATTCGCGCATCGAGGTCTCGGTCGCCGACAGAATCTTGGACAAGGTCTCGGTCGAGGGCCAGCGCAGCGTGCCGTCGGGCTTGGAGCGCTTCGAGGGGTTGAGCGCGGTCGGGTCGAGACCGGCAAGAATCGCGAGACGCGAAGTCGAGATGCCCTTGGCGCGCGCCAGGCACTCGATCGCGCCCCACATCTGCGCGCAGCTGAACATTATCCCGTCCTCGCATCCGTCCCGTCGGATGATCTTCTAGCGAGTCCCGCGGCCCTGGCAAGGGCGCTCAAGGCGCAAGGTCGGGCTTGGCCACGGGTCCGGGGAGCGCCGACTCGATGGCGGCGATGAGGCTGCCCGCCGACAGATCGGATTTCGACAGGATGGTGGAAACGTCGGCCAGACGCTGGCGGTCGCGCTCGTCGAGCACGGCCGAGGTGAGGACGACGGCCGGCACCTCGCGGCCGCGCGGATCGGCCCGCAAATGCACCAGCATCTCGAAGCCGTTCATGCCCGGCATGTTGAGGTCGAGGATGAGGACGTCGGGCATGTTGCGGCCGAGCTCGGCGATGGCATCGATCGCCGTCGCCGCCTCTTTCAGCGCAAAGCGGCCGCGCGGCAGAAGCTGGCGCACGAGATAGCGCGAGATCTCCTCGTCATCGACCAGCAGCACGCGGGTCACCGAGCTGTGGCCGGTGAGGCGGTCGAGGCAGTGCAGCAGCTGCGCCGCGTCGATCGGCTTGGACAGATACTCGTCGGCACCGAGATGCAGCGCCTTGCGGCTTTCCCCCGTGCTCGAGCTCACCAGGAGGGGAATGTCGGCAGTGGCTTCGTTCTGCTTCAGCTCGAGCAGGAAGCGCCAGGATTCTTCGCCGAGCAGCATGATATCGAGAGTGATGGCGGCCGGCCTCACGCGCTGCAAGGCCTGCGCGACCTGAGCCAGGCTGCGCGCCGGCAGGAACTGGTAGCGCGTGCCGGCGAGGGCGCGCTCGATCGCGAACAGGTCGGCCGCGTCGTCCTCGACGCACAGCACCGGCAGGAGACCGGGCTGCAACGTCCAATTCTCCTCGGCGATGTCGATCTGGGTCTGGCGATGGAGGCGCGGGATGGAAAGCGAGAACACCGATCCCTGGCCCGGTGCGCTGTCGACGGCGATGCGTCCGCCGAGCAGCTCGGCCAGCTTCTGCGACAGCGGCAGGCCGAGGCCGGTGCCCTTGACGCGGCGCTGGATGGGGCTGTCGATCTGGCCGAACTCCTCGAAAATGACCTCGAGATGGTCGGGCGCGATGCCGATCCCGCTGTCGCGCACATGGAAGATCACGGTGTCGTCGGGGCCCGTATCGGCCCAGATGCGCACCTCGCCGCGCTCGGTGAATTTGAGCGCGTTCGAGATGAGGTTGCGCAGGATCTGCGACACCTTGCCTTCGTCGGTGACGAGCGGCGGCACGTCGGCCGTATCCTCGAAGACGAGCGCCACCGCATCGCCGACGAGCAGCGGCCGCAGCATGCCGCGCAGCGCACCGAACAGATCGGCCGCGGTGAACTCCGCCGGCGCGATCACCACCTTGCCGGCCGCCACCTTGGCGAGATCGAGCAGATCGTCGACCAGATCGGTGAGAGTGCCGGCCGCCTTGGCGACGAACTGGACCTGGCGCTCCTGCTCGGCGGTGAGCGGGCCGGCATGGCGATCGAGCAGCAGCCTGGCCAGCGCCATGATCGAGTTGAGCGGCGTGCGGAACTCGTGGCTCATATTGGACAGGAAGCGCGATTTCAGCTCGTCGGCGCGCCGCAGATGGTCGGCGCGCTCGTCGAGCTCGGCATAGAGCGCCACCACGCCGCGATTGGTGTCCTGCAACTCCTGATTCAGCCGCTCGAGCTCCTCCTGCCGTCGCTGCAGCTCTTCGAGCTGAGCCAGCATCTCGCGATTCTGGCGGCCGATCTCGTCGATGGCGCTGCCCGAGTCGGGGCGCGCCAGCGCCTCGCCGACGCGCTTCAGATCGACCGAGCCGAGGCGGACGCGCGGCGGCACGTGCTTGACCAGCTTGACCGAGGTGCCGGCGCCGGGCTCCGACTTGACGTCGAACTCGTCGACCAGGCGCCGCGCGCCGACCAGCCCGACACCCATGCCGGTGGAGGAGCGATGCAAGCCGGCGAGGATGCGGTCGAGCTTGGCGATGCCGGGGCCGTGGTCGCTGATGACGATCTCGAGGGCTTCGGGACGCTTGCCGAGAAGACCGAACTCGATCAGGCCGCCGCCGGCATATTCGAAGGCATTGCGGGCGATTTCCGACACCGCCGTGGTGATGCGGGTCTGGTCCTGGGCCTCGAAGCCGATCAGCTCGGCGATCTGCCGCGTCCGCTTGCGCACGAGGACGATGTCGGTCTCGCGCTCCAGCTTCATGGCGATGAGGCGGGTGCTCATGCGCTGACCCGCATGGCGGCGATGCAGGCATCGTCGCTGCCGCGCCGATAGTCGCGGAACAGGATGCCGGAGATCACCGAGGCATGCGCCTGCAGCAGTCCGGGATAGGTCGCGGCATCCCATTTGGCGGACAGCCCGTCGGAATGCAGGATGATCAGCGGATCGCCCTGCACCGGGTAGTCGAAAGCGCGAATGCGCGGCGCCACATGGCCGGCGGTGCCGTTGTGGGTGACCATGCGCCGCAGCTCGCCGCCGCTGGCGAGCGCGCCGGAGATGTTGCCGATGCCGACGAAGCGCACCAGCCGGCGTTGGCGATCGAAACGGGCCAAAGCGAGTGCCGCGCCGCGCGTCGGCGCGAGGCCCCGATGCAGGCTCTCGGCCAGCGGCTCGCAGTCGAGATCGGCATTGCGGCAAAAAATCTCGACCGCGAGCGCGGCGGCGGCGGCGGCCATGGCGCCGTGGCCCGAGCCGTCGGCCATCAGCAGCGTCGGGCCGGCGGCAGGATTGGCGAAGGCCCAGCCGTCGCCGCACACTGTCTCGCCGGGATAGGTGAAGGCGTGGCTGCCGAGCTCGATGCCCTGGGTCGCGGGCGCCGGCGCCGCGAGGGCGAGCCGGGCCATGAGCGCGGTGCCGAGGCCGGGTCGGCTGTAGATGGCGACGCGCGAGGATTGGCGGCCGATGGCGCCCAGCCCGTTTCCCGGGCTGCCCGCCGTCGAATAGCCGTCGCCGAAGCAGCGCGCGAGATCCGACATGCCGGCCCCCTTGTCGAGGGCGATCAGCTCGAGGCCGGTACCGTCGCCGTCCGAGAAGCGCTCGATGAGGAGATCGCCGCCGCCGCCATGCTTCACCAGGTTGGTGGCAAGCTCGGTGGCGATCAGCGCCGCCCGGCCGAGCTCCTCCTCGTCGCCGCCGAGCTCGCGCGCGAAACTGGCAACCTTGCGGCGCGCCTCGCCGACCTGGCTCGGATCCGTGATCGAGGTGATCATCCGTTACTTCCAGCGCGCGAGGGTGACCGTCGTACCCTGGCCGGGAGTCGATTGGACACTGAAGTCGTTGCACAGCCGCTTGGCGCCGCCGAGACCCAGGCCGAGCCCGCCGCCGCCGGTATAGCCGTCCTTCATCGCGAGATCGATATCGGCAATGCCGGGACCTTTATCCTCGAAGACGAGCCGCACGCCGTTATGAACGCCGTTGCGCAGCTCTTCGATGCGCACCGTGCCGCCGCCGCCATAATCGATGGTGTTGCGGGCGATCTCGCTGGCGGCGGTGATGATCTTGGTCTGGTCGACGAGGCTGAAGCCGGCATTGACCGCATGCGCCCGGACGATCTGGCGCACGCGCACCACATCTTCGCCCGAGCGCAGATCCATGCTTTCCGACTTCTCAACCTTCATGCAGCCTGCCGCCATCATCGATAATGCGCCGGATGAGGGCGAGGCCCTTGTCGACATTGAGTGCGGTGCGCACGCCGCTGAGCTCGAGCCCGAGCTCGACCAGGGTGATGGCCACCGCCGGCCGCATGCCGACGACCACGGTCGCCGCATCGAGCACGCGGCTCATGGCGGCGATGTTGTTGAGCATGCGGCCGATGAAGGAATCGACGATCTCCAGGGCCGAGATGTCGATCATGACGCCGCGGGCGCGCGTCGCGACGATGCGGTTGGTGAGATCCTCCTGCAGCTGCATCGCCAGGCGGTCGTGCATGTCGACCTGGATCGAGACCAGCAGGCAATCGCCGATCTTGAGGACCGGGATCTCGCTCATGGCTTGGGAGCCGCCGCGGCCGCCGGCCGATCGGTGATGTGCTTGTTGAGGCGCCGCAGCGCCAGCTCGAAGGCGTCGGCCAGGGTCGATTTCGACACGACGTTGAGATCGAGGCCGAGATGCACGATGGTCTGGGCGATCTGCGGCCGGATGCCGCTGATGATGCAGTCGGCTCCCATGAGGCGCGCCGCGGAGATGGTCTTCAGCAGATGCTGGGCGACCAGCGTATCGACCGTGGGAACCCCCGTGATGTCGATGATGGCGATCTCGGCGCCCGAGGAGACGATGCTCTCCAGCAAATTCTCCATGACGATCTGGGTGCGGGCGCTGTCGAGGGTGCCGATCAAAGGCAGCGCCAGCACGCCGTCCGACAGCGTGACGACCGGCGTCGAGAGCTCGAGCAGCTCGTGGTGCTGGCGCGAGATGACGCTCTCGCGGCTCTTCTGATAGACCTCCGTGGTGTAGAGGCCGAGCTTGTCGAGCACCAGGGTCGCGGTCCAGCTCTCGTCGGCCAGCGCTTGCGCATCCTTGGCGAACTCGCGGCGCAGAATGCCGAAGACGGGGGATTTGATCGAGAAGACGAAGGTCGCCGTCTGGCCCGGCGAGAAGCCCTGCAGCGCACGGCTGCTCGAGATCTCCTCGAGGAGATCGCGCATGGAGTCCCAGGCCGGGCCGAGAATGTCGGCACCGCCGCCGGCGATGCCGCGTCGCAAGGCGGCAATGAAGCGCTGGCACTGGTCGCGCAGCTCGGTTTCGCGGATCTGGCCGCTGGCCAGCGCGCCTTCGCCGAGCTGGGCCTTCATCCAGTCTTCGAGCAGCGGGCCATGATGCTTTTCGAGCAGGTCGGAGAGAGCGCTCGGGCGGGACTGTATGCTCATCGCGGGGATCATCCGTTCGATTTGTGTCATGCGTCCGTGCGACATCTCCCCGGACGCTCTCGGCACAATAGAGGGGCGGGCCAGGACGGCAAGCGCCTCGCGCCCGCCGCGCGTGCGACGATGGTGATCGGCGCAAGCTTGGCACGCTTCGCGTCGCGCAGTGCCGGATTCCGCGGCGAATCGGCTGCGCGCTAGCCTAAATGCTTAGCCCAAAGCCGCGGCAACCAAGGACTAAGGTCCTTCGCGCCGGCCTACTCGCCGGTCTCGAGCGCGGCGCAACCGGCGTTGAAATCGTCGAGCAGGGCGGCGATGGCGCGGCTGTCGCCCTGATCCATGACGGCGCGGGCCCGGCGTGCGGCCTCGACCAGGTTGATCGCGCGCACCCGCTGCTTGACGCGCAGCAGGCTGCGCGTCGCCATCGAGAGCTCGCGCACGCCCAGGCCCAGCAGTAAAGCCGTGAAGCGCGGATCGCCGGCGATCTCGCCGCAGACGCTCACCGGGATGCGCGCGCGCAAGCCGGCCTCGACCGCGAATTGGATGAGACGCAGCACGGCCGGGTGCAGCGGATTGTACAGCGGCGCCACGCGCTCGTCGCCGCGATCGATGGCGAGCGTGTACATGGTGAGGTCGTTGGTGCCGATCGCGAAGAAATCGGCCTCGGCCGCCAGCGAGTCGGCGGACAGCGCCGCCCCCGGCACCTCGATCATGACGCCGAGCGGCGGCATCGCGTCGCCGACCTTGGCGTGACGGCGGCGCAGGCGCTTGGCGACGCGGTCGAGCACGATCTGGACGGCGCGGATCTCCTCGACGCTGGTGATCATCGGCAGCAGGATGCGGATCGGGCCCTCGGTCGAGGCCCGCAGGATGGCGGCGAGCTGGGTCTCGAACAGCCGCTCATGCGCCAGGCTCAAGCGCACGCCGCGCACGCCGAGCGCCGGATTGGCGCCGGGCTCGGCCGGCTCGCCGACCTGCTCGCGCAAGGACGGCGCCAGCTTGTCGCCGCCGATATCGAGCGTCCGGATGGTCACCGTCCGGCCCTTCATGCGGGCGACGATTTCCGACAGGATGCCGGTTTGCTCCTCCTCGCTCGGCGCCGTCTCGCGATTCATGAACATGAATTCGGTGCGCAGCAGCCCAACGCCCATGGCGCCGTATTCGTGCGCATCGTCGATCTCGCGCGCCATCTCGACATTCGCCAGGAGCGCGATCGGCATGCCGTCGCGGGTCACGGCCGGCAAGGGCTTCAGCCGCGCCAGGCGCGTCCGCTCCTCGGCGAGATCCTGGGCGCGCGCCGCATAGAGCTCGGCGGTCTTGGGCTGCGGATTGACGACGACACGCCCCTCGCCGCCATCGACCACCACGATGTCGCCATGCTCGATGCCCGAGGCGAGCCCGGTCACGCCGAACACGGCGGGAATGCCGAGCGAGCGCGCCATGATGGCGGTGTGGCTCTCGGCGCCGCCGAGAATGGTGGCGAAACCCGCGATGCGCGTCGGATCGAGCAGCGCCGCGTCGGCCGGGCTGAGCTCCTCGGCGATCAGGATGCTGCCGACCGGCAGGCCCTGATAGGCCTGGTAGGGCGTCTTCAGCAGGTTGCGGATGAGGCGGTCGCCGACCTCGCGGATGTCGTCGGCGCGGCCGGCGAGATAGGAATCGCCCATCCGGTGGAAGCCTTCGACGATGGCGGCGATCTCGGAGCGCACCGCCGCCTCGGCATTGACGCGGCGCTCGGCGATGAGACGCTCGACGCCGCGCACCAGCCGCGAGCCCGACAGCATCTGCAGCCAGGCGTCGAACAGCTCGCACAGCTCGCCGGCGACGCCGTCGCCATGCTGCGCCGCCTTGGATTTAAGCTTGCGCACCTGCTTGACGGCGGTGGCGACGGCTTCGGTGAAGCGCTCCTGCTCGGCGGCGACGCCGGCCGGCGGGATGTCGTATTCGGGGGTCGGCAGCGTGCCCGCCTCGGACAGGTAGGCGCGGCCGACGGCGATGCCGGGCGACACGGCGAGCCCCGTGAAGCTGCGTTCCGGCCGGTTGCTGCTCGCCGCGCCCACCTCAATCTTCATCGAACTTCGCCTCGACCAGCGCTTCGAGCGCGTTCAGCGCGGCCGCCGCGTCGGTACCGATCGCGCGCAGCTCGATGGTGGTGCCGGGAGCGGCGGCGAGCATCATCAGCCCCATGATCGAGCGGCCGGAGACTTCCTCGCCGGTGCTTTTCTGGTCGGCGCCTTCCAGGCGCACGACCGTAACCGCGGCGGTGAAGCGCTCGACGGTCTTGACGAACTTGGCCGCGGCACGCGCATGCAGGCCTCGCCTATTCGTGATCTGAACCCGCCGGATCGCGTCCGGTCTTGTCGGCTGATCGGCCGGGCCGAAGAGTCCTCCCATTCGGCTCAAGGTTCTCCGGCGAGCAGCCGCGATGCAACGGCAATATATTTTCGGCCCGCCTCCTGCGCGCGGGTGACGGCATTCTCCAGCGTCTCGCTCGAGCGCAAGGAGGCGAGCTTGATCAGCATCGGCAGGTTGACGCCGGCGATGACCTCGACCTTGGCCTTATCGATGATCGAGATGGCGAGGTTGGAAGGCGTGCCGCCGAACATGTCGGTGAGCACGACCACGCCCTGGCCTTCCTCGACCTTGGCGACGCTGTCGAGAATGTCCTGGCGCCGCTTCTCCATATCGTCCTCGGGCCCGATGCAGACCGCGATGCAATTCTTCTGCGGCCCGACGACATGCTCGAGCGCGTCGACGAATTCGGCGGCGAGCCGTCCATGGGTCACCAGCACGAGACCGATCATCGCTTGCCCTCGATCCGCATCGGTCCCCTATGGAGTGTCCAAGCTGGCACGATGGACGTCGCGATGCGAGACGCCGGCCTTGAAGCCCTGGGCGCCCAGCCAGGCGGCCAGCCGCTCGGCGACGAAAACCGACCGGTGGCGGCCACCGGTGCAGCCGATCCCGATCGTCAGATAGGATTTTCCTTCCGCGAGGAAACGCGGCAGGAGCGGGCCCACGAGCCGGGTGAGATCCTCGAAGAAGCGGGCGAAGTCGGGATCGGCCTCGATATGGGAGGCGACCGCCCGGTCGCGCCCGTCGAAGGATTTCAGGCTCTCGTCATAATGCGGGTTGCGCAGGAAGCGGGTGTCGAAGACGAGATCCGCCTCGCGCGGCACGCCCTGGCGATAGGCGAAGGAGATCACGGTCACGGTGAGCTCGCCGGCGCGCTCGAGGCCGAAGCGGCCGGCCAGCAGGCGCCGCAGCTCGGACGGCATCAGCACCGAGGTGTCGATCACGAGATCGGCGGAATCGCGCAACGGTGCCAGGAGGCTGCGCTCGATGCGGATGCCGTCCGACACCGGCCGGTCGAGGGCGAGCGGATGGCGCCGCCGCGTCTCCTTGAAGCGGCGGATCAGCACCTCGTCGTCGCAATCGAGAAAAACCAGAGCCGCCTTCGCTTCCATGCGGGTCTTGGTGGCGCGCGCCAGCTTCAGCAGCGTATCGGCGGAAAAGCCGCGCGTGCGGCTATCGACGCCGAGCGCCACCGGCCGGCCGGTATCGACGCCCCGCGTCAGCATGCCGAGCATCGAGAGCGGCAGGTTGTCGACCGCCTCATAGCCGAGATCCTCGAAAAATTTCAGCGCGACGGAGCGGCCGGCGCCCGACATGCCGGTGACCAGCACCACGGATTCGCGCGCCGTACCCTCGGACGCGGCGCCCTGGCCTTGGCGCTGGCTCTGGCTTCCGTTCGGGGTCGCGGCGGGAGACGGGTTATCGGGCAAGGTCAATACCTCGGCACCGGCGCCTTCTTCCCCATCGGCATAGGAGCGGGGGCTCATGAGGGAAGCATTCTATGGCTGGCCACGAGGCGAACGGCAAGCCGAACCTTGGCGGCGGCCGAGGCGGTGAAGGGATCGATCATGACCAGCGGCAAGCGCATGCCGAGCAGGGTGGTGCCGGTTTCCTCCGGCAGGCGCTCGATCTCGCGGCTCGGCCTGAGATCGACGACGAGGCGCAGCCACACCCCTTCCTCGGTCTCCATCGGCACCGGGCCGATGCCCCGCACCTCGATGAAGCCGGCGATGGTCGGGGGGGCGGAGGCGATGATGCGGTCGGCGACGCGCAGCATGCGGGTCTGGTCGTCGGAGACGAGCCGGGCCCCGCCATCGATCAGCCGGACCGCGAGATCGGACTTGCCGCTGCCCGAGGGTCCGCGCAGCAGCACGCCGGTATCGCCGATCATCACGCAGGTGCCGTGCACGAGCTGGCTTTCGCTCATCGCGCTTCCCCTTGCGCCGGCAGGATGACGATGAAGCGGGCGCCGATCACGGCCCCGTCGGGGCCTTGACGATTCTCGGCGCGGATGGTGCCGCCATGCGCCTCGACGATCTGGCGCGAGATGCTGAGGCCGAGGCCGGAATGGATGCCGAACTGCTCCGACTGCGGCCGCTCGGAATAGAAGCGCTCGAAGATGGCCTCGGCTTTGCCCTCGGGGATGCCGGGCCCGTCATCCTCGACGCCGACCAGCACCCGGTCGCCGCGGCGCAGCAGGGACAGCCGGATGGTGCCGCCCGGCGGGCTGAAGGAGATCGCATTGGCGATCAGATTGCGGAACACCTGGACGAGGCGATCCTCGATGCCGGGCACGA
>Ga0070681_10006643_pt1 | contig 11259 bp, 8 predicted proteins | sample KBSC83BmetaG_FD_65650 | JGI IMG/M metagenome (GOLD analysis project Ga0070681, IMG submission 65650) | Corn rhizosphere microbial communities from Kellogg Biological Station, Michigan, USA - KBS C8-3B metaG | ecosystem: Host-associated > Plants > Roots > Rhizosphere | place: USA: Michigan...
CCCGCCAGCTCCTGAAAAAGCGGAACCGCATCGTCATATTTGCCGTCACTGGCCAGCGCCTGCGCGAGCGCATATTTTGAAAGCTTCCCGGCCGGAGAATTACTGCCCGCAAGGCCGCGAAGCTCGTCCTCACCAGCCGCGCGGTCCGTCGTAAGCTTGTTGACGGCTACAAAGTATTTGGCCTTTTCACCGATCGAGCCGCTGTATTTCTGAGCAACGGCCTGAAACTCGGCAATTGCCGCATCGGCGCGCTCTTTTTCGGACTTAAATGTTTTCTGCGTCGAGCCTGCGGGTGCAGGAGTGGTCGAAACCGGCGATTGAGACGTATCTATCGCTTTTGCCAACGCCGCCTGCCCCGCGGCGTAGGATCGGCTGCTCCATAGATAAAAGATACCGCCTATGATCGCAATGACAACCAGGGCGCTGACGCCGTAGAGCACGTTTCGACCCTGGCCCTCAAACCGCTTACCGATCTCCTCAACGCGTGTCCCCACCCGCTCCTGGAATTGGTCCCGATAGTCGACTTTTTCCTCTCGTTTGCCGGCCGCGGCCTCAAGTTGTTCAAACCTTCTCTTCTTTCGTGCCATCTTACGTGAAAATGCTGCAATTCCCGGCCGTAGTTTCGTTATATAATCAGGATGCCGGGCATCAGCCCAAAAGTGTTAATTTATCGAAATTTACGGCATAGGGCAAACGGTACGCCCATAAATCGGGCCAGATCTTCTGGCGGTATGATCCAAAAATACTTAGTGGGAACAATTCGGGCCCCGGGTTGTCTAATTACTCAGACCGCGTGTTTTCGCGGCTCCGCATTCGAAGCTTTCTCGCTGGAGAGAGGCCAGCAGGCACCAGATGCTTACTAGCAAGTCAATCGCCCTGGGTGAGAAAGAACTTGACCCAACCGCGTCGGCGGTCGGATCGGCGTTTGGCCCGGTCGAGGCCGGATTCGTCGAAATGCTCCGCGCGGGCGACGCGAATGCGTTTGACAAGTTGATAACGCGCTATTCGGCCGATATTTACGCCCTGCTCTTTAGACTTACTTCCGACAACGAAGAGGCGGCCGACCTGACGCAGGAGACGTTTTTGAGGGCTTTTAAGGCCATTGGCGGTTTTCGTGGCGACTCGGACCTGAAAACATGGCTTTATCGGATCGCGATCAACGAATCGCGAAACAAGTTCCGATGGTGGAAGCGCCGTCATCGCGAACATACCGTGTCGCTTGAGGACAGTATCGGGAATTCGGAGACGGTATATTCCGAAACAATTTCGGATGCGTCGCCCAGCCCGGAACAGGAGACGCTGCGGCGTGAAAGAGAGCGGATCCTGCAAAACGCTCTCATGGAGCTTCCGGCGATCTTTCGCGAACCGATAGTGCTTTTTGATATCGAAGGATTGAGCTATGACGAGATCTGCAAGGCTCTCGATCTCAATCTCGGGACCTTGAAATCGCGGCTTGCCCGCGGCCGGAAAGAGCTTAAATCGAAGCTTGCCGGTTATTGACAATCGAATGGATGACCGCCTCGCCCCGGCGGTTCTTTGAATAGAGAATTATCGGTGCCAAGCCTTGTTCAAAGACATTGGAGGCCGCGTTTATGACGCGATCATCTGCGGCCGGGGTCAGCCGATCATTCATTTGAGCAGAAAGGAGAAGTTCGCGATTGGCCTGGCACGGCCGGCGAATAAATTCTGAGTATGAAGTGTGAAGACATTCAAAATCTTATCTCGGTCGCCGGTGACGACCTGTTGGACGACAGCGAGCGCGAGATGCTTGATCGACATTTGTCGACCTGCCCGCTTTGTCGTCAGGAACGCGACGACATTCGCAATCTGACCCGCGAGCTGCGAATGATGCGGCGTCCGGCGATTCCGACCGCTGCACTGTTATCGGTACGTTCGGCCGTCGCGGCGTCGACCGCGGCGAGAGTGCGAAGCTTCTGGCTTGCCGAGGACCTACGGCCCTGGACCACCTGGCTCATGCCTTCAGGCGTAGGAACGCTCGCCTCTGTTGTGATCGGGTTCGCCTTTCTTTGGACGCTGTTCATGATCCCGATCGAAAAACCCGCGGCAATGCCGAACACGATCTCCGATACGCGGCTTGCGATCCTCCGACGGTCGTCCGATGCGTCGCGAAGTTACGCCGATAAGCGAAAGGACGTATCGAACGAATCGCCGAGTATTAATCCAGAGGGCACGTTGGTCGCTCTCACGAATTCACTCGTTCGCGGCGATATGAAGGACAGCGAGGTTGTCGTGGTCGCAGATGTTTTCGGGAGCGGACTTGCACAGATAGACGAGGTCGTTGAGCCGTCACACGATAGGCACGCCGTTGATGAGCTTGAACGCGCACTTAGGTCAGATCCGGCCTTTGCCCCATTCGTTCCGGCAGCCGTCGATAAGCGGCCCGACTCTGTGAAGGTCATCTTTAAGATACAAAATGTTCGCGTGAACACCCGGATCAAAAGAGAACATCAGTAACCGCGACCGCAGACAAAGCAAAAAGCGAGTGACCGTTGAAAAGTCACTCGCTTTTTTTCCGCCTTCTATCTGAATTAAAGTTTATCGATCTCAGTCTTTAGGTTTGCCGCAAGCGAGGCATCGAGCGGCTGGAGGCTGTTGTACTGCTCGAGCGCCGCTGCTTTGTTCTTTTTCGCGACGTAGACTATACCAAGGTTGTAACGCGCTCTGGCAAACCTCGGACTTAGCTCCAGACACTTTTTATAAGCCTCGATCGCATCGTCGCCCTGGTTGACCGTGTAGTACGCGTTTCCAAGAAGATAAAAACCGTCCGAGTAATCAGGACTGTCGGTCACAAACTTTTCCAGTCCCTTAACGGCCTTGCGGTACGCGGCCTGAGCCTCATTGTTCTTGCCGGTCGCCTCATAGGCCCGACCGAGATAGAAGTAAGTCTCGCCGTCTTCAGGCGTGATCTTCAACGCCGCATTACAGTTATTTATCGCGAGCGGAAACTGCCCGGCATCGTTATACGCCCTGCAAAGATTTGTGTAAGCCAAATGCTCATTCGGTGAAAATTGAATGCCCGCCTGCGCCGCCTCTATCGCTTCCTTATTGCGATCGGCCAGGCTGTAATACCACGAAGCATCGGTATAAAGATTGCCATCGTTGGGAAAATCGGCGATCGCCTGCTTCGTGATCTTGATCGCATCGTCGAAACGACTGAGCCGGCGATAGATATCGCCAAGCAAACGATAAGCCGTGTACATATCCTGCGGCTTAAGGTTGTTCGCCTTCCACCGGCTGACGGCGTTTATCAACGCCTGCTCGGCGTCCTCATACCGCTTTTGCTTTATAAAACCATCGGCCGCGATATAGTATGCATCGCCCAGATAATGGTAATTACGTTTGATCGCCTCGAGCGCCATATCGGACTGCGACTTGGCGTTTCCGAGCATGGCTTGGGTCTTGGCAATATCAAAATAGATCTCAGCGTTGCTTGGGTCCTGGGCCAGCGCGAGTTGGTAGCTCGCAAGCGCGTCCGGGTACTTCTTCTGGTTAAAGTTGATCTCAGCCTTTCCGGCAAGGAACATAAGATTGTTCGGATCAAGCTTCAATCCCTCATTAAAATCTGCCAGGGCGCCTTCGTAATCCTTTTTCTCGAACTTTGCGAGCGAACGCACGCGATATACCTCAAGGGGCTTAAAACCCTGCGCGAGAGCAAGATCAAGCTCGCTAACCGCATTGTCAAACTCCTTCAAATAGTAGTGTGCGTATCCCTTCCAGAAATGCAGATCCGCATTGACCGGCACAAGTGCCAATGACTGACCGGCCTTGTCTACCGTAATGCGATAATTCTTCTGGTTATATGCCTTCAAGGCGTCTTGCGCGAACTCCTGGGCCTGCTTTCGCTCTTTCTTTGACTGAGCAAAAGCGCCGGTGGACGGAATCAGCATCGCAGCGCAAAGCAGTAGCAAGGCGAGCGGTTTCAGGTCGAGTTTTCTGATCATCGTCAGATCTCCGTTTATTGAAGGATCTTGGGCTTCGTGGTTGTTGTTGTTACCTTGGGCGTCGGTTTCGCCGCCGTTTGTTTATTCGAGTTCCTGACCGGCGTCTTTCTGACCTCGATATTAGGATTTTCGCGCGGATTTGACGGCTCTTCACGCGTCACCGTCTCGGCGGTCGGCTCAGGCGTCGGTTCGACAAATACCGTGCTGTTTGAATTTGTGTTCGTATTGGTCTCGGCAGTCGCGCTCTCGGAATTCGTGTTTGTAACGGCCTCAAACGTCGGCTCGGGCGTTGGCGTTGCTTCAAGCGTCGGCTCGGGCGTCGGCGACGGCTGCGCGGCTGCCTCGAAGTAGTTGGTATAAACGAACCAGCCTCCGCCGGCCGCGACCAAACCGAAAAAGAACAGTATCGCAAGCCCGCCCACGACCCATAGAGCTTTTGACGATTTCTTTTTAGGCTGGGCCCGCGCGGGTGTAGGCTGCGAAGTAAAGCGCTGCGCCGGCGATGCTTCCGGTGTTGACGGCGTTGAATATGAATCAGCCCGATAGGCTTCGGTCGAGAATGAGTCCGCGGCCGGCTCGGGTGTCGATGAATAATTTGTCGTTGCTTCGCCGTATGGCGTGGGCGGCATGCCGGCGTCAAAGGCCATGTTCGCAACCGTCGCGTCAGCCGAGAAACCGCCGTTGGGCGAGCCGGCAATCGTCGCGTCCCAGTTTTCTGCGGGCGGCGCGGAAATGTTTGTCGCGGCCGACGGAACATCTGCGGCTGTCGGCGTCGGCTCGATCGGCGGCGGAGCGATCTCGGATGCGAATGGCAGACTGTTCGCGCTATAAACCTCGGTCTTGATGTCCGCTTGTCGCGGAGCACTGTCGACGATCGGTCCGTCGTAACGAATCGTTTCCGCGAAGTTTGGTGTTTCAGCAGCCATTGATGGTGCCGGGACCGACGGTTCCGATTTTATCCGCGTCGCTTCCGAGTCGGAGCCCGACTGGCTAACGTACCCGGCTGAGTCCGTATTTCCCGCCGGCTGCTCGATCTTCGACGTAAATTCAGAGCCCGAGTTGTACACCATCGTCTGCGCCGACATTGCCTGCTGCATTTCCGAGTAGGCTTTTCTGAGCGCCTTCTGCATCGATTTCGCGTCGGGAAATCGCCTTTCCTGGCTGACCTCCATTCCATGCAGAATGACGGTTGAAACCTCGCTAGGAACCTCGGGGTTTACCTCGTCCAACGGCGTTATTGGATCAGGGCTGCCGTTGAGCAGAGCATCGGCCCGCGTCAGAGCGTCGGCTGGGATCGTGTTCGTCATCAACTGGTACAGCGTTGCCGACAGCGAATAAATGTCGCTCCTCGGATTCGTTCCCGTGCCCCGGATCTGCTCCATCGGAGCGTAATGCGGCGTGTATCCGACGACGCTGCCTGTCGAGCCCGATGATCCAGTCGACCTTGTCTGACCGGTTGTGTTTTTCGACAGTCCGAAATCGAGCAGAACGATGTGATTTTCGTCAGTCAGTTTCAGATTCTGCGGCTTGATGTCACGATGGATGATCGGCGGCTCATGCGTATGGAGATATGCCAGAGCATCGAGAAGTTGGTCTGCCCAAAACAGCACCCAACTAAGCGGAAAAGGCTTTTGCGCCGCCTCGAGACGTTTCGCCAGGTCCTCGCCTGCGATGTGCTCCATCACGAGATATTGTTCGCCGTTCTCGACAAAATGATCGCTTACCTTTGGAAGCACCGGATGCCGCAACCGGGCAAGTATGCGGGCCTCGCGCTCAAAAGCATTTCCGAGCAATTCATCGTCCGCAAAAAATGTCCGCTTCAACGCGACAGCACTGCCCAGACGCTGGTCGACCGCTAGATAAACCTCGCCCATTCCGCCCTTTCCGATCAGGTGAACGATCAGATAACGGTTCTGGATCAGTGAATTCGGGGCTAAACTTTTCATCGTGTTCGAAACGGACGGAGTGAACGGGCCTAACGGAATATTTTCTTACAAAACCGGCCAAACATCAATAGTTAAACGCAGTTTACAAATCAATTACCTGATTATTTTTGAGCACTTTCAGTCATTGGGGGCATTCCCTGATGCTGCCAGCATCTCTCACCCGGACGTTTCACGCGCCGCGTGCAGGGCGTTCCTTTCTTCGTCGCGGCGCCGCAGTAATAAACAGCATTCCTCCCGCTTGACGCGGCCGCGCCTTTTAGCGTGAGCGGCGGCGGCGTCTGCGTTCGGTCGGTTTCTGTAAGAACTGGCCCTGTTTGGGATTGCGTAATTGCCGATGGCGTTGCATTAATTTGATTTGCGGCCGAGTTCGCAGGTGTCCGCGCCTTCAGTTCGACAGATGGTCCGGGGGAAACGGATTCGAGTGGTTTGGGCGGCCTATACAAAGCGGCCATGCCCGCGGCCCCCAGGACAAGTCCGACTATTACAACGATGCGCGGGACCCAATCGACGGCTTGATGGTCCGTTTGACAGAGATCGCAAAACCGCCGGCTCGATAGAAGCGGCCATGTTGCCCGTTCGATCTTTTCACCGCAGTAGGAGCAAAAATTCGGGCGATAGAACATGATCGTCAGCCGGTAAAAGGTTGATAAAATGGGCGTCGCGAGAAAACGGATGCGGCCTCTCTGAGTTTGCAGCGATTATAGATCACAAGTGTTAGAATGTTAAGGACTTCCGCAAGACTCGCCGAGCAAGCAACCGAAATGACCATTTCCGGCGTCTGATTTCGATGAGGTTTATGCCCCGTTCGAGGATGATCTTATTGCCGCTGTTGTTTTTCGCGGCTTTTTCGTTTGTCGCTGCTCAGGGCGACGAGACGGTTAAGATCGACACGTCGATCGTAAGATTGAATGTCGGCGTCGTCGACCAGCGCGGCCGACCTGTCACCAATCTCGATAAGTCCAGTTTTCGGCTGTATGAGGACGGCGTTCGGCAGGACATCATTAGTTTTGAACCTTCAACGGCCCCTTTCAGTGTAGTTCTGATCCTCGATATGAGCGGCTCGACGCTTCCGATGCGTCAGGTCATGAAAATGTCCGCGTTCCGATTCTTGGACGCCCTCGCGCCTGACGATAGGGTCGCGGTCGTCGAGTTTTATGACAAGATAAATCTGCGGAATGACTTCACCACCGATCGATCGTCCATAGCCCGGTCGATCGATGTCTCGAACGGGCGCGGCAAAACGCAATTTTACAAGGCGCTCGATTTCTCTCTCGACAAGCTTGCCCGCGAAGGCAGCCGTCGCAAGGCGATAATCGTTCTTTCCGACGGCGTCGACACAGCGGCGCAAGACGCCGATCGGGACACCTTGGCAAAAGTGGCCGACGCCCAGGTACCGACCGCGATCGTGCCGGAAAAGAACGACATGCTCACCAGGGTTCTGCGAAGGGCCGACCTGCTCGGCGTCACCATTTATCCGCTGGCGCTGCCGACGGGCGACCCGGCAAGGCTCGTCGACCCGACTCCGCGTCAGGTCGCTATGTACCAGGCCTCGAGAGCGCGCCTCCAACTTGTCGCCGACCGCACCGGCGGGACGCTCCACGCGATAAACCATCTCGAGGACATGGGCAATCTCTACGCGACCGTCGCCGCCGATATCCGCACGCTCTACACCATCGAGTATCAGCCGCAGAACGATAAGCACGATGGCAAATGGCGCACCATCTCGATCAAAACCGAAAATCCGAATTTTATCTCACTCACGCGACCCGGCTACTTCGCCAGGTAGCTGAACTGGTCTAACACATTTGAAGTGGGACACTCCGGACATGCTTTTCTTTGCGTCCTTTGCGATCTCTGCGTGAGACCGGTCCTGTTCACGCAAAGACTGCCAAGATCGCAAAGAACCCGTAAAGCATTCGCTAATATCCATCGAATTGACGAAAACGCGTCCGATGTCTAAAACTTGACATCCGCGACCGCTACCCGATAGTCTAATCATTCGTTTTTGCACCCGTAGCTCAGCTGGATAGAGTGCTTGACTACGAATCAAGAGGTCGCATGTTCGAATCATGCCGGGTGTACCAGTCTTAGCGATGAGAGGCCGACAATTCGCCGGCCTTTTTTCGTTTCTAAAGCTCACTCAGACGTAAATCCTGACAGCTTCATAACGTAATCGGGGACACGCGGTTCATCCGGGACGAGATACTCGCGTCCTTTCGCGAGCGCCCAGCGATGCAGCCATGAGATACCCGCCGGGCGTGTGTACTCGTCGGGCAGGCGGTAAGCATCGTCCTTGAGCGCGGTATCGAGATCGATAAAGCCATATCCGCTACGATTGAACACTTTCGCGAGACGGCCCAAATATTCGGAATTCATTAAACTCGCGTGGATCAACAGGATCTGCGGGATTTGGCGTCGGAACAAACGGTCCGATTGCTTCTCCCAGTACGCGATCTTTTTGTCCATATAAACGAGATAATCATCGCCGATCTGTCTCGCGAGCTTTTTGTCACCCTTGTCGAACGAGCGTTCGTATGCTCGTGCAAAGATATAGTCCGAATCGTCGATGCTGACCGGCGCAATCTTGTAACCATGTTCGTTGAGAAATCGGGCCAGCTCAGCCTTTATCTCGAGCGTGCTTCCCGATCTCAGAAACGGGTGCCGAAAATATCTGATCGGCCGGCCGCGATCCTGCAAAAGCTGTTTGGTGATCGTCTCGCCCTTCAGTATCTCGGCTTCGTATGCGGGCAATCCGACGTCGTCTAGATTGACGTGCGAGAAGGTATGATTTCCAAGCTCTAGCCCCGCGTCAAGCCACATCCTGAGCAGATCGACCTGCGACTCGTCACGCTTTCCGTCGACATACAACTTGTTTTCATTGACAAAGCCAATGACCGGAATTTTTGCGGCTGTAATATTGCGCAAGAGTCCTTTGGTGATCTCGACGCGGTTCTTCGTCCCTTGACGCTCGGTCACGACCGGCAGATCGTCGATCGTGATCGCGACAAATTTTGCCGGCGACTGCGCGCCAGCCTCGCCGGCAAATGCCAGAAGCAGCAGTACGAAACACAAAATAAACCTGATCATAAAGTCGGAAATAAAATTCTAACTGGATCCTACGGTGCGCGAGCTTATTTGGCTATTATGCCGAGGCTGCGCATACGGCGATATAGATGGCTGCGGTCGACGCCCATGTCTTCGGCCGCCTTTGCGACGCTGCCGTCAAATTCGGCCAATTTGTGCTGGATGAATTCGCGCTGATACGCGTCGGTCGCGTCCTTAAAGCTCGGGAATCGAAAGCTCGCTGCCGGTATGCCGTTTTCCGCTCCCAGCGGCGGCAGGTCGCCGTCGTCAATGCCGGTTTTTTGACTCATTATGACCACACGCTCAATGGTGTTTTTAAGTTCCCTGACATTGCCCGGCCACGAATGATCGCGAAGCCGATCGACCGCGTCTTGAGTAAATTCCTTCGGCCGCCCCGCATTTGCCGCCGAAAATTTTCGATTAAAATATTCGACAAGCAGCGGAATATCTTCTGCCCGCTCCCGAAGCGGCGGTATCTGAAACGGGATCACGTTCAAGCGGTAAAAAAGATCGTGCCGAAACATACCGCCCTCGATCAGCGAATCGAGGCTTTTGTTCGTCGCCGAGATCACGCGAACGTCGACCGAGATCGGTTTGTTGCTGCCCACCGGCTCGAATCGTTGCTCCTCAAGTACACGCAGCATCTTTGCCTGAACGCGCGGTGACATGTCGCCGATCTCGTCGAGAAAAAGCGTCGCGCCGTCGGCTATCTCAAACTTTCCCTTCTTCGCTTTTGTAGCTCCGGAAAACGCGCCTTTTGTGTGACCGAAAAGCTCAGACTCGACCAGCTCTTCCGGGATCGCCGCCGAATTGATCTCGACAAACGGCGCCGCGCGGCGTTTTGATTGCAGATGGATCGCGCGTGCGACAAGCTCCTTGCCGGTACCGCTTTCGCCCGAGATCAAAACGCGGCCGTCAGACGGAGCAACGATCGCGATCTGTTTCCTGAGCGCGCGCATCGCCACCGACTCGCCGATCATCGCGTATTCTTCCGAAAGCTCGCGCTGTATCTCGGCGTTCGCGATCTCAAGCTGGCGCTGTCGCACAGCGTTCTTCACAGTAACAACCGTCTTTTCTAAACTAAGCGGTTTTTCAATAAAATCGAACGCACCAAGCTTTGTCGACCTTACGGCTGTCTCGATATTGCCGTGGCCCGAGATCATGATCACGGCCGCGTTATTTCCCGTATCACGAAGCCGCTTCAACGTCTCAAGCCCATCTATTCCCTTGCCCAGCCAGATATCGAGCAAAATGCAGGCATAGTCACTTTGGGCGGCGCGCTCCAAACACTCCTCACCCGTCGAGGCAGTCTCAACCTCAAATCCCTCGTCTTCGAGCACCGCCCTAAGCGATTCTCGGATACCCGGTTCATCGTCGACTATGAGAATAGACTTCATCCAGAATAAGGTTCTTCTTTGCGTTCTTTGCGAGCTTTGCGTGAGCCTGATTTACCCCCTAACGATCAAATCCCGAACCCCTCATCCGCTAGTTGGCAATTCGATCACAAACTTCGCTCCATTCGCATGATTCGCCGCCCTTATCTTCCCATGGTGATCGGCGACGATCCGGTTTACAATCGCCAGCCCAAGGCCCGTTCCGCGCCCCTTTGTCGAGAAATACGGCTGAAAGAGACGCGGAAAATCCGCTGGATCGATGCCTTGCCCGTTGTCCGTAAATTCTACGACTATTAGTTCCCGTGCGGAGTCAAAGCGGCTCGTGACCGCGATCGATCTATCGTCCGCCTCGTCGCCAAATGCCTCGATCGAGTTTTCGATCAGGTTTACAAAAACTCGTTTCAACTGTTCCGCGTCGAGCATCGCGTTCGGGAGATCGTTTCCTAAACGCGGCTCAATAATTACATCGCGATGCCGGTCTTCATACATCGCGAGAGCTTGGCGAATGACATCGTTGACATCGCCCGGATCGAGCTTGATGTCGGGCAGTCGAGCAAACCGGGAAAACTCATCAACCATCGCCTTCAGGCTGGCGACTTCGCGCAGGATCGTGTTCGTGCCATCACGGATCACATCCGACGCTTGAGGTGACGTGGTTGGCAAGCCCAGCGGCGTGACGGCGGTTTCCGCGACGGCCCGCTTGGCTATCCGCTCGGCCGAAAGCTGTATCGGCGTCAGCGGATTCTTGATCTCGTGTGCCATTCGACGTGCTACTTCCTGCCAGGCCGACGTACGTTGGGCGGCGATCAGCTCCGAAAGGTCCTCGATTACCAAAACACATCCGTCACCGCCGCTGAGCGCCGTCGCGATCAA
>Ga0070681_10006646_pt1 | contig 11257 bp, 12 predicted proteins | sample KBSC83BmetaG_FD_65650 | JGI IMG/M metagenome (GOLD analysis project Ga0070681, IMG submission 65650) | Corn rhizosphere microbial communities from Kellogg Biological Station, Michigan, USA - KBS C8-3B metaG | ecosystem: Host-associated > Plants > Roots > Rhizosphere | place: USA: Michigan...
TCCGACATGCGCACGGGGCTCTGGCTGTTCCGCATGGATGGCTTCACGGGGTGGAACGGCAAGCAGTACGGCATGCGCGACATTTCGAGCGTCCAGGATTTCGATCATGGGCCCGATGGCGCGAGCGCGTCCGCGACATCGTCAGGCGCGCGCGGCAACAGGCGGTGATGCGGCTGGCCGGGGCCGGGCGTCGTGCGCGACGCCTGGCCATGCTGTTCGCGCTCCTGCCGTTCGTCGCGCTCAGTGCCACCGGTGCGGCGGGCCCATACGACATCATGCTGCACCCCACAGCGGCGGCGCCCGCCGCCGAGGGACACGCCCGGCTCGTCTTCGCGCCGTCGCCATTCGGCGTCGCGCTTACCGCCGATGGTCACGCGGTGTATGACGTGCAGATCACCGCAGCCCATCTCCCCAAGCCATCCACGCTGGGCGCCTTCACCACGTACGTGGCCTGGGCGGTGTCGCCGGATCTCACGAAGTGGCACCGCCTGGGGCCGGTGACGAATGGAACCACCACGGTCGGCCACGCCGATCTCAACAAGTTCCTGCTCGTCATTTCCGCGGAGCCCGACACGAGTGGCGCAGCCACGCGCGGCCCCACGGTGCTCCATGGCACGTCGCCGAGCGGCTGGCTGCAGTCGTTCATCACGCACCCGCTCTTCCGCGGAGTCTCGCAGTGATGCGTGCGTCGTGCGCGGCGCTCCTCGCCGCGCTGTTGGTCGTGACGCACCCCGCGTGCGCGCAGCAGCCGGGAACGCGGCCGACGCCACCCGCGACGCCACCCGCGACGCCACCCGCGACGCCGTCAGGCATGCAGGGGATGCCGGGCATGGATCACGACATGCACGACAGCACGATGGCCATGCCGATCCCCATGCCCAAGGGCATGCCGATGATGCCGGGGCTCGTGGGTCTCGGGCCCGATGTCACGCCCTTTCTCCCCGGTGCCGGCGTGGACGCCGCGCGCCTCCCCGAAGCCCGGCCCAGCGAGCTCGCGAAGCTCCGTGATGGGGACACGCTCGACCTCACCGCCACGCTCGTGCGGCGCAGCATCAACGGGCACACCTTCACCATGTACGGCTTCAACGGCCAGGTGCCGGGGCCGCTCATCGATGTGCCGCAGAACGCCACGGTCACCGTACGCTTCCACAATGCGATCGATCTGCCCAGCTCGGTGCACTGGCACGGCGTGCGGCTGGACAATCGCTACGATGGCGTTCCCGATGTCACGCAGCGGGCCGTGGCGCCCGGCAGCACCTTCGTGTACCACGTGCACTTCCCCGATGCGGGCATCTACTGGTATCACCCGCACGTGCGCGAGGACATCCAGCAGGCCATGGGACTCTACGGCAACGTGCGCGTGGACTCGCCCGATCGCGACTATTACTCGCCGGTGAATCTCGAACAGACGCTGTTGCTGAACGATCTGCTCGTGCACGCGGACACGCTCATCCCCTTCGGGAAGGAAGGTCCCGATTTCGCGCTCATGGGCCGGCTCGGCAACGTGCTGCTCGTGAATGGCGAGCCGCGGTACGCTCTGAGCGTGCCCCGTGGCGCCGTCGTGCGCTTCTTCGTCACGAACGTGTCCAGCTCGCGCACCTGGAATCTTTCGTTCAGCGGCGCGCCCATGAAAGTCGTCGCGTCGGACGTGAGCCGCTTCGAGCACGAGGAGCGCGTACCGAGCGTGCTCATCGCACCGGCGGAGCGCTACGTGGTCGAAACGCGCTTCGACACGCCGGGCCGGTACGCCCTGGTGAATGCGGTGCAGGCCGTCAATCACTACAAGGGCGAGTTCGAAGCCGAGCTGGATACGCTGGGTATCGTGACGGTGAGCGATACGCCGGCCGTGCCCGACTACGCCGGAGCGTTCGCCACGCTGCGCCACAACGCGGCGGTGTCACACGACATTGACCGCTTCCGCCCGTACTTCGACAAGCCGCCCGACAAGCGGCTCACGCTCACGGTGCGCGTGTCGGCGCTTCCCCTGGCCACCGTGCAGTTCATGACGATCGACACGGCGTACTTCGCGCCCGTGGAATACGTGGACGCCATGCCCGACATGAACTGGCTCTCCAGCAGCAAGCAGGTCCGCTGGATCCTGCGCGACGACGCGACGGGCAGGGAGAACATGGACATCGACTGGCACGTGGCGCAGGGATCGGTGGTGAAGCTGCGAATTTTCAACGATCCCAAGTCGTTCCACCCCATGCAGCACCCGATTCACCTGCACGGGCAGCGCATGCTCGTCATTGCGCGCGATGGCGTGCCCACGCGGAACCTCGTCTGGAAGGACACGGCGCTCATCCCCGTCGGATCCACTGTGGATCTGCTCATCGACGCCTCGAATCCCGGCGCGTGGATGCTGCACTGTCACATCGCCGAGCATCTGGGATCGGGGATGATGACGGTGTTGCACGTGGACCCGCCGGGCGGCGCACCGGCGCACAGCCCCGGATCCGCACGGTAACGCTTTCGGCGAGGGCGGTGTCCAACCGTCGGTCGCCATTTTCACCTTCGCCCGCCCTGCCATGCCGACTCCGGCTGCTCTCCCGCTCGAGGTCCGGTCGTCGCCCTGGTCCGCCCTCTGGCAGGATCTGCGGTACGCCGCGCGCGGACTGCGCAACACGCCGGGGTTCACCTGGGCCGTAGTGATCACGCTCGCGCTGGGCATTGGCGCCAACGTCGCGATGTTCTCCATCGTGGACCGGTTGCTCTTCCGCGCGCCACCCATGCTGCACGACGCCGCGCGCGTGCATCGCGTGTACCTGGGCAGCACCTTTCGTGGCAAGGAAGGATTCAACAACACCATTCCGTACGCGCGCTACGTGGACCTCACCAGGGGTACGCGGTCCTTCACGCGCACGGCGGAGTTCAGCAGTCCGGACGTCGCCATCGGCGTGGGCAACGATGCGCGCGAGATGCCCGTGGGAGTCGTGAGCGCGAGCTTCTTCGGATTTTTCGATGCGCCACCCGCGCTCGGCCGCTACTTCACGACGAGCGAGGACCAGCCGCCCAGCGGGACCCCCGTAGCCGTGCTCTCGTACGGGCTCTGGCAGACGCGCTATGGCGGCCGGCGCGACGTGCTGGGGCAGACGCTGCAGATTGGTGCCACCCTGTACACGATCATCGGTGTGGCGCCGCGCGGATTCGTGGGACTCTGGTCCGACAAGCCGCCGGCGGCATTCGTTCCCATCACCGTGCGCGGCGGCGAAATGGGAGCGAACGTGCACATCCCCGGTGAGCGCTGGTGGACGACGTATCACTGGTACTGGGCCTCCATGATGGTGGAGCGCAAGCCGGGCGTCAGCGTCGCCGCGGCGAATGCCGATCTCAGTCGCGTCTACCGGCAGGGCTATGCCGCGCAGCAGGCGAAGGAACCGCACATGCCACCCATCGCGCTGATGCGGCCGCGCGCGGTCGTCGCGTCCATCCTGCGCGACCGTGGACCGAACGAGTCGCCGGTGGCCCGGGTGGCCACCTGGATTTCGGGCGTGGCGCTCATCGTCTGGCTCATTGCCTGCGCGAACGTGGCCAACCTGCTCCTCGCCCGGGCGCTGCGCCGCCGCCGCGAAATCGCCGTCCGACTGGCCCTCGGCGTGAGTCGCGTTCGGCTCATGGTGCAACTGTTCGCCGAGAGCGTGCTGCTCGCGCTGCTCGGTGCCGCGGCGGGCGTGCTCGTGGCGCAATGGGGCGGCGCCCTGCTGCGCGCGGCGCTGCTGCCACGGACGGCCGCGGGCACCGTGGTGAGCGATCCGCGCACGCTGCTGCTGGCCGGCATCGCCGCGCTCAGCACGGGGCTGCTCACCGGGCTCGCGCCCATCGCGCAGAGTCGCCACACGAATCTCGCGCGGGATCTCAAGGCGGGCGCGCGCGAGGGCACATACCACCGGTCGCGCCTGCGTGTGGGGCTGCTCGTGTTCCAGGGTGCGCTGAGCGTAGTGCTGCTCGTGGGCGCGGGTCTCTTCGTGCGCAGCCTGCACAACGTGCGCAACGTGCCGTTAGGGTACGACGCGAATTCGCTGCTGGCCGTCGAGCTGCAGATGCGCGACGTCAAGCTGGACAGCGCGCAGAGCGTGACGCTGCGACAGCGGCTGCTGGATGAGGTGACGACGATCCCGGGTGTGGAGCACGCCGCGCGGCAGCTCACGACGCCGTTCCGGAGCATGTGGGACTTCGATCTGCACGTGGCGGGTATCGATTCGGTGAGTCGGCTGGGCGAGTTCGACCTCAACGCCGTGACACCGGACTACTTCGCGACCATGGGCACGCGCGTGGTGCAGGGGCGTGGCATCACCGCTGCCGACGTACAGGGCGCACCGGGCGCCATGGTGGTCAGTCAGGCCATGGCCAGGACGCTCTGGCCCGGCCAGAATGCCATTGGCCAGTGCGTGAAGGTCGGCGCGGACACCGTACCATGTACGTACGTGGTTGGCGTGGCCGAGAACATCAAGCAGACGAGTCTGAGCGACGACGCGGGACTGTACTACTATCTGTCCGCACCGCAATTCCATCCGGATCAGGGCGGCCTGTTCGTCCGCGTGCACGGGGCGGCGTCCGGCCAAACCGAGACGGTGCGGCGCCGGCTGCAGCGTCTGATGCCGGGCACGTCGTACGTCACGGTGACGCCCATGAGCGACGTGCTGGGCGAGGAGACGCAATCGTGGCAGATGGGCGCCACGATGTTCGCGGTGTTCGGCCTGCTGGCGCTCGCGCTCGCGGCGATCGGACTCTACTCGGTAATCGCGTACAACGTGGCGCAGCGCACACACGAGCTGGGGGTGCGTGCCGCGCTGGGCGCACAGATGCGCGATCTGGCGGGGCTGGTCGTGCGTGAGGCCATGACGCTGGCCGCCGCGGGACTCCTGCTGGGAGCAGCGATCGCGCTCGTGGCCGGCACGTGGGTGAAGCCGCTGCTGTTCGAGGTCTCGCCGCGGAATCCATGGATATACATACTTGTCGCGCTGGTGCTGCTCGCGGTCGCAGCGGTGGCGAGTTTTGTACCGGCGCGGCGCGCGGCACGGGTGGATCCCATGCAGGCGCTGCGGGCGGAGTAAGGCGCGGGCGAGCGTGGTGCTCGCCCGCGCCGCGCGCGCGGTCTATTTGATCTGCACGCGTTTCGCCTTGTGCTGCTGTTGTGGCGGGATGGGGACCGTCACGTTCAGGACACCGTTGTCGAAGTTGGCCGAGATCTTGTCTTCGTCAACGCCGTCGGGTAGCGGGATCGCGCGGTAGAACGAGCCGTAGCTGCGCTCGGTCCAGTACGATTCGTCGTCCTTGTTCTCGTCTTCCTGATGGCGCTCGCCGGAGATCTCGAGCAGCCCTTCGTCCACGTTGATGGTGACGTCGTCCTTGTTCAGCCCGGGCAGCTCGGCCCGAATGACGAGTTGATTGTCGCGCTGGACCTTCTCGATGCGCGGCATCCACGTCGTGGCGGTGCCGCTGGATTCCAGCTCTCCACTGCCGCCCAGGTTGCTCTCGAACAGACGGTCCATCTCGCTGTTCAACCGGCGCATGAACTCGAACGGATTGGACATGAACGCACCGGCCAGCAGGCCGGGCGGCGCCGACATGATGGCCGGCAGGGCGGACCGGGATTGCGCTGAGCGGCGTGACAGCCCCGTCCCGTGTTGCGCGGACTGGCCCCACGGTTCCCGGCTCACCTGGCGCTGGCGCTCCTGGTCACTGCGGGACACGCCTTGCGATCTCCCGGAAGGCCCGGTGGTTTCGCCCGCCGGCATCGCTGCACCGGCCTGCTGCCGCTGCGTCTGGTCGCGCCCTTCTGGCGCGTCGTTTCGATTCTGTGTCGCCATACCGATGCTCCTCTCTGCTGACTGCCCGGTGCAATGAGCCCACTGCGAGCGACCCGCGTACCGGTGCACCACGTCAGGACGCGTTACCGGCCGTACGCCTGGGCGCAGTCAGGCCAGCAACGTGGGTGCCAGATGCAGGAAAAGGAGTCAGACCCTTCCGCGCGCCAACGGCCAGTGCCTTCCGCGCCGGCGCTCGTTCGGACTGCCGCTCGCTCTCAGTGCGGCGTGATGATCTGCTCCGGCGCGCGGATGGCCGCATGCGGCATGGCAACCGGTTGGCGCTCCGAGAGCAGCTTGGTGGTGAACCGCTGCCCTTCGGAAATGCGCTCGACCTCGATCGCGGTTGCCTCGACGATTTGCTCGATGCGCGCCATGCGCTCATCGAGCGCCGTCGTGTCTGGCGCCGGCCGGCGCTTCAGCTCCATGAAGCGAATGATCATCCGAACGCCCAGAACGAGTGCCGTCATGCTGAACGTGAAAAACAGCAGGGCGTAAAGCATCTCATCCAGCTGCATGTCGCACCGTCCTGATCAGGGTTCCGGACCGAGTTCGTTCCGCCGAGCGCTCTTCCCGTACGGAGCGGGGTGGACCGGCGTTTCGCGCTCCATGCGTTGGTGCGTTGCCAGGCCAGTTGCCAGGCCGCGTGCCAGGCCGCGTGCCAGGCCGGTTGCCACGCCGGTTGCCACGCCGGTTGCCACGCCGGTTGGCGCGCGGCCGGGCTTGACGACGGCTACGCTCCCGAAGTTCCTTCACGTTAACAAGCTCGGCAATAATTGGTAACCGGACGCACTCCCAGGAGCAGACGATGCCCACCCGCGATCCACGCATCGACGCGTACATTGCCAGGTCGGCGGATTTCGCCGGGCCCATCCTGACCCACCTCCGGGAGCTGGTGCATGCCGCCGGCCCTGACGTGGAGGAGACGATCAAGTGGGGTGCGCCGACGTTCACGTACAAGGGCATGCTGTGTGGCATGGCCGCGTTCAAGCAGCACTGCGCCTTCCACTTCTGGAAGCGGTCGCTCGTCGTCCCGGCAACCGAAACGTCATCCGAGACGGCCATGGGCCAGTTCGGCCGGCTCACCAGTGTTGCCGACCTGCCTTCACGCAAGGTCATGATTGGCTACGTGAAGAAGGCCATGGAGCTCAACGACGCGGGTGTCAAATCGCCCACGAGAGGGAAGGCAAAGACTGCCCGAAAGCTGGTCGTTCCTGAGGCGCTCGCCGCGGCGCTCGCGAAGAACCGGAAGGCACGGGCCTCGTTCGACAACCTCAGCCCCAGTCAGCAGCGCGAATACTGCGAGTGGATCGCGGACGCAAAGCGCGAGGAGACGCGCGAGCAGCGCCTGGCTACCGCCATCGAATGGATTGCCGAGGGCAAGTCGCGGAACTGGAAGTACACGAGGAGCTAGTGATCTTCACCTCTCTTCGTTCATGATGCTCGCGGGGTTCGCGCTCGGGCGATGGACAGGATTCAAAGGCTGGCAGAATTGAGAAAGGATTTACAGGATTTTCAGGATTGACAGGATTACGCGGAGCCGAACCTCCCAGTGCAGGTCCGTTCGCTGATCGACCGCAACTGCTTTGGAACGGCTCCTTGAGAATCCTGAAAATCCCCTAAATCCTGTCAAGTTGTTCGCAAGGGCGTAGCACGCAGCTCGCAATCGCGGATGAATCGGAGGGTCTGTAGATCCTGTCCCGCCGTTAGCAGGGCTGCGGCGCGGTCAAGCACCAGTCGTGAGCCTCGCTGGTTCACCCCAGTCGCGCCGGACTGGTCGTCACGGCTTCGGCGCGCTAGCGTTATAGCGTATCCAACACGCCCCTGGAGGCAGGATGGACCAGAAGCAACTCGAGGCGCTTGCGCGGAAGAACGCCGCCAAATCGCAGATCGTCCAGAAGAAAATGAAACGCGTCTACGATGCCACCCTCGACGCCACGCGCCCGGACGAGCCCGACCCCGATTCCGAGGCTCAGGAAATCTTTCGCGAAATGAAGAAGCGGGAATTCTGAATTGCCCAGTTTTTTTGTGGAGCTGCGGTCTCGGCCGGCACCAGCTACCAGCTACCAGCGACCAGCGACCAGCGACCAGCGACTAGCTACCAACCACCAGCCACCAGATCCTTAGCGTATACCCCCTTATACCTGCTCACCTCGCTGCGCTCCTGGTCCAGCTCCGGGATGTGCCGCGCGACGAAGCCGCGCGCGAGGAAGTACTTCTCCGAATTGCTCACCGCGAAAATCGTGTGCACGTGACGCTGCACCGCGAGGTCCTCCGCGGCCTTCACAAGCGCCATGCCAACGCCGCGCCCCTGCATGTCGGGCGCGACCGCGAGTGAACGGATCTCGCTCAGGCTTGGCGCGTACTCGTCGAGGTGTACGCACCCGACGATCCGGTCGCGATCCGTGACGACCAGGAAATCGGCGCAGTGCTCGCGAATGAAATCCTGTGTCCGCGGGAGCAGTGTGCCATCGCCCACGTAGAGATCGACCAGCGCCTTGATGGCCCGCGCATCGCCCGGGATGGCCGCACGAACGTTCACGTCAACTGTTCCGGTGAGGAAGTGAGAGGGGAATGATGCACGCATCACCGGCCGTTGCGAAATGTGAGCGCGCGCTCCATGTTGGCGACCGCGCTGCCGAGGCCGCCATCGCATCGAGCACCCTGGTGCAGTTGCCGTCGTATTGGATCCCACCCTTTCGGGAGGTTCACGTGCCTGGTCTCTCCGAACAGCAGGGCCCCCTGATCAAGTCCACCGCCATCGCGACCGTCGTCCAGTTGATCATGGTGATCGCCGGCCACAGCATGCCGGCGGTCGCCGGGGAATTCGCGGTGATCGGCACGACCATTTCGGCCCTGGCCGGCTTGCTCTTTTCGTTGATGGCGCGAGGGACAACTACCGGCACTGCCGCGGGCGGAGGTGTGATCGCGGGCGGCCTTTCTGCGCTCATCGGCATTGTCGTATCCCACGTCCTGGGCGACGTGCCGCTCGCGACGCTTGCCGTTGGGACGGGCGCATCCGGCGTGGCGGGGATCGTGGGCGCCCTGATCGGTCAACTGGCGACGAAAAAAACCGCGGCCTGAGATGCGGAGTCCCACGCAGGCAGCATGTCGCGACCTGCGCGCCGGCGACGGAACCTGGTGCGTGGCGTCCCTGGTCTTCCGCTCGGCGCCCGGCACTGGCAAGTTGAAGCTCTCACCAGCTTTCGGAGGTACCCATGGCGGAACTGCATCCACGGGTCCAGCAGCTCCTTGACGATCTGGAGCGGCAGCGCGACGAATTACGGGTGCGGATGCACCTTGCCAAGGCCGAGGGGCGCGAGGAGCTGGCGAAGCTGGACGAGAAGCTCGATGAATTGCGCGCCCGCGCCGGCCGGGTACGCGGCGAAGCACAGCAGGCAGCCGGCGACATCAGCGACGCGGCCAAACTGCTGGCCAGCGAGATCCGGGAAGGGTTCGATCGCATTCGCGACGCGATCTAGCTGCGCTGCTGTCCCGGGCGCAGCGCCTCCGCGTGCGCATCCGACCCGTGGCGGTCGGCGAGGAGCTTCGTCGTGAAGCGCTGCCCCTCCGAGATGCGTTCGGTCTCGACGGCGATGGCATCCACCGCCTGCTCGATGCGATTCAGCCGCTCCTCGATCGCATGCATTTCCGGTGGAGCCGTGAATTTCCTGGCGCGGTAGCTGAACCACATGCGCGCCAGTATCAGTATGCTTCCAAAGGTGATGGTGACTACCGCGATGACGAACGGTGCATCCGGATCCATGATAGGCTCCTCGCTGGAGTGAATTCCTCAGTTCCGTACGTTCTTCAACCACTACAGGTGTCATGCCCGAACGCCCGCGCGACGCGCGCAGTTACCCGCTACCCGGCAAGGGTCAGATGGAACACGACATGACCACCACCTCCACCGCGCTCGACGGCTATCAGATAGTCAGGTCGCTGGGTCTGGTGCGCGGCATTATCGTCCGCTCACGATCGATCATTGGAAGCATCGGCGCGGGACTGCAGACGCTGGTCGGCGGAAATATCACGCTGCTCACGAATCTGTGCGAGAAAACGCGTGAGGAGTCCTTCGACCTGATGCTGCAGCACGCTCAGCAACTGGGCGCGAACGCGGTGGTGGGCGTGCGCTACGATGCGACGGAGATCATGAAGGGCGTGACCGAAGTGCTCTGCTACGGTACCGCGGTCGTGGTCGAGCCGATCCGCCGCCAGTAGCACCTCGCGCGCTCACGTGGCGACGCGGTGCTCCTCGTCCAGCCGAAGCTCGCCATCTACGTCGTCGTAGGTGAACAGCTCCGCGTAGCGCCCCCAGTCCACCACCGTCTCGAACTGGCGGCGTGCTTCCTCCTTGCTGAAGCTGTGGCCCAGCTCGGAAAGCACGCCATCCGCCTCGAGCGTGTGCGACTCGGCGGCCGCGAGATCCCCTACGATCTTCTTCATGAGAGCGACGCGCTCCAGCACGCGCTCGCGAAACAGCGCCTTTTCCTCGTCCAGTTGCACGTCGGCGAATCGAGCTCCCGCCTCCGTCAGCGCTATCATCCGTCCCTGCACGGTGGCCAGCCCCAGCAGGTCGGTGGCCTCCGAAATCGCCAGCAGGTCATCGCCACGCATCTGCAGATCGCGACCCAGTTCGTGCAGGACGGCCTTGCCTCCCATGCCGGCGAGGTACTGCACGAAACCCGTGAGATCGTCAATGCTCACATCCGGAATGGACTGCTGCCGGCGGCGTCGCGGCCGCTTCGGCGCGGGCCTTCCTGCCTCGTAAATGGCGCTCGCGTCCTCGCCCGGATTGGTCATGATGCGGTAGATCGCATCAACGAGCTGCGCCCGCGCGGGTCCCTTCCGTGCCCGCTCGGCGACCGGCAGTCCTTTGAGCTCGATCCGGATGCGCCCCGGATTCGCGCCGAACACGAGAATGCGATCCGCGAGGGACACGGCCTCCTCGATGTTGTGCGTCACCATGAGCACCGCCTGCGTGGGGATGCTGCGCGATGCCCAGAGCTCGCGCAACTCCTGGCGCAGGTTCTCCGCGGTGAGCACGTCGAGCGCCGAGAAGGGTTCGTCCATGAACAACACTTCGGGCTGCACCACCAGTGCGCGCGCAAACCCCACACGCTGCTTCATCCCGCCCGACAGTTCCTTCGGAAATGCCTCCTCGAAGCCGTCGAGTCCAATGAGATCGATGGCCTTGAGCGCGCGATCGCGGCGCTCCCGCTCCGCCAGCTCCGTGGCCAGCAGGCCCAATTCCACGTTCTGCAGCACCGTGAGCCACGGAAAGAGCGCGAAGCTCTGAAAGACGATGGCCACCTGCGCGTTGGCTCCGTGCAGTGGCGTACCGTGCACGAGTACGCTTCCGTACGACGGCGGCATGAGGCCGGCCAGAATACGCAGCAGCGTGGACTTGCCCGATCCGGATGGCCCCAGCAGCGCGACGAACTCGCCCG
>Ga0070681_10006649_pt1 | contig 11255 bp, 12 predicted proteins | sample KBSC83BmetaG_FD_65650 | JGI IMG/M metagenome (GOLD analysis project Ga0070681, IMG submission 65650) | Corn rhizosphere microbial communities from Kellogg Biological Station, Michigan, USA - KBS C8-3B metaG | ecosystem: Host-associated > Plants > Roots > Rhizosphere | place: USA: Michigan...
AAGCCGGTCATCGCCGCCGTCAACGGCTACGCCATCGGCGGCGGGCACGTCCTCCACGTGATCTGCGACCTGACGATCGCCGCCGACCACGCCCGCTTCGGCCAGGTCGGCCCGAAGGTCGGCAGCGTCGACCCCGGCTTCGGCACCGCCTACCTGGCCCGGGCCGTGGGCCAGAAGAAGGCCCGGGAGATCTGGTACCTCTGCCGGCAGTACTCGGCCGAGGAGGCGCTGGCCATGGGCCTGGTCAACGCCGTCGTCCCCAAGGAACGGCTGATGGACGAAGCCCGGGCCTGGGCGGCTGAGATCCTCGACAAGAGCCCGACGGCCCTCAAGCTGGCCAAGGCCAGCTTCAACGCCGACACCGAGAACATCCGCGGGATCGCCGGCATCGCCATGACCGGCCTCGCCCTCTACTACGACACCGAGGAGTCGGCCGAGGGCACGATCGCCTTCCAGCAGAAGCGCAAGCCCGACTTCGGGCGGTTCCGGAAGTGACCGCTCCGACGGGCGGGCGGCCCGTGGCCCTCGTCACCGGCAGCTCCCGGGGCATCGGCCGGGCCACCGCGCTCCTCTTCGCCGAGCGCGGCCACGACGTCGTCGTCCACTACCGGCGGGAGGCGGAGGCGGCCGAGGCGGTGGCCAAGGAGGCGCGGGCCGCCGGAGCCGAGGCGCTCGTCGTCGCCGGCGACCTGGTCGAGCCCGAGGTCCCGGCCGGGATCATGGCCGAGGTGGGCGAGCGGTTCGGGCGCCTCGACGTCCTCGTGGCCAACGCCGCCTCCACCGCCTTCAAGCCGCTCCGGGACGTCGGCGCCCGGCACCTCGACCTGACGATGCGGACCGTCGTGCAGTCGTTCCTCCTCCTCGCCCAGGGGGCGGTGCCCCTGATGGCCGGCCGGCCGGGGACGATCGTCGCCGTGTCGGGCTTCGACTCTGTCCGGGTGGTGGCCAACCACGGCCTGCTCGGGGCGGCCAAGGCGGCGCTGGAGCAGCTCGTCCGCTACCTGGCCGTGGAGCTGCGGCCGGACGACGTCGCCGTCAACAGCGTGCTGCCGGGGTTCGTGGCCACCGACTCGGCCCGGAAGTGGGCCGACACCAGCCACCCCGGCGGCTGGGAGGCGTTCGAGGCCCGCTGGGCCTCGACGCCCGGGGTCATCATCGCCCCGGAGCGGATCGCCGAGATCATCGCCTTCCTCTGCACGCCCGCCGGACGCTGCATCCGGGGCCACAACCTGATGGTCGACGGCGGCGTCACGCTTCCGTTCGAGTAGCGCCCGGCCCGGCGGCAAGGCTGCGGTCATGAGCCTGCCGCTGCGCATCTTCACCGAGCCCCAGCAGGGCGCCTCCTACGACGGGCTGCTGGCCGTGGCCCAGGAGGCGGAGCGGCTGGGCTTCGACGCCTTCTTCCGCTCCGACCACTTCCTCCGCATCGGCGGCGATCCGGCCGGGCCCGACGCCCGACCCGGCCCGACCGACGCCTGGGTCACGCTCGGCGCCCTGGCCCGGGAGACCAGCCGCATCCGGCTGGGGACGCTGGTCACGTCGGCCACCTTCCGCCTCCCCGGCCCGCTGGCGGTGGCGGTGGCCGAGGTCGACGCCATGAGCGGCGGACGGGTCGAGTTCGGCCTCGGCGCCGGCTGGTACGAGGACGAGCACTCGGCCTACGGCATTCCGTTCCCGCCGCTGGGCGAGCGCTTCGACCGCCTGGAGGAGCAGCTGGCGGTCATCACCGGCCTGTGGACCACGCCGGAGGGCAAGCGGTTCTCGTTCGACGGGCGCCACTACCGGCTGCAGGAGTCGCCGGCGCTGCCGAAGCCGCTCCAGCAGCCCCACCCGCCGATCATCATCGGCGGGGGCGGGGCCCGCCGTACGCCGGCGCTGGCCGCCCGCTACGCCGCCGAGTTCAACCTGGCCTTCCAGCCGCGGGACCGCTTCACCGCCGCCTGCGACCGGGTGCGGGCGGCCTGCGAGGCCGCCGGCCGCGACCCGGCGTCGATGGTGTACTCGGCGGCGCTGGTGCTGTGCTGCGGCGCCGACGAGACCGAGTTCGAGCGGCGGGCGGCGGCCATCGGCCGGGCGCCCGACGAGCTGCGGGGCAACGGCGCGGCCGGCACCGTCGTCGAGGTGGCCGGGCGGCTGCGGGAATGGCGCGACGCCGGGGCGGAGCGCATCTACCTCCAGGTCCTCGACCTGAGCGACCTCGACCACCTGCGGCTGGTGGCCGAGGCGGTGGTGCCCCAGCTGGCCTGACGAGCTTTGGACATCTGTCGGGGGCTGTCCCCGACAGATGTCCAAACGTCGTTCATTCCGCCGGGCGGGTGGCCAGCAGCAGGAACTCGGGGTGGTCGATGTCCGGCGGACGGGCGGCGTAGTCGCCGGGCGCCACCGCCCAGACGTGGTCGGGCCGCAGGCCGGCGGCCTCGCCCAGCAGGCGCAGCTCCCTCGGGGTGAAGCACGTCGTCCACAGCTCGGCCGGCGCCTCCCGCCCGTCGTCGGCGCGGATCGTCGTCCGTTCGTGGTTCACGCCGGCGGCGGCGTCGAAGGTGTCGGCCTCGCCGAGGAAGCGGAGCTGGAAGTAGGCCGAGAAGGCCGAGAGGGCCAGCTGACCGCCCGGTCTGAGCGCCCGGGCCATCCCGTCGAGGACGGGCCGATCGGGATCGAGCGCCGCGCCCGGCCCGCCGGCCAGGCCGAAGGCGCCCTGGCAGAGCGAAATGACGGTGTCGAACTCCGCCTCGAACCGCAGCGACCGGGCGTCGGCCCGCTCGAAGGTGACGGCGGCCCCGGCCGGGGCGCCGTCCCGGGCCAGCGCCACGAACCGTTCCGAGATGTCGACGCCGACGACCGAGAACCCTCGGCGGGCGAGGGCGTGGGCGTGGCGGCCCGGCCCGCAGCCGACGTCGAGGATGCGGGCGCCGGGCTCGAGCCCGAGGGCGTCGACGAGGAACGAGACCTCCTGCTCGGTTCCCTTGGTGAACGAGTAGCGCAGGTAGGCCGGGCCGAGGTGATCGGCGACGTCCTCGAACCAGTGGCGCATTAACCTCCCGATTCTTCGGTTGAGAGAGAGTGGAGGCTAGGCGTGGCGGAGCATCTCCGGGAACTGGCCGAGGCCGACCCCGGCCGGCCGGCGGTCATCGACGAGTACGCCGAGCTCACCCGTTCGCAGCTCAACGAGCGGGTCAACCGGCTCGTCAACGGGCTGCGGTCGGCCGGCGTCGGGCCGGGCGACGTCGTGGCGATCCTGGCCGGCAACCGCCACGAGTACGTCGAGACCGTCCTGGCCTGCGGCGTCTCGTCGTGGATCCTGGTCCCGCTCAACTGGCACCTGACCGCCGAGGAGCTCGCCTATATCCTCGATGACTCCGGCGCCCGGGCGCTGGTCGCCGACACCGAGTTCGCCGCCACGGCCGCCGAAGCGGTGAAGGAGGCACCGGGCGTCACGGTCCGCCTCGCCGTCGGCGACGGCGCAGTCCCGGAGGGCTTCGAAGGCTACGACGACGTCCTGGCCGCCGCCTCGCCCGACGAACCCGAGGGCCAGGCCAGCGGCACGTACATGTTCTACACATCGGGGACCACGGGTCGGCCGAAGGGCGTGCGCTCGACGGCGTTCGCCGTCGGCATGCCCGTCTCCGTCCACGCCGCATTGCTGGCCGGCCTGGCCGGAATGCTGCAGGTCCCCGACGAGGGCGTGGGCCTGGTCAACGCCCCGCTGTACCACGGCGGCCCGTTCCTGTTCTCGATGCTGCCCGCCTACCGGGGCGCCACTCTGGTCATGCGCCGGCGCTTCGATCCGGCCGAGATGTTGCGGCTGATCGACGAATACGGCATCACCACGGCCTACGCCGTCCCCACGCACTTCGTCCGCCTGCTCCGCCTCCCCGACGAGGTGAGGGCGGCGTTCGACGGCCGAACGCTCCAGGCGGTGTTCCACACCGGCGCCCCCTGCGCCCCCGACGTGAAGCGGCGGATGCTGGAGTGGTGGGGGCCGGTGATCCACGAGCTGTACTCGGCGACCGAGACCGGCGGCCTCGGCTGCTTCGTGACCGGCGACGAGTGGCTCACCCGGCCCGGCACCGTGGGCCGGCCGTTGCCGGTGGTGGCCATCGAGATCATCGGCGACGACGGCGAGGTGCTGCCGGCCGGGGAGGTCGGCACCGTCTACGTCCGCAACCTGATCGGCGGCGACTTCGCCTACCACGGCGCTCCGGACAAGACCGCCGAGGCCCACCGGGGCCCGGGCGTGATGACGGTCGGCGACGTCGGCTACCTCGACGAGGACGGCTACCTGTTCCTCTGCGACCGCAAGATCGACATGATCATCTCCGGCGGCGTCAACATCTATCCGGCGGAGATCGAGGCGGTCCTCCTGAACCACCCCGCCGTCCTCGACGCCGCCGTCTTCGGCGTGCCCCACGACGAGTTCGGCGAGGAGGTCAAGGCCGTGGTGCAGCCGGCGCCGGGCCACGAGCCGTCACCGGAGCTGGCCGCCGACGTCATCGCCCACGCCCGGGCCCACCTGGCCGGCTACAAGGTGCCCCGCTCGATCGACTTCACGGCCGAGTTCCCCCGCACGGAAACCGGGAAGCTTCTGAAGCGCGACCTCCGGGACCCCTACTGGGCCGGCCGGGAACGGGCGATCTAGAGCTAGTTCTGGCCGCAGAGGCCGGCGATGAGGGCGTTGAGGTCGGCGCGGTCGACGAGTTTGCTGGTCGGCAGGTCGGCCAGGGCCCGCATGACCCGGGCCTGCTCCTCCTCCGAGCCGGCGACGTCGAGCAGGTCGAGGAGGACGTCGTTGGCGGCGAAGCGGTCCATGACGCCCGAGGTGGGCAGCCCGGCCAGCACGGCCCGCACCCGGTCGCCGAACTCGGCGGACGTCGTGGTCGTCGTCATCGTGTGCCTCCCTCGGTGGACTCCTGCCTCATCGGCCCCGTCGGACCGTTCATCGGCCACTGCCCGGGATTCCTTAATTTGCCGACCGGGGGGCCGGGACCTTCTCTTCAACGCCGGAAATGTCAGGATTCTTCCGATTTCGCGGCCCCGGACCGGCCGGCGCCAGCCCGGCCAGGAGCCGGGCGGCGGCCGCCTCGACCTCGTCGACGGCGGCGCTGAAGACGACCTCGTTGGCCCGGGACGGCACCCGGTAGCCGCTCACCTTGCGGACGAACTGCAGGGCCGCCGCCCGCACCTCCTCGGCGGTCGGGTCAGCGCCCCGGAGGGTCTTGATGCTCCGGCACATGCCCTTCGAGGTTAGGGGGTGCGAGGCGCTCGCCCGACCGGGCGTCGAACAGGTAGAGGTTGGCAGGGTCGAACCACAGCCGGGCCGCCTCGCCCCGCCGGAGGCGGCTGGCGGGGTCGATCGACGCCACCAGCATCGTCCGGGCCGATTCCCGGTCGAGCTCCTCGGCCAGGCGGTCCAGCGGTTCGACCAGCTCCGGCGGAGCGGTGTAGGGGATGTAGGCGTACTGCTCGGCGCCGAGCCACTCCAGCACCTCGACCGTGACCTCGAACGTCACGCCCCGCTCCCGGGCCCCGGCGTCGACCACGGCGGCGTCCTCGAGGTGCTCGGGGCGCAGGCCGGCGATCGCCGGTCCCCCGTCGCCGACCGCCTCCGACAGCTCGAAGTCGACGAACGGCAGGCGAATGCGGCGCCCGTCCACCGTGGCCGGAATGAGGTTCATGGCCGGCGAGCCGATGAACCCCGCCACGAACAGGTTGGCCGGCCGCTCGTAGAGGGCCCGGGGCGTGTCGACCTGCTGGAGCACCCCCTTGCGCAGGACCGCCACCCGGTCCCCGAGGGTCATGGCCTCGACCTGGTCGTGGGTGACGTAGACCGTCGTGACCCCCAGGCGCTGCTGGAGACGGGCGATCTCCGTCCGCATCTGGCCCCGCAGCTGGGCGTCGAGGTTCGACAGCGGCTCGTCGAAGAGGAAGGCGTCGGCCTCCCGGACGATGGCCCGCCCCATGGCCACCCGCTGCCGCTGGCCGCCCGACAGCTGGCCGGGCTTGCGGTCGAGGTGCTCGGTCAGCTCGAGGACGGCGGCCGCCTCCTCCACCCGCCGCCGCACCTCGTCGCCGGTCAGCTTGCGCAGCCGCAGCGGGAAGGCGATGTTCTCGAACACCGTGAGGTGGGGGTAGAGGGCGTAGTTCTGGAACACCATGGCCAGGTTGCGGTCCCGGGGCGGCAGATCGTTCACGACCCGCCCGGCGATCCGGATCTCGCCGTCGGTGGCGTCCTCGAGGCCGACGATCATCCGCAGCAGCGTCGACTTCCCGCAGCCCGACGGGCCGACGAGGATCATGAACTCGCCGTCGGCGATGTCGAGCGACACGTCGTTGACGGCGGGGTACCCGTCGCCGTACCGCTTCTCGACGTGCTCCAGGGTGATGGCCGCCACCGGACCCCCCTATCCCTTCACCGCACCGGACGTCAGCCCGGCGACGATGCGACGCTGGAAGACCAGCACGATGGCCACGACCGGGATCGTCACCACCACGGCAGCGGCGGCGATGGCCGCCGTCGGCTGCTCGAACTGCGATGCCCCGGTGAAGAAGGCCAGGGCGGCCGGCACGGTGCGGGCCCGGCCGGTCGACGTGAGCGAGATCCCGAACACGAAGTCGTTCCAGGCGAAGAAGAACGTGAGGATGGCGGCGGTGAAGACCCCGGGGGCGGCCAGCGGGACGATCACCTTCCGGAAGGCCTGCCACGGAGTGGCGCCGTCGACCTGGGCGGCCTGCTCCATCTCCCAGGGGATCTCCCGGAAGAAGGCCGACAGCGTCCAGATCGACAGCGGGAGCGTGAACGACAGGTAGGGGATCACGAGACCGGGCCAGGTGTCGTAGAGCCCGACGGAGCGCCAGATGTCGAACAGCGGCCCGACCAGCGAGATCGTGGGGAACATGGCGATGGCCAGCGCCACCGAGAGCATGAGCTTCTTGCCGGGGAAGTCGAGCCGGGCGATGGCGTAGGCGGCCAGCGTGGCCAGGATCACCGAGAGCACCGTGGCGATGAGCGAGATGCCGATCGAGTTGCGCAGGGCGCTGGTGAACAGGTCGGTGCGGAACACCGTGCGGTAGTTGTGCAGCGTCGGCGCCGCCGGCCAGAACCGCCCGTCGTCGATGTGGTCGCCGCCCTTGAGCGACAACGACAGGAGCCACAGCAGGGGAACGAGGGTCCACACGACGATGAGGACGGGCCCGGCGATGCGTGCCGCTCGCTTCACGGTTTCAGCGTTCTCCCCGGGCCCGGGCCAGGTCGACGCCGAAGCCCTTGACGAAGACGACGGCGATCAGCACCACCGACATGAACAGGAGAACGGACACGGCGGAGCCCAGGCCCAGGGCGGTGCGGGTGATCGTCTGGCGGTAGGCCAGGAACGACACCGTCTCCGTGCCGGCGGCGCCGTTGGTGGTGACGAACACGGTGTCGAAGATGCGGTAGGCGTCGAGCGTCCGGAACAGCAGGGCCACCATGATCGCCGCCTTCATGTTGGGCAGCGTCACCCGGAAGAGCCGCTGGACCTTGGTGGCGCCGTCGACCTCGGCCGCCTCGAGCAGCTCCCCCGGCACCTGGGCCAGGCCGGCCAGCAGGAGCAGCGAGATGAACGGCGTCGTCTTCCAGATCTCGGCCAGGATGATGACGAACAGCGCCGGCGTCCTCTGACCGAACCAGGCGAAGCGGCCGAGGCCGAAGACGTGGTCGACGAAGCCGGTGTCGAGCGCGAAGGCGTAGCGCCAGCTGAAGGCCGCCACGACGGTGATGATCCCGTAGGGAACGAGGATGGCGGTGCGGACGAAGCGCCGTCCGAACAGGGTGCGCTGCATGACCGAGGCGAAGGCGAAGCCGATCACCAGCTCGACGGCGACGGTGACGACGGTGATGAGGACGGTGGTGGCGACGTCGCTCCACCACAGGTGGTCGGTGAGGATGACGCCGTAGTTGCGCAGCCCCACGAACCTCCGCCCGGCCGGGTCGGTGATGCGGTAGCTGTAGAGCGAGAGCCACACCGCCCGGGCCAGCGGGTAGGCCGTCACGCCGACCATCACCGCCAGCGCCGGCCCGCACAGCATCCATCCCAGCCGCCGCTCGGCCCGGGCGGGAGCGCCGATGGCCGCCGCCGTCACAAGAGCACCCGGTCGTGGAGGACGCCGGTGACGAGCCGGTCGGCCGCCGCCGGCGTGGTGGCCGGGTTCACCGAGGCCGGCGGGTGGAACGTCCGCGTGACGGCGGCACTGACGTCGGTGTAGTACGGCGTCTTCGGCCGGGGGCCGGCCTCGCCGATCGACTCCCGGATGAGGTCGGCCATGGGGAAGGCCTTCCGCACCTCGGGATCGTCGTAGACGGACGCCCGGGCGGCGGGGTTCTTCGACTTCAGCATGTAGCGCCGCTGGCTGTCGGCGGTGGTGAGACAGCGGACGGCGTCGACGGCCAGCGCCGGGTGGCGGGCGTAGGCGCTGACGCCGAGGTCGATGCCGCCGAGCGGGGGCCGGCTGGGCCGGCCGGCGTCGACCCGGGGCCAGCGGGCCCAGGCGATGTCGTCGAGGACGGCCCGGCCGAGCGCTCCCGACGCCACCCCCTCCGAGGCGGCGCCGTAGACGTAGGCCCAGTTGGTCATGAAGCCCCCCCGGTCGCCCTGGAAGGCGGCCCGCCCCGACTCCTCGTCGGCCGTGGCCAGGCCGGGGTCGGCGGCCCTGGAGTGGGCCAGGCGGGCGATGATCTCGGCCGCCCGGCGGCCGGGCGGGCTGGCGAGCGCCGGCCGGGCGTCGCGCCCCGCCTCGGGATGCTCCAGCACCACTCCGCCGGCCGAGGCCACGAGCGCGCTGATCAGCACCATGTAGCCCTCGGAGCGCCCGCCCTGCACCTCGACGGTGGCGTCGGCCCGCTCGGCGGCGCCGATGACCTCGTCCCACGTCACCGGGCCCGCCGCCGGGTCGAGGCCGCCCCGGGCGGCGGCCGACCTCCGGAACCACAGCAGCTGCGTGTTGGCCCAGAACGGCGCCGCCACCAGCCGGCCCTGCCAGGTGGCGGCGTCGACGGCGCCGCCGAGCACGCCGGCGGTGAGCCCGGCCGCCTCGCCCGGCGTGAACGGGCGCAGGAATCCCGCATCGGCGAACTCGGCCACGAACGGCGGGTCGAGGCTCATGAGGGCGATCGAGCGGTCCTTGGCCGCCAGCCGCCGGACGAGCTGCTCGCGCTGCCCCGAGGCGTCGTTGGGCAGCGTCGACACCGTGATGCGATAGCGCCCGCCCGAGGCCGCCGTACAGGCCGCGGCCAGCTCGGCCTGCCCGCCGTTGTCAGGGTTGACGTACCAGCCGAGCGCCGGCACGGCGCGGCCGCCGCCGCCACCGCAGGCCCCGACCAGCCCTGCGAGCAGCGCCACGACGGCGACGAGGCGGATGCTGCGCAACGTGGCGCGGAGCGTAGCCGGGCGACGGCGGCCCCAATGACGCCGTCCGAATACCGCCATCGACGGCCGCAAAGGCCCTAACGTTGGCCGCCATGGAGACGGCGGCCAAGGCCGGCAACGACGTGCGCTGCCCCGCCTGCTCCCGGCTGCTCGTGCTGCGCTCCGGGCCGAAGGTGGCGCCGCACTACGCCCACCGGCCCCGCCAGTCGTGCCGCAACCGTCCGGGCGGCGCCGGCCGGGCCCCGCTCCGCCTCGAACAGCTGACGCTGTTCGAACTGCCGCCGCTGGAGCCGACCCCGATCGCCGCCGTGTTCGAGGCGTTCGTCCGACGGGAACCCCCGCCGGCGGCCGACGGGGAACCGTGGTCGCGTCCGTCCGTGCAACGGGCCAGGCGTCGCCGGCGGCGGGCGTGGCTGCCCCGCCTGCTGCGCTGGTTCAGAGGTGGGCGCGGGCCGGCGTCCCCCGGCCTTCACCCCTGAAACACGAGGCGACGCCGGCCCGCGGATCTCGGCGGTGTCAGATCGGCCAGATGTTGGCGGCCCGGCGGCGCCAGGCCTTGAGGCCCTCCCGGGCCAGGCCGGCCGCCATCACCAGCAGCGCCGCGGCCAGCGGGTCCCACCGGTTGACGGGGAAGACCTTCGGCGTGGAGATGATCCGGGCCGGGAAGGCCGATTCGGTGACCGAGGTCTGCAGCCCCGGCAGGGAGCGGCTCACCGCGCCCGATTCCGTCATCTCCGGCGAGGCCACCGCCGACTCCGGTGCCAGCAGCGACGGCGCGGCCTTCACCGCTGCGCCGGCGCTCGCCGGAGCGGCCAGGGCCGACGACGTCTGCGCCCCGGCCCCGGTGAAGAGGTTGCCGAACATCGGCACGACCGACGGGCCCGCCGCCGGCACGGCCACCGGAGCGCCCGGCTGGTCGGCGCCGAGGGGCTCGACCGGCGCGCCGTCGAAGTTCACCGGGCCGAAGCTCCAGTCGGCGGGCCCGGGATCGGCCGCCACGTCGGGGCCGGCGGCCGGACCGGGGTCGGGCGCCGGGGCGGCCGACGGATCGTCGGCCGGCGCCTGCTGGGGCGAGACCGACCGGCTGCCCGGATCACCGGATGCCGCGGGGTCGCTCGATCCACCGGAGGGATCGCCGCTCGACGGGCCGGGCGTCACCGTGCCGCCCTGGCTCGGCGGCGGGTTCGAGCCGCCCCGCCTGGCCGTCGTCGTGGTGGTGCTGCCGCTCTTGCCGGTGCTCTTGCCACCGCTGCCCTTGCGGGCCGTCGTGGTGGTGGCGTTCTTGCCGCCCTTGTCGGTGGTCGTGGTGGTCGAGCCGTGGCCGGCCTTGCCGGTCGTCGTCGTGGTCGGCCCGCCGCAGCTGTCCGCCGAGGCCGCCGACACCGAGCCCTGCTTGCCCTTGTCGGGGGCCGGCGTGCCGGCACCGCCGCCCTTGCCGCCGGCCGACTGGCTGCTCGAGTCGCAACCGCCTTTCCCGGTGGTGGTCGTCGTCGAACCCTTGTCGCCCTTGCCCGTCGTCGTCGTCGACCCGTTGCCGCCCTTGGCCGTCGTGGTGGACGTCGACCCGTTGCCGCCCTTGGCCGCGGTCGTCGACGTCGAGCCGCCGCCGCTCTTGCTGTCGGTGACGGCCGCCGGGGCCACGGCGGCATCGGAGCACGATGTCGTGGCGGTGCTGTCGGCCGATTGGCCGGCGCAGGCCGGGGCCAGCTGGGTGCCGTCGTTGGGCGAGGCCCAGGCAACGGCGTAGACGAGCATCCCGACACAGGCCACGGCCAGCATGGCGGGGACTCGTTTGCGATGGGATCCGAGCGGCATGGTTGAAGACCTCCGGCCGCGATCAGCCGCGGGCGTTCTCGG
>Ga0070681_10006650_pt1 | contig 11254 bp, 8 predicted proteins | sample KBSC83BmetaG_FD_65650 | JGI IMG/M metagenome (GOLD analysis project Ga0070681, IMG submission 65650) | Corn rhizosphere microbial communities from Kellogg Biological Station, Michigan, USA - KBS C8-3B metaG | ecosystem: Host-associated > Plants > Roots > Rhizosphere | place: USA: Michigan...
GTCGGGGCGTCCACGCTGAACGAGTACCGCAAATACATCGAGAAGGACGGCGCTCTCGAGCGGCGCTTCCAGACGGTGATCGTCGATCCGCCTTCGGTGGACGAGACCGTGGAAATCCTCAAGGGACTTCGCAAGAAGTACGAGGATCACCACAAGGTGACGATCCCCGACTCGACGCTCGTCGTGGCCTCGAAGCTTTCGGAGCGCTACATCACCGACCGTTTCCTGCCCGACAAGGCGATCGACGTCATCGATGAAGCGGGTGCTCGCGCGCGGTTGGCCGCCCAGGCCCCGCCGCCGGAAGTTGCGGCGCTCAAGGGTGATCTCGAGGCCGTGAACGGCGAGAAGGAAGCTGCCGTCCGCGACCAGAACTTCGAGCGCGCCGCGTCGCTGCGCGACAAGGAGCGCGAGATTCAGAGCGCCATCAAGCAGAAGCAGGCCGAGTGGGAGGCGCGTCGCCAGACGCACCGTCCAGTGCTCGGCGAAGAGGAGATCTCGTTCATCGTGAGTCGGTGGACGGGCATCCCGGTCACGCGCCTCCAGGAGGCCGAGACCTCTCGCTTGCTGCGGATGGAAGACGAGATGCATCAGACCGTGATCGGCCAGGACGAGGCGATCCGGGCAATTTCGAAGGCGATTCGGCGCAGCCGCGCGGGGCTCAAAGATCCCCGCCGACCAATCGGCTCGTTCGTATTCTCCGGCCCAACAGGTGTCGGTAAGACCGAGCTCGCACGCGCCCTCGCCAAGTTCCTCTTCGCGGACGAAGCGGCGCTCATTCGCGTCGACATGAGCGAGTACATGGAGAAGTTCTCCGTGTCCCGCCTGATCGGCGCGCCGCCGGGCTACGTCGGCTACGAGGATTCGGGCACGCTGACGAAGGCTGTGCGTCGCAAGCCGTACAGCGTCATCCTGCTCGATGAGATCGAGAAGGCGCACCCCGACGTGTTCAACATCCTGCTCCAGGTGCTCGACGAAGGTCATCTCACCGACAACTACGGTCGCGTGATCGACTTCAAGAACACCGTGGTGATCATGACGTCGAACGTCGGTGCGCGTGATCTGACGAAGACCAAATCGTTGGGCTTCACGAGTGGCGACGCCGCGGCCAACTGGGAGCGGCGAGCCGAGAAGGTTCGCGAGGAGTTGAAGAACGTCTTCAACCCCGAGTTCCTGAATCGACTCGACGACGTCATCGTCTTCCACCCGCTCAGCCGCGAGCACATCTCGCAGATCGTGAGCGTGCTGCTCAAGGACGTTCGCAAGCGTCTGGCGGAGGAAGAGCTCCAGCTCAAGCTCACGGACGCGGCGACGGACTTCCTCGTCAAGCACGGATACGACGAGCAATACGGTGCACGACCGCTGAAGCGGGCGATTCAGAAGTACATCGAGGATCCGCTCTCCGAGAAGATTCTGATGGGCGAGTTCTCGAAAGGCGACGAGATCGAGGTGGACGTCGCACCCGACGGTGCAGATCGCCTCGAGTTCCGAGTCCTGACGCCGACGCCGCAGGCCTGAGGATAGGCCGGGTTCGAGATAGCGAGGGATCTGCAGTTTACTGCAGGTCCCTCGTTTGATTTCCCGGATCGACCGGCGATCGGCGAGCGGCGTGTCGGGGCGCGTGATGCGACACGCGCGCGGCGAAGGCTCACACGCCGTAACCCCGTTCGCGAACGCCGCACTCGCCCCGTTGCGCCGCACGCCGTTTCCCGCTCGCCGCTCGGTCTCGAGGCCCGGTTGATGCTTGGCCGAACCCAACGGGAATTGACGTGTACTAGCGGCCGATACGTCCCATTCCGGGACCTGCTTGGCGGCTCAACGTGTATATTTCCGGACTATGCGACAAATGCGTCTAGCCCTGTCGTTTCTGGGCGTGCTGGGGGCTGCCTCCGTGGCGGGCGCTCAGCAAGCGGGTCCTGGCTCGTGCGCCACACCCGACAGCGTGGCGATCCGTGGTGCTGGCAAGGCCGCGACCGAGGACCAGATCCGAAACGACATTGGCATCGCGCCGAAGTCGACCGTGAACTCGCGCGTGGTGACGCAAGCGATCAAGAATCTGTACGCCACGAATCTCTTCGACGACGTCACGTCGGCGTGCGAGACGGTGAACGGGAAAACAATCCTCGTTTTCACGGTCGCCGAGCGGCGCATTCTCAGCGATTTCCAGGTCACCGGGCCCGACAAGGTCTCGGCGAGCTCGGTCCGTGAGCGCGTCGATCTGATCGTCGGCAAGCCGATCGATCCGTCGCAGGTTGCGAGATCGGTCGCCAGGATCGACTCGCTATATCAAAGCGAGGGTTATTACCTCGCCCATGTCAAAGTCGATACGATCAAGGATCGTGAAGCGACGACGCTGATCTTCCATGTCGATGAAGGTCGGCGTCTTGCTGTTTCAGGCGTCGAGATCGTTGGGAACAAGGCGCTGACGGACAAAGAGGTCGTCGCCGCGATGAACACCAAGCCCGAAGGGTTCCTCTGGTGGCGCAACGGCGAGTTCGATACCGACAAGTACAACGAAGATCTCTCGAAGAATATTCCCAAGCTGTATGGCCAGCACGGTTACATCGACATGCTGGTGGTGAACGACACGCTGATCGTCGACAAGGATCTCGGCAAAGCGCTCGTTCGCATCACGGTGCGTGAAGGCCCGCAATACAAGATCGGCGACTTCGAGGTGAACGGCGCGCGCGTGTTCTCGAACGACGACATCTCGCGTATGTATCCGTTCACCGCGAGCAAGACGAAGGGCGCGACCGAAACGGTGAAGGGACTCTTCGGGCGCGGCACGAAGGAAGCGAACGACGTCTTCAACGAGTCGGCGTGGAACGACGCGACCGACAAAGTGACGGACGCGTACTCGAACCAGGGCTACATCTACGCGAGCGTTCGGCCGGTCGTCGAGCGCCGAAAAGTCGGCGCCGACTCGGTGCCGACGGTCGACCTGCGTTGGGACATCGACGAGAAGACGCCGGCGATCATCAACCGCGTGGACATCCTCGGAAACGACGTCACGGTCGAGACCTGTATTCGCGACCAGCTCAACGTCTACCCGGGCGACGTGTTCAATAAGGATCGGCTCATTCAGAGCTACCGGAACATCGCGAACCTCGGCTTCTTCGAGCAGGACATGCCGCCGCCGGAAACGCGGACGGCGAATGAGAACGGCGACATCGATCTCGTCTTCCATGTGAAGGAGAAGCGCACCGGCAACGTGAACTTCGGTGCGTCGGTCGGGCAAGGAACCGGCCTCGGCGGATTCCTCGGCTTCGATCAGCCCAACCTGTTCGGCGAGTGCAAGCGTGGATCGCTGCAGTGGCAGTTCGGCCAATACATCCGTGACTTCAGCCTCAGCTATACCGATCCGCGCATCAAACAGACGAACGTTTCCGGCACGATTTCCCTCTACAACCAACGCTCGCGGTTCATCATTCGCGACATCGGCCAGTCGAATACTTCGGGTGGCCAGCTGCAGTTCGGTTGGCCACTGCCGAATTCGAGATACACGCGCTTTTACGTCAGCTACGGCGGCGAGCGCGTCAGCTATGGCGGCGACGGTCTCGTGGGAACCATTCAGTGCAACGGATGCTTCCGATCGACTTTGGGCTTCACGCTCGACCACGATACGCGGCTCGGGCAGCCGTTCCCCGTTGCTGGGACTCACGAAAACATCGGTCTGCAGCTGAATGGCGGTCCGCTAGGAGGGACCGCTGCGTTCCAACGATTGACCGGCGAGGCCAGGTCGTACTCTACGCTCGCGACCTTCGGCAAATCGCTCGGGCCGGAGCCGCTCGCCCTGGTGTTTGGGCTCACGGCGCGCGCCGGTGCGCTGTTCGGCAATCCGGGTCCGTTCTTCGTCTCCCAATCGTTCTCGATGGGTGGCGTGCAGTACGGCATTCCGCTGCGGGGCTATGAAGAATTCTCAATTACTCCGCGCGGCTTTCTACCGAACGCAGATCAGTTCCAGGCGCAGCGCACGTCGTTCGGAAATGCGTATTATTCCAGCTCGGCTGAACTCGGCTTGCGCGTAAATCAGCAGTTGTATCTGGACGCCTTCTACGACGTCGGCAATTTGTGGGAGCAGCCGCGGGACTTCGATCCAACCCGGTTGTTCCGTGGTGCCGGCTTCGGTGCTTCACTCGTCACTCCGCTTGGACCGCTCGGTGTCGACCTGGGCTACGGCTTCGATCGCACCGACGTCTTCGGCCACAAAGACCCGAAGTGGCAGGTTCATTTCAAGTTCGGTCAGATCTTCTAATTCGGAGTTCCAATGCGTTCCACCCTCCGCGCGACGTTGCTCGCGCCAATTCTCTGTCTGATGGCTGTGGCCGCGGCGCACGCACAGACCTCGTGTACCAAAATCGGCTACGTCAACACGTCGGTCTTGATGGAGGCGGCGCCCGGTCGGATTGCGGCTGAGTCGTTGCTCAACAAGATGGGCGATGGTTTCAAGGCGATTTTGGCGAAAGAGCAGGACTCTGCGCAGAAGATGCTGGCCGCCTATCAGAAGAACTCAGCCACGATGACGGCCGCGACGAAGGACAAGTCGGAGAAGGATCTGCAGGCGATCGAGAACGATCTCCAGGCGAAGCAGCAGACGTTCCAGCAGCAGTTCAACACGCGGACCGAGGAGCTCATGGGTCCGGTCAAGGATGTCGTGAAGGGGGTGCTCGACACGATCCGCGAGGAAGGCTGCTACGCGATCATCTTCGATAATGCACAAGGTGCGTCGGGGATTGTTTCCGCGGACAAGAATCTGGACATCACGGACAAGGCCGTGTCGCGCCTCCGCGCCACGCCCGCGCCGAAGATCAACGCGACGACCACGACTGCACCGGTCAAGGGTGCACCGGCGTCGCCGGCAGGTGTGACGGGCAAGCCGCCGATCAAGCCTCCGCAGTGATCGCGGGTTCCGGAACGACGAGTAGCGGCGGTGAGGGCGAATTCGCTCTCACCGCTGCGGCTATTGCGGAGAGTGTCGGCGGCCGTCTCGTTGGAGACGCCGCCATTGTCGTTGGCGGGGTAGCGCCCCTCGATCGCGCCTCCGAGCAACATTTGAGCTTTCTGGGCGCGCCGAAGTACGCATCGATGTTCACGACATCGTCGGCGGGCGTCGTGCTGATCACGCCCGAATTGGCGGAAACTCCAGGTCGCGTTCCGGCGCGCATCGTCGTCGACAAGCCGCAGGAAGCCCTTCTCGCGCTCCTGCCTCGCTTTCACCGAGCGATCCGCGCTGAGCCGGGCGTGCACGCAACGTCGGTCATTGGGCGCGACGTGAGGCTGGGCCGCGATGTTTCGATCGGCCCGTACGCGATTCTCGCCGATGGCGCTGCGATCGGCGATGGCGTGGTGATCGGACCGCATTGTGTCATCGGAGCGGGCGTCGAAATCGGCGCAGGATCGCAGCTGTATCCCTCAGTCACCGTTTACAGCGGCTCGATCGTCGGCGAGCGCGTGACGATCCACGCGGGCGCGCGCATCGGCTCCGACGGGTTCGGCTACGTGCAGCGCGACGGCGAGCATTTAAAGATTCCTCACGTCGGCCGCTGCATCATCGAGCACGACGTGGAGATCGGCGCGAATTCCACCATCGACCGCGGCTCGATCGACGACACAGTGGTCGGCGCGGGCACCAAGATCGACAATCTGGTGCAGGTCGCGCACAACGTCCGGATCGGGCGGGTCTGCCTGATCATGGCGCAAGTCGGCATCGCGGGCTCGGTTCGGGTCGAAGATGGCGCGATGCTTCTGGGGCAGGTGGGGGTCTCCGGCCACCACACGGTAGGAAAAGGAGCTCGCCTCGCTGCACAAGCGGGGGTTTTTGGCGATATTCCTGCGGGCGAAACCTGGTCGGGCTACCCGGCCCGCCCGCACAAGGAGTCGCTCCGCGCCCAGGCGGCGCTGTTCAAGCTCCCAGGCCTGCTCCGTCGCATCGAGCGACTGCTCGACAAAAACGAACCAGAATGAACCGTCGGACCATCGCACGTCCGGTGTCGCTCGAGGGAATCGGGTTGCACCTCGGCGAAGCGTGCCAATTATCCTTTCGACCCGCGCCAAGCGGGGCGGGAATCGTCTTTCTCAGAACGGACCTGCCGGGCGAGCCGCGGATTCCCGCGACCGCTGATCGCGCGGTCCTCACGGATCGTCGCACGCAGCTGGGTGAGGATCCTGTCTCGGTCCACACGGTGGAGCACGTGCTCGCGGCGGTCGCGGGCTGCGGCATCGACGATCTCGAGATTCACCTCGATGCTGCGGAGCCGCCGATCATGGACGGCAGCGCCGCGCCGTTCGTCGAAGCGCTACTCGGCGCCGGCGTCACGGACCATGCTGGCGAAGTCGAATACCTGACGCTTCGCAATCCGCTCACGCTGACGGACGGCGAGTCGACGTACGAGGTGCATCCGTCGCCCGAGCTCGAGCTCCACGTCACGATCGACTTCCCGCACGCGACGATCGGCCGTCAGCAGGCGAGCTATCGCGTGACGCGTGAGACTTTCATGAAGGAGCTCGCGCCCGCGCGCACGTTTGGCTTCATGCACGAGGTCGAAGCGTTGCGCGGCATGGGCCTGATCAAGGGCGCGTCGCTCGACAACGCGGTGGTCCTGGATGAAAATGGAGTGATCGGCACGACCACGCGGTGGCCCGATGAATTCGTTCGGCACAAAGCGTTGGACTGTATCGGCGACCTCGCGCTCGCGGGCGCCCGCGTTCGGGCACGCGTGACGGCGACCAAGCCGAGTCACAAGGGAACGGTGCGCCTCGTGCGCGCGATGAGGGAGGCTATGGCGACGGAAAAGAAGGGCATGGAGATCGACGAGATCATGAAGGTGCTCGCGCACCGCTACCCGTTCCTGCTCGTGGACCGGATTCTCGAGATCGACGACAAGCGCGTGGTGGGCATCAAGAACGTCACGATCAACGAGCCGTTCTTTCAAGGACACTTTCCCGGCCATCCGATCATGCCGGGTGTCCTGATCATCGAAGCGATGGCGCAGGTGGGCGGCATGCTGCTCATGGGCGCCGTGCCGGACCGCGAAAACAAGGTCGTCTACTTCACGTCGTTGAACAATGTGAAATGGCGGCGGCCGGTGAAGCCGGGCGATCAGATTCGCTTCGAGCTCGAGTTGCTCCAGGTGCGCGGCATGATGTGCAAGATGTCCGGCGTCGCGAAAGTCGACGGACAACTCGTGTGCGAGGCCGAGATGGGAGCGGTGGTCCGCGACAAATGAGCGTCAACATTCATCCAAGCGCCATCATCCATCCGACCGCCGAAATCGGCGCCGGGACGGAGATCGGCCCGTTCGCGATCGTCGGTGAGAATTGCGTGGTCGGCGAAAACTGCATCGTTGCCGCGCGCGCGACGCTCGAGCGTAACGTCACCCTCGGCAACAACGTGAAAGTCGGCGTCGGCACTGTGCTCGGCGGTGATCCGCAGGATCTCAAGTACAAGGGCGAGCACACGACCGTGGAGATCGGCGAGGGCACGACGATTCGCGAATACTCCACGATCAATCGTGGCACGACGCAGTCGTTCAAGACGACGGTGGGGAAGAACTGCTTCCTCATGTCGTATGTGCACCTCGCGCACGATTGCCACATCGGCAACGGCGTGATCATCTCAAACGGAACGCAGCTTGCCGGGCACGTCACCATCGATGAGAAGGCGATTCTCTCGGGGCTCGTGGCGGTGCACCAATTCGCGACGATCGGCCGGTTCAGCTTCATCGGCGGGTGCTCGCGCGTGGCGAAGGACGTTCCGCCGTTCGTGCGGGCAGTCGGCAATCCGATCAAGCTCTACGGCCTCAACGTCATCGGGCTAGAGCGTAATGGGTTTCCCGAAGACGTCCGACGAGAGCTGAAGCGCGCGTATCGTCTGTTCTTCAAATCGGAACTGAATCTGTCGCAGGCGCGCGATCGCGCGGCCGCGGAGCTCAAACAGATGCCGGAGATCCAGGAGTTCCTCGCGTTCTTCGATCGCAGCGATCGCGGGTCGGTGGTCTGATGCCTGTTCGCATCGGAGTCGTTGGCGCGGGAGCGCTTGGCTTTCACCACACGCGCATCCTGCGCGACGTTCCCGGCGCGCAGCTCATCGGTTTCTACGAAGCGAATCCGCAGCGCGCCGCCACGGTGAGCGCGGAGCTCGGCGTCAAAGCGTTCCCGACGCTCGACGCGCTGCTCGATGAAGTACAAGCCATCAGTGTCGCTGTACCGACGCCGGCGCACTACGCAGTTGCCGCACCGGCGCTCGAGCGCGGACTTCACGTGCTCGTCGAGAAGCCGATCACGACGACGCTCGAGGAAGCCGATGCGCTGCTCGCGATCGCTCGCCGCACCGGCGCGGTGTTGCAGACGGGACACGTCGAGCGCTTCAATCGCGCCGTGCGCGCGGCGCTCGAGCTGGTCGACGAGCCACGATTCATCGAAAGCAACAGACTCGCGCCGTTCAATCCGCGCGGCTCCGATGTCGCAGTCGTGCTCGATCTGATGATCCACGACATCGATTTGGTACGAACTTTTGTCGGTGGGAAAGTCAGCGCGGTCTCCGCGGTGGGGGTCCCGGTGCTCACGCCGTTCGTCGACATCGCGAACGCACGCATCACGTTCGAGGCCGGCGCAGTCGCGAACATCACGGCGAGCCGCGTGTCGCGCGAGCGGATGCGCAAGCTCCGCATCTTCCAGCAGAGCGGATATCTGTCGCTCGATCTCGCGGCGGGCACCGGCGAGTTCTATCGCTTGCGACGGGACGTCGATCTCGAGGCGCTCGTGCGCGACGCACAGGGTGCGCAGGCGCTCGAATCATTCGTCGAGCGGGTGTCGGTGCAGGGACCCGATGGTGAGCCGCTCCGACTCGAGCTCGAAGCCTTCGTCCAAGCGGTGGCCGGCGAGGCACCAGTCGCTGTGAGCGGCGAAGACGGACGCGAAGCGCTCGCGGTCGCGCTGACGATCGTGAACGACATCGAGCGTACGCTGCCCACGCTGGAACGCCGCCCAATGGCGATGAGCCGTGCGTGAGATTCTGTTCGTCGCCGGAGAAGCCTCCGGCGACTTGCACGCGGCGGGCGTCGCACGCGAGCTCGTAGCGCACGGCGCACCCTATCGGCTCACGGGCATCGGCGGCGACCAGATGAAAGCGGCCGGCGTCGAGCTGATCGAGCACACCGCGAATCTGGCCGTGATGGGCTTCGTCGAAGTGCTCGAGTACATCCCGAAGCACTTCGCGCTGCTTCGTGACATCAAGGCGCGACTGCGCAGCGGCAACGTCGCTGCCGTCGTGCTCATCGACTATCCCGACTTCAACATGATGGTCGCGGCGGCGAGCGCGGAGATCGGCGTTCCCGTGCTCTACTACATCACGCCGCAGGTGTGGGCGTGGCGGATAGGACGCATCGCTAAGCTGGCGAAAACGGTTTCGAAAGCGGCGGTCATTCTGCCCTTCGAGGAGCAGTTGCTTCGAACCGGCGGCGTGGATGCAACGTTCGTCGGCCATCCGTTGCTCGACCGCGCCGAGCACATGCCGGATCGCGCCGAGGCGCGTGCGGCACTCGGGTTGTCGCCGAGCGACCGTGTGCTCGCGCTCTTTCCGGGAAGCCGGCGCCAGGAAGTCGAACACCTGCTCGACGCCTTCGTCGCGGTGGGTCGTGAGCTCGAGCGTCGCGTTCCTGGGCTCAAGCCCGTCGTTGCCGTCGCGCCGCGAATCAACCTCGACGAGGCGCGCTGTCCCTATCCGATGGTGCGATCGTCGTCGTTTACTGTCCTGCGCGCGGCCGACGCCGCGCTGTGCAAGAGCGGAACGACCACGCTCGAAGCCGCGGTCGCCGGATGTCCGCTCGCGGTGGCGTATCGCGTCAAGCCACTCAACTACGTCGTGGCCAAGGCGCTCGTCCGGATCCCGCACATCGCCCTGGTGAACGTCGTTGCGGATCGAGAAGTTGTCCGGGAGTTCGTGCAGGATGCGCTGCAGCCGACGGCGGTGGCGGACACGCTCGAGCGGTTGCTGAATCCCGAGAGCGAGGAACAGCGTACGATGGTTGCAGGGCTCGCCGAGGTTCGCCAGGCGCTCGGGACACCGGGCGCCGCGGCTCGAGTGGCCGATATGGCCCTCACGCTCGCTGGTGGCGAACGAAATGGCCGGTGACCTGCCCCCGACGCGTCGCGTACGCTGGCTGGCGCGCCTTGGTACGGCGCTCGTGCGCGTCCTCGGCCTCACCTGGCGCGTGCGCGTCCTTCACGACCACGATGTTCGGCGGTTCCGGTCGACGAGACAGCCGATCGTCTTCATGCTTTGGCACGGTGGACTGCTTCCGCTTTTGTATCATCATCGCAACGAGGGGATCGTCGTGATGATCAGTGAACACGCCGATGGCGAGATCATCGCGCGCATCGCCGAGAACTTCGGGTTCGGCACGGTGCGTGGATCGACGTCGCGCGGTGCTGCGCGCGCGCTGCTCGGCGCAGTGCGCGCGGTCAACGAGGGGCACGATCTGGCTGTCACACCCGACGGTCCCCGCGGGCCCGCCAAGTCGATCGCGCCTGGCTCGGCGGTCGTCGCGCAACGAACCGGCGCACCGGTCATCGGAGTTGGTGTCTCGGCACGAAGTGCGTGGAGACTCAAGAGCTGGGATTCCTTTCTCATTCCAAAGCCGTTCGCCAAGGTACATATCGCGTACAGCGACGAGGCGCGCGTGCATGCGCCTGATGCGAGGGCGGCGGCGGACGCCGCGCAGAACTTGCACGCGGTCATGAGTGCGGCGGAGCAGCGAACCGGTGGATGATCGCAGTCTCGTCGAGCGGCTCTGGTATGGACGCGATTCGATCGCGTCGGCCGCGCGCACGGCACTGATCCCGGTCGAGCGCGTTTTCGGCGGTATTGTCGGAGCGCGCGATATTCTCTACGACGCTGGATGGCTCAGCGAAGTCGCGCCGAGAATTCCCGCCGTGAGCGTTGGGAATCTCACGGTCGGCGGGACGGGCAAGACGCCGCTCGCGGCCTGGGTCGCACAGGGACTCGCGACGCGCGGCGCAAAGCCGGCGATCATCCTTCGCGGCTACGGCGAGGACGAGCCGCTCGTACATCGAACGCTCAACCCGGCTGTACCGGTCATCGTGAATGCCGATCGCGTCGCTGCCGTGGAAGAGGCCGCGAACGGCGGAGCGGACATCGCCGTGCTCGACGATGCATTCCAGCATCGCCGCGTTCAGCGCCTTGCCGATCTCGTGCTCGTGAGCGCAGACCGATGGACCGGCGAAGTGCGTCTCCTTC
>Ga0070681_10006652_pt1 | contig 11252 bp, 8 predicted proteins | sample KBSC83BmetaG_FD_65650 | JGI IMG/M metagenome (GOLD analysis project Ga0070681, IMG submission 65650) | Corn rhizosphere microbial communities from Kellogg Biological Station, Michigan, USA - KBS C8-3B metaG | ecosystem: Host-associated > Plants > Roots > Rhizosphere | place: USA: Michigan...
GGCGTTCGCCTCGCTCGACGAGGCGGAGAAGTACGTGCGCACCATCTCTGCGCCCTTCGGTCCGCACAGCGACGCGCAGTGGCGCTTCCTCGCCGAGACCTGGGTGCGCAGGCAGCCGGACGGCACCTGGCGGCCGCACTATGACCCGCGCATCGCCGAGGCCTATCGCGCGCAGCCGCTCGACAGGGACCTCGACCTGTGGCCGGTCTTCGATGCGGTGCGCTGCCCGACGCTCGTGGTGCGCGGCGAGCGATCCGATCTCCTTTCGCACGAAACGGCGATCGAGATGACCCGCCGCGGCCCGAGGGCGAAGCTGGCCGAGATTCCCGGCGTCGGCCATGCGCCGACGCTGCTGCATGCCAACCAGATCGGCATCGTGCGCGACTTTCTCCTGCAGTCGGAGCCCGCGTGAAGGCGCTGCTCGCGCTCATGGTCGCCGGCGTAACCTCAATGGCGCAGGCCCAGACCTTCCCATCCAAGCCCGTTCGCATCGTGGTGCCCTTTCCGCCCGGCGGCTCGGCCGACATCACGAGCCGGCTGCTCGGCGAGCGGATGACGGAAGGGCTCGGGCAGCCGGTGCTGATCGAGAACAAGCCCGGCGGAAGCACGATCATCGGCGCGGAGACGGTGCTGCGTGCGGGCGCGGACGGCTATACGCTCTTCGTCGTCTTCCCGAGCTTCATCATCAATCCGTCGGTGCGCAGCGGCATGTCTTTCCACCCGCTGAAGGATTTCCGCGCCGTCGGGCACACGGTGAACATGCCGATGACCATCGCCGTGCATCCATCCGTGCCGGCGCGCACGCTGCAGGAGCTGATCGAGATCGGTCGCTCGCAGCCCGGCTCCATCGCCTATGGCACGCCCGGCATCGCGACCACGCATCACGTGATGGGCGAGCTCTTCAACCTGACGGCGAAGACGAAATTCACGCATGCGCCGTTCCAGGGCGGCGCGCCGGCGCTCACCGCGCTGACCGGCGGCCACATCCAGATGATCTACGCCAACACGACCGAGGTGGTGCAGGCGGCGAAGGCGGGAAAGATCCGCGCGCTGGTCGTTACATCCGCGCAGCGCAGCGACGTGCTGCCGGACGTGCCGACCATGAAGGAGGCGGGCTATCCCCAGCTCGAGGCGTACAACTGGGCGGGCATCGTCGTGCCGGCCGCCACGCCGAATGCGACCGTCGAGCGGCTGAACCGCGAGCTGAACCGCGCCCTCGTCGTCCCCGCGATAAGGGAAAAGTTCAAGACCTACGGCATGGACACCGTGCCCGGCACGCCGCAGGCGTTCGACGCGTTCCTGCGCGCCGAGTACGAGCGATACGGCGAAGTGGTGCGCGCCGCCGGCATCAAGGCCGAGTAGCTTGTTTTGCTAGTCCACCTTCGCGCCGGTCTCGCGCACGACCTTCGCCCATTTCTCGACTTCCGCGCGCACGTAGGCGGCGGTCGGCGCGAGCGGCTGCGCGGTGACCTCGAAGGCGAGCGTGTCGAGGCGCTTCTTCATGTCCGGGTCTTGCATCACCTTCAGCACCGCGGCGTTCAGCTTCTCGACGATGGCGTTCGGCGTGCCGGCGGGCACGAAGAGGCCGACCCAGGTGTAGTCCTCCATGCCGGGATAGCCCAGCTCGTCGAGCGTCGGCACGTCGGGCAGCTGCTCCAGGCGCTTCGCCGACGACACCGCGAGGGCGCGCAGCTTGCCGGACTTGATGCTCGCCATGGGGCCCGAGCCCGCCATGCAGCCGATCGGCGGCTGGCCGGAGAGCAGCCCGGTCACCGCCGGGCCGGCGCCCTTGAACGGCACGTGCGTCGCGTCCGCCTTCCAGTGGATGTGGAACAGGTTCTCGGCCGTAAGGTGCGGCGTGGTGCCCGTACCCGGCGAGGCGAAGGCGGTCTTGCCCTTCTGCATCTCGCGCTTGAGATCGGCGAGCGTCTTCGCCGGATAGGACGCGTTGACGAGGATGATGTTCGCCTGCTGCGCCATCACCGACACCGCGGTCAGGTCCTTCGCCGGGTCGTAGCCCGCGTTGCTGAAGAGCGTGGGATTGACGGCGTACGCCGACGAATGGATCAGCATCGTGTAGCCGTCCGGCGCCGCCTTGGCCACCTCCTGCGTCGCCAGGTTGCCGCTCGCGCCGACGCGGTTCTCCACAACGACCGGCTGGCCGAGCGAGGCCGAAAGCTGCGTGCCGACGAGGCGCGCCATGATGTCGGTCGGCCCGCCCGGCGGGAAGGCGACCAGCATGTGGATCGGCTTGTCCGGGTAGGACTGAGCGAACGCCAGGGTCGAGGCGAAAGCGCACAGCAGCGCAGCAAAGACTCTCCTCATCTTCTTCCTCCTCCTAAGAGCTTACCGCGGCCGGCGCGATCGCCTCGATATCCGTAACAACGTCGATCAGCGCCGGGCGTTTACTTGCGATCGCTTTTTCCAGCGCGCCCGGGAAGTCGGCCGCGCGCTCGACGCGGATGCCGAGCGCGCCGATATCGTTCGCCACGCGCGCGAAATCTACGTTGGTGTAGGTCCACAGCTCGCGCGCCTTCTGCGTCTGCTCGCCGCCATAGGCGCGGTCGAAGCCGCGCTTCGACTGGTTGCCGCTCGAATTGTTGTTCACCACCGTTACCGCGGCGATGTTCCAGCGCGCGGCGGTCTCGAGCTCGCCGATGTGGTACCAGAGCCCGGCGTCGCCGGTGAACGTCACCACCGGCCGGTCCGGCGCCGCGCATTTGGCGCCGAGGCCCGCCGGGAACGCCCAGCCGAGGTGCCCGGCGCTGCGCATGAACGTCTGCCGCGCGCGCACGTCGTACATGCCGCCCATCCACATGCCGGCATGGCCGGTGTCCGAGAGCACGATCGCGTCTTCAGGCACGTGGCGCGACAGCTCGGCGCAGATGCGCTCCGGCCGGATCGGCGCCGCGTCGGATTCGAGCTGGGCGCGATATTTCGCTTTCCACTCGCGGTTGATCTCCGACACGCGCTCGACCCAGGCCTTGCGCTTCGCTGCGCTGGCTTGGTCCGCCATCTGCAGCATCGAAGCCAGCGTGAGCTTGGCATCGCCCAGCACGCCCGCCTTGAGCGGATAGTTGCGGCCGAGCGTCTCCGGGTCGATGTCGATCTGCACCGCCGCGACGCCGATCTTCGGCACCGCCCAGGCGTGCGTCGTCATGCCGCCGGCGGAAGTGCCGACGAAGCACACGAGATCCGCCGCGGCGACCACGCGGTTCGCGCTCTCGCGCGAGTAGCTGCCGACCACGCCGACCGAGAGCGGGTGCGCGGCCGGCATGCAGTCCTTGCCGTTCAACGAGGTGGCGACCGGAATGCCGAGCGCGTCGGCGAGCTGCCGCAGCTCGGGCCCCGCGCCCGACCAGCGCGCGCCGCCGCCGGCGACGATGACCGGTTTCTCGGCACGCTCGAGCAGGTCCAGTGCTGCGCGCACCGCTTGCGGATCGGGCATCGGCCGATGCGGCGGGATCTGCGCGTACTGCTTTTCGACCAGCGGCTCGAGGTCCGCTTCCTCCTGGTCGATCTGTCCTTCGTTGCCGCGGAACTGCAGGTGCACGGGACCGGGTGCACCGGTGGTGGCCACACGGAACGCCTGCCGCACCATGTCCGGAAAGCGCTCGACCGCGTCGACGGTCGCGTTCCACTTGGTCACCGGCTCGAACGCCGGCACGTCGTCGATCTCCTGGTAGACCTTGCGGAACTTGGTCTTCGGGTCGCGCCCGCCGGTGAACGCGATGACCGGCGAGTGCGCGAGGTAGGCATCGCGCAATCCCGCGGCGAGGTTCAGCGCGCCCACGACCTGCGCCATGCAGATCCCCGGCTTGCCCGATGCGCGGGCGTAGCCGTCGGCCATGTAGGCCGCCGCCTTCTCGCCATGGCAATGCAACCGCTTGATCTCGGTTCGCCGTTCCATCTCGGCGAAGGTGCGGCGGAGCACCGCCGGCACCATGAAGACGTGGGACACGCCATAGCCGGCGAGCATGTCGGCCAGGCACTGCGCGCCGGTGAGCTTGCTCATTTGATCGCTAATGGGTTCGTAGGCGAGCCGACCGCGCCAGTGATGGGGATCGCCGGCGCGACGAACATGAACTCGTAGATGCCGTCCGCCGCGCAGTCGTCGGCGAGGTCCTTGACGTAGAAGATCTCGCCCATCGTCATCCCCATGATCGGGATGGTGATCCAGTGCCACGGCTGGTTGATGCCGGGCTCGGTCTCGTTCGGCCGCACCTCGCAACCCCACGTGTCGCTCGCGAGGGCGGCGAGCTCGGTGCGCTTGATCCATTCGAGCGTCTCGAAGCCGAAGCCGGGCGCGTCGCCGCCGGGATAGCCGTCCCAGCTGCCGGCCTCGAGCTTCGCCTCCATCTGGCCGGTGCGGACGATGACGTAGTCACCTCTTTTGACCGTAACTCCCTGTTTGCGGGCGGTCTCGTCCAGGTCGGCGACCGTAATGGCATAGCCGTCGTCGAGCCACTTCTTGCCCTTCGCGCGCGCGACGTCGAGGAACACGCCGCGCCCGACCATCTTGTTCTTGGTCTTCTCGATGCCGCACTTCTGCGCGCCGTTCGAGGTCACCTCGCGGCAGTCGTACCCGTTCCACATGTAGTTCTCGTAGAACACGTGGCCCAGGCCGTCCCACTGCGTGCCGCATTGCAGCGGCATGGTCACCATGTCGTCGGCGGCGCGGATGCCGCGGTGGTCGAGCACGCCCGAGTAGGCGTCGGTGCCGGTGCGCAGCATGGTGTGGATCGGGTTGGTGCGGCCCATCGACGGGTACTTGCTCTTCGCGCCCTGCGGCCCGGTATGGTCGAAGTTGAGCGCCAGGGAAATGACTTTCCCCTTTCTTACGAGGCGCGCGGCTGCTACCACGTCCTCGGGGTGCGTGAAGTTGAGCGTGCCGATCTCGTCCTTCGGGCCCCACTTGCCCCAGTTCTTGTACTTCTCGGCGGCGGCGCGGAGATCGTCGCGGTTCAGCTTGCGTGTCATGGCGGCTTCCCGGAATGGAGAGCCGCTAAGCGTACTGCTAGGTCTTCTGCTTTTCCCGCACCATTTCGACCAGCGCGCGGAGGGCCGCGGTGTAGGAACGCCAGCCGAGCCCCTGGACCGTGCCTTTGACGGCCGGGGAGATGATCGAGTGGTGGCGCCACTCCTCGCGCGCGGCGATGTTGGACATGTGCACCTCGATCACCGGGAAGGGCATCGCCTTGATGGCGTCGTGCAGCGACACGCTGTACTGGGTCAGGCCGGCCGGGTTGATGATGCCGCCCTGCGCCTGGTCCATGTGCTTGTGGAACATGTCGACCAGGGCGCCCTCGTGGTTCGACTGGAAGAAGACGAGCTCGACCTGGATCTTGGCGGCGAGCGTGCGCATGCGCTCGTTGATCTGCTCGAGCGTCAGGGTGCCGTAGATGTGCGGCTCGCGGCGCCCGAAGAGATTCAGGTTCGGGCCGTGCAGGACGAGGATCTTCTCAGGCGCGTCGTGACGCAGCATTCCAGTTCCTCTCGAGGTTCGCGATCAGCGCCGGGCTGAAATGGCAGAAGGCCTGCTCGCGCGCATAGACTGACATGTAGCGGCGGAAGCTGTCCAATGGCTCCTCCGAGATGCGGAAGGCGCGCCGGTTGCCGGCGGCGCTCACTACGCCCGAGCCGGTGAGCTTCTCGACCGTGGCGCGGATCGCGGCGTCCATGTCGTCCACCAGCTCGTCGACGATCAGCCTGCCTTCCGGGCTGTCGCAGTCGATGCGCAGCTCCGCGAGCACCGCCTGACGCGCGATGCGGGCGCCGGTGAAGCGCGTCATGCGCAGGTTGGCCGCGCCGGGGATGATGCCTTCCTTGCGCGCGGGGAGCGTCATGTACGCGTCGCGCATCGCGAGCACGTAGTCGAGGGTGAGCACGGTCTGGCAATGCCCGCCGATGGCGAAGCCCTCGATGGCGCCGATCCAGAGCTTCTCGATGCAATCCACTTCCGGCGAGACGTCCGGCTTCGCGACACCGCGGTAGATCTTGTTGACGAGGCCCAGGTCGCGGATGATGTACCAGAGGTAGCGGATCTTTCCCTGGTAGAGGTGCGTGAGGTTGATGCCGGCGCCGAAGAGGCGCTTGCCGGCATGGCGCGTGTGCGTCACCGTCGCGCCGCGCAGCACGCAGATGTCGCTCTTCGTGTCCATGAGGGCGATGTCGACCGCCATCTCGAGCGGCTCGAGCGTGCTTTCGTCTTCCGCGTTCAGGTGGCGCGGGTTGTTCATCGTCACCACGGCCGCCTTGCCCTCGCGGTGAACGCGGGCGCCGCCCAGGTCGAGGTTTCCGGTGGATTCGAACTCCGCCAGGCGCGCCCGCGAGCCGGGATGCGGCAACAGCATCGCGTGGCAGAGATGCGTGCCGCATGCCGGATCGCGCAGCACGGCCGAGAGGAATTCGCCCTGCGCTTTTTCGAGGCCGCGCTTGTCCTTCTGCAGGCGCGGCGCCTCGGCCGCCAGGTCGGCGGCGCCCGGCAGCACGCCCGGGAAGCGCTCCGCGGCGCGATAGCAGAGCTCGTCGACGCGCACGAACTTCGTGCGGTTGTCGGTGAGGACGTCGTACATCTGCGTGGCGTTCATGCGCGGATTATGCCGCCGGATCCTGGCGGTAGAAGAGGCGGAGCTGGTGGTAGACGTCCGGGTAGCGCCGGCGCGCCTCGCGCGGCTCGCGGAAGAAGGCCTCGCTCATCACGGCGAAGAATTCGGACAGGTGCTCGGCGGCATAGGGGTCGAGCCAGGTGTCCTTGCCGCGATCGACCGCGTCGCAGAAGCCGTCGTACGCGTCCTCGAAGGCCTTGATCCACGCCGCGCGATCCATGCCGGCGTGCAGCGGCGGCACGCCATCGGCCGCGCCGTTCAGCATGTCGAGCTTGTGCGCGAATTCGTGGATCACCACGTTGATCTCCGGGTCGCGCGCCAGCGCATCCCACGACAGCACCACCGGTCCGCCGGGCATCGCCTCGCCGGCGAGCTCGTCGTCCCACTCGTGCACCACGCCGTCGTCGTCGACCTCCGTGCGCCGCACGCGGAAGTCGCCGGGATAGACGACGATGCCGCGCCAGCCGCGATACCAGTCGAGGCCGAGCTCGAGGATCGGCAGGCAGGCCTGCGCGGCGACCGAGATGCGCATCTCGTCCGTGACGTCGAGGCCGTGCGCGCCGGCGAACTCTTTCTCCGCCAGGAAAAGCAGGACGAGCTCGCGCAGCTTTTCCGTCCCGGGCAGGAACGCCAGCCCGGCGGTCGCGCGCGTCCATAACGCATCGTCGATGCGATGCCTTGCAAGGACGCGCTGCCGCCTCCAATTAGTGAACCAGCCCACCAACCGTAAAATAGCGCATGGTCTCGGTCGTCAAGCTGCATCCGCAAAGCGCCGCCGCCGCCCTCGGCGCGCTCGCCGGCGATCTTGCGCCCGCGGATCGCGCGCGCGTGGCCGACGCTCTGGAGTTCGCGGAGCCGCTCTACGCCGGGCAGGTGCTCTCGACCGGGGAGCCGACCTGGGCGCACGCGCTCGGCCTCGGCGCGAACCTGGCGGCAATCGGCCTCGATGCGCCGGGGCGGGTGGCGGGCGTCCTGTTCGCCGCGCCGAAGCACGCCGACCTGGAGACGATCCGGGAGAAATTCGGCGACGAGGTGGCGAGCCTGTCCGGCGGCGTGGAGAAGCTCTACCAGCTGCGCCTGGCGACCCGCGCGAGCCCCGTCGAGCAGAACGAGACGCTGCGCAAGATGGTCCTCGGCATGGTGGAGGACGTGCGCGTGGTGCTCATTCGCCTCGCGAGCCGCACGCAGACGCTGCGCTGGTTCGCGCGCAACGATACCGCGGAACGGGCGGCGTACGCCCGCGAGAGCCTCGACATCTATTCGCCGCTCGCCAATCGCCTGGGCGTGTTCCAGCTGAAGTGGGAGCTCGAGGACCTGTCGTTCCGCTTCCTCGAGCCGGAGCTCTACAAGCGCATCGCGAAAATGCTCGACGAGAAGCGCCTGGAGCGCGAGCGGTACATCCGTCGCGCCATCGAGGTGCTGCACGGCGAGCTCGCCGGGGCGGGGGTGACGGCCGAGATCAACGGCCGGCCAAAGCACATCTACTCCATCTGGAACAAGATGCGCACCAAGGCGCTCGACTTCAGCGAGCTCTACGACGTGCGCGCGCTGCGCGTCATCGTGCCGTCGGTGAAGGACTGCTACACCGCGCTCGGCGTCGTGCACAACCTCTGGCAGCCGATCCCGAAGGAGTTCGACGACTACATCTCGCGCCCGAAAGGCAACCTGTACCAGTCGCTGCACACCGCGGTGATCGGGCCGCAGGGCAAGACGCTGGAAGTGCAGATCCGCACCGAGGAGATGCACCGGCACGCCGAGTATGGCGTCGCCGCGCACTGGCGCTACAAGGAGCAGGGCGAGAAGGTGCGGCCCGACCAGGCCTTCGACCAGAAGATCGCGTGGCTGCGCGAGCTGCTCGCGTGGCGCGACGAGGTCGCCGACTGGCAGAAGGACACGAAGCGGGCGCGCCTCGACGACACGGTCTACGTGCTCACGCCGCAGGGCAAGGTGGTCGACCTGCCGGCCGGCGCGACGCCGGTCGACTTCGCCTACGCCGTGCACAGCGACCTCGGCCATCGCTGCCGCGGCGCGCGCGCCGATGGCCACATCGTCACGCTCGATACGCCGCTGCGCAGCGGCCAGAAGGTCGAGGTGGTCACCGCCAAGTCGGGCGGGCCGTCGCGCGACTGGCTGAACGCCGAGCGCGGCTTCGTCAAGACGCCCAAGGCCCGCGCCAAGATCCGGCAGTGGTTCAACGCCAAGGCGCAGGCCGAAACCGTCGCCGCCGGTCGCGGCGTGGTGGAGAAGGAGGCGAAGCGCGAGGGCGTGAGCCATGCGAGCCTCGAAGCGCTCGCCGACCGCCTCGGCTTCAAGAAGCCGGACGATCTCTTCGTCGCGGTGGCGCGGGAGGAAGTGAACCTGCGCCAGCTGCAGACGGCGCTGCGCGGGGTGGAGACGAAGCCCGCCGAGCCGACGCTCAAGGTGCACCGCGAGGGCGCGAAGAAAGCGGGCGTGCTCGTCGTCGGCGGCATGGACCGGCTGATGACGCAGCTCGCCCGGTGCTGCAAGCCCGTGCCGCCCGACCCGATCCGCGGCTTCGTCACGCGCGGCAAGGGCGTCTCGGTGCACCGCGAGGACTGCACGAGCCTCGCACGCCTGGCCGAGCGCCAGCCCGAGCGGCTGATCGATGCCGAGTGGGGAAAGGGCGAGGGCAGCTACACCGTCGACATGACCGTCACGGCGGTCGACCGGCGCGGGCTGCTGCGCGACATCGGCGACGCGCTCGCGCGCGAGAAGATCAGCGTGACGGCGGTGCGCACGCAAAGCCGGGACGACCTCGCGTTCATGCGCTTTACTTTCAATGTCGCCAACGTGGGCCAGCTGAAGCGCGCGTTCGCGATCGTGCGCGAGCTGAAGGGCGTGATCCGGGTCGCTAGGGCTTAGCCGCCGGCGTAGCGGCGGCTTCCGCCGGCGGATGGGCAACCACCACCGGCAGCGCCGGCTTCGCGCCCACCGCGAGCATCGCGAGCAGCTCTTCCTGGGCGGAATGGCCCTTCGTGCCGCGGCGCGGGCGCAGGCGCTCGTAGTGGCCCTCCGCATTCATCACCCAGGCCTGGCTGTTGTCGTCGAGGTACGGCTGCAGGCCTTCGCGGATCACCCGCTTCTTCAGCACCGGGTCGAGCACCGGGAAGCAGAGCTCGATGCGGCGGAAGAAGTTGCGCGCCATCCAGTCGGCGCTCGCGAGATACACGTCCTGCGCGCCGCCGTTCTCGAAGTAGAAGACGCGCGAGTGCTCGAGGAAGCGGCCGACCAGCGAGCGCACGCGGATGTTGTCGGACATGCCTTCGATGCCGGGACGCAGCGCGCACACGCCGCGCACGATGAGGTCGATCTTCACGCCGGCGGCCGAGGCGGCGCACAGCTCCTCGATGATCTGCTCCTCGAGCAGCGCGTTCATCTTGGCGATGATGCGCGACGGCTTCCCCTCCGCCGCGTTCTTCGCCTCGTTCTTGATCGCGGCGACGATGCGCCGATGCAGGGTGAACGGCGACTGCCACACGTGCTTCAGGCGCCCGGCGCGGCCCAGGCCGGTCAACTGCTGGAACACTTCCGCCACGTCGGCGCACAGCTCTTCGTTCGCGGTGAAGAGCCCGAAGTCCGTGTACAGGCGCGCCGTCGCCGGGTGATAGTTTCCGGTCGAAAGATGCGCATAGCGGCGCAGCACCTTGCCGTGATCGGTGTCCTCGCGCCGCACGATGAGCGACATCTTGGCGTGCGTCTTGTGGCCGACCACGCCGTAGACCACATGGGCGCCGACCTCCTCGAGGCGCGCCGCCCAGTTCATGTTCGCTTCCTCGTCGAAGCGCGCCATCAGCTCGACCACCACCGTCACTTCCTTCCCCTTGCGCGCCGCCTCGATGAGGATCTCCATCAGCTCGGAGTCGGTGCCGGTGCGGTACACGGTCTGCTTGATGGCGATGACGTTCGGGTCGTCGGCGGTGGTGCGGATGAAGTCGATCACCGGCAGGAACGACTGGAACGGGTGGTGCAGCAGCACGTCCTGCTTCTTGAACACCTCGAAGAGGTCCGGCGCATCGAGCGCCGGCGGCAGTCCGGGCTTGAACGGCGCGTACTTGAGCGCCGGCCGGTCGACCTGGTCGGGCACCTCGCGCAGCCGGTACAGGTTCACCGGCCCATCGACGCGATAGAGGTCGGCATCGCGCAGGCCGAATTGCTGCAGCAGGAACTCCACCATGCCGGGCGAGGCGTTGTCCGCGACTTCCAGGCGCACGGCATCGCCGAAGTGGCGATGCAGCAGCTCGCCCTGCAGCGCGGTGTGCAGGTTCTTGATCTCTTCCTCGTCCACGAACAGATCGGAGTTTCGCGTGACGCGGAACTGGTAGCAGCCGACCACGTTCATGCCGGAGAAGAGCTCGCCGACGTGGGCGTGCAGGATGGAGGAGAGGAAGACGAACGCGTACTCGGCCCCCGACTGCGCCTGCGGCAGGCGGATGAGGCGCGGCAGCGCGCGCGGCGCCTGCACGATCGCGGCGCGCGAGGAGCGTCCGAACGCGTCGCGGCCCTGCAGCTCGACGGCGAAGTTGAGGCTCTTGTTCAGCACCTTCGGGAACGGGTGCGCCGGGTCGAGGCCGATCGGCGTCAGCACCGGCAGCAGCTCGCGGAAGAAATAGTCGCGGATCCACT
>Ga0070681_10006653_pt1 | contig 11251 bp, 10 predicted proteins | sample KBSC83BmetaG_FD_65650 | JGI IMG/M metagenome (GOLD analysis project Ga0070681, IMG submission 65650) | Corn rhizosphere microbial communities from Kellogg Biological Station, Michigan, USA - KBS C8-3B metaG | ecosystem: Host-associated > Plants > Roots > Rhizosphere | place: USA: Michigan...
GGCTGATACTTGAACTTGTAGGTCGGGACCGCGAGCGACTGCCCGATCTCGAGGAGGAATCGGCTCGTGAGCGGGGACGTGTACTTAGCCTGCGCAGCGTACTGGAGCGGCGTCGGGAGCCAATACGACGCTTCGGGCGAAATGCACGAGACGCTATTGCCGCTCGTCGCCGAACAGCCGACGTCGAACCGCTTCGTGCCACCCTGCGACTTATAGAACGCAAATACAAACTTGTTGCGCTGCGAGATTTGGTAGGTCAGGCGTACGGTCGAGTGCGGCGCGACCTGGCCACCCGAGTCCGATGTCCCACCCTGCGGAAAGTACGCAGTCAGAAGCGGAATCTTCGTGTTGCTTTGCGAGACACGCTGCGCGACGAGGAACCACAGCCGGTCTTTCATGATCGGACCGCCGAGCACGGCGTTCGTCTCGTAGCTGTAATCCAGCGTGGACCCCGTAGAGATGAAGGGGCGCAATTCGTCAGTGATGTTGCTTCCCTGCCAGGCGCCTTTCGATCCAAACGTCCGCCAGACGCCGGAGAAGTTATTGCCGCCTTCTTTCGGAATGGAGTCCATACGCACGCCGCCCAGTGCGTTTTCGGCAGACTGCGACCCGGCGTCGTACACCAGCTCGGTCTGCGCGAGTTCGTTGACACCCACACCGTTGGCCTGGCTGCCGGTGCCCGTGAGGTTTTGTCCGATGTTCATCCCGTCGAAGAAGATGTGCTGGTCGGCAGTCGCCGAACCGTGCACCGACATCGAACTGACGAAGCCCTGGCTATAAAAGCTCACGCCGGGCACGAGGCCGGCGCCGCCCTGCATGGTCCGGGCGGCTGGCAGCGCGTTCAGGAGATCGCGATTGAGCACCGCTTGATTCTGCGTGCTCTGGACGTCGACGACTGGCGATGCGCCGGTCACCGTCACAGTTTCTTCGACCGTGCCGACCGACAGCGCGGCGTTGACCTGCGCGGCAAATGCGCCCTCGAGGATGATGCCCTCGCGAACGACCTTATTGAATCCTTGCAGCTCGAACGTCACGGTATAGGTGCCGGGACGAAGATCGATGATGGCGTAGCGTCCGGATCCGTCGGTGACAGCCGATCGGCTGCGCTCGATCAGCACTGGGCTGGCGGCTTCGACCGTCACGCCTGGCAGCACGGCGCCCGATGAATCGCTGACCGTTCCGATGATGCTGGCGCGTTCCTGCGCGTGGACTGGCGCGCCCGTGAGCAGCACGAACGCCGAAAGAGCAGAAATAAGAAGCCCGGAGCCGAAGTGACGCATGCGCCCTCCTGAAAATGTCCGCGGCCGTTCGAGTGGCATTTGGCCGGTCACCCCTCGAATGCTGGCGCCGATACTCTGACCTTGCTGCTGAGATGTCAACAGGTGTTTGCGACTTTTTGACGTGTTTTAGAAGACGCAGTCCAAGAAGTTGGCGGCGTGAATTGCCTCCGGCTTCAGGCTCCAGACTTCAGGCTTCAGGCTCCGGCAAGTGCTTTTCGTGCCGAAGCCCGAAGCCCGAAGCCTTATCTGACCGCTGCGCCCCTTCCATAATTCGGCCGGTAGTGCATGTGGCAGGTGGTGCACGACTGATACAGTGAGTCGTTGACCGCTTCGAGCGCTTTCACGTCCTTCGCCTTTGCCGCCTTGAACGCCGCAGCGCCGGCATCGCGCATCAGCTTTGCGTCGGTCATCCAGCGATCCTGATCCCGAGCGTGGCCGGGCATCATCAGCAGGTTGGCGGCTTCCGCCAGCATCAGCGTCTGCCCCTGCAGTTCGCCCCACTGCGCGTCGGTTTCGGGCGTGCGCGTCGTGATATAGAACACCGCATCCGAGGAGGGATAGATAATTCGAATCATCAACTCGCTCATCGTCCCCACCACTTTCAGATCGCTGGCGGGCGCCGGAGTCTGAGCGCGAAGCTGTGGGACGAGGACGATCAAACCGGCTAGCAGCAGAGCAATGTTTTTCATCGTTGGCCCTCTCACCTGAGCACCTGGCACCGAGCACCTGGTACCCTGACCACCTCGCCCTAGTTGACAGGCTACGAACCGGGTGATATTTAACAGCCCTTTTCCTCGGAATTCCACACAATGTCTCTTTTGCCTTTTTGTCAGTGGCTGGCGGACACACCTGGAAGCATCGCGCTCCACGAGTCGCTCTTCATGTACCCGCTGGTCGAATCGGTCCACGTGCTGACGCTGTGCCTCTTCGTCGGCATGTCGACGATGCTCGATTTGCGGCTGCTTGGCCTGACGTTACGGCGCGTGCCGCTTACCGATATCACCAACCGGCTCTTCCCGTGGATGTTCGCTGGTTTTACGGTGATGGTGATCACCGGCGTGCTGCTCTTCTACGCGATTCCGGTGCGTTCGTATCAAAGCATCTGGTTCCGGATGAAGGTGGTGCTGCTCATCTGCGCGGGCCTGAATGCCTGGATCTTCCACGCGACGATCTATCGCAGCGTGCGGGACTGGGACGTGTCGCTGGCCGTTCCCCCGCGCGCGCGCCTGGCCGGCGTTCTCTCGCTCGTCTTCTGGACCGGCATCATCGTCTTCGGGCGCATGATTGCGTACAACTGGTTCGACTGCGATCGCCCGCAGCCGGGTATCGTCGTCACGGTGGCGGGCTGCACGCCGGAACAGCAGGCGGGACATTAATAATTTCAGGATTTCAGGATTTCAGGATTTCAGGATTTTAAGGATCCTCAATCCCTTCAATCTCCAAATTCGCTAAATCCTGAAATCCTCAGATCCTGAAATCCTGAAATTCAGAACTTCTTGAAGTTCTGATTAGGTTCGATATTCCGCGTTGATCCGCACGTACTCAGCACTCAAATCGCAGGTCCAAACGGTCGACGACGCGTTGCCGACGCCGAGATCGACGGTGATCGCGACATCGGTGTTTTTGAGATAGCTTGCGGCCTCGGGCGCAGCCTCGTCGTACGGGCGCCCGTCCTTGAACAGCACCACGGGCCCGATCATCACCTGCGCACGATTGAGATCGAACCCGACGCCCGCGCGGCCAGCGACGGCCACCAACCGCCCCCAGTTGGGATCGCCGCCGTGAATCGCCGTTTTTACCAGCAATGAATTGGCAATCGCCTTGGCCGCTTTCCTGGCTTCGGCAGCAGAGGTGGCGCCGGAGACATTCACGGTCACCAGCTTCGTGGCGCCTTCGCCGCCGCGGACAATTCCCAGCGCTAGACGCAGGCATACCGCGCGGAGTGCGTCGGCAAAGGCGTCGTAACTGCTGTCGTCGACGGTGACGCCGCTGGCGCCGTTGGCGAGGATCATCACGCAATCGTTCGTGGAAGAATCGCCGTCGACGGTGATCGCGTTGAACGTATCGTTTACCACTTCGCGCAGCGCGCGTTCGAGCAGCGGCCCGGGGACGCCCGCGTCGGTGGTCAGGAACCCGAGCATGGTGGCCATCATCGGCTCGATCATCCCCGCGCCCTTGGCCATGCCGCCAATAGCGATGTCGCCGCCGTTGATGCCGACGCGAGCCGCCGCCTCTTTCGGAAACGGATCGGTCGTCATGATCGCTTGCGCAGCGAGCGATCCGTGATTGGTTCCGAGGGCCTGAAACGCCGCCGGCACACCCTTGTGGATTTTGTCCATCGGGAGCGCGACCCCGATCACGCCGGTCGAGGCGACGAGCACGTGCTCAATCGGGCACCCGACCAGTTGAGCCGTCTCGGTCGTCATCGTCTTCGCATCGCGAAGGCCGGCCTCGCCGGTGCAGGCGTTGGCACACCCGCTGTTGATCACGACGGCTCGCGCCACGCCGCCAGATCGCGCGAGGTGCTCGCGAGAGACGGTCACCGGAGCGGCTTGCGCGAGATTTGTCGTGAAGACGGCGGCCGCAGTGGCCGGCTGGTCCGAAATCAGCAGCGCCAGATCGAGGGCGCCCGCCCTGGCTTTGATGCCGGCGCTGATGCCGGCTGCTCGAAAGCCTTTGGGCGTCGCTACGCCGCCGCTGATGGTTTCGACGGTCTGTACTGTCGGCGCGCTCATGCGTGGCGCGCGACCAGCGTGTGGGCGTCGCTGTCAATGGAGTCGCTGATCGTGTCGAGCGGAAGAACCATCGCGTACTGACCGCATTGCCGGAACAGCGGGCACTTCACGCAGTCGATGAAGATTTTTTCCGGAATCCACAGATGGGGCACGATGGAAAAGCCCATCGGGATGAAATACGCCGGTGCGTGTGTGAACGCGCACAGCTTGTCATACCCCTCGCGACGCGCACGGGTGCGCAGTTCTTCGACGAGCATGGTGCCGACGCCGTGATGCCGTGCCGACTTGTCGACGGCGAGCGATCGTACTTCCGCCACCTGCGGACTGAGCGGTGCGAGCTCGCTGCAGCCGACGACCTTGCGTCCGCGTGTGGCCACGACGAAGCGGGACGCGTGGACGGTGAGCTCCTCGACCGTGCGTGGCAGGAGATGCCCTTCGACGAGGTTCGCCGTGATCAGCGCGTGGATGTGACGCGCGTCATGAGTTTCGGCCGTCCGGAGTATCGTGCGAGTCGATCGGGGCATTCAGTGTGTCCTCTGTTGAGTGACGTCGGTCAACGCCTGGTCGAGCCGCTCGAGCGCTTCGTCGACTTCGGTTTCTTTAATCGTCAGCGGCGGCAGCAGTCGCACGACGGTTTCGGCGGTGCGGTTCACGATCACGCCGCGGGCGAGCCCTGCCGGTACCACCGGTGCGGCATCGATGTCGAGATCGAGCGCCCACATCAGCCCGAGTCCTCGCACTTCCTTCACAATCGAATGCTTTGCGGCCAGCGTGTGAATCTGCTTGTCGAAATGCCGACCAACCCTGCCGATCTGGGTCAGCAGGCCGCCCCCGACGAGCTCGTCGAGGAAATAGAGCGCAGCACGGCACGCCAGCAGGTTGCCGCCGTAGGTGCTGCCGTGGTCCCCGTACGAAATTTTGCGCGCGACATCTTCGCTGAGCAGCGCCGCGCCGACCGGCACGCCGCCACCGAGCGCCTTGCCGAGCGACATCAGCTGCGGTTTGAGTCCGATGGCCGCTGAATAGAACGGGTATCCGGTCCGGCCCAGGCCGCTCTGCACTTCGTCAGCGATCACCAGGGTGCCCGTTCGCTGGCAGGTCTCGTTGACCGCCGCCGCAAAGGCCGGCGTCAGCATCCGGACGCCGCCTTCGCCTTGAACGGGCTCGAGGATCACAGCCGCGGTGTTCCGGGTAATCGCCCGCGCGATGACCTCCGGCTTGTTGTTGGGCAGGAAGGTGATCCCGGCGAGGAGCGGTCCGAACGGCGTTCGATAGTGCTCGTCGGACGTCACCGAGAGCGCGCCCATGGTGCGGCCATGGAACGATTCTTCGAGCGCGACGATTTCCGTCCGCGTCTCTCCGAGCGTGTGCCAATAGCGGCGCGCAAACTTCAGACAGGCTTCGACCGCCTCCGTGCCGCTGTTGCAGAAGAACGCCCGTGGCAGACCGGAGAGGTGAGCGAGACGTTCGGCCAGCTGACCTTGCAGCGGATGAAAGAACAAGTTCGAGGTGTGCAGCAGCGTCTGCGCCTGGTCACCAATCACGCGGGCGAGCCCCGGATTGGCGTGGCCGAGCGACGCCACACCGATCCCGGAGAGCAGATCCAGATACTCGCGGCCGTCCGCATCCCACAGACGAACGCCCTCACCGCGCACAAACGTAATCGGCTGCCGCCGATACGTCTGCAGTACGTGTCGTGCTTCGAGAGCCTGAACGTCTTCCATCACAATCGCCATCGTCTCGTCCTTTGCGACAGGGACGCCTTGTGGCGTCCCCTACATTCGACGGTCGTAGTGCCCCTCCCGACTGTCGTAGCGTCCCATCCGACCCTATCGTAGTATCCGGCCTTTAGCCGGACCCGTTACATCACGACCGTCGACAATAACCTCGTCGCATTTGGCGGCGCAGCATCGATTGCCGCCGCCTCCAGCGCCGCGCCGTTTCGACCGTCCACGATCACCACATCGCCGACGCCATGGGTGAGGGCATGCTCGCACGCTCGTAATTTCGCGATCATGCCGGCCGTAGCGGTCTTCCCGTGGATCAACCCTTCGATGGCGGCCGGATCCAGCGTCTGGACCGTTGAACCGTTGTCATCGAGCACGCCCGGCGTCGTACCGGCGATCACCAGCCGCCGCGCACGAAGGCGTGCCGCCAGCGAGCCCGCAAACGTATCGGCATTGACGTTGAAGAGCCGGCCGTCGACGCCAAGCCCGATGCACGCAATCACCGGTACAAATTTCAATTCGGCAAGGAGCGCCACCACGCGCACGTCGGCGGTATCACTTGGCAGCCCGACGCGCCCCAAATCGACCTGCTGACCGTCGACCGTCCGGTGCAGCGGCGACGGCTCGACGAGTCCGCACCCCGCATCTGCACCGGTCAGGCCGACGGCACTGACGCCGGCAGTCGTGAGCGCAGCGACAAATCTCGTATTGATGCTCCCCGCCAGGACGGCGACGACTACCTCCAGCGTGGCATCATCGGTGATGCGCAGGCCATCGACCTGTCGCTTCTCGATGCCGGCCACTTTCAACGCCGCGTCGATTTCCTTACCGCCGCCGTGAACGACCACGACGGCAACGCCACGCCGGCGGATGTGGACGATGGCCGCGACGACGGTCCGCAACCGCGCGGGATCGTCCAGCAACTCTCCGCCGAATTTCAGGACGAGCGCGCCGCTCACAGCAGGCCGGCCGTTTCCGGCTCTCCCAGCATGACGTTCATGTTTTGCACGGCTTGCCCCGACGCACCCTTGACCAGGTTATCAATGACCGAAACGAGAATCGCCCGTCCCGAGCTGTCGACGCGCCAGCCGATGTCACAGAAATTCGTGTGGACGACGTGCTTGATCTGCGGCAACTCGGTTCCGACGACTCGGACAAACGGTTCACCCGCGTACGCCGATTCGAAGACGTCACCAAGTTTCTCCTCGGTTGTGCCGGGCGGCACGCGGACGTAGATCGTTGCCAGAATGCCCCGATCGATTGGCAGCAGGTGAGGCGTGAAGGTGACCGTCCGGCCCAGCCAGTCTTCAATCTCGGCACCGTGCCGGTGCGCAAAGACACCGTACGCGGACAGGCTTCCGTGCACTTCCGAGAAATGCGTGCGCTCAGTCGGCGTCTTGCCGGCACCCGATACACCCGACTTCGCGTCGACGATCACGTCGCTGTGCGGCGTAATGAGGCCGGCATTTGCGAGCGGCAGCAGCGAGAGCAGCGACACCGTCGGGTAGCATCCGGGATTGGACACCATCCGCGCACTAGGCAGGCTCGCGCGATGCACCTCGGTCAGTCCGTAAACAAGCTGTGCGGGAAGTTTGTGCGTCTCCGGATACCAGCGGGCCCGCGCTGTCCCGTCGCGCAGCCGGAACGCACCGGACAGATCGATCGTGCGCACTCCTGCCTCGACCAGACGCGGTGCAAGTTCTGCTGCGGCGGTGTCGGGCAGCGCGAGAAACACCAGGTCGGCGTCGCGGACGAGCACGTTCCCATCGAGCGGCGTGATCGAACCGTTCCAGAGGTGGCCCAGCGCCGGCAGCCTCCGCACTGCGGTCGCGCCCGACGACGTGGCATGCGTGACCGTGACGCCTGGATGGCGCGCCAGCAGCCGGAGCAGTTCCTGACCGGTATAACCGGTGGCGCCCGCCACCGCCACGCGCGTCTTTGCGGCGCGAGCGCCCTTGCTGGCGTCTGCCGACGCGCCTTCACCGGCGAGGTGAGTAGTTGTATGCATCGGAAAGAATACTTATACAGACATTTGGCGATTTGATCAATGAAAATCGATGCATATTTTGAAGCGCGTTATGCAGGAATCGAGTATCCTTGCAGAGAACTTACCCGATGAAATCTCGCCGCCAGGGTGCCATCCTCGAACTGATCGAGAGCGAGCCGCTCCACAGCCAGGAGCAGCTGCGTCGCCGCCTGCTCAAAGCCGGTTTCGAAGCGACGCAGGCCACCATCTCGCGCGACATCAAGGAACTGGGACTGGTGAAGCGGGCCGGCGACGGCGCCTACCAGCGCCTGGGCGTCGATGCCATCAGTCCGGAGACCGCGCTCGCCGCGCTCGAGCGTGCGTCGGCAGAATTTCTCCGCCGTATTGACCGCGTGCAGCAGCTGGTCGTCGTGCGGACCGGTGCGGGACAAGCGCAGCCGCTGGCGCTCGCCATCGATCGTGCTCGCCTCGTTGAAACGGTGGGCACCATCGCGGGCGACGATACGATCCTGGTGATCACGAAGGACGCGCGCCGCGCAGCGGCGTTCACCAAGCGCCTCGCGGAGTACGCCGGCATCTGAACAACATGGAACGCATCGTCCTCGCGTATTCCGGCGGACTTGATACCTCTGCCGCCATCCCATGGCTGAAGGAGCACTTCCACGCAGAAGTCGTTGCGGTCACGATGGATCTCGGTCAGGAACGGGAGCTCGAGGCCGTCCGCGATCGCGCGCTTGCCATCGGCGCCCTGCGGGCGCACGTGCTCGACGTTCGAGAGCTCTTCGTCCACGACTATGTCCTGCCGGCGTTGAAGGCCGACGCGCTCTTCGACGATCGCTCACCAATGACGGCCGCGCTCGCCCATCCCGTGATTGCGCAGAAACTGGTGCAGATTGCCGAGATTGAGCACGCCCAGGCGGTGGCGCACGGAGGCGGAGGCGTTGGGCGGCGGGCGGTCTTCGACGCGTTAGTGCGTGCGCTGAATCCCAAGCTGAAGATCATCGCGCCAGCACGCGACTGGGGGATGACGCGTGCCGAAGTCGCTGAGTATGCGCGCGCCCGCGGCGTCCCGCTGCCCAACGGCTTCGACAGCCCGTTCCGTTCAGAATTGAATCTGTGGGGTCGCTCGATCGAATGCAATACGCTCGACGACGAACCGCCGGAAGAGATTTATAAGCTGACAAAACCCGCGAAAGAATGTCCAGACGAACCGGCGTACGTGGACATTCAGTTCGAGCATGGCGCACCCGCGGCGGTGAACAGCGTGTCGATGCCGGTCGTCGAGTTGATTGCCGCGCTGAACGTGATCGCGTCGACTCACGGCGTCGGACGGATCGATGTTGTCGAGCATCGGGTTGGCAACACGCGTCTGCGCGAAATCGGCGAAGCTCCCGCCGCCGTGCTTCTCCACGCCGCCCATCGCGAGCTCCGGCGCATCACGGCACCGCGGGAGCTCGAGCGCTTCTGTCGCAAGGTGAGCGAGGAGTACGCGGACATCATCTACAGCGGCCTGTGGTTTTCTCCACTGCGCAAGGCGCTCAACGGCTTTGTGGAGTCGGTGCAGGACAAATTGTCGGGCACGGTTCGCCTCAAGCTGTACAAAGGTGCGTATGCCATCGTGGCGTGCAATGCCGCTGTCGCGCCGTCGCCGGTGATGATTCGGTCTAGCCAGGGACTGAGACCCAAGGACTAGGGACAAGGACCAAGGACAATCGATGACGACTCTGTGGTCTGGCCGCTTTGACGCCGCTCCGGATCAAGCCGCGTTTGAATGGGGCTCGTCCTTCAGCTTCGATCGACGTCTTTTCGAAGACGACGTCACAGGCAGCCTGGCCTGGGCTCGCGCGCTCGAGAAGGCCGGCGTTCTGTCGGGGCACGAAGCAGCGGCAATCGATACGGCGCTGCGCGCGATCCTCGAGCACGGACGCTCCGATCCAGCCTTCGTCAGTGGCCCCGACGAAGACGTGCACAGCTTCATCGAACGCCTGCTCGTCGAGCGCCTCGGTGATGCAGGCAAACGGCTCCACACCGGGCGCTCCCGGAATGAGCAGGTCTCGGTCGATCTCCGGCTGTATCTGCGTCGCCGGATTCCGCTGCTGCAACGTGCGACCGCCGATGTGGTGGGCGCTCTCGTGTCACAAGCGCGCGCAGCCGGCGAGGCGTTGATGCCCGCCTACACGCACTTTCGCCCGGCTCAGCCCGTCCTGGTAGCGCACTTCCTGCTCGCCCACGTCGCGCCGCTGCGTCGCGACTACGACCGCCTGGCTGGCGCACGCGAAGAAGCGAACGCGCTCCCCCTTGGCTCAGGTGCGATTGCCGGCACGAGCTATCCGATCGACGTCAGGCAACTGGCTGCCGACCTCGGCTTCGACCGCATCGTCGCCAACAGCATCGACGCATCGTCGGATCGCGATTTTGCGGCGGCATTCCTCTACGCATCGGCCCTCACGATGGTGCACCTCAGTCGGCTGGCGGAAGACCTCATCATTCTGTGCGGTGACGAGCATCGCTTTTTCGAGTTCTCCGATGCGCTCAGCACCGGCAGCAGCATGATGCCCCAGAAGAAAAATCCCGATCCGCTCGAGCTCGTACGCGGCAAGACCGGCAGGTCGATTGCAGACCTGCTCGCATTGCTGACGACGATGAAAGGAATACCGAGCGGCTATAACAAGGACCTTCAGGAAGACAAACACGCGGTGTTTGATTCGGAAGAGACCCTCGCTGGCTGTCTGGCCGTAGTGAAATCAGTCGTGGCGGGCCTGACGCTGAATCGCGAGCGCGCCGCGCAGGCCGCATCAGGGCAGTTGCTAGCGACTGACGTGGCCGACTATCTCGTGGGTAAAGGTGTGCCGTTTCGCAAGGCGCACGAGGTAGTGGGGGCGCTGGTTCGGAAACTTGTCGCGGAGAGACGGGAGTTTGGATCACTGGACGCTGCGGAGTGGCGATCGGCGAGCGAACTTTTCGAGGCTGATGTGCTGAAACGGGTCACACCGGAGGCGTCCGTGCGGGCAAAGCAGACCCCCCAGTCGACCGCGCCTGCGGCGGTCAGCGCCGCACTGACGGACGTCGAGCGCTGGCTGAAGACGGCCCTATTGCCACTCGAAAACCAGCTCTGCTAAGATTGGCGCACCTTTCGCACTTCTTTTCCCCGCCAGCGAGGATCCTCGGGAGCTCTTGATGCAACAGCGCCAGCTTCGGCCTGGTGACATTCTCGATGACTACTGTCCGCGCGAGCGACGGCTGACGAACCACGTCGTCGTCGCGATGATCGGTGACGACATCAAGCAGACACGATGCACGACGTGTGACGCAGACCATGAATACAAGCATGCGCGCGTGCCACGCCAGCGGAAAAAATCCGAGGCGCCAGCCATCTTGTCGCCCGTCGCCTCCGCCGCGCCCAAGCGAGTAGTGCACGATCAGCACGAGGCGGAACAAGTCGGCGGGCCGGGTCAAGAGCAGGAAGAGCTGCTCGAAGAGGCCGTTGAGGAAGCCGTGCCGGCAGAGCGCGTCGAGAGTCCT
>Ga0070681_10006656_pt1 | contig 11247 bp, 6 predicted proteins | sample KBSC83BmetaG_FD_65650 | JGI IMG/M metagenome (GOLD analysis project Ga0070681, IMG submission 65650) | Corn rhizosphere microbial communities from Kellogg Biological Station, Michigan, USA - KBS C8-3B metaG | ecosystem: Host-associated > Plants > Roots > Rhizosphere | place: USA: Michigan...
GGACTATCCCTTGCGAGACGATGCTGCCTGGATGAGTGAGAGCGACAGCCAGCGTGTGTGCCGCGCCGGGCGGTACCGCCATCTGCGCGGCGATATTCGGAGCCGGGCCGAGCGGTGTGTTCCCGGAACCCAAGGGGATCGTGATATCCGACTGCAAAGCGGGGAGCGTCAACCGATAGATGGAGGTGTTTGTTCTGGATCCCGCATAGAGCAGCTGCCCATCGTCGGAGACCGCGATTGTTGCGAGATCGTCGCTGAGCGATGCCTGGGCAACCGTGTGGCCCGTGGCAGGGTCGATTTGCGACACGGTGCCAGGAGCGCCGCCGGAATAGCCCGCCAGACTGGTTACATACAGCTGCTGGTTGATGGCGTCATAGGCTAGATCGGACACCCCTCCCTGGCTCGATGAGGCCAGGGTGTACTCCTTGCCCTGTGTGAGGAATACCTCGTATTGGACCGGCACAGTGATGGGACTGCCGGCGACACCGTGGGTACACGCGCTGTCGTAGCAGATCGCCACGGATATGGAGGATTTGAAGTATCCGGACCCCAGGCTCGCAGGGCTCGCCAGGGTGAAGTTGAGCGTGACGTCGAGCTGGCCCGAGGTATCGGGCGACACGGTGTCGGTCACGTTGGTGATGAAGCCGCCCTTGGGCTGACTGATGAGGACGTAAAGTCCTGCAGGAGGCACATTCTGGATGTTGAATTGAAAGTTCGCGGTCTCAGGTGACATAGCGCTGGTCGTCGCCTGAAAGTAGGTAATGGGTTGCGGGAAATAGAAGCTCACGGGCGGGAGGGGACTACCGGTGACGGCGTAGGTCACGGAGATCGTCACGGGAGCGCCGCTGATGGGATGCGCGCATGCACTGTCCGTGCACACATCGAGCGCTACGTTCTCAGTGTAGTTACCAGCACCCAACTGCGCGGGCGGAGCAAAGGCAATGATCAGCGTCCCGGATCCGGAGGATTGCAGGCTGGCGCTTGCTCCGGCCACGGAATCGCCGCTGAGAGTGACATTGGCGTACAGCGTGCTGGTGGGAGCGTTCGCCACGGAAAACGGGATGCTGACCGCAGAAGGGGCGGCATTGCCGGTTTGTCCGTTCACGGACACGGTGCTCTGGGAAATACTCAGAGCCGGTGAAGGAGTGGGTGGGGGCGGCGGAGTCGAGCCGGTCGCTCCTGCTCCCGCACTCCCCGATGAGCCGCCATTGCTGACGGCTCCTCCGTCGCCACCACCGCCTCCGCAGGCAGTCATGATCACGAAAACCAGGCTGAGTAGGGCCCTGCGTGCCAACAAGCCCGCTGCGAGAGTTTGCATGGAGCTTACGTCCCTGCGGCGATTTATAGTTATGAGTGCCGCTTCTGGATCCTCGCACGTAGCGGCGCTCGAGGTCCAGCTCGAGCACGTCGCGTTCCGCGCTGTGGCGACGAGCTACCCCACGCGCCACACTCAGCGAGTCGCCTTCTTCCCAGCTCCATGCCGCTTCTGCGGCTTGCTGCAAATCGCAATAAATCCCGCCGCCATGAAGCTCGCCAGCCGCTCCTTGACCGCGTGAAAGTCATCTGACTTGCATACCCCGCCGGACAGGCGATCGATGCGCCCCGTCCTCCCGAGCGCGTGCATGAGCGCACCACTCACGAAATCGTACCCCCAGAAAATATCCGCATCGCTGCACTCCGGCATCGCCTTGCGGAGAATGCCGATCAGCTTCAACACCACCGGATCAAAATGCAGGTCCATCATCGCAGCCCCTTCGGTGGTGTTGCTGACCTGCGCCCCGAAGGCAGCGAAATTCCTCCAGCCCTCGCCACCGGAGATGTACAGATCCAGATCGGTGTCGAGAAAAGCGCGCAGCGCGCCTTCGACGGTGGGGGAGTCGCCTGCCTCGCGCTCGTAGCGATCCAGGGCATCGAGGCGGCGGCTGCTGGTGATGCCGGCGCGCCTTGCGAACACGGCCTCGAACAGCCGTCGCTTGTCGACAAAGTAATAGTGCATCAGCGAGGTATGTACGCCGACGCGCTGGGCGACATCCCGCAGCGTGACGCCGTTCAACCCATGTTTGGAGAACAGGTACTCGGCGGCGTCGAGGATTCGTTCGAGCGTTTCCGCCCGCTGCTCGGCTTTGGTACGGGGTTTGGCGTTCTTGCCCGAGCGCTGCGGCATCGGCGCGACCTTACATCAATGCACGGCGGCGGTGCCGGCAATGTAAACGATCGCTTCCGGATTGCCTACTGCAACGCTTCCAGGCCGTCGCGCAGCTTCCTCTTATCGATCTTCCCGGTGGCCGCCAGCGGCATCCGCTCCATGAAGACCACCTGGTCGGGCAGCCACCAGTCGGGGACTTTGCCGCGCAGCGCTTCGAGGATGAGCTGCTCGGTGAGTGCATGCCCGCGTTGGCCCTCCACGACCAGTACGGGGCGTTCGCCCCACTTCTCATCGGCCCGGGGGATCACGGCCACGAGGGCGACCGAAGGCAGGCTCCCGACAATATCTTCCATCTCCTTCGGATTGATCCATTCGCCGCCGGACTTGATCAAGTCCTTGACGCGCCCGGCGATGGTCAGATTGCCGGCCGCGTCGATCAAGGCCAGGTCGCCTGTGTCGAGGTAGCCCTCGCTATCGAGAGCGGGCGAGGGGTCGCCGAAGTAACCCTCGGCGACGCTCGGACCCCGCACTCGCAAGCGACCGACAACGCCCCGTTGAGAAGGCAGCGTCGCACCGTCGGCGTCGACGAGCTTGAGGTCCAAACCCATCGGTGGGCGGCCGGATGCACGCGGGACGCTGCCGGGCTTTGTGCGGGGAGGGGTAATCGTGCCCAGCGGCGAGAGCTCGGTCATTCCCCAACTCGTCTGCACCTGAACGCCCAGCCGTTCTTCGACGCGGTGCAAGAGCGTATCCGGACAATGCAGGCCGCCGACGATGATGCGTTGAAGCGACGGTAAATGCGCGCCGTCAGCTTCCAGCAGGTCCACTAACCCAAGCCACACGGTCGGCACACCAGCCGCGACGGTAATGCTCTCCTGCTCGATCAGCGTTCGGAGGTGCGATGGCTCCATGGAGCGGCCCGGCAGCACCATTCGTGCACCCACGGCCGGCACTGCGAACGGCAGGCCCCAGCCGTTGGCATGGAACAGCGGTACCGCGATGAGCACCGTGTCATCGGCCGTTAGTGCTACCGCATCCGCTTGTAACGAACGCAGCGTGTGAAGGTAGTTCGAGCGATGAGTGTAGAGAACGCCGCGAGGGTCGCCGACAGTTCCGGAGGTGTAGCAGAGGCCGGCCGCCGACTGCTCATCGAATCCGCCCCAGGCGGCGGGGCGTCCGAATCGATCGATGAAATCCGTCAACGCCCAGGCCTGACGCGGCGCCGGGTCCGCGGACTCGTCGTCGAGAATCAGCACCGCCTCGACGCACGCGCAAAGAGGCAGTATCTCGTGGAGCATCGGCTGCAAGCCGGCGCCGACTGCGATCCAGCGATCGCCCGCCTGGTTCACGATTGCCGCCAGGTGCGCGATGCTCAAACGCGGGTTGAGTGTATGGCATACGAGGCCTACGCCCATTGCAGCGTAGGCGAGGGTCAGATGGTCCTCGGTATTCCAGGCGAGGGTTCCAATGCGGTCGCCCAATTGCAGGCCACGGTCCAGCAGGGCGCCCGAGAGCCGGGCTGCTCGCTCGCGCAGTCGCGCGTAGGTGATCCGCTGACTCCCCGGCCCGATGGCGGAAATGACTTCCGCGGCTGGATGCCACTTGGCGGCGTGATCGAGAAACTTGTCGACGGTCAGAGAATAAGGCTGCATACCCGGCAAAGACGCGGACAGTGGAAAGGAAAACGGCGGCCGGCGTTGTCGATCGCGAAGCAGCCTTACGTGTGGCTTCAGAAGCTGGTCAGGAATCGCACTCCATATTGACGCGGGGGGCCTGCAAAGCGCAGGCCGGAATTCAGCGCGCCTACATAGTGTTGGTTCGTCAGGTTGGTGCCGTACAGTGAGGTGATGTAGCGGCCGTGTGCCCACGCCACTTGTCCGCCCAGGATGTTTCTTCCGGAGAGATGGTCTCCCAGGGCGTTGTTTTCGAAGAGCGTGGCCCACTGGGTCGCCACGTAGCCGAAATTCACACGGGGCGTGAGGCTGTCCTGCGGTGTCAGGGTGAATCGGTACTGCGCGCCGACGTTGAAAGTGAAGTTGGGAGCATAAGTCTGGGAGTGACCCGTCAGGTCGACGCAGGAGAGGCTCGTGGGTCCCGCCGAAGGATTGCAGGGGGCGAAGGCGGCAATGCGCGGGTCCGTGGCGAAGAACTTGCCCAGGGAGCTATGCATGATCGTCGTTCCGAGGTCGAACGAGAGCGGCCCGAACGCTGCCTGCGCCTGTGCCTCGAAGCCGTACAGGTGGGTGGAGTTCGGGTTGTTGAGCTCGAAGCCGAAGGTCGGAATCGCCGGATAGCCCACGGTCACCTGGAAATTGCGGTAGACGTCGTAGAACCCGTCGATCTGCGTTCGCAGATGCCCATCGAAACCCGTGGCCTTCCAGCCGATCTCGTAGTCGGTCAGTTTCTCGGCCGCGAATGACGCGGGCGTGCCCAGGCCGACGGGGACATTCAAGCCGCCGGGACGAAAGCCGGTCGAGACGAAGGCATATAGAAAGTTGTTCGCGTTGACGGTCCAGTTGAGCGACACCTTGCCGGAGGTGTTGACGTACTTGGCGGACTGCTGGTCCTTGATCGGCAGCCCGTACTGGATGACATCGACGTGATTGACGGTCTGGGAATTGGTGTAGCGGGCGCCGATCTGCAGCTGGAAGGACGGGCTCAGCTGAAAGCTCAGCTGCGCGAACGCGGCCTTGCTGGGGACCGGGTTCGTGCCCTGCAGCAGGTACTCCGTCGCGAGACTCCCGAGCGGGACACCGATGACGAACTTGTAAGGAGACAGGAAATCGTTGTAGTTGCGATCCGCGTACGCACCCACGATCCAGGTGAAGAACCCGGTGGCCGGCGAGATGACGTTGAGCTCCTCGGACCAGAGGTTCTCGGAGACCTCGTCCTCGAAATACTGGTTCAGGAAGTTGGTGCCGTCCAGGTCCGCTTTATAGACGCCTCGGGCCCGTTGATAGCCCGAGACCGATCGCAGCGTGATGCCGTCGGGCAGCACGTAGTCGATCTTCAGGACCGTACGCGCGAAGCGGTCCAGAGCGCGCTGCGGGGCGTTGGCGCCGATGTGAAACATGTCCTCCTTGGCGTTCCAAGGGTCGGCGGGATAAGCGCCCAGATCCAGATAGTTGAAATCGGTCTTCCACAACACCGACAGCGCATCGTTGGGCTTCCACAGGAAGCCGATCCTTCCACTGTAAATGCGCAGCTTTCCCGGGTTGCCCGTGTACGCGCTGCCGTTCGGGCCGGTGACGGTGTAGAAGCTGTCGCGGATCTCCGTGTTGAAAGCGACGCGTGCCGCGAACGTGTCGCTGATGGGCAGATTGACCGCTCCCTGGGCCCCGAAGTCGCTGTAGTTACCGACCTGGGCCGCCGCATAGCCGTCGTAACCGCCGCCGATCTTCGGATCGTTCGTCGTGACGAAAACGGCGCCGCCGGTCGCATTCTGGCCGCCGAACGTGCCCTGTGGGCCGCGCAGGATCTCGATGTTGGCGACGTCGTAATAGGGCTCTTCCTGGTAGTAGCCCGGGAACGTTGCGACGCCGTCACGATAAGTGACCACGCCAACGGTGGTCTGCGAGTTGTGCTCGCCCTTGCCGATGCCGCGGATGTTGAAGTCGTTGCCCTGCCCGAAATTGTTCACTGTCGCGCCGGGCGTAATGAACTGCAGGCTATCGATCGCGGTCACACCCGAGTCGGCCAGCTCGGCGCCGCTCAGCACCGTGGCAGAGATAGGCGTGACTTGCGGGTCGGTCCTGCGGCGTTCCGCGGTGACGACGACTTCCGGCAGGTCGGTGGCACCGGCCTGGGGAGCCTTCGCGCTCGTCGTCTGCGCGGCAGAGGTGCCGCACCAGCCGATCGTCAGGAGTGACGCGCCCAACCAACAGTCTCGGATCTTCATGGGTCCCCTCTGGCTCCGCGTGCGCTCTCTGGGCGCTTGGCTGGATTCTCACACTACTCGGCGACTCGGTCAATATTCACTCACATGTGAACGACTGAAACTGTTACCCGATTATGCCGCTTCCAGTCCGTCTCAAATAGGGTATCCGCAATAACTCACTCGCTACTGAGAGAATCTTGACATCGGCTGGCGTGGCGCCCACCCTCGCTGGCAAGGGGGTGGGCGTGCAGAGCTCTGACGATTCGGCTGAACGGGGACGAGCCTGGGTCGTGCTCGCGATCCTGTGCTTCGTCTACGTCATCAACTTCCTGGATCGCCAGCTGCTGTCGGTCCTGGCCAAGCCCATCCAGGACGATCTCGGGGTCACCGACGGCCAGCTCGGGAAGCTCGGCGGACTCTATTTCGCGCTCTTCTACTGCATTCTGGCGGTGCCGGTCGGTTGGCTGGCCGACCGGACCCATCGTGTGCGGGTGTTATCCCTGGCCTGCGCGCTTTGGAGCGCGGCGACGGTCGCCTGCGGACTTTCGTCCAGCTATCCGAAACTGGCAGCAGCGCGGATGGCGGTCGGGGTCGGAGAGGCCGGGGGGGTGCCGCCTTCCTACGCCATCATTTCAGACTACTTCGTCTCCGGAAGGCGCGGCACCGCGCTCAGCATCTACAACCTGGGGCCGCCCATCGGGATCGCTCTGGGCGTTGCGTTCGGGGCCTCGATTGCGGCGACCTACAATTGGCGCTCCGCGTTCGTTTCTCTGGGCGCTGTGGGTGTTCTTACGTCGATCCTCGTGTGGGCGTTCGTGCGCGAGCCCACGCGCGGGGCGCTCGATGCGCGTCAGGTCTCCGCGAACGCCGCGACCGCTGCGAGCGCCGCAGCGCCCGCAAAGGCGCCGTTCTGGCCGACGTGCCGGATGTTCTTCTCGAATCCAGTGTTGCTGCGCGTCTCGATAGCCACGGGAGCGACGCAGATCGTGACGTATGCGACCCTCAATTTCACGACGCTCTTCCTGATGCGCGAGAAAGGGATGACGCTGACCGAGGTTGCGGTCTACTACGCGCTGCTCGTCGGAATTGCCGTCAGCGCCGGGATGTACACCTCCGGCCGCCTCATCGATCGCTACGCGCCGCGCTCGAAGACTGCATACGCCTGGCTGCCCGGAGCGGCGCTGGCGCTGGCGATTCCATTTTTCCTGGGCTTCGTCTGGGCCCCCGGATGGCCGCTCGCGCTGACTTTCCTGGCGGTTCCCACCTTTCTCAACTACTTCTATCTCTCGCCCTCCGTCGCGCTCGTGCAGGAGGAGGTGCAGCCGAATCAGCGAGTGCTGGCCGGAGCCCTGCTGCTCCTGGTAATGAACCTGATGGGGTTGGGAATCGGGCCCACTTACCTGGGCGCCATGAGCGACTTCCTGCGAGCCGACCATCCGGTTCATTCGCTGCAATTGGCTTTCTATACCCTGGCGCCGTTCTATGTTCTGGCCGTGCTGTGCTTTTGGTGGCTCGGCCGCGCGTTGAAGCGCGAGGCGCAAGTCAAAGGATCCTCGTGATGCGAATTTCCATATGGGCTCTGATTGCCGCCATGTCGCTATCCACACACGTAAACGCTGAAGCCCCTCCCACCGTCAAAAGTCCGGCGGGCGCGCTGCGCGGTGAAGCCACCGGGAACCTGCACGTCTTCAAGGGGATTCCGTATGCGCAGGCTCCCATTGGCCCGCTGCGTTGGAAACCGCCGTTGCCGGCGCAGGAGTGGAAGGGCACACGGGACGCGACCAAGTTCGGGCCTGCCTGCATTCAGCCGAAGGTGCGGCCCGGCAGTATCTACACCTGGGAGCTGCCGCCGACGAGCGAGGACTGTCTCTCGCTCAACATCTGGGCGCCGGCCGATGCGCACAACGCGCCGGTGTTCTTCTGGATTCACGGGGGCGCTCTTACCACGGGCGTGGGTAGCGATGCGATGTACGACGGCAACAAGCTCGCGAGCCACGGCTTGGTCGTCGTCAGCATCAACTACCGCATGGGCGTGTTGGGCTATCTCGCGCACCCCGAGCTCAGCGGCGAATCTCCGGACAACATCTCCGGAAACTACGGTCTGCTCGACCAGATTGCCGCGTTGCAGTGGGTGAAGCGGAACATCGGCGCATTCGGCGGCAATCCTTCTAATGTGACCATCGCTGGAGAATCCGCGGGCGGCCTGAGCGTGATGTACCTCATGGCCTCTCCGAAGGCGCGTGGGCTGTTCTCCAAGGCGATCGCGGAAAGCGCCTACATGATTTCGACGCCCGAGTTGCGGACCTCGCACTTCGGCGACCTCGCGCAAGAGGCGGTAGGGACATGGCTCGCAAGCAAGCTCGGAGCGCACGACCTTGCGGCGCTTCGCGCGATGGATGCCACGGCAATCACCGAGGCGGCTGCGAACGCGGGCTTTCTGCCTTTCGGCTCGGTCGACGGTAAGGTGTTGCCCGCTCAGTTGGTCGAAGTGTTTGATCGGGGCGAGCAGGCGAGGGTGCCCATCCTCGCCGGTTTCAACAGCGGGGAGATCCGTTCGCTGCGCTATCTCTTGCCGCCCGCGCCTGCCGATGCTGCGACCTATGAGAAAGAGATCCGAGCGCGCTATGGCGACCTGGCGGATGCCTTTCTGAAGCTATACCCCTCGAACGACATCGCGGAAAGTATGCTCAAGACGACGCGCGATGCGATGTACGGCTGGACGGCCGAGCGGCTGGTCGCGAAGCAGACGGCGGTCGGCGCTCCGTCGTTTCTCTATCTGTTTGATCACGGGTATCCCGCGGCGGATGGGCATGGGTTGCACGGCTTCCATGCGAGCGAACTGCCCTATGTCTTTGGTACCGCCGACAAAACGCCGCCGGCCTGGCCCAAGGTGCCGGCGACGGAAGCGGAGAGGAGTCTGTCCGATGCGATGACGGACTATTGGGCTTCGTTCGCCCGCGATGGCATTCCACGCGCGCAGGGTCAGGCGGATTGGCATCCCTATGGCACCGACCGCGCGTACATGCTGTTCGCAGAGAAGCCTCGCTTGAGCGCGCACGTGTACCCAGGCATGTACGAGCTGGCGGAACAGGTCGTGTGCCGGAGGCATGCCAAGGGCGGCATTCCGTGGAACTGGAACATCGGTCTCGCCTCGCCGCCGCTACCTCCGGAAACCGCGCAGTGCCAGGGCAAGTGAGTCATTCCATTGTGGACCGTGTTGCGATCGTCACGGGCGCTGGCGGCGGGCTCGGCCGGGAGCACGCACTGTTTCTTGCGCGCTGGGGCGCTCGCGTGGTCGTCAATGACTTGGCGCAGGCGGCGGTTGACACTGTGGTCGGCGAGATCCGCGCCGCGGGTGGGACGGCCCTCCCTTTCGCCGCTTCAGTCACCGACGAAGGTGCGATCGGCTCGATGATCGAGCGTACGATCAGCGAGTGGGGTCGCGTCGACATCCTGGTCAACAACGCCGGCATTCTCCGCGACAAGAGCTTCGCCAAGATGAGCCTGGACGACTTCCGGCTCGTCATCGACGTGCATCTCATGGGGTCGGTCATCTGTAGCAAGGCCGTGTGGGGTCCAATGCGCGAGCAGGGCTACGGGCGCATCGTCATGACTACTTCGTCGTCCGGTCTCTACGGCAATTTCGGGCAGGCCAACTACGGTGCGGCGAAGATGGCGCTCGTCGGCCTCATGCAGACGCTGGCCATAGAGGGTCAGAAGTACGGCATTCGCGTCAATTGCCTCGCGCCGTCGGCAGCCACGCAGATGACTCGCGGCGTTCTGTCCGATGAAGATCTCAAAGTGTTGAGCCCCACGCTCGTAAGCCCAGGCTTACTGGCATTGGTGAGCGACGACGCCCCGACGCGTGCGATTCTATGCGCGGGCGCTGGTCACTTCGCAAGCGCGCAGGTCACGCTCTCTGAAGGTGAGTACATCGGTGGCGGCAGCGATGCCGCCGAGCGCGTGATTGCGGAATGGCCACGGATATCCGACCACGCGCACGACATCGTCCCGGAGTATGGGTTCACGCAGGCTGAGCGCGAAGTCGCGAGCGCGAAGGCAAAGTCGGGGGCGTGACGCGCCCGTCGCCGCGCCCTCGCAGCGCGAGCGGCGCGTGGCGCGGTGGCGCGCGGCCGATCGACGCTAGGTCGACGCGTCAGCTCACCCGAGCCACGCGTCCTCGGCATCCAGCGGCGTGCGCTCAACCGGGCTCAACAATCCAAGCCAGCGGTCAATCCTGGGCAGCTCCCATCGAAAAAAGTACTGACACGCAGCAAGCTTCCCCCGATAGAACTCGTCCTCGGGCCCCGGAATCCGTGGCACCGCCGCGAGCGCCTGTTCGAGCCACAGCCACGCGACGACGATGTGGCCAAACGCGTCGAGATAGCAACTGGCGTTCGCCAACCTTTCCGTGACGTCCACGATCGACAACAGCTGGCTGGTTGTTTCCTCCAGCCATTCCCACGCGGCATTAAGCTCCCCAGCGTTGGTGCGGAGCTCCGGCAGAGACTCAGCACTCTCGATGGTCTGGCGGATGCGACCTCCAAGGACCTCCCGGGCCGCGCCCCCGTCGGCCGCCGTCTTGCGGCCAAGCAAATCGATAGCCTGAATGCCCGCGGTGCCTTCGTGAATCGGGTTCAACCGGTTATCGCGGTAGAACTGCTCGACATTGAAGTCCTGGGTATAGCCATAGCCGCCGTGGACCTGAATCGCGAGATCGTTTGCCGCCAGCCCCCACTTGGACGGCCAGCTCTTCGCGATGGGGGTCAGCAGCTCGAGCAGCCGATGCGCGTCTGCGCGCTCGGCCTCGGCCGCGCTGTTTACCTCGTCAACGAGAAGCGCCGCGTACAACACGAGAGCGAGCGCCCCCTCAACCCATGCCTTCTGCGCGAGAAGCATCCGCCTCACATCCGCGTGCTCGATCAAGCGAACTGGCAAACGTGTAGGGTCACGTTGACCCGGCGGTCGGCCCTGGCGCCGGCTGCGCGCGTAGTCGAGAGCGTGGAGAAACCCGGTATAGCCCAGCGCCGCGGCACCGAGTCCGACCCCGATCCGCGCCTCGTTCATCATGTGGAACATATAGGCAAGGCCGCGGCCTTCGTCGCCGACAAGCTCTCCTATGGCCCCCGCGCGCCCCCCGGGCTGATGCCTGCCTTCACCGAAATTGAGCAGGCAGTTCGGCGTGCCGCGGTAACCCATCTTGTGATTGAGGCCCGCGACGACG
>Ga0070681_10006658_pt1 | contig 11246 bp, 6 predicted proteins | sample KBSC83BmetaG_FD_65650 | JGI IMG/M metagenome (GOLD analysis project Ga0070681, IMG submission 65650) | Corn rhizosphere microbial communities from Kellogg Biological Station, Michigan, USA - KBS C8-3B metaG | ecosystem: Host-associated > Plants > Roots > Rhizosphere | place: USA: Michigan...
CTCGACTATCTGAGCGCCGACGATGAGGTCAGGGTCGTGGACCGCACGACCGGCTCGCAGAGCGCGGAGGTTGCAGCGGTGACCAACGCCGAGGAGCTGTTGCAATTCCAGGATCTGGTGAGGATGGTTCCCATCGCGGAGCCGGTTGCGCGGTACGCCGTGCAGCTGGTGCGCGCGACACGTCTGAACGGCGAGGGGACTCCTGAGATCATCAAGAAGTACGTGAACTACGGAGCGAGCGTCCGCGCCGCCCAGTTCATCGTTCTTGCCGCCAAGGCGCGTGCGCTGTCGCACCGTCGCTATCACGTCAACTACGAGGATATCGCGGCGCTGGTCATCCCCATTCTGCGGCATCGCATTCTGGTCAACTTCCACGCCGAGTCCGACCGGGTCACCACCGACGAGATTCTGCGCGAGCTGCTCGCGAAGCTGCCGCCTCCGAGGAGCTGAAGTGTCGCGCTTCCTGGATCCGGCGGTGTTGGGCTCGATTTCGGGGTTGGACCTGGTGGCCAAAACCGTCGTGGACGGATTCGTCGCCGGCCTGCACCGCTCGGCCGATTTCGGCTTCAGCCAGGAGTTCGCGGAGTATCGCGCCTATGCGCCGGGTGACGATCTGCGGCACGTGGACTGGAATGTCTTCGCCCGCACCGAGCGGATGTATCTCAAGCGCTATCGCGGCGAGACCAACAGCCAGCTCACTTTGCTGCTGGACGCCAGCAACTCCATGACCTTCACCTCGCACGCCGTCAGCAAGATGAATTACGTGCGCTACATGGCGGCCGCGATCTTTTATCTGGCGATCCGCAAACAGCGCGACGCGGCGGGCCTGCTGGTCTTCGACGACGAGGTCCGGGAGTACATCCGGCCCTCGACCCGGCAGGGACAGCTGCCTCGGCTGCTCGCGGCGCTGGAGCTCGCGGAGCCGCGGGCGCGGACGAGTTTCGAGAAGCCGATGCAGCACCTGCAGGCGTTTCTGCGACGCCGGGGCATCGTCGTGATTTTCTCGGACTTCTACGAATCCCCGGCGGCCATCATTCGTGCGATCGAGCCGTTGCGCTTCCACGGTAATGAGATTGTGTTGTTTCACGTCCTGGATCCGAAGGAGCTGCGCCCCGACCTCGGCGGCGCCTCCGTGCTGGTCGATCTCGAGACCGGGGCGCGAATGGAAGTGACGGCCGACTATGCGCTGCGCGAGTACCGTCAGAAGATCGAGGCGCACGTCGACGCGCTCCGCGAAGGCGCCCGCCGTGCCGGAATGGACTACGAGCTGCTCGTGACGGACCGGCCTCTGGATGCGGTGCTGCGCCAGTATCTGACCATCCGCGAGGGCCGTCCCTGATGGGCTTTCTTGCGCCCGCATTCCTGTTTGGCGCGCTGGCGGTCGGGGTGCCGTTGTACTTGCATCTGCTCAGGCGCAACACCAGCGTGCCGCTGCCATTCAGCTCCTTGATGTTCTTCGAGAAGCAGGCGCCCAACGCGGTGCGGCGCCGCCGGCTGCGCCACTGGTTGCTGTTAGCCTTGCGCCTGGCCGTCCTGCTGTTTCTCGCGTTCGCCTTTGCCGAGCCGTATCTGACGCGCGCCCTGCCGGGTGTCGCGCCGGAGAAGCTGGTGCTGGTTGCGATCGATGATTCCTTCAGCATGCGCTCCGGCACACGCCTGGAGGACGCGAAGCAGCAGGCGTTGGCTCTTCTGTCCGCCAAGCGCGCCGCAGACCGGGCGCAGGTGCTTTCGCTGGAGGCCCGGGTTCATCTGCTGACTCAGACCACCCAGGACATGCGCACCCTGCGTGATGCGGTGAACGGCATTCAGCCAGGGGATTCCCGTGCGAGCTTCGGCACGCTCGCCTCGGTGGTGAAGTCGATTTCGCAGAACGAGCACGTTCCCGTCGAAGTGCACCTGTTCAGCGATCTGCAGAAAACCGCGATGCCTTCGAGTTTTTCCGAGTTGGCGTTGCCATCAGGCGCCACGCTGGTGCTGCATTCCGTGGCGACGCCGGTGCCGAACTGGACAGTGGAGAGCGTCGCGGCTCCGCGGCAGGTTTGGGATCCCCGGACCGTGCATGTAGAGGCAGTCATCGCCGGATACGGAACTCCCGCCGCGACGCGTACGGTGTCGTTCATGGTGAACGGGAAGACCGTGGCGACCCGCCAGGTGTCGGTGCCTGCCTCCGGCCGGGTCACGGCCCGGATGGACTCACTGGACCTGCCATTCGGCTTCAGCCGCGGCAGCGTCACGATCGACAGCGCGGATCCGCTTGCGGCGGACGATCAGTTCCTGTTCGCGATCGAGCGAACGGAACGCAAGCGGGGATTGTTCATCTACCAATCCGCCGACACGCGCTCGCCGCTGTATTTCGGCACGGCGGTGACCTCGGCCGCCCAGACTTCGGTGTCACTCGAGAAGCTGTCAGTGGACAAGCTCGGTGACACCGACCCGTCGCAATACTCCTTCGTCGTGTTGTCGGACCTGGAATCGCTGCCGGCTGTGTTCAACGACCGGCTGATGCAGTACGTGCGCCGCGGCGGGAGCGTCCTCGTTGCGCTGGGCACGGCGGCGGCGCAACGGGCCGAGGTGCCTGTGTTCGGCGGAAAAATTCTGCAGATGCATCACTACTCGCGCGATGCGGGACGATTCGCCGCCGTCGGCGAGGCCAACGCCGCGCTGCCAACCGCGGGCTCGCAGGAAGAGTGGGAAGGGGTGAGGTTCTACTACGCGGCGGGTATCGATGAGCAGGGTGCGCATGTTGCGGTGAGATTGCAGGACCACACCCCCTTGGTCCTGGAGAAGGCCATCGGTGAAGGGCGTGTGGTGGTCTTCACCTCAGGCTTCGACAACCTCACCAACGATCTGCCGCTGCACCCGATGTTCGTGGCGTTCGCCGGCAGGGCGGTGCGCTACCTGTCGGGTGGCGAAGCAGGCAGCAGCTCCCGGGTGGTGGACGATCTGATGCCTTTGCGAACCGAGCGCGAGTCCGGAGTCAAAGTCGTCGCGCTCGATCCTTCCGGTCAGCCGGCCCTTTCCCTGGGCGAGGCCGCCACGGCACAGACCGTTGCGCTCACCCGCGCAGGCTTCTACACACTGCGGCTCGCCACGGGGCGTCAGGACCTCGTGGCGGTGAATCCCGACCGCCGCGAGTCCGACCTGACCCCGGTGGCCCCGGATGTGCTGGCGCTGTGGCAGGGCGCCCAACCTGCGGCGGTTGCGGCACAGGTTGCGAACGGGGGAGCCGCTCAGCCGAGCGCCGGTGCCGTCTCCGCGCCCGGCGCAGCGGCGCCCGGGGCGGCCGGCGCAAGCTCTGCATCCGGTGCTCAACCCGGCGGGGGCCCCTCCGGCGGCCTCGCCGCAGCGGGCCAGCCATTGGTCGGCGCGACCCCCCAAACGGGCATGCTGCAGAGCAGTTTGTGGTGGTACGCTCTGGCGGTGTTGCTGGTCTTTGTGCTGGCGGAATCGGCGATCGCCAGCGGATACCTGGGAACCCCGCGGGACGAGCCGTGAGCGCAATCGAGGAACTCCGCGACTACGTAACCCAGCTGCAACGCCGGTTCCGGCTTGCAGCGGTCGCGCGCGGGAGCGCGATTGTCACGGCCGCGGCGCTCGTCACGACGGTCGTTCTCACCGTCATCATCAACCGCTTCGCGTTTTCGTCCGCCAGCCTGTGGAGTGCGCGCGCCGTACTCGTCCTGGCTCTGGTGCTTGGGTCTGTGTTTGGCCTCGCCATCCCGCTGTGGCGCCTCGGGCAGCGCTGGTGGACCCAGCGGGCGGAGCGGGCTTTTCCTCAGTTCAGCCAGCGGCTGTTGACCTTCGCCGAGCAGGATCGGGCCGCCACCGGCAAGCCCGGGAGGTTCAGAGGTCCGGGTCACGCGCGGGACACCCTGGCTGGCGCTTCGCGCAAGGGCTCAGACCCATTTCTGGAGCTGCTGGCGGCTGACACGCTGCGCGTGGCGCGCACGACGGATTTCAAAACTGTCGCTCCGGATGCGCTGTTGGCGGGACTGTTCGTTGTGGGCGCGGTCTGTGTTGGGACGCTCGTTTGGATGATTCGCTCCGGCCCGGGTTATCTCGGCTACGGCGCCGCGGCGTTGTGGACCGGTTCGCCTCCCGAGCCGCTGTATGACGTGCGCGTCAGCCCCGGCGACGCCACGATACGCCGGCATACCGATCAGCTCGTTACCGCGGAATTGCGTGGTTTCCAGGACAATCACCTGAAGATCCACGTGCGCTACCTGAGCGCCTCCAAGTGGGACGAGACCGTCATGCAACCCCGGCCGGCGGCCGCGGGGTACCAGTTTCTGCTGTCGGGTGTTCCCGAGGATCTGGAGTACTTCGTCGAAGCCGGCTCGATGCAATCGCGCCACTTCCATCTGCACGCCGTCGATGCCCCGAAGATCCAACACCTGCGTGTGACCTACCACTATCCGGACTGGACGAAGTTCCCCGACAAGCTGGAAGAGCAAGGTGGGGATCTGCGGGCCGTCGAGGGCACGGAGGCGCGCCTGGAGATCGTGACCGATCGTCCGATGACAAAAGGGACCCTGGAGCTCGATGACGGCAAGAAGATCGCTCTTACGCACACAGCCGGGGGCAACACCTATCTGGGCGCGATCAAGCTGGAGAAGGATGGCTCCTATCACGTCACCACCCAGGACCAGTCCCAGACGCTGCGCATCTCCGACGATTACTTCATAGAGGCGAGCCCGGTCAAACCGCCGGAGGTCGCCCTGGTGCGTCCGGAGCGCGACTACCGCGCCAGCCCGATCGAGGAGGTCTCGCTATCCGCGAAGGCGGATGATCCCTTCGGCCTGAGCGATCTGAGTCTGCACTATTCCGTCAACGGCGGCCCCGACAGGACCGTCAGGCTGTTGAAAGAGCCCGGCTCGCACAGCGCCACCGGCTCCGCGATGATTCCTCTGGAATCGCTCAAGCTGGTGCCGGGCGATGTCGTGGGTGTTTACGCGGCGGCGAAGGATGCGCGTGGCGAGGCCCACACTGACATCTCGTTCATCCAGATCGATCCGTTCGAGCGTGAATTCTCCCAGTCGCAGCAATCGGGCGGCGGGGGTGGCGGGGCCGGCATGGCCAACGACCAGGCACAGATCGCCGAGCGCGAGAAAGAGATCATCGCGGCGACCTGGAAGCAGGACGGGGCCAGGAATTCCTCAGCGAAGCAGGCGGCCGAGCAGTCGAAGTTCCTGTCGGACGTGCAGACGACGCTGCGCGGGCAGGCGTTCGCGCTCGCGGGCCGTCTGGGAATGCGCGACATCCAGCTCACCAACGAGCATTTCAACAGCTTCCAGCAGGAGATGGCGGCCGCGGCGAATGCAATGGCGCCGGCCGCGCAGAAACTCGCCGACCAGCAGTGGAGCGCGGCCGTTGCCGAGGAGCAGAAGGCGCTGCAGCACCTGATGAGAGCGGAAGCCACGTTCCGCCAGATCGAGGTGGCCATCAACAGCCGGGGCGCGGGCGGGGGCGCCGTCAACTCCGCGGGTCGCGATCTGGCGAGCCTGTTCGACCTGGAGCTGGACACGCAGAAGAACCAGTACGAGAGCGCTCAGAATCCGTTCTCCAACGACAAGAAGGCTTCGCAGATCGATGAGGCTCTGAAGAAACTGGACGAGCTCGCGCGGCGGCAGAACGAGCTCGCGCAACGCAATCCGAATGCGCAGCAGACGGCCGAGGAGCGCTGGCAGCAGGAGATGCTGAGGCGCAAGGCGGATGAGCTGCAGCGTGAGATCGAGCAGTTGGCGCGCAACAGCTCATCGCAGAGCGGCTCCCAATCGGGCTCGCAATCCTCCGGCAAGCAGTCCGGCCAATCAGGCCAGTCCGGCGAGTCCGGCGAGTCCGGCGAGTCCGGCCAGTCCGGCGAGAGCGGCTCCGATGCGAAGGCCGACCAGCAGTCGGCAGCCGCGAGCACCCGGCAGGCGTTGAGCCGCCTGCGCCAGGCGGAAGACGATATGCGGCGCGCGGTGGACGAGCATAGTCCGATGGATGCCCGTCGCGCCGCCGAGCGGCTTCGCGAAGCGATGAATCTGCTTGCAGGCACTCAGCGGCAGGATATCTCGCGCGAGTTGGAAGCGATGAACCGGCAGGCGCGCGCCCTCGCGGAAACGCAGCGTAACCAGGCCGGCCGGATAGCGGATTTGCGCAACGGCCGGGGAATGCGCAATACCGCGCCGGGCCGCAACGGCGAGGAGGGTGGGATCGAGGGCTTGATATCCGACCGTCAGAAACTCGCCGATGACCTTGCACATCTCCAACAGCGGATGAGAACCGCGCAGCGTCAGGCCAACGAGCGCAGCCACGGTGCCGCCTCGAAGCTGGAGGAGGCGCTGAACGACCTGGAGTCGGCCGACACCGAGACCCATCTCCAGCGCAGCGCAGACATGCTGCGACGAGGCTATGCGCCGCTGAACGATGACGTCGAGAATCAGACGGCGAACGACCTGAAGCACCTGACTGACCAGTTAGGGGATGCCCAGCACGCCTTGGCGGATGCGAGCGGCGCACCCGATGACGCGTTGGATTCGGTCGAGCGGTTGCGCAGCCGCCTCGCGGCGTTGGACCAGTCGCTGCGCGCCACCGGTGACGCGAACGGCCGCCAACCCGGCTCGCAGGGCCAACCGGGCGACCGGCCCGGCTCGAACCCCGGCGATCAACCTGGCGGCGGTCCGCCCCAGCGTGGCGGCCAACCCGGCTCCCAGCCCGGCGGCCAACCGGGCGCGCAGTCCGGCCAGGGCGGCTTGCAGCCGGGCGGCCGTGTTGGTGACGTCGGCGGAGGCATCCAACGCGGTGACGCTACGGTAGCCGGCGGCGCCCTGACGGGCCCCGTGGGTGGCGCAATAACCGGCGGTTACCGTGGAGGTCCCGTGGACGGTGCGTGGAACTCCGGTACGGCCATCGATCCGCTCCGGCGTGGCGGCACCGTCAGAATCGCTCCCGTGACGATCGTGCCGACGCCCGAAACCCGCCAGGTGTACCAACAGGGGATGAATGAGCTCAGCAGGCTGCAGCAGGCGGTGAAGGAAGATCCGCAGGCGCGGCGGCAGGTGGATGAGCTCGTGAAGCAGATGCAGCGCCTCGACCCGCGCCGTTTTCCCGGCAATCCCGCAATGGTCGACGAGTTGTATGCGCGCGTGCTGAGCGGCGTGGACAAGCTTGAATTACAGCTACGGCATCAGCCTGTCGACGACGCCCCTGCGCAGGTCAGGAGCGGAAATCCCCCGCCCATGCCACGCGAGTATCAGACCGCGGTCGCGGACTACTTCCGGCGCTTGAGCAAGAATCCCTGAGCCGCCGCTCAAGGGCGCCCTCCCCAGCCTGACGCCCCGTCGCGCGTCCGCGGTGGGAGCCGCAGATCATCCGCTAGAGGCGTACTTCAGAAACGCGCTTGCCTGCCCTCTGAGGCCCGCCGTGATGCTGCTCCAGATCTCCGGCGCGAAGTCGGCGGGAATGTGCTTCTCAGCACGCGCGATTGCGGTGGGAACCCGTTCCGCGAGGCGTTTCATCGCCGGCCACGCATCGGGGTCACCGAGGGAGTGTGCGAACTCCTCGAAATGGCGCGGGTGCATCTCAACGAGCCTATAGTGCGGGCGCGCGGACCCGCGAAGGGCCATCGCGAGCTTCACCTTCTTCAACGCCAACTTGTTGGGTCCGTGCCCGATCACCGGCCACGCCGAGATGACGTCATAGAGGGGCGTGAGGCCGTAGCTGCCACCGCGATAATGGAAGATCGAGAAGTTTTTCGCATGACCGTCGATGGCCGCGAGCATCCAGAAGGCGAGCTGCGCCAACGCGAATACCCTGCGGTCCGCGGCCGGCCGCTGGGCTCGGGACAGGATCCGCAGCACCTGCGGGATGCCGGGGCCGCCGCTGCTTTCGTACTTCAGCTCGTGGCTGAGTCCTTCAACCTGGCAAAAGTCCTCCTGCGGGAGCCGCGCGAGCCATGCTTTGGGAGGGGGCTTGAAGCGCGCACTATGGGGATTGGCGGTGCCGATCCCCTGCCAACGCCGATCGAAGCGCTCGACCACCAGCACCCGTTGGTCTCCAAACCGGCCCACCTCGCTGTGCGCGGCCGGCAGGCCGAGCTCCCGGAGAATCATGCTGCACAGCCATTCATTGTCGACCGAATGGGAGAGGTCGAGCCTCAGGCCCCCTACCGTGCCAAGAGGAAGCTTCAGAATGTGCGAAGTCGGGGTCGCGCCGCGCGGCCGGTACCAGGCGTTGCCGATCCTGAGCAGCGCGGTCTTCTCCTGGCCTCCGGCTATTGAGATGCGGAAATCCTCCTCCTGAGCGCCGAGCGCGAGCGGGGTTGCCATCGGTACCGATGTGAGGATTGCTTCCACCTGCCGCGAGGTCAGCCTGTCGGCTGCAATGCGATCCCAGCCCTCCGGTGCCTCCCCCGCCGGCAGAAGCTGGACGGCGCCAACGCAGTCGCGACCGAGGGCTGCCAGTAGATCGAACGTACCTGCAGAGGGCGTCGAGAAGCGTCTGCGAAGCCGTTCGCGGATCCTGGGATCATCCGGCAGGAGGTTGTCGAAAAAATTGCGCACCACGGGTGAGGTGATCGTCACGCTGGCAGTCATGGGCAGTGACAGCGACAGCGCGCGCGAATGGGGATCCCCGATCCAGCCCGGATCGTAGCGCAGCTCGTCACGGCCGCCGCGCACTTGCCGCCATTCGGCAACGCGCCGGCCATTCATCCAGACGCCGAGCTCGCTCACCAGTCCGCGTCCGCGGGCGCACTGTTGGAGTCGGACCGCACGCGCAGCAGCACATCGGCGCCCAATGCCGCCAGCACATCCAGGAGTTGCATGGTCGAAACGGTTTCGGGATGCGACTCGATGGCGGCGTAGCGGGCCTGTTTGACCCCGAGGCGTGCAGCGAGCTGCGCCTGCGTGAGCCCGCGGCGCTTACGGAGCGCCTTCAGGTGTTGTGACAACTGGGCTGGGGTTTGCAGGAGCAGTGTGTCCACGGCGGGATGTCCTCCTGCCGTGCATAATATCGTTTATAAGCAATAAAATCAAATTATTGCACCATGGCAATAAATTGAATATATTGCTTAAAAGCAATAAGGCGTTGGTCAGCCGGTGATCCAGTGCTTGCGCTGTTCGGCCGTGGGGGGCTCGTACTGGTACAGCCAGGTTTCGGTGAGCGCCTGACCGTCCAGTGACAGGAACAGCCGCAGGTTGATCGGCTCGGTGCTGTCATCCGGCGGCACCAGGTCGAACATGGCGCGCCACGCGGGCGTTCCCAACAGGGGGCGCGCCGAGACCGTCTCGATGCGGCCGCGGGAGGCAGTCACGGCGGCCTGCAGGTTCGGCCTCTCGCCGAGCGCGTCGAGCTGCCCACCGGTGAAATCGACCACGAAGCGCCACGAAAACTGGTGGCGCTTCTGGCCTATGATGCCGCCTATTCCGGTACGGGTAGCCAGCACCCGGCCGATGTCCGGTCCGCGCTTCTCACGCGTCCAGTAGAGCCGGTAGGAATACAGCAGCTCCTGGCCGCGTTGCGGCTTGTCCGCCGGGTTCCAGAACGCCACGATGTTATCCAGAGTCTCGTCCCGGGTCGGGATTTCGACCAGCATCACGGTGCCCTTGCCCCAGTTGTTCCTGGGCTCGACCCACACGTCCGGCCGCTTCTCGTACCAGACCTGATCGTCCTGATATTGTTGGAAGTCGCGCTCGCGTTGCATGAGTCCGAAGCCGCGCGGCTGCTCGTCCGAGAAGGTGTTGACGCGCAGCTCGCGGGGATTGTTGAGCGGGCGCCAGATCCACTCTCCGGCTCCCGTCCACAACTGCAGCCCATCGGAATCGTGCACCTCGGGGCGCCAGTCATCGCCGCGACTGCGATCGGTCTTCCCATAGAAGAACATGCTCGTGCCCGGCGCGATGCCCATCCGCTCGATCGTCTTGCGGGGGTAGACCGCGGCATCGATGTCCATGAGCAGCGTGTCGCCCACCGTGATCACGAAGCGATAGGCGCCGGAAACGCTCGGGGAATCGAGCAGCCCATAGAGCGTCACCACGTTGGACTTGCGGGTGGGACGCTCGAGGTAGTAAGCCACGAAGTCCGGAAACTCCTCGGGAGCGGGCATGCCGGTGTCGACCGCCAGGCCTCGCTGGGACATGCCGTACTGGCGTCCGCCATCCACGGCGCGAAAATATGAAGCGCCCTGAAAGGCGGCGCGGTCGCGATTCCAGTCGGTGTGGAAGAACAGATTGAAGCCCGCGAACCCGAGATCGGCCGGCAGGTCTCCGGGCTTCAGTCCCGAGCGGCCGTAGTCGAACAGGGCCGGGTCATAGGCGAGCTCGTGGGCCATCCCCTCCTGGACGCTGTAGATCCGCACCGGCTTGAGCATCGTGAAGCCGAGGTGGAAGAACCGCGCCACGAAGGGCAGATCCTCGCCGGCCCACAGGGAGTGAGTCTTCCGGAAGGTGATCGATTGCCACTGGTCCCAGTCGAGGCGGCTCACGGCAGAGGGGAGCTTGCGGGTGGGGGGCTGATAGGCCGCCTGCGCCATCTGGCGCGCCAGTCCCTTCAGGCGCGCATAGTCGAACGGTTCGGGCGAACCCAGAAACCGCAGTGCCGGGGTTTGGGGACTGGAAACCGGAGTGGCATCCGCGCCCAAAGCGAGCTGCGGAGCGGTGGCGGCGGTGAGAAGAGTGGCGCTATCAAGCAGAAAGCGGCGTCGCTGCATCGGTAGGTCCGTCAGGCACAGATTCGTTGGAGATTAGCAGTATACGTGCCCGGCGAGCGCGCGCACCGGGGTGGCCGATGGCTCACCGGGTGCCTTATCCTCCACGCCCGCATGGCCTCTTCAGTTCACGGGAGCACATCAAATGGCTGGCTTTTTCGACATCACGGTACGCGGGATCGACGGATCGCCGGACCTTCTCGCGGGCTTGCGCGGCAAGGTCGTGCTCGCTGTCAACGTGGCGAGCAAGTGCGGACTGACGCCGCAATATGAGGGGCTCGAACAGCTCTACCGGGACCTGCGAGAGCAGAATTTCGCCGTCGTGGGATTTCCCTGCAATCAGTTCGGCGCCCAGGAGCCCGGCAGCGAGCCGCAGATCGTGCAGTTCTGCCAGACGCAATACGACGTGAGCTTCCCGCTGAGCGCGAAACTGGAGGTCAATGGCTCCAACCGCCACCCGCTCTACACGTTTCTGACCTCGCCCGCGAACGGCTTCCCGGGCGATATCGCCTGGAACTTCGAGAAGTTTCTGATCGGTCGCGATGGGAGCGTGCTG